>ERZ1066115.88-NODE-88-length-34216-cov-19.664647_pt1 | contig 34216 bp, 29 predicted proteins | sample MGYA00382762_ERZ1066115 | MGnify/ENA primary metagenome ERZ1066115 (study PRJEB33369, sample SAMEA5778345) | biofilm metagenome | biome: Industrial cooling water; feature: Water cooling tower basin; material: Biofilm | place: United Arab Emirates | collected... | reverse complement strand
CTTCATAAGCCAGGCCATCGTACTTGCCAGAATTTACACAGACGGTTCCTAGAGTGTTCGCGTAGTTGGGTTTCCACTCTGATTGGTCGAACCGGAGTTTTGCCAATCCTTCTGCGTTGTCTTCTAAAAATTGCTCTAGGTTTTCCGGAAGGCGGTTTTTCCCGGAAATGTTTGGAATCTTGCCGCTGCTCGTGTTTTTAAACCATTCGTTAACGTCGATATCAATCACCTGCTTGATCGGCAGGTCGTACTTCTTGGCAAAGGCGAAATCGCGTTCGTCGTGCGCCGGCACCGCCATCACCGCGCCGTCGCCGTAGCTCATCAGCACGTAGTTGCCGACCCAGACCTCGACCTGTTCGCCGGTCAGCGGGTGGGTGACGTAGATGCCGGTCGGCATCCCCTTCTTTTCCATCGTGGCGAGGTCGGCTTCGGCGACGCCGCCTTGCTTGCATTCGGCGATGAAGGCAGCGAGTTCCGGGTTGTTTTCAGCAGCGCGGGTAGCCAGCGGGTGTTCGGCGGCGACGGCAACGAAGGTGACGCCCATGATGGTGTCGGCGCGGGTGGTGAACACCCACAGCTTTTCATCCGGGTTGTCGGCCAGCGGGAAGGCAAAGCGCACGCCGGTGCTTTTGCCGATCCAGTTCTTCTGCATCAGCCGGACCTGCTCGGGCCAGCCCGGCAGGTTGTCGAGTTCGGCCAGCAGTTCCTCGGCGTAAGCGGTGATCTTCATGTAATACATGGGAATCTCGCGCTTCTCGACCAGCGCGCCGGAGCGCCAGCCGCGACCGTCGATCACCTGCTCGTTGGCGAGCACGGTGTGGTCGACCGGATCCCAGTTCACGGTGCCCAGCTTCTTGTACACCAGGCCCTTTTCATAAAGGCGGGTGAACAGCCACTGCTCCCAGCGGTAGTACTCCGGCGTGCAGGTCGCCAGTTCGCGTTCCCAGTCGATGGCGAAGCCGAGCGACTTGAGCTGCTGCTTCATGTATTCGATGTTCGAATAGGTCCACCCGGCCGGGGCGACGTTGTTGGCCAGTGCGGCGTTTTCGGCCGGCATGCCGAAGGCGTCCCAGCCCATCGGTTGCAGCACGTTGTAGCCCTGCATCTTGTGGAAGCGGGAGAGCACGTCGCCGATGGTATAGTTCCGCACGTGGCCCATGTGCAGTTTGCCCGACGGGTAGGGGAACATCGACAGGCAGTAATATTTTGGGCGGCTGGCGTCTTCGATGGCGCGAGCAGCGGCGGTCAGGTCCCAGTGTGCCTGGGCGGCGCGTTCAATTTCGGCCGGGGTGTATTTTTCCTGCATGGACATGGGCTTGGATTCAGTCGGTGGTAAGCGGTTCGGTTGGACGATGCAACAAGGCAAGACCGGCCATTATACCTTTTCAATTCGCGGGAGAATTCGATGCAGCGGATGGCTGTGCTGGCAGCAGTGATTTTTGCCCTGGGCGGCGCGTCGACCGTGGAAGCGGCTGCTTCGGCGCGGATTGACGCCCTGCAGGGGCCGGTCTGGCTCGAGCGTCATGGCGAACGGCAGCCGTTGGTGCCGGGGACGGAATTGCAGAACCGTGACCGGGTGCTCACCGGCAATGGCGGTCGGGCCCTGGTCCGGCTGGCCGATGGCAGTGCGGTCAAGATCGGCGAGGACGGGAGTTATGCCTTCAATGCGATGCAGCAGCGGGCGCAGCATGGGCGGCCGCATTTTGCCGCAGCGATTGATGTCGCCAAAGGGGCGTTTCGCCTGACCACCGAGATTTTTCAAAAATACCGCAGCGACCGGACGATCAATGTGCGCTCCGGTACGGTGACCATCGGGATTCGCGGTACCGACGTCTGGGGGCGGGCAGCAGCTGACCGCGATTTTGTTTGTCTGCTGGAAGGCAAAATCGTTGCTACCCATCCCCAGGCCGAGCCAGTCAGTCTTGATACGCCGCTCGCGTTTTATGGCGCCGAGCGCGGCCAGGCGCCGGGGCCGGTGCAGCGGGCCGATCCGCAGCAGCTGGCACGCTGGGCGGAAGAAACCGAAATTCAGCCGGATCATGGTGTGCAGCAGGCGGGCGGGCGCTGGCAGTTGCTTTATGGGCCGTTTGCCAAGGAGGCGGTGCTGGCGCATTACGACCGCTTGCGCGCCGCCGGTTACCCGGCACGGATCGAACCGCGCGCGGCAGCCGCAGGTGGCCACGTCTATCGTCTGAAGTTCGAGCAGTTGCGTTCGGAAGAGGATGCCGCTGCACTCGAAATCAGGTTGGCCAACGTCGATCGCGAGTTGCCTGCTGCCGACGTGCGCAAGCGGTAAACGTACAAAGCGGAAACGACTGGGTCGTTTCCGCTTTGCTTTTTTGGTGGTCCGGCGTGGCCTGACCCGGGATCAGGCGGCGTGGGCCTGCGGGTACAGGCTTTCCCAGGCGTTCTGCCAGTAGCGATAGGTATTCTGGGCTGCCATCAGCGAGAGCAGGGACATCCGCGTCTGGTGGCGCCAGACCCAGGTCAGCTGCGGTGCGGAGATCAGCTGGTAGGCCGGGCGTTGGCCGGCTTCGTCTTCGACCAGCGCGAGCAGGCGCTCGACGGCCAGGCCGCAGTATTCGGAGCCGGTGCTTTTGCCGGTCAGGTATTCAGCCTCGGAGACGGCGCGACGCCACAGTTTCAGCGCCAGTTCGTCGCTGATGCCGGCTTTGCGGGCAATCCAGGGGAGCATTTTGGGGGCGTTCATGGTGGGATTCTCCTGTTGTGGTACAGCATCCGTGGCGGTAGCCACTGTGCGGGTTCGACCTTGTGGGTCATTTTTTGTGCAGTGCACTATATTTGTCGCCAGTATACTTGCTGCTCGCTATTTTCCTGTTGCAGTTTGTGACGAAACGTATTGTTGCGTTGCACAATAGCAACAGCTGCGACGGAGCAAGTCTCCCCCCGGTTCGCTCAATATTCTACGCCTTTAGTAATAGTTTGGATTGATTTATGTCAGACCTTCTCGCCCACTTGAATCCGCCGCAGCTGCAGGCGGTGACCCTGCCGCCGGTACATGCCTTGATTCTTGCCGGTGCCGGCAGCGGCAAAACACGGGTGCTGACGACGCGGATTGCCTGGCTCTTGTCGACCAATCAGATGAGTCCGCATGCGGTGCTGGCAGTGACCTTCACCAACAAGGCGGCCAAGGAAATGAGCGCCCGTCTGGCCGCGACCGTGCCCTTCAATGTGCGCAGCATGTGGATCGGTACCTTTCACGGCCTGTGCAACCGGATGTTGCGCGCGCATTTCCGCGAGGCCGGGTTGCCCCAGACTTTCCAGATACTCGACAGCGGCGACCAGCTGGCGATGGTCAAGCGCCTGCTCAAGAACCTGAATGTCGACGACGAAAAATATCCGCCGCGCGAACTCTGCCATTTCTTCAACGCGCACAAGGAGCAGGGCGTGCGTGCGGCACAGGCGCAAGCCTACGACAGCTATACGCAAAAGCGCGTCGAGCTCTATGCCGAGTACGAGGCTCAGTGCAACCGCGAAGGCGTCTGCGATTTCGCCGAACTGCTGTTGCGTTGCTACGAGCTGCTGTCGCGCAACGAGCCGCTGCGCCAGCACTATCAAGCCCGCTTCCGCACCATTCTGGTCGATGAATTCCAGGATACCAACCGCTTGCAATACGCCTGGCTGCAATTGCTGGCGGGCGGCGGCGCGAGTATTTTTGCGGTCGGTGACGACGATCAGTCGATCTACCGCTTCCGGGGCGCCGAGGTTGGCAACATGCGCGAATTCGAACGCGACTACGCCGGCGCGAATGTGATCCGCCTTGAACAAAACTACCGTTCGCACGGCAACATCCTGGCGGCGGCCAATGCGCTGATCAAAAACAACAGCGACCGCCTGGGCAAGAACCTGTGGACCGATGCCGGCGACGGCGAGCCGATCCGTGTCTATGACGGTTATTCCGACCTCGACGAAGCGCGTTTCGTCGTCGATGAAGTGCGCGAGCTGATCCGCGACGGCGTCAGCCCGCTGCAGATTGCGCTGCTCTACCGTTCAAACGCGCAGTCGCGAGTGCTCGAACACGAATTGTTCACCCGCGCGGTGCCGTACAAGGTCTATGGTGGCCTGCGCTTCTTCGAGCGCCAGGAAATCAAGCACGCGCTGGCCTATCTGCGCCTGCTCGGCAACCCGGACGACGATACTGCTTTCCTGCGTGTGGTCAATTTCCCGACCCGTGGTATCGGCGCCCGTTCGCTGGAAAGCCTGCAAGGGCTGGCTCACCAGTTCAATTCCAGCCTTTACAACGCGGCGGCTTCGCTCTCGGGCAAGGCCGGGCAGGCAGTTGGCGCCTTCATCCGGTTGATCGAGGGCTTGCGTCAGGAAACCGCAAAGCTGCCGTTGCCCGAGATCATCGAGCATGTACTGGACCGTTCCGGCCTCAAGGCGCATTACCAGAGCGAGAAGGATGGCCAGGAGCGGCTGGAGAACCTCGATGAACTGATCAACGCCGCCGCAACTTTTGTCGACGATGACGGGGTGGTGATGAGTGTCGAGGGCGAAGGTGGAGCCCTGGCGTCCTTCCTTGCGCATGCTTCGCTGGAGGCTGGCGAACACCAGGCCGGCGAAGGTCAGGAAGCGGTGCAGTTGATGACCGTGCACGCGGCCAAGGGGCTGGAATTCGACGCTGTCTTCATCACCGGTCTCGAACAAGGCCTCTTCCCGCACGAAAACGCGGTGTCGGAGGGGGAGGCGGGGCTGCAGGAAGAGCGGCGGCTGATGTATGTGGCCGTGACCCGTGCTCGCAAGCGGCTCTATCTGTGTCATGCGCAAAGCCGGATGCTGCACGGGCAGACCCGCTACTGCACGGTTTCGTCCTTCCTCGAAGAAATCCCGCAGGCCTTGCTCCGTCATCTCGGCCAGCGGCCGAGCGGTCGGGCGGTGCCGGGTGGTGGCGGCTGGAGTGCCGGAGCAGCCACCAGGAGCGCTGCCGGAGCGGGGGAGAATGCCCTGCCCAACGGCCTGCGCATTGGCCAAAGCGTCGAGCACGCCAAATTTGGCGCCGGGGTCATCGTCGCCAGCGAGGGGCGCGGCGCCGATGCCCGGGTGCAGGTCAATTTCGGTGGCGGCACCGGGATGAAATGGCTGGCGCTGGAGTACGCCAAGCTGACGCCGGTCTAAGTCCTGAGGCTTCCCGCCTGTGGCATGGGGGCTTGATTGAAAAAACGGGTTTTTTTACGGTCGACCGTAAAAAACCCGTTTTTTCAATTTGTTCCGGGTGGCGTAGCGCTTGCTTCGGGCAGGTGCTCGTCCAGTAATTGCTGCAATTGCTGCAATTGCGCGCCTTGCAGCTGGTGAGAGTGCATCATGTGGAATGAAATATCGAGCAATCGCTCGATAAATGTCGAATCCAGTCCGCCAGACTGCTGTTCGGGGGCTGAAAAATGTTCCAGGTGGAGCAGGCTGGAGCCAAGTAGCTGGTTGATTTCCTCTCCCAGTCTCGATGGGTCCCTTTCCTGAGAGGTCAGCCAGTGGCGAATTTTTCCTGCGTGCCGGGTCAGTGTCAGGAGGCTTTCTCTTGCGTTCTGGTGACCATGGGGTAGCAATGGGGTCATGGGGTAGCGAAGCACGGTGTTGTCCGCCATTCCTATTGTTGTGGGACGACATAATCATATTCGCAGTGCCTAATCCATGCATCCTACAACTGTAGGAGTTGAGGTTGGATTTAAAGACTGCGTTTGGCATAGTTTTACGTAACCGACGTGTGGAGTGTGGTTTGACCCAGGAGCAACTTGGCTTTGAGGCAGAGTTGCGGCGTACGTACGTCAGTATCATCGAACTGGGGCAGCAGCAACCGTCGCTGAGTACCGTCTTCAAATTGGCAAAAGCCCTGGGGGTTTCGCCTGCACTGTTGATTCACGAGGTCGAGGAAACGCTCGTTCGCCGTCGTGAATGTGAGGTGGATGTCGCTAGCCGGCAGTGATACTCTCGTGCCTGGAGGGATTGAAAATGCACGGAGGGGGCATGAGCAGAGCGATTCGTTTCGAGCGGGTGGGCGGCCCCGAGGTGCTGCAGTTGCAGACCGTGGATCTGGCGCCGCCGGCGGCCGGGGAGGTGACGGTCAGGCATGCGGCGATCGGGCTCAATTTCATTGACGTTTACCATCGCACCGGGCTGTATCCGCTGCCTTTGCCATCCGGGATCGGCCTCGAGGCTGCCGGCGTGGTCGAGGCGGTTGGCGAGGGCGTGACCGAGGTGGCCGTCGGCGACCGTGTCGCCTACGCCGGTGGCCCGGTCGGGGCCTATGCCGAAGCCCGCAACCTGCCGGCGCACTGCCTGTTGCGGCTGCCCGACGAGATTTTCTTCGATACTGCGGCGGCGATGATGCTGCAAGGCCTGACCGCCGCTTACCTGCTGCGCCGGACCTACCGTGTGCAGCCCGGCGACGCGGTGCTGATCCACGCTGCCGCCGGCGGTGTCGGCCTGATCGCCTGCCAGTGGGCGCGGGCGCTCGGGGCGACGGTGATCGGCACCGTCGGTTCGCCGGCCAAGGCCGAGCTGGCGCAGGCGCATGGTTGCCAGCACGTGATCGACTACAGCCGCGAGGACTTTGCCACCCGCGTCCGCGAAATTACCGGCGGCGAAGGGGTGGCGGTGGTCTACGACGGTGTCGGCAAGGATACTTTCAGCGGCTCGCTCGATTGCCTGCGGCCGCTCGGGATGATGGTTTCCTACGGCAATGCGTCCGGGCCGGTGCCGCCGGTGGATCTGATCCAGTTGTCGCAGAAGGGCTCGTTGTTCGTTACCCGACCGACGCTGATGAGCTACACCGCCCGCCGCGAGGATTTGCTGGCGCTGGGCGACGAACTGTTTGCGGTGGTCGGCGACGGCCGGGTGCGGATCGAGGTGCACCAGCGTTACGCGCTGGCCGATGCGGCGCATGCCCACCGTGACCTGGAAGCCCGGCGGACCACCGGCTCGACCATCTTTCTTCCCTGAAGCCTGCGCTGCCTGCCGAATTTCCGATGATGGCCAAACTGAAAGCCAGCTTGCTCTCCCTGCGAGACCTGTTTGCCACCGCCTGGTGGATTTTCCTGATCGCCGGCATCGGCTTCGCGGTCGCCTACCAGTTCGTCGAACCGGCGCCGCCGAGCCGGATCGTGATCAGTACTGGCGGCAGCAGCGGTGCCTACTACCAGTTTGCCAACCGCTACGCGGCGGTGCTCGAGCGTAACGGGATTGCGCTCGAGGTGCGGACCTCGGCCGGTTCGCTGGAAAATCTGGAACGGCTGAAAAACGGCGAGGCGCAGGTGGCCTTTGTCCAGGGCGGGGTGATGAGCGTGCCGAGCGACCCCGACGCCGTCGAGGAGAGCGGCCTGCTGTCGCTGGGTAGCCTGTTCTACGAGCCGGTCTGGGTGTTCTATCGTGGTGATCGCTTTGCCAAGCCCTTGTCGCGGCTGACCGAGCTACGTGGCAAGCGGGTCGCGATTGGTCCCGAAGGCTCCGGCGTCCGCCAGTTGGCAACCCAGCTGCTGGCTGCCAGCGAGATTCCCCTGGGGGAATTGCTGCTGCCGCTGGCCGGGCAGAAGGCCGCCGACGAACTGGTCGCCGGCCGGCTCGACGCGGTTTTCGTGATCGCTGCCGAGAAGGCGCCGGTGGTGCAGGCGCTGCTGCGCAGCGACGGGATCAAGGCGATGGGCTTTGCCCAGGCCGATGCCTACCTGCGGCGCTTCCCCTTCCTCAGCAAGCTGAGCCTGCCGCAGGGCGTGGTTGACCTGGTTCGTGACCTGCCGGCGCAGGAGGTCACGCTGCTGGCGGCGACGGCCAATCTGGTCGTCCGCGACGACCTGCACCCGGCGCTGCAGTCGCTGCTGCTGCAGGCGGCGGCCGAGGTCCATGGCAAGAGCGGCTTCTTCAACCGCCACGGCGAGTTTCCCGCCTACAAGGACCACGGCCTGCCACTGTCGGCCGAGGCCGCGCGTTTCTACAAATCGGGGCCGCCCTTCCTGCAGCGCTATCTGCCGTTCTGGCTGGCGGTGCTGATCGACCGGCTGATGGTGATGCTGCTGCCGGTGATTGCCTTGCTGATTCCGCTGCTGAAGGTTGCGCCGGCGCTGTACACCTGGCGGATTCGTTCCAAGGTGTTTCGCTGCTATGGCGAATTGCGCTTTCTTGAGGAAGATCTCCGCCAGCATTTCGACCCGGCGCGGCTGGCTGAATACCGGCAGCGTCTCGACGCCCTCGACGAGGAAGCGAGCAGCCTGCGGGTGCCGCTGGGCTTTACCGATCTGGTCTATACCTTGCGCGAACACGTCAATCTGGTGCGCGGCATGTTGCTCAAGCGGGAGGCGCAGGAATGAAAGCCTTTCTGGTTGCCAACCCCAAGGGCGGGTCGGGCAAAAGCACGCTGGCGACCAATCTCGCCGGCTATTTCGCCAGTCGGCGGCACGAAGTGATGCTCGGCGACATCGACCGCCAACAGTCGGCGCGCGAATGGCTGCAGACGCGCCCCTTCGAACTGCCGACCATCGACACCTGGGACATCGGCCACGACCAGATCGCGCGGCCGCCGAAAGGCACCTCGCACGTCGTGCTCGATACGCCGGCCGGCTTGCACGGCAAGGCGCTGGAAAAGGTGCTCAAGCTGTCGACGCGGGTGATCGTGCCGGTGCAGCCATCGATCTTCGACATGCGCGCGACGCGCGCCTTCCTCGAAGCCCTGCTCGACGAAAAGGCGGTCCGCAAGGGGCGGGCCGATGTCGCGGTGATTGGCATGCGGGTCGATGCGCGGACGCGGGCGGCCGGTGAGCTGGAGCGTTTTCTCGCCAGCTTCGAGTTGCCGGTGTTGACCTATCTGCGCGATACCCAGCTCTATGTCCAGACCGCTGCCGCCGGCATGACCCTGTTCGACCTGTCGGTCAGCCGCGTCGCGCGCGACCTGGCGCAGTGGCAGCCGATCATCGACTGGGCGGAAGCCGGCTGAGCAAGGAAAAAAGTGGCCTGATTCACGGTCGACCGTAAATCAGGCAAAAAAGGCGGTGCCGGTTCAGCCGGCACCGCCTTTTCGCTTGCGTTCAGGTCTGCCGGATCAGGTGCGGAAGCGGGCGACGGCTTCGCGCAGATTGCCGGCGAGTTGCAACATCGCTCCGGCCTGCTCCCGGTTATGGTCTGAGGTGCCGGCGTTTTCGCCCGCCATCTGCGAGATGTGCTCGACCTGGCGTGAAATGTCGCCGCTTGCCGCCGATTGCTCCTGGGTGGCGTTGGCGATGTCGCGGACCACGACCTCGGTCTGGCTGTTGTTTTCGTCAATCGTCGCAAGTACCGAGCCGATCCCGTTGATCCGCTCCATCCCGGCATCCATGCGGCTGCGCACGTCCTGCATCTGTTCGGCGGCGCAGCGGGTCTCGTCGCTGATCGCGGTAATCATGGCGGCGATTTCCTGCGTCGAGTGGCCGGTCCGTTCGGCCAGCTTGCGCACCTCGTCGGCAACCACGGCAAAACCGCGCCCCTGTTCGCCGGCGCGGGCGGCTTCGATGGCAGCGTTGAGCGCGAGGAGGTTGGTCTGGTCGGCAATTTCGCGGATGGTGCCGACGATGCTTGAAATCTCTTGCGACTTGGCGCCGAGCGCGACCACCCGTTCGGCACTGCGGTTGAGTTCGTGTGCCAGCGCGTTGAGGTCGTTCATCGCGGCATTGACCACCTGCCGTCCGTCGCTCGACGAGCCGCGCGCATGTTCGGCCAGTCGTGCCGCTTCGCGGGCATGTTCGGCAACCTGGCCGATGCTGACCGAAAGTTCCTCAACCGCTGCGGCCATCGCCGAGGCGGCCTGGCTTTGCTGGGTCGAGGCGTGGGCAACGCGGTCCGAGGACTGTTCCTGTTCGCGGGCAGTGGCGTCGATCTGCCGGGTTGCGCCGGCGATATTGCCGATCAGGCTGCCGAGGGTTTGCAAGGTGGCGTTGAGTTCGCGGGCGAGGACGTCGACCTCGTTGCGGCTGCCGCCCTGGCCTTCGGCAAAGCGCACGGCGATGTTGCCGCGTTCGAGCTCGCGCAGGCCGCTGACCACGCCGGCCAGCGGCGCCAGGCCGCGATTGATCGCGAAAAAGAGGATGGCGATGATCAGCAGGCCGGAGGCGGCCGAGGCTGTCATCAGCAGATTGCGCAGGCGCAGGGATTCCTCGACAAATTCGTCAACCGGGCCGGTGGCGCCGATCACCCAGTCCCATTTGGCGGAATGGATGAAGATCATCAGCTTCTGCTCGCTCCGGTTGTCGCCGGCCGGCCAGTCATAAGTCAAGGTGCCTTCCTTGTCGCGGATCAGCGGGCGGGTGACGCCTTTGACGTATTCGGGCAGTTCGGTGTCGAGCTTACCTTCCAGCTTGGGGTGGAGGGCGAAGCGCACGGCGTCGGATTTCGGTTCCTGAGCAACGGCGAACAGGTAGCCGGTCTTGGCCAGCTTGATTCGCCGCATCTGTTCGCGCAGCGCACGCAGACCGGCTTTTTCGAGATCCATGCGCACGGCAAAGGCGGCAATTACCCGGCCTTCAGCATCGCGGAGCGGGCTGTAGCCGACCATCGCATATTTGCCATCGCGCAAGGCCAGGTCGATCACCGTTTCGCCGGCCAGCAGCTTTTCCTTGAGATTGACCCGGGTCGAGGGCATCAGCGGCTTGCCCATCAGTGGCGTTGCCTGTTTGCCGCCGAGAACCCCGGCAATGTAGAAAAACTCGTCACCTTTACGCACCAGCAGGGCGTTGTCGGTTTCGCTCTGGGCATAGAACTCGGCGGCCAGCTCGTGGTTGCCGTTGAGCAGGTGGCCGTTATGCCGCAGTTGCGGCAGCTGGCTGTCGCCCAGCGCGAGCAGTTCGTCGCGCAGTTCGAGGCGGCCGCCATAAATCCGCAGCAGTTGCCGCATTGCCCGTTCGGCCCGGGCCTGCTCGTTGTCGTAGGCAAGGTCGAGCAGGGCGCGGACTGAGCCGATCTGGCGGGTAATTTCCTCACTGGCGCCCTTGAGCGCAAATTGCGTCACCTGGCGGTTAACCACAAAGGCGAGGGCAATGGTGACGACGAGGACAATGCTCGCAGCGAGCAGGGCGAGGTAGGTAGCCAGCGGTAGCTGGCGTAAACGGCTGAACATGCGATCTCCCGGAGGCAATGCCGGGTGAGGCTGGGTGTGGTCGGCTATCCCCCGGTATTGCTGGCGTTGTTTTTGTTTTGTGGATTTTTTATCGGGCGAAGTATTACATTTTTCCTTCTGTTTTTTGATTTTTTGTGTGCTTTTTTAAAGCCCGTGCGTTAGCTGGGCGACGGTTTGGGGGGTGTTCAGTGCTTCGAGAAACCAGGCCAGGGCTAGTCCCGGTTGCCGACTCTTCCAGGCGATGTGGCAGGGCGTGGGCGGACGCGGTTCGGCCAATTGCAGTTCGACCAGGCGGCCGGCGGCGATTTCGCCCTCTGCCAGCCAGCGCGGCAGGTGGCCGATGCCCAGCCCGGCCGCTTGGGCCGCTGCCTTGGCGCGCATGTCGGGGACGCGCAATACCGGTTGCCCGTCGTGCAGCCAGGTGGTGCGGGCCCGCAGTTCCTGTGAGGTGTCGGCAATCGCAATCGCCCGGTGGCGGCGTAGTTCCTCGGTGGGAATCGGGCCGTTCCAGGTCGCCAGCGGATGACTGGGGGCGGCCAGCGGGAGCAGTCGGGTGAAGCAGAGCGGTCGGGTGGCGATGCCGCCGCGCGGCGGCAGATCGCCGGGGGCGCCAATGGCGAGGTCGGCCCGGCCGGTGGCCAGGGCGTCCCAGGTGCCGCCGAGGACCTCATAAGCGATCCGGATCTGGGTGGCGTGGCCGGCCGCGAGAAAGGCTGCGACCAGCGGGTAGAGCCGTTCGGCCGGAATCAGCATGTCGACGGCGATGCGCAATTCGGCTTCCCAGCCGGTGGCCACTCGCTGCACCCGCCGTTCCAGCTCGGCGGCGGCCTGCAGCAGGTGGCGGCCATCGCCGAGCAAGGTCTGGCCGGCGGCATTGAGTATCGCCTTGCGTCCCTCGCGGTCGAAGAGCGGAAAGCCGAGTTCCTCCTCCAGTTTGCCGATGGCGTGCGAAATCGCCGAGGGCACGCGATGCAGTGCGCTCGCGGCGGCGCTGAAGCTGCCGTGACGATCGATGGCATCGAGTATCTGCAGTAATTCCAGGCTGATTTTCATTGGTGAAATTTTTTGATTGATTATCTGCGAATTATTCGCTTTTTTATTGCTTTGTCGAGTCCTATGATTGCTTTAAATACATCGGATTGATTCATCTGGAGGTTGTTATGTGGTCTTTGCGTCCCGCTGCCGTACGTGGTTTTGCCGATCACGGCTGGCTACAGGCCCGGCACAGTTTTTCCTTTGCCGACTACCATGATCCCGAGGAAATGGGCTGGGGTGCGTTGCGCGTGATCAACGAGGACCGGATTGCGCCGGGCCAGGGCTTTGGCATGCACGGGCATCGCGACATGGAAATTCTCACCTGGATCATCGCCGGCGAGCTGGAGCACCGCGACAGCCTTGGTCATGGCGGGGTGATACGCCCCGGCGAATACCAGCGGATGAGTGCCGGACGCGGCATCCTGCACAGCGAGTTCAATCCGTCGGCGGTGAATCAAACCCACCTGTTGCAGATCTGGATCGAACCCGCGCAACGTGGTCTGCCGGCAAGCTACGAGCAGCGGGTGGTGGCACCCGGGGCGCTGGCTGGCGGCTGGTGCCTGCTGGCTTCGCCCGATGCCCGGGCCGGGAGCGCCCGGATTCATCAGGATGCCCGGGTGTACGCCGCCCGGCCGGAGGCCGGTGCGGCCCTGGCGATGTCTCTGGGGGCCGGGCGCCTGGGTTATCTGCAAGTCATCCACGGTCAACTGAGCGTCAACGGGGAAATTGCCTTGGGCCCCGGCGATGGGTTGAAGCTTGCTGACGAACCTGAACTGCGGCTGGTCGCGAGCGAAGCCGCCGAATTGCTGTTTTTCGATCTGCCGCCGGCTTGAGCCGGCGGTGTATTTCATCTCCCCCTCCACACACAATCCCTCAGGAGTTTTTCATGAGCAAGCAAGTTGCCATCGTTTATCACAGCGGTTACGGCCATACCAAGCGCCAGGCCGAAGCCGTTGCTGCCGGCGTCGCGGAAGTCGCCGGGGTCGAGGTTGCGCTGTACCCGGTCGAGGCCCTGGGCGATGCCGAATGGGCTCGGCTGGATGCTGCCGACGCGCTGATTTTTGGTGCGCCCACCTACATGGGCAGCGCCTCCGCCAAGTTCAAGGAGTTCATGGAGGCCAGTTCCGGCCGCTGGTATCAGCGTGCCTGGCAGGACAAGCTGGCGGCCGGCTTTACCTGTTCGGCCAGCCAGAATGGCGACAAGCTGAACACTCTGATCGAAATGTTCCTGTTCGCGCAGCAGCACGCCATGCTGTGGCTGGGGCTCGGCCTGTTGCCGGGCAATAACAGCAGCCAGGGCTCGCTCGACGACCTCAACCGGCTGGGCAGCTTTGCCGGTGCGATGGCCCAGGCCAATGCCGACCAGGGTGCCGAGGCGATGCGCGAGAGCGACCTGAAAACTGCTGCGGCGCTTGGGCGTCGGGTGGCCGAGCGGGTCGCCCGTAGCGCTTGAGCTGGCGCCCGCCGGCACGGGCTTGCCCGTGCCGGCGGCGTTTAAAAGCGGAAGGCGGTCATCGCCTGACGCAGTTGCGTCATCCCGTGCTGCATCGCTTCTGTTGCCTGGCGTGAGGAGTCGGCAGCGGCATGGTTTTCCTCGGCGCTTTGCGCCAGGGCCTCGATATCCCGGGCAATCGAGTGGGTTGCCGTGCTTTGTTCGCTGAGTGCGCTGGAAACCTCGCCGACCATCGCCTGCATGTCACGGATGCGCAGGTGGATCTGCTCGATCGACTGGCCCGAGTCGCGGGCAGTGTTCATCCCGCTATTTACCTGGCCGACGCTGTGGCTCATCGCGGTGACGGCGTTGGTGATGTCGCCCTGGATGCGGGTGATGGTGGTGCCGATTTCCTGGGTGGCAACCGAGGTACGTTCGGCCAGCTTGCGCACCTCGTCGGCGACGACGGCGAAACCGCGCCCGGTTTCGCCGGCCCGGGCCGCTTCGATCGCGGCGTTGAGGGCGAGCAGGTTGGTCTGCTCGGCAATCTCGCGGATGGTGCCGACGATGGTCGATACCTTTTCCGATTCGCCGCCCAGGTGCTGGATGATCCCGGCCGAGGCGTCGACCCGGCGGGCAATTTCGCTCATTTCCTCGACCGTCCCGGCGACGATCCCCTTGCCGTGCTCGGCCAGGCGTTCCGAATGCTCGCCGTGGCTGCGGGCGCAACCGGCCGAATCGGCCACATGCTGGACGCTGGTGCTGATTTGCTCGACGGTGCTGGCCAGATGGGCGACGCTGTCAGCCTGGTGAGCAGCGGCAGCGGCGACCTGGGCGCTGGCCGAGACCAGCAGCTGGGTCTGGCCTTCCAGACCGTCGATATGGTGGCCGAATTCGCCGAGCAGTCTGGCCAGCTGGCGGCGGCCCCGGTCAAAGTCGTTGAGCGCCAGGGCCAGTTCATCGGCCCCGTCGCTGGCTGTGGCCTGGGTCAGGTCGCCGTTGGCCAGGGCGCTGGCGGCGGTGCGCAGGCGCACCAGCTGCTGCAGGATGTCGCGGGTGATGCGCCAGAAGATGGCGGCAATCGCAGCGAGGACGCCAACGACCACCAGGATGGCCAGCAGGCGGGCGCGCTCGGCAGCTTCCTGCTGCGCCTGCAGGCGCAGTTCGAGGCGCGGAAACAGCTGCTTTTCATTGAATTCATAGGCGCCGTCGATGGCCCGCGTCATGTCGTCGAAGAAAGCCTGGGCCGGGCGCGTGAAGCGGCCGGAGAGCAGTTCCTGGTGGCCCAGTTCGTGGATCAGCGTACGCCGCTGGCTGATCCGCGTCCGGTAATCGTCGGCCAGTTCGCGCAGTTCGTTGTTGCTGGCTGCGAGCAAGGCCAGCTTGCGCTGGATGCGGACCAGTGACCGGTCGATCTGGCCGAGCAGGATGCGGGTGTCGACCACCTGGTCCGGCGTGATCTCGGCGCGTTGCAGGATCCCCGTGCCGAGGGCGCGGAACTGGCCGTAATACTCGATGGTGGCGGGGATGTCGCCGTAGAGCAGGGCTTGCAGCTGGAAAATGTCGGCCGCAGCATCCTGCTGCAGGCCGCTGTAGAGGGCGGTGTGTTCGAGCAGCAACAGCATCTGCTCGATGGCGCGGGTATGTTGCGCAAACAGCCTGGCTTCCGGCTGGGCAGCAGCAGCCAGTTGCTTGCTTTCCTCCCAGGCCTTGCGGAAATCCGCGTGATCGGCCGCCAGTTCGGGCAGGGCGGTCAGTGCCTGGGCGAGCGGCGGGAGGACGGCGTCGACTTCGGCCATCTTGGCGCGGACCTTGGTGGCGGCTTCGTTATCACCGCTCAGCCATTTGTTCGACAGTCCGCGCGATTGCTGCATCAGCCGGATGGCGTTGATCGCCGGCCGCCAGGGGGCGAGGCCGAGTCCTTCACGTTGCAGGGTGGCGATTTCCTGGCTGCGGACTTGCAGATAGAGTCCGCCGAGACAACCCAGGCCGAGTGCAACCAAGGCAAAGACGAGCAGGAACTTGCTTGAGAACTTGAGATTTTTCATTGTTATTGGGTAGGTTGTGATGGCAAGCGGAAGGGGGGGTATATCTATTCTTTGGGAATGATGTGTTGATCTAAGTTAATAATTTTGAAACAAAATATATTTGTACTAATTGCCAGATTTATTCTTTTGGCGTTTTGCTTGCTGGTGGCGGGCTTTCAGTCGTTGTGGATACTGCTATAGTTGCCGTTTTCGCATCGCATGCAGGGGGGAGAACATGGCGCTGACGATGTCTTTGGCCGATATTGCGGTCCTGTTGGTCGAGCCGTCGCAGATGCAGGCCAATCTGGTCACGCGGATGCTGGAGGGGCAGGGGGTGCTGCAGATCGACCGCGTCGAGTCGGGCAATGCCGCGCTGCAATGGCTGGCCGAAAATGCCTTGCGCAATCGCGTGGTGGTCAGCAGCCTGTATCTGCCGGACATGTCCGGGACCGAGCTGGTGGCGGCGATGCGCGACGATCCGCTGCTCGATGCGCTGCCCTTCATCCTGGTCTCCAGCGAAACCCGCCCGCAGATGCTCAATCCGGTCCGCCAGTCGGGGGCCTGCAGCATCATTGCCAAACCGTTCAGCGAGGAGCAGCTGGCGCGGGCGCTGTTTTCAGCTGCCGATTACCTCAATCCGCCACAAGATATCGATCCTGCCGAAGTGGCGGGCCTGCGGGTCCTGCTGGTCGATGACAGCCCGGCCTCGCGCCGGCATCTGCGCCGCCTGCTTGAGGAAATCGGGATCGAGCGCATCGCCGAAGCCGGTAACGGCAAGGAGGCGGTCGCGGTCTTGTCGGATACCATGGTCGATCTGGTGATTACCGACTTCAACATGCCGGAGATGGATGGCCGCGAACTGACCGAGTACATCCGCGAGCAGAGCTGGCAGTGCGAAGTGCCGATCCTGATGGTGACCAGTGAGCAGAACATGGGCCGTCTGGCTGCCGTCGAGCGGGCCGGGGTCTCGGCGATTTGCGACAAGCCTTTTGATGCCGGCACGATCCGGCGCTTGATCGCGAATGCCTTGCCGCAGGATTGAGCGAGGCAAAATCGCAGTTGTTCACGGTCGACCGTGAAAATGACGAAAAAAGCGGGATAAATCCCGCTTTTTTTGCTTTAGCTGCCGGTTTTGGCAGTGAGTTGGCGCAGGCGGAAGGCGATATAGGCTTGACGGCAGCCGAGGCCAAAGGCCAGCAACAGCAACAAGGGATCAAACAGCGCGTCCCACAGGTTGGCGTGGATGCCGGCGGCGTAGCTGGCGAGGTCGACGGCCAGGATGCCCAGCCACTGCGTCTGCCGCTTCCAGTACAACACGGCGGCGACCGGAGCCAGCGCCGCCAGCAGTGGCCAGGGTTGGTAGCCGAGCGCGTAGGGGTCGAAGCCGCCGGCGCCCAGCGCCGGCAGATAGAACCAGGGCGCGAACAGCAGCAGGCCACGGGCGATTGGCCAGGTCAGCGGCGACGGTGTCCGGTTGGCCAGTTGCAGCAGCGCCAATAGCAGCAGTGTCGGCGACGGGGGGCCGAAGACTCCATGCAGTGCCGGCGCGATGCCACCGATCAGCGCGATGGTGGTGGCCGCCAGGCCAACGCGCGGGCGGAATTCGCCGAGCGGCAGCAGGGCGGCGAAGGCGCCGAAGATCAGCCCGTGGGCAAGCAGGCCGTAAGCCGCAGTGAGGGTCATGGCTGGCCTCCGTCGAGCCAGGCTTCGCTGAAGCTGGCGTGTTTGATGCCCTGGCGGCGCCAGGTGTAGGCCAGGTGGATGCGGCCGTCGGCGCCAAGCAGCAGCGCTGGATATGAAAACTCGGCACCGCCGTCGGGCGCGCTTTCGGCGGTGCGGGCCAGGGTCCAGCTTTTGCCTTCGTCGGCCGACAGCCACAGGTGCAGATGGGTGCGCCCGTCGTCGCCATTGCCGGCGAGCAGCAGGCGGCCGCTGGCCAGGCGGAGCAGCGCGACCGAGGCATTGGGGTTGGGCAGTGGCAGGTCTTCACCGGCAGCGCCGCCGGTTTCCCAGGTCAGCCCGGCGTCGTTGCTGGTGGCGACGCGAATCCGCCCGGGGCCTGGGCCGGCATCGCGCAGCAGGGCCAGCGCCCGTTTCTCGTCGAGCGCAACTACCGCTGGCTGCAGGCTGCGCACCGGATGCGCCATGCGCGTCTTGTCGATCACCCGGCCGTCGCGGTCCAGGCGCAGCCACTCGCCGTGCTTGGCGACAAATTCGTGGTAAGCCGGCAGGCCGTAGCCACCGTCGGCCAGCGGCAGCGGTGGCGTGCGCACCAGGGTGCTGATGTTGAGAAAGGGCGAGGTGACCAGCTTGGTAGGCTTGGACCAGGTTTCGCCGCTGTCGTCGGAGACCATGTGATTAATTGAACTACCCGCCCAGCCGCCGAGTGCGACGCTGACAAACCACAGGTGTACGCGCTGGCCGTCGGTGAATAACACCGGGTTGCCGAGCTTGCGGATGTTGGTGAACACTGCGCCGGCAGTGCTTTCGCGGTTGGCGAGTGCTTGCGGCTTGCTCCAGCCCTGCTTGTCGAGGCGGCTGAGCCAGATGGTGACGTCGGCGGCGCCTTCGCGGCTGCCGGCAAACCAGGCGGCGGCCAGGCGGCCGTCGGGCAGGGTGGTCAGGGTTGCGGCGTGGGCCGAGGCGGCAGCTTGCGGCAGCTGTGCACTGGCAAAGAAGGCCGGCAAGGGCGTGCTCGCCGTACCCGGCGGTGTGTAGGCGGGGGGGGCGAAAGCCGGCGCCGGTGCCGGCGGGATGCGCCAGAAGGCGCCTGCCAGGGCGCCGACGAAGGCGACGGCGGCCAGTCGCAGCAGCAGTTGGGAGCGGCCGCAAGCGGCCGGGGCGTGAGCGTTCGACATGGGGGCGGATTCTAACCCGGCCCCCTGCGCCCGGTTTACTTTGCGACGGCGGTCTTGTTGTCGAGGAAGCCGTGCTTGCGGAAGATCGCCTGGCCTTCTTCGCCGGCGGCGTAGTGCATGAAGCGGCGGGCGATCTCCTTGTGCTTCGACGAGGCCAGCAAGTTGAGCAGCAAGGCTTGCGGCTTGGCGAGCTTGGGGTCGAGGTCAATGGCTTCGACCAGCGCCGCGTTGTCGGGGAAAAAAGCGGTGGCGCGCCAGCTCATCGCCAGGTCGGCCTCGCCTTTTTTCATCGCATTCATCAGGCTGCGCGAGTCGGGAACCAGGAAGGCGGCCTGCTTGACCACCTTGGGGTAGATACCGAGGCCGTCGAGAATGCTCTTGGCCTCCTGGCCGACGCTCCCCGATTCGGCGTTGCCAATCAGGGTCACCAGGTCGCGGCGCAGCATCTCGCGTGGGTCGCCCTTGACCTTTTTCGGGTTGCCCTTGGCCACCACCAGGGCCATCTGGTTGTAGCCGACGGTGGTGTAATCGCCGAGCAGGCCTTCGCCCAGGTGCTTGCTGCGGTAGCTGGGTTCGCCGGGCAGGTAGAGATCGCCGACGCCGCTGCGCTTGGCGGCCTGGTAGAGGTCCTCGGAGCCTCCTTGCGACAGCGCGATCTTGACGTTCTCGCGCTTCTCGAAGGCCTGGATGATCTCGCTCATCGGGCGGACCATGGTAATCCCGCAGTAGAGCAGCAGTTCGGGCTTGCCCTGGGCCTGAGCGCCCGGGCCGAGCAGGCTGAGGGCCGCAAGCAGGGATAGTTTGAGGAACTGGCGACGCATCAAAGCCTCCTGGACAAACGCGCAAAGACCTTGATTCTATCGGCCTTTGCGCGTTGTTGCAGGGGTTGGCTTGCGGAGCCCCGGGGTCAGGCCGGGGCCGAGCTGCGGATCAGGTGGTCAAAGGCGCTGAGCGAAGCGGTGGCGCCGGCGCCCATGGCGATGATGATCTGCTTGTAAGGCACCGTGGTGCAGTCGCCGGCAGCGAAGACACCGGGCAGGCTGGTGTGGCCCTTGGCGTCGATGATGATTTCGCCAAAGCGTGACAGTTCGAGCGTGCCCTTCAGCCAGTCGGTGTTCGGCAAGAGACCGATCTGGACGAAGATGCCTTCGAGCTCGACGGTCTGTTCCTCGCCGGAAACACGATCCTTATAGCGCAAGCCATTGACCTTCTGACCGTCGCCGGTGACTTCGGTGGTCTGTGCCGACTTGATCACGGTGACGTTGGGCAGGCTGTAGAGCTTGTTCTGCAAGACCGCATCGGCACGCAAGGTGTCGGCGAATTCGAGCAGGGTGACGTGGGCGACGATGCCGGCGAGGTCAATCGCCGCTTCGACGCCGGAGTTGCCACCGCCGATCACCGCCACGCGTTTGCCCTTGAACAGCGGGCCGTCACAGTGCGGGCAGAAGCAGACGCCCTTGGCCTTGTATTCCTTCTCGCCGGGGACGTTCATTTCGCGCCAGCGGGCACCGGTGGAGAGGATCACTGTTTTGGCCTGCAATTTGGCGCCGTTTTCCAGTTCAATGCCGACCAGGCCGCCGTTTTCGGCGGCCGGAATCAGCTTGCCGGCGCGCTGCAGGTTCATCACATCGACGGCGTAATCTTTGACGTGCTGTTCGAGCGAGGCGACCAGCTTGGGGCCTTCGGTATGCGAGACCGAAATGAAGTTCTCGATTCCCAGCGTATCCATCACCTGGCCGCCGAAGCGCTCGGCGAGCACGCCGGTGCGGATGCCCTTGCGGGCGGCGTAGATCGCTGCTGCCGCGCCGGCCGGGCCGCCGCCGACGACCAGCACGTCGAAGGCTTCCTTTTGGCCGAGTTGCTCGGCGGCGCGGGCGGCGGCGCCGGTGTCGACCTTGGCCAGGATTTCCTCGATCAGCATCCGTCCGGCGCCGAATTCTTCGCCATTCAGGTAGCTGGTCGGCACGGCCATGATCTGGCGCGCTTCGACCTCGCTCTGGAACAGCGCGCCGTCGATCATCGTGCTGGTGACGTTCGGGTTGAGCACCGCCATCAGGTTCAGCGCCTGCACCACGTCCGGGCAGTTGTGGCACGAGAGCGAGATGTAGGTTTCGAAGTTGAAGGAGCCGGGCAAGGCCTTGATCTGCTCGATCACCGCCGGCTCGACCTTGGGCGGATGGCCGCCGGTCTGCAGCAGGGCGAGCACCAGCGAGGTGAATTCGTGGCCCATCGGCAGGCCGGCAAAGTGGATGCGCGGCGCTTCGCCGGGCAGGCCGACGGCGAACGACGGGCGGCGGCTGGCGTTGCCGTCTTCGCGCAGGCTGACCTTGGGCGAGCAGGCGACGATCTCGGCGAGCAATGCGCGCATTTCGCTGGCGGCGGAGCTGTCGTCGAGGGTGGCGACCAGTTCGATCGGACGTTGCAGGCGTTCGAGGTAGGCGGTCAATTGGCCTTTGATCTGACTATCGAGCATGTGGCTTCTCCCTGGCTGAATTTCACTGCAATGTCACGGTCGACCGTGACATTGCGCTGAAATCCCGCCGCCGGGCAGCGGCGGGTTTCTGTTTTTTTATATCTCTGTTGGCGATTGGGGAAAATGCGGGGGCTTAGATCTTGCCGACCAGGTCCAGCGACGGGGCCAGGGTCTTTTCGCCTTCCTTCCACTTGGCCGGGCAGACTTCACCCGGATGCGCGGCGGTGTATTGCGCGGCCTTCAGCTTGCGCAGGGTTTCGGACACATCGCGGGCGATTTCGTTGGAGTGGATTTCAACGGTCTTGATCACGCCGTTCGGGTTGATCACGAAGGTGCCGCGCAGGGCCAGGCCTTCTTCCGGGATATGCACGCCGAAGGCGTTGGTCAGGGCGTGGGTCGGGTCGCCGATCAGCGGGAACTGGGCCTTGCCGACGGCCGGCGAAGTTTCGTGCCAGACCTTGTGCGAGAAGTGGGTGTCGGTGGTGACGATGTACACCTCGGCGCCGGCCTTCTGGAATTCGGCGTAGTTGTTGGCGGCGTCTTCGATCTCGGTCGGGCAGTTGAAGGTGAAGGCAGCCGGCATGAAGATCAGGACCGACCACTTGCCCTGGAGGCTGGCTTCGGTGACTTCGATGAACTTGCCGTTGTGGAAAGCCTGGGCCTTGAACGGTTGCACTTGGGTATTGATCAGCGACATCTGGAACTCCTTGAGAGGTGGGTTGTTGTTGAACACGGATGCATCTTAGGAAAGCCGACGCCGGCAATCCAATTGATTGCTTCAATCTCCCGGATATCGAACGCCTATCGCGCAGCCGGGCACTCGTCTGGTGCATGTTGCGGCTGGCCTTTCAGCTTGGTTTAGTTATAAAGGACTAGATGTGATTAGTCCTTACGGAGCGAAGGGCTTCTTACCGCAGTATGTAGTTGACTCATATCAAGTAAAAAGCCCGGTGGAGCGTGAAGACTGCGCGCCGGGGCCGTGTCTGGACGGCCGTTTTCTGGAGGTTATCGCCGGATGAACATATCCAGCGTCATATTGCATGTCGTGCCCGAGCGCCTGGAAGAGGCGTGCGCGGTGCTGGCCGGAATGCCGGGGGTGGAAATTCACGCCCGGAGCCCGGAGGGCAAGGTCGTGGTGACCGTTGAAGACAGCGATACCAATTCGGCTGCGGATTCCTACGTGGCTTTGCATGGCATTCCCGGCGTCGCATCGGTAGCCATGGTTTATCAATACAGCGACGATGTCATGGATTCCCAGGAGGTGGAGGCGTGAAACTCAATCGACGTGATTTCATCAAGGCCAATGCGGCAGCAGCGGCCATTTCGGCAGCCGGCATGACGGCGCCCGGCGCCGCTGTGGCGGCCGGCAAGGACGAGATTCGCTGGGACAAGGCGCCCTGTCGTTTCTGCGGCACCGGTTGTTCGGTGCTGGTTGGTACCCAGGACGGGCGCGTCGTCGCCACCCAGGGCGACCCGGATGCGCCGGTCAATCGCGGCCTGAACTGCATCAAGGGCTATTTCCTGTCCAAGATCATGTACGGTACCGACCGTCTGAAGACGCCGATGCTGCGGATGAAGGATGGCAAGTACGACAAGAACGGCGACTTTGCCCCGATCACCTGGAAGCAGGCCTTCGACATCATGGAGGAGAAGGTTCGCGCCACGCTGAAGGCCAAGGGCCCCAATGGTCTGGCGATGTTCGGCTCCGGCCAGTGGACGATCTGGGAAGGCTATGCCGCCGCCAAGTTGTGGAAGGCTGGTTTCCGGACCAACAACATCGACCCCAATGCCCGCCACTGCATGGCTTCGGCGGTCGCCGGCTTCATGCGCACCTTCGGGATTGATGAGCCGATGGGCTGCTACGACGACATCGAGCATGCCGACGCCTTCTTCCTGTGGGGCTCGAACATGGCCGAGATGCACCCCATCCTGTGGACCCGCATCACCGACCGCAAGCTGTCGAACAAGCACGTCAAGGTCGGCGTGCTGTCCACCTTCGAGCACCGTTCGTTCGAGTTGGCCGACATCCCGATGGTGTTCAAGCCGAACACCGACCTGGCCATCCTGAACTTCATCTGCCATCACATCATCTCGACCGGCAAGGTCAATCAGGACTTCGTCAGCAAGTACGTCAAGTTCAAGAAGGGCGAGACCGACATCGGTTTCGGTCTGCGCCCGAACCACGACCTGGAAAAGAAGGCCAGCAACAACGGTTATCCGGGTGAGGATGGCAAGCCCAAGGGCAATCCGGGCAAGGCAGACGACATCAGCTTCGACGAATTCAAAAAGTTCGTTGCCGAGTACACCGCCGAGAAGACCTCCAAGATTTCCGGCGTGCCGGTCAAGGATCTGGTCGCGATGGCCGAGATGTATGCCGACCCGAAGACCAAGGTGATGTCCTTCTGGACCATGGGCTTCAACCAGCACACGCGCGGTACCTGGGTCAATAACATGATCTACAACGTGCACCTGCTGGTCGGCAAGATTTCCGAGCCGGGCAACAGCCCGTTCTCGCTGACCGGGCAGCCGTCGGCCTGCGGCACGGCGCGCGAAGTGGGTACCTTTGCTCACCGTTTGCCGGCTGACATGGTGGTGACCAATCCGGATCACCGCAAGCACACCGAAGAAATCTGGCAACTGCCGGAAGGCACCATCCCCGACAAGATCGGTCTCCACGCCGTGGCCATGGCTCGCGCGCTGAAGGACGGCAAGATCGGCTTCTACTGGCAGCAGTGCAACAACAACATGCAGGCCGGTCCGAACATCAACGGCGAGCTCTACCCGGGTTGGCGCAATCCGGAAGTGTTTGCGGTCGTTTCCGACCCCTACCCGACCGTCTCCGCGATGGCCGCCGACCTGATCCTGCCGACCGCGATGTGGGTCGAAAAGGAAGGCGCCTACGGTAACGCCGAGCGGCGGACCCAGTTCTGGCGCCAGCAGGTCAAGGCGCCGGGCGAGTCCCGTTCCGATGTCTGGCAGGTGATGGAATTCTCCAAGCGCTTCAAGGTCGAGGATGTCTGGCCGGCAGAACTGATCGCCAAGGCACCGAAGCTGAAGGGCAAGACCCTGTTCGACGTCCTCTACGCCAACGGCGTGGTCAACAAGTACAAGCTCAATGAGCTGCAGGCCGGGCACGACAACGAAGATGCCAAGTTGCTGGGCTTCTACATTCAGAAAGGCCTGTTCGAGGAATACGCACAGTTCGGTCGCGGTCATGGTCACGACCTGGCTTCGTTCGAGACCTATCACAAGGCGCGCGGTCTGCGCTGGCCGGTGGTCGAGGGCAAGGAAACCCTGTGGCGCTTCCGTGAGGGCTACGACCCGTACGTCAAGAAGGGCGACGGCGTGAAGTTCTACGGCCACAAGGATGGCAAGGCAGTGATTTTTGCGTTGCCCTACCAGGATCCCCCGGAGATGCCGGACAAGGAATTCGACCTCTGGCTGTGCACCGGCCGCGTGCTCGAACACTGGCACACTGGCACGATGACCCGTCGGGTTCCTGAACTGTACAAGTCCTTCCCGGACGCCGTGCTCTTCATGCACCCCGAGGACGCCAAGGCGCGCGGCTTGCAGCGTGGCATGGAGGTCAAGATTGCTTCCCGGCGCGGTGAAATCCAGTTGCGCGTGGAAACCCGTGGTCGCAACAAGCCGCCGCGCGGGCTGGTCTTTGTCCCCTTCTTCGACGCTGGCCGGCTGATCAACAAGCTCACTCTGGACGCGACTTGCCCGATTTCCAAGGAAACCGACTACAAGAAGTGTGCGGTCAAGGTGACCAAGGTCTGAGAGCGCCGGTAGTTACGGTCAACCCAATCTATGAACGAAAAAGCGGCCGGAGAATTCCGGCCGTTCATCGGAGGTAAAAAAAATGAGATTGATCCCTGCTCTGGCATTGGCCGCAGCCGTTCTGTTCACCGGAACGGGTGTGGTCAGTGCGCAGGAAAAGCTGCTCTCCGAGCGCGGCGATGTATCCATCGACCAGACGTCGAAGGTCGACATGTTCCGCCCGGAAAAGGACAAGGAAAACATTCCCCGCAACTTCCAGAAGCAGCCGCCGCTGATCCCGCATAGCGTCAAGGGCTATGTCGTGACCCAGAACTTCAACAAGTGCATGGACTGCCACTCCAAGGAGCGGGCTGAAGAGACCGGCGCCACCAAGGTGGCCAAGTCGCACTACCTTGATCGCGAAGACAAGAAATTGCAGACGATTTCGCCGCGCCGCTATTTCTGCATGCAGTGCCACGTGCCGCAGTTCGACGCCAAACCGCTGGTCGAGAACAACTACAAACCTGCCGCCAAGAACTAAGGGGGAATGATGAATCTCGAAAAATGCATGCCCGGCTGGTTGAAGCGCATCGGCCTGACCTCGGCCCTGCTGCTCTTCGTTGCCGGTGTTGTTTTCTGGGGTGGGTTCAACTGGGCGCTCGAAGCGACCAACAAGGAATCCTTCTGTATCTCCTGTCATGAGATGGAAGAGAATGTGTTCAAGGAATATCAGAACACCATTCACTACACCAACCGGACCGGGGTCCGTGCCACCTGCCCGGATTGCCACGTGCCGAAGGAGTGGGGGCCGAAGATGATCCGCAAGATCCAGGCTTCCAACGAGGTCTGGCACAAGCTCTTGGGTACGGTTGATACGCCGGAAAAGTTCAATGCCAAGCGCGGTCAGCTCGCCCAGAACGAGTGGAACCGGATGAAGAAGAACGACTCGCAGGAATGCCGCAACTGCCACAACTATTCCTACATGGATTACACCGAGCAGGGGCCACGCGCATCGCGTACGCATCCCAAGGCATTTGATGAAAGCAAGACCTGTATCGACTGCCACAAGGGCATTGCGCACCAGTTGCCGCGTCTGGATCAGCATATCGGCAAGCAGAACGAAGGCGCGCCCGAGCTTTCGCACGGCGAAAAGCCGGCTGAGCCGGCCGAGGCCGCCGACAAGAAGTAATCGACGCCTTTGTCAGAACTCAACCCCGGTGCCTTGCCGGGGTTGTTTTTTGCACAAAGGGGACGATAATTGCCGGAAAGCCGCGTGGGTGCTGGAAATTTGGCGCTTGTCCCGACACTTGTTTGGCAAGGTATGCTACTTTTAAGGCACTGCCGTGCCCACGGCCAGTTTTCTTCAATTGAATGAGTAACAGGAGGCACTTAGATGAACAAATCCGAGCTGGTCGAAGTTGCTGCAAAAGAAGCTGGTATCACCAAGGCAGCTGCCGAAAAGGCACTGTCCGCCATTCTCGGTGCGGTAGTCGATGCCGTGGCCAAGGGCGATTCCGTCACCCTGGTGGGCTTCGGTACCTTCAAGTCGGCCAAGCGCGCTGCGCGTACCGGCAAGAATCCGAAGACGGGCGCTGCATTGAAAATCCCCGAAACCGTGGTCCCGAAATTTTCCCCGGGTAGCGGCTTCAAGGCTGCAGTGGCACCGAAAAAGCCTGCTGCAAAGAAAAAGTAATCCGCTCCAGACTGACGGGCCTTGCTTCCCGCAAGGTCCGTCCGATGACTCACAATGACCAATCAAAATCCCGAAAACGCTGTTGAACCGCTTGTTCAGGAGGAGCCCCAGCAGGCTGCTCCGGTAGCGGCTTTTCAACCCAATGATGCGCGCCGCCGTTTGCGCGAGTTGCTCTCTGTTCCCGAGCGTGAAAGAACGGACGAGCAGTGGGATGAGATTATCGAACTCGAAATTCAACTGGCTCCCGGTAATCGCATCGCTCCCAATGAATCCCTTGGCGGTTTGCCGTCGACAGGCGGGGGCGGTCGTGGCAACAAGCCGCAGCGCAGCAAGTCCGGCGGTGGTGGTGGCGGTCAGCAAAAAAGTCACCCGGGTCAGAGCCAGAATCAGAACCAGAATCGTCCGCGCGGTGGCAACAATCGTCGGCCGCGCCAGAACAAGACGCCCCCTGCCGGTGGCGGCGGGTCGGCCGCTTGAGTGGCTTGCCTGATGTGCGGGCTGGCTGCTGCGAGCTTTGCGCCGACTTGATTCCTCTTTGTCGTACGGCCGCGTGGCGGTCTTTCCTGCATGCAGCACTTTGACCTTGTAATTGTTGGTGGCGGTCTGGCCGGCGCCAGCCTGGCGGTCGCCTTGCGCGATTCGCGGTTGAAAATCGCCCTGGTTGAGGGGATGCCGCCGCGTCGGCCGGAGGGCTGGGATGCGCGGATTTATGCGGTCAGCCCGGCCAATGCCGAGTTTCTTGAGCGGATCGGTGTCTGGAAACACCTCGATCCGACCAGGATTGAGCCGATCCGTGCCATGGAGGTTCGCGGGGATCAAGGTGCTCGCCTTGATTTCTCGTCCTTTGCTGCCGGCGTGCCGGAGCTGGGGTGGATACTGGAATCCTCGCTGATGGCCTGCGAACTGTGGGAAAACGTCAAGCGTCAGGGCAATCTTGAATTGTTCTCGCCGGCTCGGCCGACCGCGCTGGAAATTCGTCACGACGCAGCCTGTCTGTGGCTGGAGGATGGCCGGGCGCTGTCAGGGCGCTTGCTGGTCGCTGCCGATGGTCGCGACTCCTGGGTGCGCGAGACGGCAGGTTTGCCAGCTCAGAACAGTCACTATCGCGAAAAGGGCGTGGTCGCCAATTTTTCCTGTGCCAAGCCGCATCGCGGCGTGGCCTGGCAATGGTTCGGGCGGGACGACGTCCTGGCCTATCTACCTTTGCCCGGCCAGCGTATGTCGATGGTCTGGTCCTTGCCTGATACGCAGGCCGATGCCTTGTGTGCGCTGGCTCCGGCGGAGTTGGCTGCGCAGGTGGCGGCGGCCGGAAACGGGGTGCTCGGGGCGCTGGAAACAATCACGCCGGCAGCGGCGTTTCCCTTGCGTCTGATGCGGGTCCCGAAAACCGTCGCGCCGCGTCTGGCCTTGATTGGTGATGCTGCGCACGGCATCCACCCCTTGTCCGGGCACGGGATCAATCTGGGTTTTCAGGATGCGGCCGAGTTGGCGGCGCTGTTGGGCAAGGCTCAACCCTGGCAGGATATCGGCGCTGTGCACTTTCTTGAACGCTACCAGCGGGCACGGCGTGAGGAAACCGTCTTGCTGCAAGGGGCTACCGATGCCTTGCGGCGCCTGTTCCGGGTGGAGGCGGCGCCGGTTGCCTGGTTGCGCAATGCCGGCCTGGGGCTGACGGATCGTTTGCCGGTGCTCAAGAACGCCTTGATTCGTTATGCCCTTGGACGCATCTGAAATTGATAGGAGAGAAGATGCTGCAGAAATTGTTGTCGCTGGCTTTGTGTGCGGTCACCGCTTTGCCGGTGCAGGCGGATGAAGCCGAAATTCGCAAGACCATCGAAGCCAAATTTGGCGGCAAGGTCGAAAGTATTGCCAAGTCCGGTTACCTGGGGCTCTACGAGGTGTTTGCCGAGGGGAGTATTTTCTACACCGACGACAAGGCGACGGCGATCATCGCTGGCGGGCAGCTGATCGACACCAAGACGATGAAAAACGTCACCGACGAGCGGATGCGCAAGCTGACTGCGATCCGTTTTTCGGATTTGCCGCTGGAGCGCGCGATCAAGCAGGTGCGTGGGGATGGCAAGCGGGTGCTGGCGACCTTCGAGGATCCCAACTGCGGCTACTGCAAGCGCCTCGCTCGCGATTTGCTGAAACTTGACAATGTCACGGTCTACACCTTCCTGTACCCGATTTTGTCCGAAGATTCGGTCAAGAAATCGCGTCAGATCTGGTGTGCTGCCGATCGCTCCAAGGCCTGGAACGACTGGATGGTCGATGGCAAGGCGCCGAGTGGTCGTGACGATTGCGATACGGCGGCGATTGCCAAGAATCAGGAATTCGGGCGCAAGCTCAACATCAGCGGTACGCCGACGATGTTCTTTGCCGACGGCGAGCGGGTTCCCGGCGCCATGCCACTGGCGCGGATCGAGCAGAAGCTGGCACAAACCCGGTAAGCGGTTGTGCCCGGAGATCAGGGAGCCCAGGACGGCGCCCTTCTGATTGTTTAACCCTCCCCGATACTTGGAGAGGGTTACGGACAGGGCTGCTCAAGCCGCTCTGTCCTGCACCGATGGCAGTGGAGATACCGGGGCAATGAGCTCAGAAAGAGCGCTTGCCCCGGTTGCTCAGCCAATTCACTCGGTTCAATTTGATTTGCGAAGCCAGCCTGCGATAACAATCGCTTGTGGGAGATTGATCCTTCACTATCCTTTGGCCACTGACTGCTTGTTCGTGAACCACTCTGAATGGCGGCAGGTGAAGGAACGCGTGGCCAATCTGATTTGCTTGTGACTTCAGGGCTTTCGACTGACGAACTAGCTGGCGGATTCCAGGCGCTTTTGCAGCATCACCGTTGGTGCAATCCCCTGTGTTACGCCAGCCAGTCGGTTGGCTGGAGGAAGACTTCGTAGAGTTCGGCTTCTGCCGAACCAGGTTCCGGTTGCCAGTCGTAGCGCCATTTGACGATGGGTGGTAGCGACATCAGGATCGACTCGGTGCGGCCGCCGGACTGGAGACCGAACAGCGTGCCGCGATCCCAGACCAGGTTGAATTCGACGTAGCGGCCGCGACGATAGGCCTGGAAATCCCGCTCGCGCTCTCCGTAGGGCGTGTCGCGGCGTTTGGTCAGGACCGGCAGGTAGGCGTTGGTGAAGGCTTTGCCGACCGCCTGGGTCAGCGCGAAGCAGCGGGTGAAGCCGCCTTCGTTGAGGTCGTCGAAGAAAATCCCGCCGACGCCGCGCGGTTCGTTGCGGTGCTTGAGGAAGAAGTACTCGTCACACCACTGCTTGTACTGCGGGTAGACTGCGTCGCCGAACGGGGTCAGCGCGTCGCGGCAGGTGCGGTGAAAATGCGCCACATCTTCGCGTTGACCGTAGTAGGGCGTCATGTCCATGCCGCCGCCGAACCACCAGACCGGTGCCTCGCCTTCCTTGCTTGCGACGAAGCAGCGAACGTTCATGTGCGCCGTGGGGCAGTAGGGGTTGCGCGGGTGCAGGACCAGCGAGACGCCCATCGCCTCCCAGGCGCGGCCGGCCAGCTGCGGGCGCACGGCGGTGGCCGAGGCGGGCAGCGACTTGCCGGTGACGTGCGAGAAATTGACGCCACCGCGCTCGAAGAAGTTGCCTTCCTCAATCAGCCGCGAAATGCCACCGCCGCCTTCCGGGCGCACCCAGCTGTCGGTACGGAAGGCCTGGCCGTCAAAGGCTTCGAGTTCGGCGACGATGTTCGCCTGGAGGTCGGTGAAAAAGTCTTTGAGGACGGGGGTCGGAATCGTTTCGTGGCTCATGTCGGGGAAGTGTTGTCGTTATGGAAGGTATAGCGGTTGCGCCCGGCGCCTTTGGCGCAGTACATCGCCCGGTCGGCCTGGGCGATCAGGGTGTCGGCCAGGAGGTCGCTCGGCTCGCTGCCGGGCTCGATGCAGGCGATGCCGATGGAGACACCGATCTGCAGGTTTTCGCCCTGGATCGGGAAGGGCAGGGTGAGTGCATCGATGCAACGCTGGGCGGCGCGTTGGCCGGCATCCAGCGGGCTGCCCGTGTCGCTGAGCAGGATCAGGAATTCGTCGCCGCCGAGGCGGGCGAGCAGGTCGCAATCGCGTATGCACAGCCGCAGCCGCTGCCCGACCTCAAACAGCAACAGGTCGCCAAGTTGATGTCCGTGCCGGTCGTTGACTGCCTTGAAACCATCAAGGTCGAGGAAGAGCAGCGCCAGGCCACTGTTCTGGCGGCGGCAGCGGCGGATTTCCAGGTTCATCCGGTCGCGGATCGCGAGCCGGTTGGGGAGCCCGGTCAGCGGATCGTGATGGGCAATGTCGGCCAGGCGTTTTTCCTGGGCCAGCAGCTTTTGCTGCAGCTGATTGAAGCTGTCGGCAACCCGGGCGACTTCGTCGCCGTTGCCGAGCGCGATGGCTTGCAGCGGTCGCTGTCCGCTGGCCATCTCCTGCAGGGCGCTGGCCAGCACACCGAGCGGGCGCAGCAGGCGGTCGAGTCCGATCAGCAGTCCGGCGAGCAAGGGGAGGCTGAAAAGCAGGGCCAGCAGCAGCGCATTCAGGCGCAGGTTGTCGACGGCGGCCAGGGCAGTACTGGCCGGTTGCCGGGCCAGCAGCGACCAGCCGCTTTGCGGAATATCGACCAGCGATACCAGTTCGTGCTCACCCGATGCCAGACGAACGATCTGGCTGCCGCGCTGGCCGGCAACAGCCAGATCAACCGCCGGGTCGCTGCCGTCGCGCGGCAGGGCTGCTATGCTTTCATCCTGGTCGGAACTCATCACCCACAGGCCATGCTTGGCCGAGAGCAATTGATAGCGGGCGTCCTTGGCCGGGCTGGCGCCGACCAGTGCATTGAGGAAGCCGGGGGCGGCGAGCGGGATGACTCCAGCCACCACGGCGCGGATTTCGCCGTGTCGGTTGAGGACCGGGATCGCCATCACCAGCGCGGCTTCGCCGCTGGCGCGGGTGTACAGGGGGCGGCTGATCACCGGGCGGCGGCTGGTGCTGACTTCGGCGAACCAGTCGCGGTCGGCAAAACTGCGCGGCCGGCTGGCTAGCTTGATCGAGTCGGCCAGGGCGCTGCCGCCGTTGGCCGGAATCACCAGCAGGCCGTTGGGGAACAGCGGATGGATGGTGCGCCGCTCATCAAGCCAGCCCTGGAGTTGTCCCGGCTGGCTGAGCAAGTCGGTTGGCAGGCTGCTCGCCACCCGCTGCAGGCTTTCCAGGCGCAGCCTGAGCTTGCCGTCGATATCCTTGGCCAGGTGGGTGGCGGTGGCCAGCTGCTGCTGTGACAACTGGGCCCGCATTTCGTCGCGCAACTGTTCGGTGACCAGCAGGGTGATGGCGACGATGGCCAATAAAAAAAGCAGCCCGACCAGCCCGCTGATCCGGGCCTTCAGGCTGCTTGCCGGGAACGGCTTCATGCCGGGGTTTTAGCGGCCGATGGCGCGATAACCGATGTCCTTGCGGTACTGCAGGCCTTCCCAGGCAATCTGGGCAGCCGCCTCGTAGGCCCGCTTCTGGGCCAGCTTGACGTTTTCGCCGAGGGCGGTGACGCAGAGGACGCGGCCGCCGTTGGTGATCACGCAGCCGTCCCGTTCGGCCGTGCCGGCATGGAAGACATGGCAGTCGTCGCCAAAGCTGTTGCCGGCCGGGAGGCCGCCGATCACGTCGCCTTTTTTCGGGGTATCCGGGTAGTTGGCGGCAGCGAGCACGACGCCGAGGGCGACGCGGCGGTCCCATTCGGCTTCGACCTGGTCGAGGGTGCCGGCGATGCCGTGCTCGAGCAGGCTGACGAAGTCGGACTTGAGGCGCATCAGGATCGGCTGGGTTTCCGGGTCGCCCATGCGGCAGTTGAATTCCAGGGTCTTGACCGAGCCGTCCTTGCCGATCATCAGGCCGGCGTAGAGGAAGCCGGTGAAGGGAATGCCGTCGTGCAGCATGCCGCGCACGGTCGGCATGATGATCTCGCGCATCGCCTTGGCGTGCACTTCCGGCGTCACGCACGGGGCCGGGGAGTAAGCACCCATGCCGCCGGTGTTGGGGCCCTGGTCGCCGTCGAAGATGCGCTTGTGGTCCTGGCTGGAGGCCAGGGCGAGCACGTTCTTGCCGTCGACCATGACGATGAAGCTGGCTTCCTCGCCGTCGAGGAATTCCTCGATCACGACGCGGGCACCTGCATCGCCGAGCTTGTTGCCGGAGAGCATGTCGTCGATGGCGGCGTGGGCTTCTTCGAGGCTCATGGCGACGACGACGCCCTTGCCGGCAGCGAGGCCGTCCGCCTTGATCACGATCGGCGCGCCCTTGCGGTCAATATAGGCATGGGCGGCGGCGGCATCCGAGAAGGTTTCGAATTCGGCGGTCGGGATGGCGTGACGGGCCATGAAGCGCTTGGCGAAATCCTTGGAGGATTCCAGCTGGGCGGCGGCCTTGGTCGGGCCAAAGATCTTCAGGCCACGGGCGCGGAACACGTCAACCACACCGGCCGCCAGCGGGGCTTCCGGGCCGACCAGAGTGAGGTGAATCTTGTTCTGCTCGACGAAATCGGCCAGGGCTGCCGGATCGGTGATGTCGATGTTTTCCAGCTCGTGCTCGCGCGCCGTGCCGGCGTTACCCGGGGCGACGTACACCTTCTGCAGACCAGGGGTTTGGGCCAGCTTCCAGGCCATGGCGTGCTCGCGGCCGCCGGAACCGATAACCAGTAGTTTCATTAGGCTGTTTCCTTGTTATTCCTGTAGCGCAATTTCGTTGACGGGGCGGCCGTGACGCGAAGACGCCCAACGGAGGTCCCTGTGGGACGAGCCGCAGGCAGTGCTATTAGCACGACAAGGCGAAGTCGACAAAGTCACGGGCGCGCCGGGAACGAAATCAATGGCGGAAGTGGCGGGTGCCGGTGAAGACCATGGCGATGCCATGCTCGTCGGCAGCAGCGATCACTTCTTCGTCACGCATCGAGCCACCCGGCTGGATGACGGCAACGGCACCGGCTTCGGCCAGCACATCGACGCCGTCGCGGAACGGGAAGAAGGCGTCGGAGGCAACCACCGAGCCCTTGAGGCCGAGGCCGGCATTCTGCGCCTTGATGCAGGCGATCTTGGTCGAATCGACACGGCTCATCTGGCCGGCACCGACGCCCAGGGTCATGCCGCCGCCGCAGAAGACGATGGCGTTGGATTTGACGAATTTGGCGACGCGCTCGGCGAAGAGCAGGTCTTCGATCTGCTGGGCAGTCGGCTGCACCTTGGTCACGACCTTGAGGCCGCTGGCTTGCGCGGTGAAGTCGTCAGCGGTCTGCACCAGCAGGCCGCCGCCGACGCGCTTCAATTCCAGCTTGTTGAGATCATTGCCGAGCGGCACGACCAGCACGCGCAGGTTGGCCTTGGCGGCGAGGGCGGCCTGGGCTTCGGCGGTGAAGGACGGGGCGATCAGGACTTCGACGAAGTGCTTGCGGGCATTCATCGCCTCGACGACGTCGATGCCGACTTCGCCGTTGAAGGCGATGATGCCGCCGAAAGCGGAGGTCGAGTCGGTCTGGAAGGCCTTTTCGTAGGCACCGAGCAGCTTGCCGTCGATGGCGACGCCGCAGGGGTTGGCGTGCTTGACGATGACACAGGCCGGGACGTCGAAGCTCTTGACGCATTCCCAGGCCGCATCGGAGTCGGCGATGTTGTTGTAGGACAGTTCCTTGCCCTGCAGCTGGGTGTAGGCGGCGATGCTGCCCGGCAGCGCAACGGTGTCGCGGTAGAAGGCGGCTTGCTGGTGTGAATTTTCGCCGTAGCGCAGGATTTCGCTGCGGTCGAAGGCCAGTTGCAGCTTGGCCGGGAAGATCGCCGGGGTCGGGGCGGCTTCCGCCGGCTTG
>ERZ1066115.86-NODE-86-length-34501-cov-19.500987_pt1 | contig 34501 bp, 27 predicted proteins | sample MGYA00382762_ERZ1066115 | MGnify/ENA primary metagenome ERZ1066115 (study PRJEB33369, sample SAMEA5778345) | biofilm metagenome | biome: Industrial cooling water; feature: Water cooling tower basin; material: Biofilm | place: United Arab Emirates | collected... | reverse complement strand
GGCTGGATTTGTTGCACCGGCTGGATTTGTTGCACCGGCTGGATTTGTTGCACCGGCTGGATTTGTTGCACCGACTGGATTTGCTGCACCACCTGTGCCCACAGGGGGGGCGCCAGCAAGATCGCTGGGAAAACCAAGGAATAGCGCAGCCAGCGCCTGGATAACAGCCGTTTTGTCAGCTCGGTCATGACCATGTTTGCAACGAAAATCGGAATGGATAGGCAGACAAGCGCGGAGATTAACTGAAAACCGGAGCTCGTTGCTGGCGGACAGCATGCAGCCGGCCCCCACCTCAGCATCCGGCCAGCCAGCGCCGGCGCTCGGGCAAACGCAGCAGCGGCTTGACTTCGCAGTACTGCAGGAGTTTTTCATCGGCGAACACCACCCCGGCTTCGCCGGCGCGGACTTCGCGGGCAATCGCGTGCAAGCGCTCGCGCCAGTGCGTCAGCACGCTGCCCCAGTCGGGAAAAACTTCGCTGGGGAAAATCCGCTGCTTGCCGTCGCCCAGCCCCGGTACTCCAGGGAGCAGTCCCCCGTCCGCCGCCACGCCGGCGAATGCGGGCTTGTCGGGAAGGACCTTGGCGAAGGCAACGGCGACGGTATCGGCAGCAAGCAGCGCTGCATAGATCGGCAGCTGCGGTTCGCTGATGCGCGGTGAGGCCCAGTTTTTGACGTCGATGGCCGCACCGGTCTTGTAGTCGAGGATCAGCTGGCCACCGGGCACCGCATCAATACGGTCGACCACCATTTTGACCAGAATTCCCTCGATCTCGACCGAGGCCTGCTGCTCGCAGGCGAGCACCCGGAAATCCCCGGCCCGCTCGGTCTCAAGTGCCAGCCAGCGTAACAACAGCCGCTGCAGACGGGCTGCCTCAAGCTGCCGGAAGCGTGCCGGCAGGGGCTGGTGCACTGCCTGCTCGTAGCCGGCCAGCGCACTCTCGCAGGCAGCGGCGACCGCCGCTGCGCGGGTCTCCGGCGTTTGTGCGCGTAGCCGGGTGGCGTCGCCGGTGGCTTTCCAGAACACCTCGAGCGCACCGTGCACCAGCGTCCCCCGGGCAGCCGGATCAAGCCCTTCGACCGCCTCGTCGAGCGCTTCGGCATGCAGACGAAACTGGTAGAAGGCCCACGCCGGGCAGATCGCCTGCGCCCGCAGCAGCCAGCTGCCGCCCGCCACCGGTTCGCCGACGGCCAGCGGCGGCGCCTGGTGATCGTCGATTTCCTCGCAGGCGCAGCCGGCCTGCAGCGCTGCCTGTGCCGCCGGGCTCGGCGCTGCGAGCGGCGGCACCGACAGCGGTCGGCCGGCAGCCAGCAGCGGACTCGGCCGGCGCACCCGGTTGCCATCGGCCTGCGCCCAGGACAAAACCACTTCCGGCGCCGACTGCAGCAGACGTTCGGTGACCCGGCGGGCAAAATCGAGCTCGACCTCGGCACTGGCGTGGGCGGCACCCACCTGGCGCTGAGCCGCCGCCGGCAGCAGCGGATTCGGTCGCGGCGCCGGCGGCCACTGGTCGTCGTTCATCCCCATCAGCCACAGCGCATCAAACTCCAGGCCGGCGCTTTCGAGTACGCCCAGCACCTGGATCGCGGGCCGGCCGCGAGTTTCCGGCTGAAACACCCGTTGCCGGCAGAGTTCGCCCAAACGCTTGAGTGCCATCGCGCGGTCAACCGGTCCGAGCAATTCGTCGAGCCGGCCCAAGCCGGCCAGCACCTCGCCAAATGCCCGGCGGGCCTGGAACTCGTGGCTCGACAGGCGCCGTTCGCCGGGCCAGCCGGCAGCGGCCAGCACCTCGGCAAACCACGCGGCCCAGCGTCCCGGCAACTGCCGCCGGGGCTGGCCGTCGCCGGCAGCCGCCAGCGCCTGCAAGGCAGCGGCCGTTTGCGGCAAGGGCGCCTGCCCCGCCTGCCGCTCGGCCAGCCGCAACACCGCCGGCCAGTGGGTGAAATAGCCGAGATCGCGGCGCAAGGCGGCGACCAGCAAGGCGCGCGCATCCGCTTCGCCGAGATCGCCTTGCCAACCGTTGGCCAGCAGCAAGTCGCAGAAACGCGCCTGCTCGACCCGGCCGCGCTGGCCGGCCAGCGCGAGCAGGTCGAGTGCGCTGCGCACCAGCGGCTGTGCGGCCAGCGGCCGCCCCAGCGAAAAGTTGTAACAGCGCGGGGCTTCCGCTTGCTCCGGGCGCAAGGTTTGCGGATGCAAGGCATCGTCGAGCAGGCTTTCCAGCTGCTCGCGCACGTCGGCCAAGTGTGGCGCGACAATCCCGATCCGGTAATCAGGCTGGGCCGCCTCGGCCAGCCGGACGGCCGCCCAGGCCACCGCTGCCGCGCACTCGGCGGCGGCATCGGGGGCCTGGTAGTGGCTCGGAGAAATCTCGCCAGCGCGGCGGTCGACCGTGAGCGGCGGCCAATCCGCGTCTCTGGCCGCCGGCGGAAAGGCCGCCACCACCACCTTGACCCCACGCATTTCGAGTTCAGCCAGCAAACGCTGCTCCAGCGGCGTCAGGCGATCAAAGCCGATCAGCCAGAGGGCGCCCGGCAGGGCAAACTCGCCGGCGGCGAGCAAGTCGAGGATACGCTCCTGCCAGCCGCCGAGATCAAGCCAGCCGCGCCCCCGACAGCGCCGCAGGAACTCGCCTTGCCAGCTGCGAAACAATTGCGCCTCGTCAGCCAGTTCAGGGGCCACCAGGCTCGCAGCTAGGTCCGGCCAGAGGCGCAGCAGTTGCTGTGCGCCCTGGGCCGAAGCGGCCATCCCCGCCAGGTCGAACAGCGGCGCCGCCGCTCCGGCACTCTGCGCCAAGGTATCGGCAATCACCTGCTCCCAGAGCAGCCGTTCGGCGTAGGGGTCGAGGACCTGCGGCAACTCGGCCAGGCCGCACAACTGGGCTTCTTCGGCAAGCTGGGCGAACCACTGGCCGAGAGTCAGCGCCGATACCGTCCGCCAGGCCCCGGCCGCCCCCGGCGGACGCCGGGCACGCAGGGTCTGCGCCAGGCGGGTGGTGGCACAGAGATAGAGCGGCGGAGTGCCGGCCAAGGCATCGTGTTCAGGGGTCATCGGACAATTTTAGTGCCTCCGGCCGACAGCAGGGCAATTCTCCGGGCTTTGACCGGCCACCAACTTCCGCCGCACAATGGCGTGCCATGCTTGTTGCAAGGAGCCGCATGAACGGCCTGACCGCTTTTTTCCGCCGCCTGTTCGCGGCCGAACAGCCGCCCGAGGAACGCCTGCGCAGCGCGCTGTTCCGCTGCCACGACGCCGCCGCCGATCCCCTGCACCTGCTGCGCGGCCTGTTCGCCGCCTGCCGCCCGCATTCCCGCAGCGAAGCCCAGGCCGGCCTGCCCGCCGCCCAGCTGCAACGCCTGCTGCAGTGGCTGCAGGCCGACCCCGGACTGCGCAACGCACTCGCCCGGCAGGTCAGGCGCCTGATCGGCGAACGCCGCCTGCTGACCTTCTTCACCGATAGCGGCATTCTGCCCGGCACCGGGTTCTTTTCCGAAGGCTGGCGGATCGTCGGCAGCCGGCTGTTGCCGGAGGTACCCGACGAACGCCGGCTCAAGGATTGCCTGCACGTGCTCTGCGAACGCAGCGACGACTGGCGCTGGCTGGAGACCCTCCCCGGCGATGCGCTGCGCCAGCTGCGCGCCCTCCTCGCCGCAGGGTTGGAGCCCTTGCCCGAGGTCCGCACCCAGATGCTCGACGCGATCCTGCTGCTGGCGCACCGGGTCAGCGGTGTCGGCGTCGATGGCGAACTGATGCGCGCCTCGCCCAACCTCGATGCCGACCGCCCCCGCTTCATCGCTTTGTCGGCCGAAGCGCTGGCCTTTGCCGACAGCCACCGGGCCGTGCTCGCCGGCACCCTCGCAGAAGGCGACGATGGCAGCCAGCTGCAGGTGATTTCGGCCCAATGCCGCGACAGCCTGCAACGAATCCGGCGCCGGGCGCTGCAGGTCGGGGCCAGCCAGCACCTGTCCTACCTGCTGCTGCGCAGCGAGCAGAGCCTGGAGCGCCTGGAAACCCTGGTCACGATCCTGACCGCGCCCCCCGCAGCGGCGGTCGCCGGCCCGACGCCCGCCGACTGCGCCTGGAGCGACTTCATCCAGGCCACGCTGCTCGCCGAAAACCGCCGCAACAGCCTGCGCCATTACCTGGGCGAGGTCTCGCACCTGCTCGCCCTGCGGGTGACCGAGAATGCCGCACACTCGGGCGAGCACTACATCTGCGAGGCCGCCGCCGACTATCGCCGGATGTGGGTCTCGGCAGCCGGCGCCGGTGTCCTGATCGGCGCCATGGCCCTGCTCAAGATTCTGGTCGCCGGCCTGCATCCGCCCCTGTTCGTCGAAGCGCTGCTCTACAGCCTGATCTACGGCGGCGGTTTTGCGCTGATCTACCTGCTCGGCCTGACCATTGCCACCAAGCAACCGGCCATGACCGCGCAAACGCTGGCCGGCCTGCTCGGCGACCTCAAGCCGACCCGCCCGGCCGACCTCGAACGGCTGGTCGACGTGATTGCCGCAGTCACCCGCAGTCAGCTGGCGGCGATTGCCGGCAATGTCGCGCTCGCGCTGCCGGTGGCGATTGCGATTGGCTGGGGGCTCAGCGCCTGGCTCGGCGAACCGGTGGTAGGCAGTGAGAAGGCCGCACACCTGCTGGCCGACCTCGACCCGCTCGGCTGGGCGCTGCCGCACGCGGCGATTGCCGGTTTTTACCTGTTCCTGTCGGGGCTGATCACCGGCTTTTTCGACAATCAGGCGACCTACGCCAACATCGGTCCGCGCCTGGCCCGCCTGCGCTGGTTGCAAGTTCTGCTCGGCGCCTCGCGGGCCACCCGTTTTGGCGACTACATCCAGGACAAGCTGGGTGGCATCATGGGCAACCTGCTGTTCGGCTGCATGCTCGGCTCGACCGGCGTCATCGGGCAAATCCTCGGCCTGCCGCTCGACATCCGCCACATCGCCTTTTCCTCGGCCAACCTCGGCTACGCGCTGACCGCCTTCGACTTCGCCCTGGCCGCGCCAGCACTGGCCTGGGCTGCATGCGGGATTGCCCTGATCGGGGCCACCAACCTGATCGTCAGTTTTGTCCTGGCGCTGCGCACCGCGCTGGCGGCGCGGCGCATCCGCTTCAGCCACTGGGGGCCTTTGCTGCGTGCCATCGGTCGGCGGCTGCGCCAGTCGCCGGGCAGCTTTTTCATGCCGCCGCGCAAGGACCAGGCGTAGGGGGCACCGGACATTTTTTGCCATTTTTGCGGTCGACCGTGAAAATGGCAAAAAACCGCTGCCGGAGACCCCGATGACCGCCCTGCCCCGCCTGCTCCTGTTCGCCCTCCCGGCCCTGCTTGGCGCCTGTGCCAATCTCGGCACGCCCGGCGGCTTCGGCCTGCAGCCGGGGGTTCATACCCTGGCTGCCGTTGAAGCCCGCCTCGGCCCGCCCTCGCTGCGCTGGCGCAACGCCGATGGCAGCGAACAACTGGCCTACCCGCAGGGACCGGCCGGCCTGCAAACCTGGATGGCCCACGGCGATGCGGGCGGCAAACTGGTCCGCTTGGAAAACGTGCTCGACTCCAGCCATTTCTCGCTGATCCGTCCCGGCGAGGACGACCAGGAAAGCGTACTGCGCCGGCTCGGCCCACCGGCACCGGGCTACAGCGTACTTTACGAGGCGCGCAACGAACTGGCCTGGGAATGGCGTTTCTGCGACGACTGGAGCCGACTGGCCCGGCTCGATGTGCTGTTCGACACACGCAGCGGCAAGGTCCGCGCGGTCCAGCAGCGGCGCGAGCTTTACGGCCCGCGCCTGGAAAGTCCCTGGTGCAGCCGCTAGAACAACCGCCAAGCAGCCCGGCGATCCCGGCTCAAGCTCGGGCCAGGCGCCGGCGAACCATTTCGATCAGGTCGTCGACGTAGGTAAACACCACCGGGATCACCAGCAGGCTGAGGAAGGTCGAGGTGATCAGGCCACCGATCACGACAATCGCCATCGGCGCCCGGAAACTCGGGTCGGTGCCGATCCCGAGCGCAATCGGCAGCATCCCGGCGCCCATCGCAACGGTCGTCATCACGATCGGCCGCGCCCGTTTGCGGCAGGCGTCGAGCAGCGCCTGCCGGCGGTCGAGCGGCGGCTGGCCGTCGATGCCACGCCGGGCGAGCACGACGTAGTCGATGAGCAGGATCGAGTTCTTGGTGGCGATCCCCATCAGCATGATCAGGCCGATCATCGACGGCATCGACAAGGCCTTCTGGGTCACGAACAGGGCCAGGAAGGCGCCCGGCACCGACAGCACCAGCGCGGCGAGGATGGTCACCGGCTGGACGAAGTCCTTGAACAGCAGGACCAGCACGATGTAGATGCAGAGGATGCCGGTGAGCATCGCCAGGCTGAAGCTGGCGAACAGTTCGCCCATCGCCTCGGCATCGCCGACCGTGGTCTGTAGCACGCCGGGCGGCAACTGCTTGAGGCTGGGCAGGGCCAGTGCCGCCTTCTCGACCTCGCCGAGCGGCTGACCATTGAGTTCGATATCGAAATTGACATTGCGCAGGCGGTCGTAGCGGTCGATCTCGGCCGGCCCGCCGGCAATGCTCAGGCGGGCGACGTTGCCCAGGCGCACCGGGCCGTGGCGACCGGGAACACTGAGTTGTTCGAGCAGCGCCGGATCGCTGCGGGCACTCACCGGCAGACGGACGACAATCGGCACCTGGCGCTGACTCAGGTTGAGCTTGGCCAGCCCCTGCTCGTAATCGCCCGAGGTGGCGACACGCAGGGTTTCGGCAATCGCCGCCGAGGTGACGCCGAGGTCGGCCATCCGCGCGAAGTCGGGCTGCACCACCAGTTCCGGGCGGACCAGGCTGGCGGTGGTGGTGACCGCACCGATGCCGGGGATGCCGCGCAGTTCGCGCTCGACCAGGCGGGCGTGATCGGCCAGTGCCTGACCGTTCTCGCCGGCCAGCACCAGCACGTATTTTTCGTTCGAAGCGCCCATCCCGACCTTGACCTGCGCGCCCGGCAAGGCGGCGAGACGCTGGCGGAATTCGCTCTCGACCTCCTGCTTGCTGACCCCGCCACGCGCCTTGCGCGGCGTCAGATTGATCGTCAGCGTCGCCTTGCGCACCTCGTTCGCACCGCGCGGCGCAAACGGGTCGCTACCGGCTGCGCCACCGCCGATCGCGGTGTACACCAGCCTTACGTGCGGATGATCGCCGATCAGCCGGCGCGCCTCTTCGGCAGCGGCATGCGTCTGCGCGTAGGTGCTGCCCGGCGGCAAGGCGACATGCACCTGCGTCTGCGAGAGGTCGTCGGGCGGCAGGAAACCGGTCGGCAGCAACGGCACCAGCGCGAAGGAGCCGAAGAAGAAGACCGTTGCCGCCAGCATCGTCAGCCACCGGTGGCGCAGGCAGGCGGCGACCCAGCCGGTATAGCGCTCGAGCCAGCGCGGCTCGTGCTCGCCGGGCTTGGCCGGCTTGAGCAGGTAGGCGGCCATCATCGGCGTCAGCATGCGGGCGACGACCAGCGAGAAGAACACCGCGATTGCTGCGGTCCACCCGAACTGGACGAAGAATTTGCCCGGCACGCCGCTCATGAAGGCGGTCGGCAGGAAGACCGCGATCAGCGTGAAGGTGGTGGCGATCACCGCCAGCCCGATTTCGTCGGCCGCTTCCATCGCCGCCTCGTAAGGCGTCTTGCCCATGCGCAGGTGGCGCATGATGTTCTCGATCTCGACAATCGCGTCGTCGACCAGGATCCCGACCACCAGCGACATCGAGAGCAGGGTCACGACGTTGAGCGAGAAGCCCATCAGCCACATCACCGCGAAGGTCGGCACCGCCGACAGCGGCAGCGCCGCCGCCGAAACGAAGGTGGCCCGTCCATCGCGCAGGAACAGCCAGACCACCAGCACTGCCAGCGCCGCGCCTTCGAGCAGCAACGACATCGAGCCGTCGTAGTTTTCCTGCACCGGGTCGACGAAATTGAAGGCCTCGGTGATCTGGATGTCCGGGTGTTCACCGCGCAATTTCGCCAGCGTCGCCTGCACGCCCTGCGCCACTTCGATTTCGCCGGCGCCGCGACTGCGGGTGATTTCGAAACCAACCACCGGCTCGCCGTTGAGCAGGGCACCGGCACGCCGTTCGGCCACGGTATCGCTGACCGTCGCCAGCTGGTCGAGGCGGAAGTGCCGGCCGTCGGCGAGCACGATGTCGAGCGCCGCCAGTTCGGCCGCGCTCTGCACGGTGGCGATGGTGCGCACCGATTGTTCGGCGCCGCCGACATCGGCGCGGCCGCCCGAGGCTTCCTGCTGGACCTGCTTCAATTGCCGCGAAATATCGGCGGCGCTGACGCGTAGCGCCAGCAGGCGAGAGGGATCGAGTTCGACCCGGACTTCGCGGCTGACACCGCCGACCCGCGCCACCGCGCCGACCCCGCGCACGCTGAGCAGGGCCTTGGCAACGGTGTTATCGACAAACCACGAGAGCGCCTCGTCGTCCATCCGGGGCGAAGCGACGGTATAGGTCAGGATCGGCGCCCCGGACAGGTTGACCTTGGAAACCACCGGGTCCTTGAGGTCGCCGGGCAGGTCGGAACGGATCCGCGACACCGCGTCGCGCACGTCGTCGACCGCCTCCTGGGTGGTCTTCTCGAGGCGGAACTCGACGGTGACGATGGCGGTCCCATCCTGCGCCTTGGTATAGATGTGCTTGACGCCCTGCAGCGTCGCCACCGAGTTCTCGATCTTCTTGGCGACCTCGGTTTCCATCTGCGCCGGTGCCGCCCCCGGCAGCGTCGCGGTGACCGTCACCGTCGGCAGGTCGATATCCATGAACTGCTGGATTTTCATCGCCCGGAAACCGACGACGCCGGCCAGCGTCAACAGCAGGAAAAGCATGATCGCCGGGATTGGATTACGGATGGACCAGGCAGAAACGTTCATGGTGTCAGTTGCCCGCTAGACGCGAAAGGGAGAAATGGCAAAAAGAAACAAAACCCGGCACCGCGCTTCAGCGCGCGGCTTCGGCGGCTACCGGCTGGACTACGTCACCGTCGGCGAGGAAGCCGACACCCGCTGCCACCACCGGCGCCTCAGCCGACAAGCCGGCAAGAATTTCGACCCGTTCGCCCTGGCGCCGGCCCAGCTCGACCTTGCGCTGGACCACGCGGGAACTGCCGGGGTCAAGCTGGAAGACGTAGGCAAAGCCTTCACGGAGAACTACTGCGGCTTGCGGCAGGGTCAACGCTGGCTGTGCCCCGAGCTCGAACTCGCCCCGGGCAAAGGCGCCAGCCCGCAGCACCGGGTTTTCGCCGTGCTTCGCGGTCGACCGTGGCAAATCGACATAAACCAGGCCGTTGCGGGTCTGCGGATCGACGCTCGGCGCAACGCTCCGCACCACGCCCGAGACCTCGCTGCCATCAGCCGCCTGCAAGCGGGCTGCAATGCCCGGACGCAGCTTCGGCAGATCGTCGGCCGGCACCTCGGCCCGCCATTCGAGGCGGCCGCCGCGAATCAGGCGGAACAGTTCGTCGCCATTCTGCGGCAGGGAGCCAACCGTCGCCGTCCGTGCCGAAATCACTCCGGCATCGGGCGCCAGCACCTGACTCTTGGCCAGCCGCAACTCGGCGGCGGCCAGCCGTGCCCGGGCAGCCGCCAGACGGGCATTCGCCGTCCCTTCGGCAGTCTGGTACTGCACCGCCGTTTGCGGACTGTAGAAACCCTGGGCGCGCAAGGCGCGCGCCCGTTCGGCATTGGCCCGGGCTTCGTCGGTGGCTGCCTCGAGTTCGGCCACCCCGGCGCGAGCCTCGGCCACTTCCTGCTGCAGGGCGGCCGCATCAATCCGCGCCAGGGGCTGCCCCTTGCGAACCGTATCGCCGACCTGGACAAGGACCTCGGCAATCCGCTGATTCCCGACCTCGGCACCAATCACCGCCTCCTGCCAGGGCATCACGCTGCCGCTGGCCGGCAGCCGCTGCGGCCATGCCTCGCGCTGCGGCAGCAGGGTACGCACGCTGAGTGCCGGCTTGGCAGCCTGCGCCGCAGCCGGTGCCTGCGGACTGCCGCTGTCCGGCCCACACGCTGCCAGCCAAGGGGCGAGCAGCAACCAAGAAACTACGCGGAGATAGGCAAACTTCATCGGAATCCAGCCTGACCCTGGGAAAAATCGGGAGCCGACATGATAATGAACGAACGGTCAGTAGTACAGCACAATGAAAAAACAGTCTGCGGCCGCCCGCATTAAGCCCAAAGTCATATTGCAAAAATCACAAATCGCGTGCTAATTTGGCAAAATCGAATTCCGGCAATACCCTTCCCAGACCGGAAAGCAGCACCGAGATTACCCTTCCCGACATTGCGAGAATCGCCATGCCCCAAGCCCGCTCCCCGGCCCGCCCCCGGCCTGCCAATTCAGAAATCAGCAACTCATGGCTGCGCCGCTTCTGGGTCGTGATCATCGCCACCCTGGTGCTGGCCAGCGCCAGCATTTTTCTGGCGACCCGGGAAAAAGACAGCGAAAAACAGGAAATTGTTCACGTTCCGCTGAAGGTCCAGGCAACAGGTGGCGGCGGCTTGCCCATCGTCGGCAAGCTGGAGCTGCCGGTCGAGCGGCGGCAAGAAGAAGCGCTGCGCCGCTGGGAACCGAAGTTGCAGCATGTGGCCAACCGCGAAATCAGCGAATTGTTCGATCAGGGCCGCAGCGCCGATCTGGTCGAGGTACGCGCCACCCTGCTCCGCGCTTTCAATCAGGCGCTGCCGAAATCACTGCAATTGCGCGACTTGCTGATCGAAGGCTTTTTCCGGGTGACCCGCTAAGTGCCTCCGTCGCGGCGGCCTGCTGCGGGACACAGCAGGCCACGCGGCGGGACCAGACCGGGAACCAGGCGCACGACCTGCTGCCAGTCCGCACAGTCCTCGCCGACCGCCTGCTCCGCCGCCAGCAGGTGGGCCAGCGCCACCGCCTGTGCCCGGGCCTGCGTCAGCAGATCCGCCTGCGCCGCTTCAGCCGGGCCGCGCAAGGCGGCGAGCACGGCTTGTGCCTGCCCGTAGCGGCGCTCGGCGAGCGCCTCTACCACCCGCAGCCGCTCGCCTGCCGGCAATTGCTCGTCGAGCAGCGCGGCCAGCAGCACCGCCGGACCATCACCCTGATTGACCAGCTGCTTGATCCGTTCGCCGTACAGCCCGAGTTTCTCCGGCCAGTCCGAGTAATCGCAGCGGCCCTTGCGGTCGGCCTTGGCAGCGACCAGCACCAGGCGGTAGATGTCCTTGCCGATCCCGGCCTCGCGCAATAGTTCGGCAACCCCCTCGGTCCGCCCCTGGCAGATCGCGGCCAGTCCTTCGCCAACCCGGCTCCGTCGAGCCTCGCTCAAGGCTTCGGCGGCCGGGATCGAGCGCGCATACCAGCTGGCAAAAACTGCATTTTCGACGGCAAAAGCGCGCTGATCCGGCTCGCCACAGGCCAGCGGCAGGCAGCAGAGGAGCGGAAGCAGGCAGCGGGTAGCAGCATTCATCGGCGACGGACCTTCTCGGCAAAGGCGTCGATTCTACTCCGCACCGGGGCCGCTCAAAGCAGCATGGCGCGTAGCCCGATTGGCGCAGCGGCAAAAATCCGCGCATCCATCAGCCGTAGCTGATCGCTGATCAGGGGCCGAAAATCCATGCGCTCAAGGATACCGGTCTGCAAGTCGACGCCGGGAGCGATCTCGGTCAACTCCAGTCCCTCCGGACGCAAACGGAAGACGCAGCGCTCGGTGATGTAGAGAACTTCCTGGCCGCGCCGGGCCGCCTCGGGGCCGCTGAAGGTCCGGTGCTCGACGGCGGCGACAAACTTGTTGGCCGAGCCATCAGCCAGAATCTGCAATTTTTCGCCGTCGACCGTGATTTCCAGCCGGCCAGCGGTAAAGGTGCCGACGAACACCACCTTCTTGGCATTTTGCGAGATGTTGATGAAGCCGCCGGCGCCGGCCAGCCGGGGGCCGAACTTGGACACGTTGAGATTGCCCTCGGCGTCGGCCTGGGCCAGCCCGAGGAAGGCGATGTCGAGGCCGCCGCCATCGTAGAAATCGAACTGGCTGGGCTGGTCGATGATCGCCTGGGCATTGGTCGCGGCACCAAAGTTCAATCCGCCGGCCGGAATGCCGCCGATCACGCCGGGCTCGGCGGTCAGCGTCAGCAAGTCGATCACCCCTTCCTCGGCGGCGACGCTGGCAACCCCCTCCGGCATGCCGATCCCGAGATTGACGACAGCGCCGGCGCTGAGTTCGAGCGCAGCCCGGCGGGCGATGATCTTGCGTTCGCTCATTTCCATCGCGGCAAGCGCCGACAGCGGCACCCGGATTTCGCCGGCGAAGGCCGGGTTGTAGGGCTCGATGAAGGTCTGCTGGTGATATTCCGGCTTTTCGGCAACCACCACGTAGTCGACCAGAATCCCGGGAATCTTGACCAGGCGGGAATTGAGCGAGCCGCGCTCGGCGATCCGCTCGACCTGCACGATCACGATGCCACCCGAATTGTGGGCTGCCATCGCAATCGCCTGCGCTTCCAGGGTCAGCGCCTCCTTTTCCATGGTCACATTGCCGTCGGGATCAGCTGTGGTGCCGCGAATGATCCCGACATGGATCGGAAAGGCCTTGTAAAAAAGATAATCCTCGCCGTCGATTTCCATCCGCCGGACCAGGTCGACCGTAGTTTTTTCGTTCAGTTTGCCACCGCCATAGCGGGGATCGACAAAGGTGCCCAGCCCGACCCGGGTCAGCGTTCCCGGCTTGCCGGCAGCGATGTCGCGGAAGAGATGGGTGATCACGCCCTGCGGCAGGTTGTAGGCCTCGATCCGGTTGGCCACCGCCAGTTCCTGCAAACGCGGTGCCAGCCCCCAGTGCCCGCCAATCACCCGGCCGACCAGGCCGTCGTGACCGAGGTGATTGAGGCCACGCTCCTTGCCATCGCCTTGCCCGGCGGCATAGACCAGGGTCAGGTTGCGCGGGCTGCCCTGGCCATGCACGTCGCTGGCACGGGTTTCGACAAAACGCTCTTCCAGCGCCACCGCAATGTTTTCGGCAAAACCGATCCCGACAAAACCACCGGTCGCCACCGTCGCATGATCGGGGATGCGTGCCACCGCCTCGCGGGCACTGACAATTTTGCCGGATTGCGGCGAGGGAGACGATGCGTCGACTTCGGACATGAGCAACCTTTCACTTTCACAAGCCAGCAACCTGGTGGTTCGGCGGCGGCCATTTTCACTCAGCCAGCGCCCGCCGCGCACCCGTGTTTACCCCTAGCGCGCACTCTGCCGAACAGCGGCCAGCAGCAAGGCAGCGGCCCCGAACAGGGCGCCGAAAACCCGGTTCAGCAACTGCAGCTGACGTGGCTTGCGGAGTTGGCACAGCACGCGGGCGGCCAAACCGGTATACCCGGCCATCACCACCAGGTCGACACTGACCATGGTCAGCGCCAAGGACAGGTACTGTGGCAACAAGGCTTGCCCCGGATCAATGAACTGGGGCAAGACCGCCAGGATGAAGACTATCGCCTTGGGGTTGCTGGCATTGACCAGGAAACCGCGCAACACCAGTTGCCGGCTACTGACGTCAACACTGCCGGGCATCAGCTTGACCGGGTTGGCTGCCGCACGCCACTGGCGCCAGCCAAGGTAGAGCAGATAAGCAACGCCACACCACTTGAGCAGGGAAAAAGCAGCCTCCGATGCAATCAGCAGCGCGCCCAGTCCGGCAGCGACGATGGCAATCTGCAGCAACAAGGCCAGCTGCAGTCCGAGCGCCAGCCAGTAACCACGGCGGAAGCCGAAACTCAGGCCGGACGACATCGAGGCGACGGCACCGGCCCCCGGCGACAAGCTGATCACCCAGCACGCCAAAAAAAAAAGCCAGCCAAGTATCAAAAGCCATCGCCATCCCCTTCTGAAAACAAAAACGGCAGCCTCCCTCGGGGCTGCCGCCAGCCTGCTGCAACGCTCACGGAGCCAGCGCGGCCTCGATTTCGGCAAAGGTACTGGCCAGTTCGAAGCCCAGCACGGGAACCCCCAGTGCCCGGCCGATCTGGGTCGCCGAGAAGATGCCACGCACTCGCGGCTCACCGGTGATCGGATCGATATCTTCGACCAGGATATGCTGCCGGCCCAGCCCCTTGAGGCCGTTGAGGATATCGATCACGCGGGCATTGAGGACTTCGCCCAGATACAGCGTGTCAATGCTGCTGATCGGGGTCATCACGTCCTTGACCAGCAAGTCGTCACGCGCACAGCCGCGAGCCTGGACAATCTGCATCGGCCGCTCTCCGTGCAGGTCGCGGGCAGTAATCAGGCCGACCACGACCTCATCGTTGCCAGTCACCAGCAGCAAGCGCACCCCCCGCGAAATCATCCGGGCCTGCGCCTCCGACATCGCCGCATCAGCGGTAATGGTCACCACCGGAACCCGGGCGAAGTCAGTCATTGCCTCGATCGCCGGCGAGTCAGCGCCAAGCTGGTTGAAACCGGAAGCACAGAGCGTTGCGTTGGGGGAAAGTTTGTGCGTACGCACACGTGCAGCAAGAGTCATTTTTGTCATCCTCCATCATTTTGTCTTTTACCGGCACCCAGCGGCCACTGCAGCACCGTCACGCGGCCCGGCACGCCTAGTATTCGGCCAGCCGCCCCACTTGGCAAGGGGGCCGGAAAAATTTCCCCGGCGACCGGTGGACCGCAGACACCGGTGAAAGCTCCCAAAAAAACAGGGCCTCCCCGGTTTTTCCGGGAAGGCCCTGCAACGGCGCCAATGCCGGCGGAGCCGCCGGCAAGCCTCTTAAAATTCAGCCCATTCGTCATCTTCGTTGGGATCATCCGGCGGCAACGATGCCGGAATCCCCGCCGGTTTGCGGCCCCCGGAACGCAGGGCTGCTGGCGCAGCCACTGTCGGATGCGGTGCCGAAATGCTCCGCGCGACCGATGCCCCCCCGGTATTGAGCCGGAAGACACCGACCGCACTGACCAGACCTTGAGCCTGTTCTTCCAGGCTCTCGGCAGCGGCCGATGCCTGTTCAACCAATGCAGCATTCTGCTGGGTCACCTCATCCATCTGCGAAACAGCCTGGGTCACCTGCTCGATCCCTGCACTCTGTTCGCGGCTGGCATTCGAAATATCGGTCACCAAGGCGGCCACTCGCTGGAAGCTCGCCACCACCTCGTCCATGGTAGCCCCCGCCTGGCCGACCAGACGGGCGCCACTGTCGACCTTGCCGACCGAGTCGTCGATCAGTTCCTTGATTTCCTTGGCGGCATTGGCCGAGCGCTGGGCCAGATTGCGCACCTCACTGGCGACCACGGCAAAACCACGCCCCTGCTCACCGGCACGGGCAGCTTCAACCGCCGCGTTGAGCGCCAGGATATTGGTCTGGAAGGCAATACCGTTGATCACGCCAATGATGTCGGCAATCCGCTGCGAGCTTTCCTGGATGCCGTTCATGGTGTTAACCACATCCTTGACCATCTGCCCACCGCGCAACGCGATTTCATTACTGCGGTTGGCCAGTTCGTTGGCCTGGCGAGCGTTGTCAGCGTTCTGGCGAACCGTGCTGTTGAGTTGCTCCATCGAACTGGAGGTTTCTTCCAGCGAAGAAGCCTGCTCTTCGGTCCGCGCCGACAGGTCGCTGTTGCCGGCGGCGATTTCCTTGGCGGCAGTATTGATCGCCTCGGTTGCCTCCTTGATGCTGCCAACGACCTCGCGCAGACGTTCGATGGTGCTGTTGGTATCGTCCTTCAACTGCCCGAAGATGCCGGAGAAGTCAGCATCCATGGTTTGCGTCAGATCGCCGCCAGCGACCCGCGAGAGCACCTCGGAAGTTGCATTCAGCGCCTGCTGCGTAGTATCCAGCAAGCGATTCAAATCGCTGGCCAGCGTATGGAAGAAACCACTCTTGCCATCTACCGACAAGCGCATGCCGAGTTCGCCCTGAGTGGCAGCACCGACGATCTGCGCGATTTCCTGCTCGACCAGCACTTCGGCCGTGCGATCCTTCCACTCCGCCACGGTCCCCAAACGCTCGCCACGCGTGTTCATCACCGGATTGGCGGTAACCACCAGATGGCGGCCGCCAATTTCCAGAGCGGCAGTGTGAGGCTTGCTGAGATTGGCCAACAAGCCCGCCTGGTGCGCCGGATTTTTGTGGAAGCTGTCGATATTGACGCCGATCAGCCGATCCGCATTGAAATTCGGCAACTGCGACTTGATCGCTGCCTCGGCACCCTTGAGGATTTCGACCACCGAATGGTTGGTGTAGGTGATATTGCGGTTGCTGTCGGCAATCATCACCCCGGTCGAGACATTATCGAGCGCGATCTTGATCCGCGTCATCTCGTTGGCAATCCGCTGCTGCTCGACCAGGTCGAAGCCCAGACGGGTCTGCATCGACTCAAGGCCTTGCAACACGCCGCCGATTTCATCGTCGCGACTCAGATTAAGCAAGGTATCGAAGCGCCCCTCGGCCATGGCCTGGAAGGCTGACAGAATGCTATCGAAGGCTCCCATCAAGCCGCTCAGCAGACGGGAGACCAACAACCAAGACGCTGCCACCAAGCCCAGCACCAGAATGGCTAGGAGATTACGCAACATTGCTGCAGCATCGCTGGCTGCTTTCATTTCCTCCTGAGCTGCGTCTTCCTGAATCTGCTTGAGAGCATTCACCGCACCATCGAGAGGCTCGGACAATCGCTGCACCATCGGCCACAGGCGCTCAGCCTGTTCAAACTCCCCCGCCTTAAGGTGTGCGCTGAGCGGCAGCCTGGCCTCTTTCAGATACACCTGACGCCCAGCGTCATACTGCTCGGCAAGGGCCTTTTCCTTGGCGTCCATCTGGGTTGCTGCATAGCGCTCCCAACTCACCTTGTTTGCGGCAGCATTTTTCTCGACCAAAGCCAGATTTTTCTCAACCAGCTTCGCATCGCGGGATTTGAGCGCCTCCAGCATCAGCAGTTGATTACTCAGCGAACGCGCCTGAATGGCTGCAATGTCGCTGGCTGCCTGCATGCGATCGATGTGCAGGCTTTCCAGCCGATGATTGCTCTGACTGACCCCGTACAACCCGGCTCCGCCAACCACCACCAGCGCAACAGAGAGCAGAGCCACCAGCCCCTGCAAACGCTGCTTGAGACTCAACCGGCCGAGGAAACCACCTCCGCTGCCAACTACGGCACCGTGCTCGATCCGCTGCCCGCCCTGCTTTTTGTCGCGGAACAAGCGGTAAGCGGCTTCACAGGCATCAACCGCTTGCCGTGACGGCTTGCGCCGAACCGACATGTAACCGACCACCTGCCCGTTTTCGCGAATCGGGGTAGCGTGCGCCTCAACCCAATAGTAATCGCCATTTTTACAGCGATTTTTGACGTAACCGACCCAGGGGCGCCCAGCCTTGAGGTCACGCCAGAAATCGGCAAAGGCCTCGACCGGCATGTCGGGGTGGCGCACCAGGTTGTGCGGCTGCCCGATCAATTCGGCCTCGGTGAAGCCGGAGATATCAATGAAGGTCTGGTTGATATAGGTGATCTGACCTTTCAGATCGGTTTTTGAAACGATGATTTGGTCATCGCCAAGAATAATCTCATTCTGGGTGACTGGCAGATTAGTCCGCATCTTCTTGTTACCCCCAACAATTCCGAAAAAACCAAACAATGTTCGTCTCACGAACCGCTACCGCTTCGGACGATTCGCTACCAAGTACTCAAGCATGCAGCAGACGTCGCCAAGGCCCGTACTGTGCCGCTCCGCGTGATCTAGCCGAAGCCTAGCGCAAGTGCATCGGCTAGAGCAAAAAAATTTACAGCCCGAGGCTGTCCCACAAGCCATCGACCCGGCTTTTGACAGCCGCATCCATCACGATCGGCCGCCCCCATTCGCGCTGGGTCTCACCCGGCCATTTGTTGGTCGCATCGATCCCCATTTTTGAACCGAGACCGGCGACCGGCGATGCGAAATCGAGGTAGTCGATGGGCGTGTTGTCGACCAGCGTCGTGTCGCGCACCGCGTCGAAGCGCGTGGTCATCGCCCAGATCACTTCCTTCCAGTCGCGGATATCGATGTCGTCATCGACTACGATGATCGTCTTGGTGTACATGAACTGACGCAGGAAGGACCAGATCCCGAACATCACCCGCTTGGCGTGGCCGGGATAGGCTTTCTTGATGCTGACGATGGCCATCCGGTACGAGCAGCCCTCAGGCGGCAGGTAGAAGTCGACGATTTCAGTGAATTGCTTCTGCAACAGCGGCACGAACACTTCATTCAGCGCCACGCCGAGAATCGCCGGCTCGTCGGGCGGCTTGCCGGTGTAGGTGCTGTGATAGATCGGGTTTTTCCGCATCGTGACACGGTCGACCGTGAAAACGGGGAATTCTGCCTGCTCGTTGTAATAACCGGTGTGGTCGCCGTAGGGGCCTTCGAGCGCCATTTCACCAGGATGAATCACGCCTTCGAGGACGATTTCAGCGCGCGCCGGCACCTGCAGCGTCGAGCCCAGACACTGCGTCAATTCGGTCTTGCCGCCGCGCAACAGGCCGGCGAACTGGTATTCCGACAGCGAATCGGGCACCGGCGTCACCGCGCCGAGGATGGTCGCCGGATCGCAGCCGAGCACCACCGCCACCGGGAAGGGCTGGCCGGGGTTGGCGAGTTGATGCTCACGAAAATCGAGCGCGCCACCGCGATGCGCCAGCCAGCGCATGATCACCTTGTTCGGCCCGAGCACCTGCTGACGGTAGATGCCGAGATTCTGCCGGCTCTTGTGCGGCCCGCGCGTCACCACCAGGCCCCAGGTGATCAGCGGCGCGACATCGCCCGGCCAGCAGTGCTGGATCGGCAGACGGGAAAGATCGACATCCTTGCCCTCCCAGACGATTTCCTGGCACGGCGCCGACGACACCTTTTTCGGCGCCATGTTGAGCACGTTTTTCAGCATCGGCAGCTTGTCCCAGGCATCCTTGAGCCCCTTGGGCGGCTCCGGTTCCTTGAGGTAAGCGAGCAGCTTGCCGACTTCGCGCAGGGCGGCGACCGACTCTTCGCCCATCCCCAACGCCACCCGGCGCGGCGTCCCGAACAGGTTGGCGAGGACCGGCATGCCATGCGCACGGCCTCCGGTCTGCGGCTGTTCGAAGAGCAAGGCCGGGCCGCCGGAGCGCAGGACACGATCACCGATCTCGGTCATTTCCAGGTGGGTATCGACCGGGACCTTGATCCGTTTCAAGTCGCCGTTTTTTTCCAATTGCGCGATGAAGTCGCGCAGGTCTGTGTATTTCAATTCAATTTCCGTCGCTATCAGTTTTCGCCAACCAGCCGACCATAGACAAACGCCGTCAGCGCAAACTGAGCGGATGCCTCGACATCGACAAAACGCAGCCCGAGAAAGTGGGGCATGGCCTGCTCGGCATCGACCCGTACGTTACACACCTCGGCATTCAGCGCCAGCACCGTATCCAGGCCTTGAACACTGACCTTGAACTTGGCCTGGATCACCTCGCCTTTTGCCGCGAGCGCCTGCTTGGTGCGCACACCGGCCCCAGTGGCACTGAGGTCGATGATTTTTCCTGCCCCTTCCTTGCCCGACGGCAGACTTAGCGCAGCAATCAATTCGGTATCGATGCGCGGGCTCTTGCGCACCTCCTGAACCCCGACCTCACGCGGATAAGCCAGATGCAGGTGCGGGTAAGGCACATTGGTCTGGCGCAACACACTGGTAGGAAACGCATAAGCACTCAAGCCGGAGAAAAAGCGGCCAACAAAGGCCTGGCCTTCGCGCAGGATCACCGGCGCACCGTTAACCTCCGGTACGCTGACAATCACCCCGGCGTTTTTGGCGTAGCCGATCAGGCGCACCAGATAGCGCTGTGAGGCATCGGCAGAGCCCTGCAACTGGATCGTATCGCCGACCTGAATGCGTGAGGCTTCAAGCGCCACCATCCCGGGTTTATCGACTTTCTTGGCGGCTCCGCCGGTGGGAGCCGCCGGCGTACCGGCCACCGCACTCTGCTGCTGCGCAATCACGGCATCGCGCAGCGGGCTGCGTTCGACGCGCGAGGTCAACGGCCGGATGCCGGTCGGCTGCGGCACCGGATCGCCGTCCTGAAACAGCCTGAACCAGCCCTTGGCAATTGCTGCCTCGGCCTCGGCGCGGGTTGGAATGGCCTCGCCGCGCCCGAAGATCAGCTCCTTGTCACCGTTGTAAATGGCCCAGCGCAAGGGCTTGCCGATTTCGATGTCATCAATGGTCAGTCTGACGAATTTTTTCCCGTCGTCCAACATCCTGTCAAAATCCCCCGGCTAAACACAGCACACTCCGGCTACTGGCGAACCAACTGGTGGTCGAGAACCATCCCGGCAAAAACCACCAGCCCGACATAATTGTTATTCAGGAACGCCTTGAAACACGCCATCCGCTCACGCGCCCGAATCAGAGTGTAGTGCCAGCCCATGATCCCGGCAGCAAGCAGCAGCGCGACAAAATAAATCCCGCCCAGCCCAAGGTAGACGCCGACACCGGCCAGAAGTGCCAGGGTCACAGCGTAACAAAGCATGACTGCCGCGACGTCGAAGCGACCAAAAGTGATTGCGGAAGTTCGGATACCGATTTTCAGATCATCGTTGCGATCAACCATCGCATATTCAGTGTCGTAGGCCACCGCCCAGAAGACGTTGGCCAGCAACAGACACCAGGCCACTGGCGGCACCGTATCGAGGTGGGCAGCATAGGCCATCGGGATGCCAAAACCGAAAGCGATCCCGAGGTAAGCCTGCGGAATTGCCAAAAACCGTTTGGTGTAGGGGTAACTGGCGGCGAGCAGCAAGGCTGGCAGCGACATCCAGATCACCAGCGGCCGTCCAAGCGCCAGGACCAGCAGAAAAGCCAGCGCCGACAAGACGGCAAACAGCCACAGCGCCTCTTGCGAAGTGACCCGTCCGGCAGTCAAGGGCCGCTCGGCGGTGCGCTCGACGTGGCGATCAAAGTCGCGGTCGGCAAAATCGTTGATCACGCACCCGGCCGAGCGCATCAGGATGGTCCCCAGGATGAAAACCAGCACCACCGACCATTCCGGCTGTCCCTCGGCTGACAACCAGACCCCCCAGAGGGTCGGCCAGAGCAGCAGCAAGATGCCGATCGGCTTATCGAGCCGCATCAATTTGAAATAATCGCCGAGCCGGGAACGAAGTTGCAGGGATTCCATCCGGCGATTTTACTCGCAGATTCGTGACTTGCGCCTGACCGGCGGGGAAAAGGCAGGACTTACCCTGCCATTGTCAGGTCTTTTCCATGAACCGCAGCATCAGGTCGCGCCGATTCAAGGCGCCGGTTTTGACAAAAATCTGCTCGATGTGGCTGCGCACGGTCCAGAAGGAAATCCCCAGCTGCCGGGCAATTTCCTTATCCGGATCACCGGCCAGGATGCGCCGACAGACATCGCGCTCGCGCGGAGAAAGGTGCTGCCACCAGCGATGCTCGCTGCCCCCGGGCACGCCCTCGCGGCCACTTCCGTGATCGAAGGCGGCATGGGCATGCAGGATGCGCTGGATGCGCCAGACCAGCTCCTCCGGCAAGAAAGGCTTGCAGATAAAATCGTCGGCGCCGCTTTTCAGCGCCTGCAGGCGCTGTGTCTGGTCGGTATAGGCCGACATCACCAAGCAGGGCTGATGGCTTGCCTGGCGCTGGCGTACCTGACGGACAAATGCTGCCCCGCTGTGCCCCCCTTGAAGCAGGATGTCGGCAATCACCAACTGATACTTGCCCGGCGCGTAGAGACGATGGGCACCATCGACATCGGCGACCACATCGACCTCGAACCCCAGCATCCGGCAGATTTCACTGACGTAGGCGGCGTGCGATGCGGAATCTTCCAGCACCAAAGCCCGGCCGATCTGAACCGGCGCACTGGCTGAGCGCCCCCAGTAATCGACAAAGGACGCCAGTTCGCTCAGTTCCTCGCGCAAGAACACCTCGGTCGCGCCAGAAACCATCGCCTGGTGGGCGCACAGACTGTCGCACTCGGCGGCGACAAAGGCGATTGGCAACATCGCCTGCGCCGGTGCCAGGCGAATGCTTTCGATCAGGCGGAAGCTGTCGCCCTCGCCGAGCTGGCGCGCAATCAAAACCAGGCAGTAGCTGTTTGCAGCGAGATGCTGCAAGGCGGCACTTTCGCTTTCGCAACTCTCGCAAGCCAAGCCGCTATTCCCGGCAATCCGGGCAAAGATCGCGCGCTGGGTCGGCGATGGTTCGACACAAAGTATTTTTTGTTGGGGAGTGATCATTATTTTCATTATCTGTCGCCGGAAAACACCGGCAAGCAAGGCAAGCGACAACGAGAGCCACGCAATGCCCGGCAGCGATTTTCGCCAATTTCAGGGCAATAAATCCAGCCTCATCCGCCCCCTAAGATTAGGGGTGAGCAAGCTGGCTCGGCCACCTAGAATAGTCCCCTGACTTTTTACCATCCTGCCATGCCGCGTCCGCTATCACCCCTGATCAATCAGCTCTCCTGCGCGCTGGCCCGTCTTGAGCAACCGCTCGACGATACCAGCGTCCATGAACTGATTGACCAATTAAGTACTGCCACCCGGCAGGCACTGGCTGGCGGCACCCTGCCCCCGGGGGAAGAGCGCTTCCTGCTCGATCTGCTTGAGGCGCTGACAGAAACCTGCATGGATTTCCTCGAACAGCAGCAGCACCTCGACCGCCAGTTGTATCACACGGTTAACGCCTGCCTGCACGATTATTCTGCCGCGCCGGAAACGCCGAACCCGCTGGCTGCCTGAACCAGATCGCCCGGACTACGCAGCGCGACGCATTTCGCGCTACCCTTGCGCCTCGCTTTTTTTCCTCTCACCGACGATGCGCGCCTCCCGTTCCGAATTTCTCGATCTCCCCGACATCCGCCTGCACATCCGCCGCTGGGGCGACCCGGAGGCACCGACGCTGTTCCTGCTGCACGGCTGGATGGACGTTTCCGCCTCGTGGCAGTTCGTCGTCGACCAGCTGGCCCGCGACTGGAACCTGATCGCGCCCGACTGGCGCGGTTTCGGGCCGTCGCAATGGCTGGACCGCCCGTATTACTTCGCCGAACACGTCGGCGACATGGAAGCGATCCTCGACCACTACGCCCCCGACGGCCAGGTCAAGCTGGTCGGCCACAGCATGGGCGGCATCCTCGCCAGCCTCTACGCCGGGATTCGCCCGGATCGGGTCGAGCGCCTGATCTCGCTGGAAGGCTTCGGGATTGCGCCGATGCAGGCCGACCTGGCGCCCGAGCGCTACCGGCAGTGGCTGGGACAGATCCGCCAGCGCCCCAAGATGCACGTACACCCGGACCGCGCGGCCTTTGCCCGGCGCCTGCAACGCGACGACCGCTTCCTGCCGGCCGAACGTGCCGATTACCTGGCCAAGCACCTCGGCCGCGTCGGCGAAGGCGAGAACAAGGCCGGCGAACGCCGGCACGGCATCGTCTGGAACGGCGACCCGTGGCACAAGATTTTTTCCCCCTACTTGTTCCGGCTTGAAGAGTCGATGGCGATCTGGCGCCAGATCACCTGCCCGGTACTCTGGGTGGCCGCCCGCGAATCGTGGATCGTCAAGGATTTCGCCACCCGTCCCGGTGACTGGGAAGCCCGCCGGGCCTGCTTCGGCCGCGTCGAGGAAGCCTGGGTAGAGAACGCCGACCACATGTTGCACCACGACCAGCCGGAAGAAGTCGCGCGGCTGATCGAAGACTGGTTCAGCCGTTCCTGACGGAAGCACCACTACGGTCGACGCCGGAAAATGTCTTTTTCCAGCGTCGACCGTGAAATTCCGGCTCAGGACTTGAGCAATTCCTCGCGCGTACCCAGCCAGCGGCGCAAATGCCGTTCGGCGGCGGGCAGGTCGTCGCGCAGCAGGTTTTCGGCGAGTTCCCGCGCCACCTCGATCAAATCGGCATCGGCTTCGAGATCGGCGTAGCGCAACAGGGGAACGCCGCTTTGCCGGCTGCCGACAAACTCGCCCGGCCCGCGCAACTGCAAGTCCTGACGCGCGATTTCGAAGCCGTCGGTGTGCTCGAAGATGATCTTCAGCCGTTGCCGCGCGATTTCACCGAGTGGCCCGGCGTAAATCAGCACGCAACTCGATTCGTACTGGCCGCGCCCGACCCGGCCGCGCAACTGGTGCAACTGCGACAGACCGAAGCGCTCGGCGTGTTCGATCACCATCAGGCTGGCGTTGGGGACGTCAACGCCGACCTCGATCACCGTCGTCGCCACCAGCACCTGGATCTCGCCGGCGGCAAAGGCGGCCATCACCGCCTGTTTTTCTGCCGCTTTCAGCCGCCCATGCACCAATCCCACGGTCAACTCCGGCAAGTCGGCCAAAAGCTGGGCATAGGTTTCCTCGGCGGTCTGCAACTGCAGGGTTTCCGATTCCTCGATCAGCGGACAGACCCAGTAGGCCTGGCGCCCTTCCGCAACCAGCTTGCGGACGAAGGCGACCACGTCGTCGCGGCGGCTGTCGGCGACGAGCCGGGTGCGGATCGGCGTGCGTCCCGGCGGCAGTTCGTCGAGCACGGTGACGTCGAGGTCGGCGTAATAGCTCATCGCCAGCGTACGCGGAATCGGCGTCGCCGACATCATCAACTGGTGCGGGTTATTGCCCTTGTTGCGCAGCGCCAGCCGCTGGGCGACACCGAAGCGGTGCTGTTCGTCGACGATGGACAAGCCCAAGCGGGCGAAATCGACGCCCTCCTGGATCAGTGCGTGGGTGCCGACCACCAATTGCGCCTCAGCGGCAGTCGCCGCCAGTTGCTCGCGCTTGGCCTTGCTCTTGAGGCTGCCGGAAAGCCAGGCGACGCGCACGCCGAGCGGCTCCAGCCAATCGCGCAGCTTGAGATAGTGCTGCTCGGCAAGAATTTCGGTCGGCGCCATGAACGCCGCCTGCCAGCCGGCCTCGATTGCCTGACAGGCGGCCAGCGCAGCGACGATGGTCTTGCCGGCGCCGACGTCGCCCTGCAGCAGCCGCTGCATCGGGTGCGCCGCCGCCAGGTCGCGCAGAATTTCCTCGACCGCGCGCCGCTGCGCTCCGGTCAACCCGAAGGGCAACTGCGCCAGCAGGCGGCCGGCAAGCAGGCCCTCGGCCTGTAGCACCGGCGCGCCCTGCTCGCGCCGCGCCAGATAAGCCCGGCGCAAGGACAGCTGCTGCGCCAGCACCTCATCGAATTTCATCCGCCGCCAGGCCGGGTGGCCGCGATTTTCCAGCGGCAGCTGCGGCGTTCCCGCCGGCGGCGCATGCAGAAAGCGCAGGCAGCGGGCAAACTCGGGCAGCTCGAACTGCGCCCGCAAAGCCTCGCTCAGGGTATCGGCGAGATCGCCGTACTTCAGCGCATTGCCGATCAACTTGCGCAAGGCGTTGTTGCTGACCCCGGCGGTGGTCGGATAAATCGGCGTCAGCCCCTCGGGCAGGGGCTCGTCGTCAGCTACCGCATGAAAGCGCGGATGTACCATTTCCAGCCCGAAAAAACCGTGGCGGACTTCACCGAAAGCACGAATTTTGGCTCCCGGTGCAAAAATCGCCTGCTGGTTGGGGTAAAAGCTGAAGAAGCGCAGCGTCAATTCGTGCTCGCTGCCGCTGGCATCGGTCGCATGCACCACCAGTTGCCGCCGTGGCCGCATCTGGATTTCGGCGCTGCGCACGATCACCTCGACCTGCACCGCGTCGGCCCACGGCCCACGCCCCAGGGCAACGATCCGGGTTTCGTCTTCGTAGCGCAGCGGCAGGTGCAGGAGCAGATCGGCCTCGGTGTGGAGACCGATCTTGGCCAGTTTTTTCTTCATCGCCTCGGAAGCGACGATGGGGCGCAAGCCGGCCGGCAAGGCCGGCGCCCCGGACTTCTCCACCGGCATTTAGCCGAGGTACATCACCGCATCGGCCTCGACCAGCGCACCGCGTGGCAGCTCCTTGACGCCAACCGCAGCCCGCGCCGGGAAGGGCTCGCTGAAATATTTGGCCATCGTTTCATTGACCTTGGCGAAGTTGCCGAGATCGGTCAGGAAGACATTGAGCTTGACCACGTCGGCGAGCGAACCGCCAGCGGCTTCGGCGACCGCCTTGAGGTTGTCGAAAACGCGAACGATTTGCGCGTCGATGCCGTCAACCATCTGCATCGAGGCCGGATCGAGGCCGATCTGGCCGGACAGGTAAACGGTGTCGCCGACGCGCACGGCTTGCGAATAGGTCCCGATGGCTGCCGGCGCATGCGGCGTAGCGATGATGGTCTTGCTCATCTGTTAATTCCCGATCGATTGAAAACGGTATTTTAGCCGCGAACCCAGGAGAAAACCCCGCGTGAACACCACCGACACCCCTGCCCCATCCTCACGGATCGCCGCCCTGAGCCAGTTGCTCGACGGCCCGCGCGACAATGCCCTGCTGCGTTTTTCACTAGGCAACGAGTACCTCAAAGCCGGCGACCCGGCGGCAGCGGAAAAATGCTTCCGCGTGGCGGTCGACCGTGATCCGCAGTTTTCCGCCGCCTGGAAAGCCCTGGGCAAGACGCTCGACGGCAATGGTCAAGCCGCTGCCGCGCTCGCCGCCTACCGCCAGGGTGTCGCCGTTGCCGAAGCGCGGGGCGACGTGCAGGCAGCCAAGGAAATGGGCGTTTTCGCCCGCCGGCTGGAAAAAACCCTGGCCGCCCGGGCGTCGGCCTGAACACTGAGAAAAGCTAGCGCCGTGCGCCCTTGGGCGCCACCATCACGGTTTCGATCCCCAGGCCGCGCAGCTTGGCCTGCGCCGCCTCGGCTTCCTGCCGGGTGCGGAAAGGCCCGACCTGGACCCGGGTTTCCAGCGTGGACGGCACCCCGCTCAAGGTCAGCTTGGCGTGCAATTCCTCGGCCAGTTGCGGATTCGAGAAGACCCCGGCCTGCAGCGCGAACCCGGAAAACAATCGGGGCGGCTCAGGAGGGCGCGGGCTGGGCGGTGCTGGACTCGGCGTCGGCGCGACCGCCGGCGTCAGCTGCCGGGTTTCGAGCACGCGCGCCGAAGGCTTGACCGCCCCAGGCTCGGCGGCGGGCGACGGCGGCACCAGCGGCGGCGCCGAAGTCCCCTCGGCCAATGGTGGCCGCTGCGGACGTGCAGGCGCACTACTCGCTGCAGGCGGCCGGAGCGCGGCGGCACTGACCGGTGCCGACTCGACCGGGGCAGGCGCCGGCTTGGCTGCGGCATTCACGGTCGACGGCGCAAGCGGCGGATTTTTACCGCCATCCAGCGACGGCTTGGCTTCAATTCTTGGCGGCGGCAATTCGTCGCCGACTTTTTTTGCCGGCTCGCGCGGAGCAATCGTTCCATCCTTGGCCACCAGTTCATCCGGCGTTTTGGCCGCATCGGGTGGCGGCGGCAACTCGGTTGTCTGCTTGACCGGCTGCGAAACCTCTTTTTTTGGCGGCACCGGAATCGGCTTGCTGAAAGCCGGCAAGTCGTCGTCTTCCTGCGGCGGCGCCGCCAGGTGATCGAAGACCGCGAGCGTCCCCAGCAGCAGGCTGATCAACAACCCGGCGACCGCCAGACGCTTGAGCAACCTGCCGCGCAACTCATCCTGCACTTCTGGCACCCGCTGCTCGGCCGCCGGTTTCGACGCCGCCGGCTGGCGTGAGGGGGGGGGAGTTTTAGCCATGCGCCACGCCTCCTTGTTGACTGCGCGCCAGACCGACGACCATTTCAGCCTCGGCGCGGGCAATGCCGCAACGCTCGGCAATCATCTGAGCGCTGTAGCCGGCCATCGCCATCTGCATCGCATCGCTGTACAAGGGCGACACACTTTGCCCCGCCCGCAGCTGAGCCAGTTCCTGCTGCACCTCCTGACGCAGCTCCTGCATTTCGCCACGCAAGGAGGCCAGGTCGCGCCGCAGTGACTCCAGCTCACGCTCGAGTTCGCGCCGGGATACGCCGGCCGAACCAGGACCATCGTCCACCGCCTCACGTGGGCGTGAGCGTTCGCGGCGCACCGCAGGCCCCGGCTCGGGGGGCTGCCGCAGCAACTCATCGAGGGTCAGCACCGGCACCGAATCCGCCTCTGCCAGGGCCGGCTCGCGTCCCGGCTCCTCCGCCTCGGCGTCCTTGTTGCGCACGGCACTCAAGCGCCGCATGCGCAGCAGGACGAAGAGCATGTAGCCGGCGAGCACGACGATCAGCGCGACTACCGCCTCACGCACCCCCAGCGTCATGCCTTTCCCGACTCCAGGAAAGCCGCTGCCAACTTAAAAACCAAGCGAGTACTGCGCACCGAGAATATGGGCGCTGGCATCGTAACGACCACTCAGGGAAGTCCCGTTGCGATTCTGGGAGAGGGTCGGATCCTTGACGTGGAGGTAGGAGTAACCGACATCCAGACGTCCGCCCTGGCCGAGCTTCCATTGTCCGCCCACGGACAGCCACAGACGGTCATTGTCAGGCACCCGTGGTGAGCGCACCGCGTCGGTGACCGGCGTCCGGTCCCAGGCGATGCCAAACTTCAGCTTGGTATCGCCGCTATAACGGTAAGCAGCCCCCCAGGCAAAGCGCCAAGAGTTCTTGTAGCCGAAGTGCTCGATATCCGGCGCTGCACCACCGTAATTGACCAGCAGCCTATCCAGGGTATTCCAGCGGGTATAGGACAGATCGCCCATCGCTTCCCAGCGGTCGGAAACCTGCTGCCAGACCGACAGAATGAAGGTATCCGGCAACTTGATGTCGGCGGTGGCGCTGCGACTAACGCCGGCCAGCGTGCGCGAACCTTCCAGCCGGTAATCGACGGCTGAGCGATAGGAAACCCCGAGGCGCATCGCTGGCGAGAGGGTAAACAAGGCCCCGACGTTCCAGCCCAGTGCGGCGTCATCGCCCTTGACCCGATAACCGCCAGCCAGTGCGCTGGTCATTTCAGCATCAATGGTCTGGTAATTCAGGCCGAAACCCAGCGAGACCTTGTCGTTCACCCGGTAGGCCAGCGACGGATTGTAGTTGATGGTGCGGATTTCGGATTTGACCGCCAGGTTCGCACCAATCCAGTTGTTGGCGGTGTATTCGGTGGTCAGGCCAAAAGGCGCCGAGATACCGAAGCCCAGGTAGAGCCGGTCACTCAGCTGCTGCGAGAAGTACGCATTCGGAACCCCCGCCCAGCCGCCGGCATCGCCACCGTTCGGTCCACCGGCATTGACCCCGGCAGAACCGTGATTATTGAAGCGGTAGCTCGGACCGACGGCAGACACGCCAAGTGAAATTTGCGTTCCCGGCAATTGCGTCAGCCCGGCCGGATTGAAAAAATTGGTACTGGCATTGTCGGCAACCGCAGCTGAGCCGGCGTAGGCATTACCCAGACCGCTGGCATTCTGTTCCCACAACTGAAAGGCAGCCGCCGAAGCAGTGGCGGAAAAGCCCGCAAGAATCAGGGCAGACAAAGGACGCAGGGTTCGATTTTTCATGGCAGGAATTCCGGGATGCATGCACGAGGCTCAAGCGCGCGATTCTATTCCATTTTGCGTGTTTATTTCTTCGGGAATCGCCCGCTTGCTGCCGTCGGCATCGATCGCGACGTAGGTCAGTTCGGCCTCGGTCACCTTGACGACCGTGGTTGGCGCAAAGTTTCGCTCGGCGTATACCTCGACCCGCACGGTGATCGAGGTCCGCCCGACGCGCACGATTTCAGCATAAAGACTGACGATATCCCCCACCGAGACCGGCTGTTTGAACTGAAAGGAGTTCACCGATACCGTTGCCACTTTGCCACGCGCCCGGCGCATCGCCGGAATCGCCCCGGCCACGTCAACCTGCGACATCACCCAACCTCCGAAGACATCGCCGTTCTGGTTCAAGTCGGCCGGCATGGGCACAACGCGCAAGGCCACATCGCGCTCAGGCAGGCAAATACGTTCTACACTCATCGCAGCTCCACAGAAAAACTCAGGCAAGGCGCCGATTTTCGCGGAAAGCGGGGACTTTTCATATACTCCCCCCTTGCCCACCCTTCCCGCCCTTGCCCATGCGTCGTTCGACTTCCCTGCCCCGCCCACCTGCCGGCACCCCGCTGGCCGAAACTCACGCCTGGGCAACCGTCAAACTGCTCTTTCCCTATCTCTGGCGCTATCGGCTGCGGGTGATCGCCGCGCTCAGCTGCCTGGTCGCTGCCAAGGTCGCCAACGTCGGGGTGCCGCTGATCTTCAAGCACATGATCGACGATCTGAGCGGAGAACAACTGGCACTGGGCTTACCGGTCCTGTTGCTGCTGCTTTACGGGACGATGCGCTTTTCCACGTCGCTGTTCACCGAACTGCGGGAAATCCTGTTCACCCGGGTGACGCAGCGTGCGGTCCGCCAGGTCGCGCTCGAAGCCTTCCGCCACCTGCACGCGCTGTCGTTGCGCTTTCATCTCGAACGCCAGACCGGGGGAATTTCACGGGATGTCGAACGGGGCACGCGCTCGATTTCCAGCCTGATGTCCTACTCGTTGTATTCAATTCTGCCCACCCTGATCGAGATCGGCCTGGTACTCGGAATCCTGGTGGTGCGCTACGACGCCGGCTACGCACTGATCGTCCTGGCCTCGCTGGGTGCCTACATGGCGTTCACCATCAGCGTCAGCAACTGGCGGATCGCCATCCGGCGTGCGGTCAACGAAACCGACTCGGCCGCCAATACACGGGCTGTGGATAGTCTGCTCAACTACGAGACCGTCAAGTACTTCAACAACGAAAACTGGGAAGCACGCCGCTACGACGAACAACTGCAGCATTGGGAAACGGCGGCGGTCCGCAGCCAGCAGAGCCTGGCACTACTCAACCTCGGCCAGCAGGCAATCATCGCCTGCGGGGTCACCGCGATGATGTGGCGGGCAGCACAAGGGGTGGTCGACGGGCAGATGACCATCGGCGATCTGGTGCTGGTCAATGCGCTGCTGATTCAGCTGTATGTCCCGCTGAACTTCCTCGGGATTGTGTATCGTGAAATCCGCCAGGCGCTGACCGACATCGAACGGATGTTCCTGCTTCTGCGTGAACACCGTGAAATTGCCGACGCACCCGATGCCACTGACCTTCCCCCGGGGCCGCTGGCGATCGAGTTTGCCACGGTCGACTTCGCCTACGACCCAAAACGCGCGATTCTGCACGCCATCGATTTCCGCATTCCGGCCGGCCACACTGTCGCGGTGGTCGGCCACTCCGGCGCCGGCAAGTCCACGCTGGCCCGCCTGCTCTACCGCTTTTACGATGTCAGCCGAGGCAGCATCCGGATCGCCGGCCACGACCTCAGGCGCCTCCGACAGGACAGCCTGCGCCGCGCCATCGGCATCGTCCCGCAAGACACCGTGCTGTTCAATGACAGCATTCGCTACAACATCCGCTACGGCCGCCCCGACGCCAGCGATGCCGAAGTCGAAGCCGCAGCCCGCGCCGCCCAGCTGCACGATTTTGTTACCGGCCTGCCGGAGGGCTATGAAACACGGGTAGGAGAACGTGGGCTGAAACTCTCCGGCGGCGAAAAGCAACGGGTAGCGATTGCCCGCGCCCTGCTCAAAAACCCGCCGATCATGATCTTTGACGAGGCCACTTCGGCGCTCGACTCCGCCACCGAGCGGGCAATCCAGCAACAGCTGGAACAAGTGGCGAGGGGCAAGACCACCCTGGTTATCGCTCACCGGCTCTCGACCGTGATGCACGCCGACGAAATCCTGGTCGTCGCCGACGGCCGCATCATCGAACGCGGACGCCATCCGGACCTGCTGGCTACTGGCGGCACCTATGCCGGCATGTGGGCCCTGCAGCAGCAGGAGCAGGCAGGACAACAACCGGCGTCAACTGCTTGACCCTCACCTCTGACCTGCGGATGATTTTCCGGCCTCGGGGAACCCGACCAGCCTGCGAGCAGGCGTGGTAGGATGCGCATTCACCAGACCAAACGGGGAGTGACAGCGGCCGCGCCGCACTCCCGAAAAATGCAATAAAAATAGGAAATCCGGATCATGAGTCAGGCAAGCGTCCTCGTCGTTGATGACGAAGCGATCAACCTGGAAATACTCAGCGAGTATTTCGAAGGTGAAAGCAATCTGGCACTCCACACCACCTCAAATGGTGAAGATGCCTGGACTACGCTGCAGAACCCCGACCACAATTTCCAGGTGGTGCTGCTCGACCGGATGATGCCTGGACTCGATGGCATCGGACTACTCAAGCGGATCAAGGCAGACCCCCGCCTGGCGGCGATTCCCGTCATCATGCAAACAGCCGCAGGTTCACCCGAGCAAATCCGTGAAGGCCTGGAAGCCGGTGCTTATTACTACCTGACCAAGCCCTATCGGCGGGATGGCCTGCTGGCCATCGTCCATGCCGCACTGGCCGATGCCGAAACCCGCGATGCGCTGCGCAAGCAACTGAACCAGCACGTCTATTCACTGAAATTCATGGACCAAGCGGAATTTTCGATCCGCACCGTCGACGAAGCTGCACAACTGGCATCGTTTGTCGCTCACGCCTGCCCGGTACCCGATGCGGCGATCATGGGCATCTCCGAACTGCTGATCAACGGCATCGAGCATGGCAACCTCGGCCTGACCTACAGCGAGAAATCAGCCCTGAAACTAAGTGACAAATGGCAAGACGAAATCGAACACCGCAGCAAATTGCCAGAAAACATCAACAAACGAGTACACCTTTCGTTTAAACGCAGCGATCAAGGCATTGAGCTGGTCGTGCGTGACGAAGGCCAGGGCTTCGACTGGCAGAAATATCTTGAAATCGACCCCGCCCGAGCCTTTGACCCGAATGGCCGGGGCATCGCACTCGCCCGCATGCTCTCCTTCTCGAGTATCCGTTACGAGGGTTGCGGCAATATCGCAGTCGCCAGCATCAACGCCCCCGAGGGCATTCCGACAAGCGAGTAAGTCATGGCCGGCCATATTTCCCTGAAGGTCCTTGCCGTTGACGACAATCGTACCAACCTGCACATCCTCCAGGTTTTTCTGAAAAAACTGGGGCATCAGGTAATCCTCGCCGAAAATGGCGAGGAAGCGGTGAGGCGGTTCGCGAGCGAAGAAATCGACGTTGTCCTGCTCGACATCATGATGCCGATCATGGACGGCTTCGAGGCCTCGCGTCAGATCAAGGCCATGTCGCGGGAGCGGTGGACCCCGATCATCCTGCTTTCTGCGCTCAACCGGGATGAAAACCTGGTCGAGGGGCTGGAGGCAGGGGCCGACGACTACCTGACCAAACCAATCAATTTTGTCGTCCTCGAAGCCAAACTGCGTTCTGTACACCGGACACTGACCCTGCAACAGCAGTCGATTGATACCGCTCGGCGCGAACAAGCCGTCGCCGACAACATCATTGATGCGATCATCACGATCAACGACAAGGGCATCATCTCCTCGGTCAACCGCGCGGCGGAACGAATTTTTGGCTGGCGCAGCGATGAACTAGTCGGCAACAACGTCAAGATGCTGGTCCCGGAACCGCACCACAGTGCGCACGACAGCTACATCGGAAACTATACCGGCGGCGGGCAACCCAAGATCATTGGCAAGGAACGCGAGATCGAGGCTCAGCACAAGGACGGCCACACTTTTCCCGCGACCCTTGGCGTCACCGAGGTTTTCCTCGACAACAAGCGGATGTTCATCGGCTTGGTGCGAGACATTTCCGAGCGCAAACAAGCCGAATACAAGCTGCAAGAAAACGCCCGCCTGCTCCAGGCTTATTACGACCAGACTCAGAACGAGCAGCAGCTTGCTCAGCGCTTGATGGAGAAGCAGCTGCATCGCAAGGGTTTGCAAGACAAGCGGCTGCGCTACAAAGTGATTCCTGCGGAGAACTTCAGCGGCGACATCGTTGCCGCCAACCGCTCACCCGAGGGCAGGTTTTACGCTTTGCTGGCCGATGCCACTGGCCATGGTCTGCCAGCCGCCATCAGCGCGCTGCCGGTACTTGCCATTTTCTACCGCTTGGCCCGCCTCAACAGTTCGTTGCGCGAGATGGTGCACGAACTCAACCAGCAATTGAAGGAATCGATGCCGATCGGCCGCTTCGTTGCGGCGACCCTGGTCTGCCTGGACGAAGAGGCGAAGACCGGCGAAATCTGGGTAGGCGGCACACCGCAGGCTTTCCTGTTTGACCGGTGGGGGCGCCCGGCCCGTGTTTTCGAATCGGACAATCTCGCCCTGGGAATCATCGGAAACGAAGAACTTGATTGCCGACCTGTCAGCTTCACGTGGGATAGCGAAAGTCAGCTGGTGCTTTGTTCCGATGGCTTGCTGGAAGCCTCCAACAATCAAGGCGAACAATTCGAAGTCGAAGGGCTGCTCGCAGCCACCGCCAATACTTCGCCGAACATTCGCTTCGCCAACATCGAATCGGCGCTGGCCAAGCACCTACAGGATCAGGTAGCGGCCGACGATGTATCGTTAATGGTGATCGACTGCCCCTGATCAGCTCGCGGCTGCCGGCATCGTTAGCGTCGCTGTTACGGCAACCAACCCTATCCCCGGTAACGCATCGGGCCGAACCGCAGCCTCGGACAGA
>ERZ1066115.85-NODE-85-length-34531-cov-12.189436_pt1 | contig 34531 bp, 27 predicted proteins | sample MGYA00382762_ERZ1066115 | MGnify/ENA primary metagenome ERZ1066115 (study PRJEB33369, sample SAMEA5778345) | biofilm metagenome | biome: Industrial cooling water; feature: Water cooling tower basin; material: Biofilm | place: United Arab Emirates | collected... | reverse complement strand
GAACGATGTACTGAGGGGTACCGCATGCCGAACTCCTTTCTTGGCGTTGTTGAAAAAATAAGGAAAGTTATCCAGGGTAAACGGAGCAATGCTATCCTTGGGGTTACCCTGTTCATCAACGGCAATCTTTCCCAGGTTGTTGGTGATTTGATTGACGGCCGTACCGGTATAGCGTACGTTTATGTTTTGAAGGAACATACTGTTACGTGAATTCTTAAAGGGGTAGATATTGTTCACGTTAAGACTCACATCGGGTATGGGTAAATCCACCTGCTTGGTGCTGATGTTCTGGGAATGACGCAGATTAACACCCAGGTTGATGGGCGTGCCGGCAAACGATTTACTGTAGTTGATGCTGGAACTCATGTTTTGGGTAGTATTGTCAATCCGTCCGGATTGCATGTTGGTGTTCACACCCAAAAAGTTGTTCTGGTTAAAGGTTGTGCTGGCCGCATTAACGGAAGCGGAAAACCGGCTCGTTCCCCTTGATTGCGGACTGTGGCTCCACATAATTCGAAAGTCCTTTTGATAGGTAGGGGCCTCAATATTATCGGTATTGATATTATTGGTAAAGGAAAAATTAAACGCTCCGGTATAGTGATAGCGTTTGTTATAATTACTGTTCACATAAACGGCTCCGCCACCTTTCGAGTAAATATCTCCGGTTAACGCCAGCTTGACATATTCGCTGATATCGAAGAAGTAGCCGCCATTGCGTAAAAAGAATCCCCTGCGGCCTTCTTCACCATAGGAAGGGACAATAACACCGGAAGAACTTTTTCGCGGAGCCGGAAACATACCAAACGGAAAACCCAACGGTGTGGGTACATCATTAAACTCCATGTAAAAGGGACCAGATACCATTTTATCACCTGGTATGGCTTTTACTTTTTTTGAAATGATGCGAAAATGAGGATGGGCCAGATTGCAGGTGGTGTAAGCGTTATTGATGGTGAACAATTCATTTTTTTCATTTTTATAGACCACACCACCATGTAAAAAGCCATCACCTTGCTGGGTCACGACCTCAGATATTTTCGCTTTGCGGGTTTTGAAATTGTACACCATATCTTTGGTTTCATACTTCTCGTTCCCGTTAATAAAAATAGGGTACCCCACCTGACGGCCGGTAGAATCGAGGCGACTTTTGGCGGTAATTGTGGACAGGTTATAATCGATCACTATTTCTTCGGCCTGTAACTCGATAACGCCATACTTAACCTTGGCATCTCCGTATAGCTTGATGATTTTTTGCTGCAGGTTGGAGTTAATGGAATCGCGGGCCGAATAGGTAATGGTGGTTTCAATTTCACTTTTCTTGACCTGGGTAGTGTCCTGTTTGGCAAGTAAGGTATCGTTTTTGATAGGTGTTGATTGGGCCGGTTTGAGGGTATCCGGCTTAACCGGCAGGTTACCGACTGGTTGCCGGACTGGTTTTTCGACCTGGGCCAGGCCTGAAAAAGAAATACCCACAAGTAAAACAGCGGTACTGATGAATTTGAACACGTGTACGAAGAGCCCTGAGCTGGAAATCAGGAGTTTAGCTTTTAGTGAAAAATTCACAACTTTGTACAAAGTTATTGCAAATACTTTAATCATCAGTAACCCTGTGGAGAATATCGGAATCAAGGCTTTCGTGGTAGCAATAACCTTGCTAAACTTTCCACGGTCTTTACAAAAAATAAAAGGGGTATGAGAAGAAGAGACTTTATCCTGAAATCATCGGCCCTTGTTTCATTACCCTTATTTTCATTCCGGCAAAAAAGCTTTAAGTTAAAAACGGTGGTCATTGATGCCGGGCATGGCGGTAAAGATCCAGGAACCATCGGTAAAGTAGCGCGGGAAAAGGATGTGGTGCTTAAAATTGCCCTTAAAACCGGTCAATACATAGAAGAGAACATTCCAGGAGTAAATGTTTTGTATACCCGGAAAACCGATAAGTATGTGGATTTTCAGAATCGGGCCGATGTCGCCAATAAAAATAAGGCGGATCTTTTCATGAGTATTCATGCCAACTCGATTGTAGGGGCCAATGCCTATGGCACGGAGACTTTTGTGATGGGGTTACACAAGGATACCAGCAACTTTGAAGTGGCCAAACGTGAGAATTCGGTCATCCTGATGGATGAAAATTATAAGGAAAAATACGAGGGCTTTGACCCGAATAGCCCGGAGTCATACATCTTGTTCTCGTTGAATCAAAGTGCTTACCAGGAAAACAGTTTGAGGTTTGCCCAAAAAGTGGAGGACCAGTTTAAGAACCGGGTTGGCCGTTATAGCCGCGGTGTTAAGCAAGCAGGTTTTCTGGTGCTCTGGATGACCACCACACCCAGTGTCCTGATAGAAACAGGCTTTTTGTCGAATGCGAAGGAAGAAGCTTTTCTGGCCAGCGATAAAGGCCAGGATCTGATCTCCTCAGGAATTTACCGGGCGGTCAAAGATTATAAAACGGAAATCGAATCCATTAACTAAGCGTTGTGAAAAATAAGGAATTTAAGGTGGGACTATTTGCGGCCCTTTCGCTCGTATTGCTCTATTACGGGTTTAATTTTTTGAAAGGGATCGATTTTTTTTCCACCACCAATAAATATTTCGTGGTGTATGACAACATCGATCAGCTGGCCGTTTCCAACCCGGTACTCATTAATGGTTTTGCCGTAGGTCGGGTTAGCCGGATTGCCATCATGCAGAATCGTCAAAACAAAGTGTTGGTTGAGCTCATGATTGATTCGGATATTCAATTGGGCGATTCAACCAAAGCCATTTTGAATAGTGATTTTCTGGGCAGCAAGTCTATCCTCCTGTCAATTGGAAAGGTGACCACCCCCTTGAACCCCAAGGATACCCTCATTGCGGAAGTGGCCAAGGGTATGCTGGATGTACTTTCGGAGACCGCAACTCCTGTGGCCGATAACCTGCAAACTACCTTGCGAAAATTCAATACGATTTTGGATAACCTCACCAAGAATTCGCATCAACTGGATGAGATGTTTCACAAGCTGCAAACCACTCCGGATTTATTGAATGCCACGATTTCCAATGCGAATGGAAAAGTAGATGAATTAACCAGCAGTTTTAAACAAGTAACGGATAACCTGAATGGAACCCTGACGGAGCTGAAACCCACCCTCGCCAATTTCCGCCAATTGTCCGATTCCCTGAAGCGGGTTGAAATCAATCAAACCGTAAATTCTGCTAAAGAAGCCATTGAGAAATTGAATGTGACATTGGATAAAATGAATACCGGTAAAAGTACCATGGGTCGGTTGTTAACTGAAGACTCGCTCTATGTTAACCTTAATAAGTTATTGTTAAGCCTGGATACACTGGCCCAGCACTTCGATGATAACCCCAAGCATTTTATGGCACCCCTGGGAAAGAGCCAGAAAAAGATTGAGCGTGACCGCAGGAAAGAGGAAGAGGAGAGAAAGAAGGAGCAATAATAAATAATTCACAAGAGTGACCCGTTAGAATGGATCTGGAGTTCAACAAGAATGAAGACCAGCTTAAGCAGCTTTGTTCGCAACTTAAGTCGCGCGCCAAAAAAACCAAATTGGGGGGTGGTGAAAAGAAAATTGCCGAGCAGCATCAAAAAGGTAAGCTGACTGCCCGTGAACGGATCGATTATCTGATTGATAAGGACACTGAATTTCTGGAGATAGGATTGTTTGCCGGTGAAGGGATGTATGCTGAAGTAGGTGGTTGTCCTTCGGCCGGTGTGGTTACGGGTATCGGGGAAGTATGTGGCCGGTTGTGTGTTATTGTTGCCAATGATGCCACGGTAAAGGCGGGAGCCTGGTTTCCCATTACAGCCAAGAAGAATTTACGGGCTCAGGAAATGGCCATGGAAAACCGGCTGCCCATCATTTACCTGGTGGATAGTGCGGGTGTTTTTCTTCCCATGCAGGATGAGATATTTCCCGACAAAGAGCACTTCGGAAGGCAATTCAGGAACAATGCTAAAATGTCGGCCATGGGCATTGTTCAAATTGCCGCTATCATGGGAAGTTGTGTAGCGGGGGGAGCTTATTTACCCATTATGTCCGATGAAGCCATGATCGTAGACAAAACCGGCTCAATTTTTCTGGCCGGTTCATACCTGGTGAAGGCCGCCATTGGCGAAGACATTGACAATGAAACACTGGGTGGGGCTACCACGCATTGCGAAATTTCTGGAGTAACCGACAACAAATTCCCCAATGATCAAGCTTGCCTGGATCACATTCGGGATTTATTGGATAAGCTTGGGGCTACCGAACGTGCCGGGTTTAACCGCGTTAAGCCAGCCTTACCAAAGGAGAAGCCAGAAGAAATTTATGGCCTCTTTCCCTTAGACCGGGTAAAGCCCTATGATATGCTGGACATCATCAAACGCCTGGTCGACCACTCGGAGTTTGATGAATACAAAGCCCTATATGGAAAAACCTTGATCTGTGGTTTTGCCCGTGTTGATGGCTGGGCCGTGGGGATTGTGGCTAACCAACGCAAAGTGGTTAAAACCAAAAATGGTGAAATGCAGATGGGTGGGGTGATCTATTCGGACGCTGCCGATAAGGCCGCGCGGTTTATCATGAATTGCAATCAGCGTAAAATACCGTTGATCTTTTTGCAGGATGTCAGTGGTTTTATGGTGGGAAGTAAAGCTGAGCATGGAGGTATTATTAAAGATGGAGCCAAAATGGTGAATGCCATGGCTAATTCAACCGTGCCCAAATTCACCTTTATACTCGGGAACTCCTACGGTGCGGGTAACTATGCCATGTGCGGCAAAGCCTATGATCCCCGGTTAATTTTTGCCTGGCCCACCGCTCAGCTTGCCGTGATGAGCGGGAATTCAGCGGCTAAAACTCTTTTACAAATTCGGGTGAGTGCGTTGAAGGCACAGGGCAAATCGATTACGGCCGAGGAGGAAGCCCAATTACTGAAGGAAATTACGGATCGTTACAATGATCAGTTGAGCCCGTTCTACGCAGCTGCCCGGCTTTGGGTTGACGGCATCATTGATCCCCTGGAAACCCGGAAGGTAATTTCAACCGGGATTGCGGCAGCTGATCACGCGCCTGTTTCAAAGTTTAATGTGGGGGTGATTCAAACTTAGGCGTTTGATTGTTCTTGTATCCATATTTTTTATATTCTTGCAGTGATGTCGGAACGGGAAATAAAGGCGTTGGTTTCATTGCTTGATGATGAAGACAAGCAAATAACAGCCCATGTGCAGGAAAAAATCCTTTCCTTAGGTACCGAAGCAATTCCCTTTTTGGAAAAAGAATGGGAGAGTAACTTAAACCCGGAGGTCCAAACCCGTATTGAAGAGTTAATCCATACCCTGCAGTATGAGTTGGTGCGGGAACGACTCAAAAAGTGGTATTCCTCTGACCAACACGACTTGCTTACCGGTATGTGGATTATTGCCACCTACCAATATCCCGATATTGAATTGGAGAAGCTCAAGCAGGAACTGGAGCAAATCTATTATGAAACCTGGCTAGAATTCAGACCCGATTTGTATGCCTATGATCAGATCAAGGTGATCAATAGCGTCATTTTCAATAAGCTTAAGTTCGGGGCCAATACCAAAAACTTTCACTCACCGGGCAACTCCATGATTAACGTGGTATTGGAGACCCATAAGGGAAACCCGATTACCCTATGTGTGATCTATATGCTGGTAGCCCAGAAACTCAAGCTACCGGTGCATGGAGTTAACTTACCCAATTTGTTTATTCTCACCTACAAAGACGATAACCATCAATTTTATATAAATGCCTTTAACCGCGGTCTGATTTTTTCCAAACAGGACATTGAAAATTATATTCATGAATTGCACCTGGTGCCCCAACCTTCTTTCTTTGAAGCATGCAGTACGATTGAAATTATTCGCAGAGCACTGCGCAACCTGATCATGTCTTTTGAGAAAATGGGCGAGCATGCGAAGGCGGAAGAAGTCAAGCTGCTGCTCGTTGAGATCTCGGAGGGTGGCGACTTGGGTGTTTAAGCCAATTTCTGAAGTACGTCCGGCTTTATTTCATGTCCGCCATCAAAAGAAACTAAAGTCGGGGTAATCCCCAATCGCTGGTTAGTTTGTGTCATTTCCCGAATCCGGTCATCCTGAAGAAAAGGGTCGGCCTGACCATAAACTTCAATCACCTGCTTCTTTTTAAAAATTTCAGTAGCCTTATCAAAATCCATATCGGGAGGAAAAATACCCGCCCAGAGAATGAGCCGGTCAAATCGGATTTGCTCGTGTAAGGCCCAACGTACAACCGTTGCCGCACCCTGGCTGAAGCCCAGCAAATGAACCTGCCCGCTAAATGCCGGGGTTATTTCGGCCTGGTAAACTCCATTCAGGTAGGTGATGTAGTTTTCGATATCCATCAATCGGTTTTCACGGGTCATCCAGGTAGCGCCAACTTTTTGATTTCCCGTTTGATTACGGGTGGTAATATCTTCCAGATAAAATCGTGATAATCCTTCCGGGGCAATGATACATACATCCGGTTGGTGCAGGACATTGAATTTTTTCAGAAAGAAGCGGGCCAGCTGACCATAGCCGTGAATGACAAACCACACGTGCCGGGTGTTTGCATCGATGTGCCCCAGACGGTAGTACCGGGCTTTAAAATTTACAGTCAGGTTTTGTTCTACCATTTAAAAAAGAAAAGGCTATTGGATAACCAATAGCCGGTGATCGGTAAACCATGATCATTACCGTTTAAAGCCAAGTGCGCTTCCTCCGCAATGGGTGGAGGGCTCATCAAACGTGTATTGGATATAATAGATTCCGGTTGCGTTGCACGGATAGGAGATAGCTGAAATAAATTGGCCATTGATCTTACTGGTCGCTACTTTATTTCGCTCCTTATCAAAGATACTCACAACTATACCATCTGTGTTGGTGCCACTGCCACAAACATTAATCATGTATTGTGTTCCTTTGGTGAATACATAACTGTATTCCACTTTTTCTTTGGCAAGTCCATCCACTTTATAACTTTTTAGAAAGTTAAAGCCTGAAGCTAATTTGGGGATGCAGGCATTGGCCAGATTTTCTGAATCACAAGTTTGATCCGAATAATCGATTGAAGTAAAGGCCAGTAAGGACAAACAAAAAACGGAAAAGAGGATCTTTTTCATAGGGTGCTTAATATAAAATTAGCTGATGATCTTGTTTCGAATGGAATTGGTCAGGTTCCGGATTTCTTCAATGTTTTCCGGTTTAATATCAATAGTTGTAGTGCTGTTGTCTTTAATCACGGCCACGCCATTAACAATTTCCATGGTTGATTCTTTGTAGGTATAATTGATATTCACCTTATCAAAGGCAGCTTTTAATTGATTGAGGTCAGTCTCCAGACTGGCCATATTTTCATCTCCTTCATAGAAGGAAAACAACAGCAAAATTTGTTCGAGAATAATCTTTTGCTCTCCAATTTTCTCTTGTAACTCCAAATTGTTGGGATTCTTGGCGGCAGCCTGACAGGTAATCTGAATGGCTTCCAACCAACCTCCGGTCAGCAACAACACGCTCAGGTTATCTCGACTTTGGGATTGCAGGTAATGATTGATGTGATTAAAATTCATCGTGGTGATCAGCAAAAGCGAGTCCAGGTTTTTGCTGTTGGTAGCCAACCGGCCGATGGTTTCAACATCAAAAAACTGTCCAATATTCAAATCATCAGCCAGTGATTTAATAGAGGAAATGTATTTAATGCCATCTTGATTTTGGCCATAGATATTGGTATACCCAAGATCAGTACCATAGATGCCCAGGTTTAGGGCCTTTTTATAATTGCTGTTATACTTGGGTAGGTTGCTGGTCGAGTTCAGAATTTCAGGACTGTACCGGGATCCGGATTCCTTGAGTAACATGGAGATTTCGATCGGACTTGGAATTTGTTCCAAAATAGAGTTGATAACTTCCTCATCCACCCCAGGTCCAACATTTTTAGCTGAATCCAAACTTTGCAGAAACGCTTGTTCATCAGGCTTCTTTCCGGACGAACAACCGACTGCAACGAGGGCGATCAATCCATAAACCAATAGTCTCATAGTAGAAATGATTGTATAACAAAAATAAGAATTCGGAACTCTTAAGCAAAAGCCGCCCAGCGTTCTATTTACGCAGTGAAATGTTGAATTTGTCAAACAGACCAACCAATTTCCGAACCCACTCAAAATACAAGGCGATGTAAAACAATAAGCTGAAACCCCAGATAACGAGTAAGTTGAACGCAAAGGTTCCGAGCGTTACCCCCATAACGGATTTTTCAGGAACAAAAAAGGGAGCCCGGTAATCCAAGATATGGGTTGGTTTTGGGGTTTGATAAATCGGATTAATCAGTTGCACCAAGGATCCCTGATATTCGATGATTCTCTCTTTAGCGGTAATATTTCGCACCAGGTCCGACAGGCTTTCATTAAAGTAATGATTTTTATCTTCCTGTACGGAAAAACCTTGCTTCTCAAAGAAGCTCATTTTCTTTTCGATCAAGTCAGCATTTTTATTGTATTCGGCCTGGTAATGTTTCTTGTAGTCATCCAGGTAACGCATGAGTTTCTCTCCAAGATCACGTGAATATCCATTCGTAAATTGTAACCACATGTCGGCCGGAAGTCCTTCCTGGTAGGGTTCATGTTTCAATTCTTCCAATAGAATTTTTTGATTAAGCTGCACCTGATATTGAATGGAATCTTGCTGATTACTCCAGTTGTCGAGCAGATATTGATTGCGCTTTTTGAGTTCTTCGGCCAGATAGGCTGACTTGAAATCTGCCTCGGATTCGGCCCGCTCATAATCAAAATAATGACGTTGAAACTCATTGTTCCGAAACTGATAAACCGCCATGGCTTCATAGGCCCAGCGTGAGGTCATCACATCGGCCACCAACGGAACTTTTCCCTTTGTGCTCAGGAGCGAGTTTAATTTATCAAATTCAAAGAGTAGGCCACTCAAAATCATTTGAGGAATTAACAGCAGCGGAATGAGTACATACACCGTGACGGCCGAATGAAAGGCGGAAGAGATGTTTAAACCGATTACATTGGCAAAACAGGAGGTGGTAAACAAGACCAGCCAAAAAGCCCAGGTCATGCCCTGAATTTCCAGGATCCAATTTCCAATAACAATAAATGTTAGTGTCTGAATGGCGGAGAGTAAAAACAAGATGGCCACTTTCGACAGCAGGTAACTGTTCCAACTCAGGTTCAGAAAGGATTCGCGCTTCAGAATTTTTCGGTCACGGATAATCTCTTCCGCACTAACGGTGAGCCCCATAAACAGAGCCACGATAATGGACATGAGCAAAAAGGCAGGAAAGTTTTCATTGTACCGGAAGAGGTAGTCGGAGCCATCGGGCGCACTTTTGTACTTAATGATGAAAGCAAGCAGCAGGGCGAGCAAGGGAGCTTCCAACAGATTGATCAGTAAATATTGTCGGTTGCTCAACTTGGCCAGTAAATCGCGGGTGGCGAAAATGGCGGTTTGTTTCCACCGGGTAGGCAGGTGAAGTCCTCGTGGCGGAACCTCTTTAACATCTTCTACCCGGCTTGGCTTGAATGAGGATTTATACATCTCATGCCATTGTTCGGGTGTTACCTTGCGTTTGGTGGTGGGCTCGCCATATTCATTCACCACTTTAGCCTCGATAATATTGAAGATTTGTTCCGGATTTACGTTGCCGCAGAGTTCACATTGCCCCCGGTTACTATCCACCTGATGAGTCGCCTTTTTGAAGTACGTCACGGCTTCAACGGGTGGTCCGTAGTAGGTGGGGTAACCCCCGGTATCCATGATCAGCATTTTGTCAAACATTTTGTAGATGTCTGATGAAGGCTGATGAATGACAACAAAGATGAGTTTTCCTTTTAACGACAATTCCTTGAGCAAGTCAATGACATTCTCCGAATCGCGCGATGACAGCCCGGAGGTTGGTTCGTCCACAAATAGGATGGCCGGTTGGCGAATTAATTCCAAGGCAATGTTTAATCGTTTCCGTTGCCCACCGCTAATTCGCTTATCCAATACGCTGCCCACCTTCAAATCTTTTCGATGATCAAGACCCAGGTCCTCCAGCACTTTCATAACCCGCAATTCGATCTCGGTTTCGTTTAGGTTGGCGAAGCAAAGTTTGGCATTGTAATACAGGTTTTGATAAACCGTGAGTTCCTCAATCAACAAATCGTCTTGCGAAATGTATCCGATTACACCCTCCACCTTTCGTTTTTCAGTATGGATATCAAATCCATTGATCTTGATTTTTCCTTTACCGGGAGTTTCCAACCCAGCCAGGATATTCAACAGGGTAGTTTTGCCGGCACCACTGGCTCCCATAATGCCAATCAGTTTTCCGGGACCTTCAGCAATTTTGATATCCCGAATTCCAATTGTGCCACTTTTGAAGCGGTACTCATCAATCTGGGCAATAAAGGAAAGTTTGGTTGTTTGAATTTCTTCGTTGTAGTCGGCAATCAGATCGCTGTAATAAATACCGCTTCCATCAGGTGTTTTAATGGTACTGCCATGTGAGAAGAGGTACACCCGGTTCGGCTTCATAATAAAGCCATTCAGGTTATTGGCATCTTCTCCGTGGTACTTGACAAAGTACATCCCCACGCTGCTGATCCGCATAAAGATGAGATGACCATGCACATGGGTGTGGAGGTGTTTTTGAAGCGGGGCCAGTTTTTCCGTACCACTATCAGCAATCAAAATGTCTTTATGATTTAAGCTGATGACGTCCTTCACGGTAATAAAACTTTCAATCAGCTTATATTCTTCCTGGGTGATGTTAAAGACCGTAGAAACCGTATTGATAATCTCCATCCGCTGGGCCGAGAAATGTTGATCGGACCCCACCAGTTCGAGGAGTTTAATCAATACCACTACCTTTTGTTTTTGGGTGAGTGTCTTATTGATCTTTTTACAAATGGCAAGTGTTTTGAGCGAGTCCTTAACCGAGGTAAGCTTGGCACTCCGGTCATCAACATGTTTAGCCTGTTGATCGGAATAGCCTGAAATTTGATCGTAGAGGGTGAGGTATTCAACGATGGCTGATTTTTCCAATTCCTGTTGAAAGAAATCAATTACAAACTGACGCTCATTCTCAGATACTCCACCATCTTGCTTGGTGATAATCGCAAAGAGTTGTGTCAGCGCTTTAAGTATTTCCTCACTCATGCAATGGAATCACGTGTTTTAATAGGGTCGAAATTCAAATGGTACTTTCGTGAGATGCGCAAGTTCCTGACCCGATTCCTCCATGTCTTCATCGTCTTCTAAAAAGTGCCAGATAATTTTTGAATGGGCGACTTTTTCCAGTAAAGCAAAGATTTCCAATAACTCGCGGGCCGTAGCGGTATTATAGTATTCAAATTTGATTTCGAGGTGGGTGCTGGGATTGGGTTTTTCCAGGTAGTGTTGAAACCAATCCTTAACGGTCTTGTAAAAGGAAGCCGGGTTATCCATCAGCGACTTACCTTCAATTCGGAATATGCCTTTTTCGGGAATGAGATTTACCGCGGGGGTTAACTCTCCTGGGGACACTTGCAGAGATGACACAGAAATTAGTTTAGTTCAAATGTACAGATTATCCTTCACCCAAAAATACAGGCCATCATTCGTTCAAACTTTCTTTGGTGAAAACGAAGGGTAACAACGAGCTAGCCGATGGGCATTTGATCCATTGGCTATCTGTATGGTGCATGATAATTTCAAAGGGCTTATGCTGTCGTTCTTCAAACTCGACCATGACCTGGCGACAAGCACCACAGGATGCGGCTGCGGCTAATTCCTTGTGATTTTTTTTATGCGCAACAATAGCCATCTTCATGATTCTATGACCGGGATGTTGGGAGGCTGCGGCATACAGGGCCACACGTTCGGCACACATGCACAACGGGTAGGAAGCATTTTCCTGGTTCGACCCCGTTACCACCGTGCCATCCTCCAGAATAAGGGCGGCCCCTACAAAAAATTTGGAATACGGTGCATACGCTTGATTAGCCGCTTCTTTTGCTTTATGAACCAGATACTTGGATTCCGTATCTAACTCATCCAATGATTTATAACTTTCAAAGTTCTTCATATTGAGTTCGGTTGACGTTCAACAATTAATCCCCGATTCGCTATGGAAATAATTCGGTTATTAATCCATTAATTTAGGTTTCTTTTTTGAATTATGGAATTACGAAACATTCTGATACTGGGTGCCGGTCGGTCGGCCAGTCGCCTCATTAGTTACTTGGTGGAACAGGCCAAGCGGTATTCCTGGCAGGTAACGGTTGGTGATTTGTCGGTTGAAGCTGCGCAACGGCAAGTGAATGGCACGCTGGGCAAGGCGATACAATTCAATATCCAGAACCTTGAACCAAGCCGGATGGCTATTCAACAAGCCGATGTGGTCATTTCTTTATTACCCGCTCATTTTCATATTCAGGTTGCCAGGCTCTGTTTGCAGGAAAAAAAGCACCTGCTTACCGCCAGTTATGTTTCCGATGAAATGAAACAATTGGACACCGAAGCCAGAAGCCAGAAATTATTGTTTCTGAATGAATGCGGTCTGGATCCGGGAATTGATCATATGAGTGCCAAGCAGGTGATGGATCGGATTAAAAACCAAGGCGGCACGTTGACTTCTTTTGAGTCGTATACAGGCGGGCTGATTGCCCCGCAATCTGACCCCGGCAATCCATGGCGATACAAATTTACCTGGAATCCACGCAACGTAGTGATGGCTGGTCAAGGTACAGCCCGGTTTCTGCAAGACGGCCATTATAAGTACATCCCGTATCAGCAATTGTTTAATCGCACCGTTTCCATTTCTGTTCCGGGGCAGGGTGAATTTGAGGGGTATGCTAACCGCGATTCGTTGAAGTACCTGGAAACCTATGGCTTGCATGGAATAAAAACCCTGGTGCGCGGAACACTTCGGTTTGCAGGATTTTGTAAGACCTGGAATATTCTCGTTCAATTAGGATGCTGCGATGACACCTATGAAATGGACAACGTTGCCGGCATGACGCACCGCGATTTCCTGGATTCATTTCTTCCGGCACAACCTGGTTCTGTATCCGAAAAGGTGCGTTCCTTATTCGGGCTATCCAACGATAGCCCCGAGCTCAACCGCTTAGAGTGGAGTGGCTTTTTCAGCCAGGAAAAGGTCATGCTGGATACCGGAACCCCAGCTCAAATCACGGAACATATACTCAATAAAAAATGGCACATGATACCCGGTAATCAGGATTACATTGTGATGTGGCATCGCTTCCGCTATACGATTGATCAACAAGAGAAAGAAGTACAAGCGTGGCTTACAGCAACCGGAGAAGACGCGATCAATACGGCCATGGCCAAGACAGTTGGTCTGCCACTGGCCATTGCGGCCAAGTTGCTTTTGTTACAAAAAGTATCGGTCACCGGAGTGATCATTCCGGTTGTTCCGGATTTATACAATCCCATATTAAAGGAATTAAGTGAACTCGGTATTGCGTTAAACGAGCAGCAAACCTAATTTCGAATAGCCACGATGCTGAGTAGCAAAGACACCCAATAACTCAGGGCAATAACCCAGGAGCCTGTAATGGCCCACACCACTCCAGCTTGCAACACTTGAAAACAGGGAAACAGAATCATGCCCAAGGCATATTTGATGGAGCCGGTGAATTGAGGATCAGAAACTTTGGTTTTCAGGATCCAGGATAAGATGGCGCGTGGCAGAATATGGTTAAGGGCATAATAGACCCTGATCGGATTGAACCAACGGGTAGTCTTTTTCGGTTGAGTTGGTTTTGTATGGTGCAGGAATTCCTGAATTAGTTGTTGATCGTGTTCCAGTTGTTCCACCAGATTTTTTCTGTATTCGCGATGAGCCGTGAGGTAATGAACAGCCGCTTCATAGTGTTCAACGGGTAGATTTAAAATCAGCGGCTTGAGGTTTTCCTCACATACCGAAACCAGATTTTCCAGATTTTCCTGCGTTGATTTTTGAGCACTCATGTATTCCTTGACGGGAATCGGTTTGCCATAACTAACCAATACGCGCGACCGGAAATTCATGTGTGACTCATATTGAATACCCACCGGAATGATTTGGGTATCCAGTAACCAGTTGTTTTTTTCTTCCGCTGCCAGGGCGATTCGCGCGAACCCTTTTTGTAACGATCGTAAATACCATTGGTAACTGTGATTGCCTTCACCAAAAATCAAGATCGAATGGCCCTGGGTTAACAACTGCGAACAGGTTTCAATCATGGTATCGTTTTTACGAAGAGTACTAAATCCATCGCGAAAGCGATACACCGGAATCATTTGAAGAATCGTGAGTATTTTTTTGACGAGTGGTTTTCGGAATACTTCGGCCCGGGTTAGCGACCAAGGGTTGCGGTAGGAACTGCAGATGACGAGAACGGCATCTAAAAATGCATTCTGATGGTTGGAAACAAAAATCACCGGGCCCTTGGGGATGGGAGCCAGGCTTCGGATTTGCCAGCGGCTGAAGTAAAACCACAGCGAAACCTGGCAATACACTTTTAACGATCTGAATATAATCTTCTGAAACACGCCTTTACGATTAACTCATTTGAACCAGCGGACGTTTGCCCATAAACGAGGCAAATGCAAAACCGCTGATCAGGTGCCACACGCCCCACCATGCTGCCACCACGGCCATGGCTGGATTTCCGCCAAAGAAATTAAAAATGAGCACCAATCCCAACCCGGAGTTTTGAATGCCGGTTTCAATGGCTACCGTCCGATTAACAGACTCGGAGTTCTTAAGGACTTTACTAAAGAAATAGGCGACTGATAGACCCAATCCATTATGTAGCAAGACAATCCAGAATACATCCCCCAGGTAGTAGGCAAATGCATCCTGATTATTGATGACGGCCACAATGATAAAACCCGTGAGTATGATCATGGATAGGATGCGCAAAGGTTTTGAAATTCGCTTGCTGATGTGTGGTAAGTACGCTTTCAAGCTCATACCCACCACTACGGGAAGCAACAGGATCAATACCATGTTGGTTGCGATGGAGAAAAAGTCAACTTCAAATGTTTTTACTTCGGTTCGCAAGTCGGGCAAGAACGAAGCCCACATAAAAAAACTAACCGGAGTGATCAGGAAGGCAGCCAATGATGAACAGGCTGTAAGCACGATGGATAAGGTGACATGGCCGCGCGCCAGGTGAGTGAAAAAATTGGAAACATTGCCTCCGGGGCAACAGGCAACTAACAACATGCCCAGAGCCATTCCCGGTGGAATGGAAAGTGCGAGGATCATGATCAGGGTAATCAGGGGAAGCAGGATGAGTTGTGAAAACAGTCCTGTGGCAATTGCTTTTTTTTCCTGAGCTAACTGAGTAAAATGTTTCCATTCAATGTCGAGGGCTACACCCAACATGATGATAGCCAGGCAAAGATTCAGCACCGTTAAACTTTCGGATGAAAACTGAATCGGTACAGGTTCAGGAGCCAAGGAGTGGGTATTTGTAATTTAAAGATAAAGGATTGACTACAAATATCAGAAATCGAGTCCGGCCGACTGATTTTGTTCATATTCATGATCAACCTGTAAGTCGTCACTGGTGGCAGCTGAAACAGCAAGTTGATCGCACCGCTCATTTTCAGGATGGCCCGCGTGTCCTTTCACCCAAACAAATTTAGGATGAAACCGATGATGAAGTGGGAGGTAACGTTTCCATAGATCGGCATTGGCTTTTTTGGCGAAGTTCTTTTTCTCCCAACCCCAAACCCAACCTTTTTCGATGGCATCGACAACATACTTCGAGTCAGAGTAAATGGTAACGGGTATTCCCTGTTTTTTAATGGCTTCCAACCCGACAATAACAGCGAGTAACTCCATCCGGTTATTGGTGGTAAGGCGATAGCCTTCCGCCAATTCCTTTACATGATGATTCCATTTTAAGATGGTACCATATCCACCGGGTCCGGGATTGCCTTGTGCGGCCCCATCGGTGTAGATCCGGATCATAACGGGAATACGTTGCCCTTAAAGATTTTTACGGCAATGGCCAGCAGGATGACACCAAACACTCTGCGCAATACAGCAAACCCCGACTTTCCGATTACGCGTTCCAACCAGGTAGATGAGCGTAATACGATGTACACAAAAATGAGGTTGACCAAAATGCCAATCAACACATTAGTTTCCTCGTACACCGCTCGCAACGAGAGTATGGTTGTTAAGGTGCCGGCTCCGGCAATTAATGGAAAGGCCAGTGGAACAACAGAGCCTGAGCCTTTGGCATCCGGGTCGTCTTTAATTAAGGTGATACCCAAAATCATTTCCATGGCAACAATAAAAATAACGATGGCACCGGCCACGGCAAAGGAAGCAACATCAAGTCCGAACAGGTTTAGAATAGACTGCCCCAGATACAGAAATCCCACCATCAGGGCTGCAGAAATGAGTGTGGCCTTTTCGGCATAAATGCGGCCTTCCCGTTTTTTAATGAGAATAATAAACGGTACAGAACCTATAATGTCGATAACAGAAAATAGAATCAGCGAAACGGAAAAAATCTCTTTGAAGTTCATAGAAAAAATGAAGTTCAAAGGTACAATAAAAATTGAACGGCCGATTGGTCCCTAATTTGAAAGCTGCCTCTCCATCTTTAGCAGCCAGCGTTGGGAAAGTTTTCATTCCCATAGACCTGTAAAAATTGAAGAGGCAGCTTCGGCTTGACTAAAAAAATATTTGATACTGAAGCACAACTTGATTTCGGTGGCCTGACCGGACCAACGCGGTACCCTGTTGCTGATAATACGACCGGTTTTGAAAATCGAGTGTGAACTTACTCGTATGCCCATTCAATAACCAGTTGACCCCGAGGTTCCAGACATTCATCGACTTATCCAGCCGTGTATAGTCGGCCTTCATCAGCGAGGCATACGGCATGAAGGTTCCATAACCTTCCCCCAACAAATCCCGTTTCATCAGGTAGGCAACTTGCCCATACCAGATGGAACCGGTACCAAACATCGGGAATGCATTACCTTGACTTCCGGCCGGATAGGGACCACTGAGCAAAACGGATGATGCCGGGTTCATGATGCCATTATATCGCAAATAGCCGGGGCCAAAATCATAATTGAAATAACCTGCATAGGCATTTAAAGCGGTGCCCTTTTCGTGGTTAAGCGGAGCATCATAGAACAACGCAGCCGAGAACAAGTTCATGGCATGGAATACTGTATCAGCTACTTCACGCGTCCAGGTAGCCCGGTTTTGCCGGATAAACCCGGCTTCGAGATTAAGCACCTTTTTCTTTCCCAGGTAAGTTCCGGTCATGTAAGGAGTTGTGTGAGGCTCCTGATCAAAGAAGTTATACACAAAAAATCCCTGGTATTGATGGGTATGCCCATATTGACTGAATGTGGCGTTAGTTGAAAGTACGGGTGCCGGTTGACCATTAGTCGTAATCGGGAATGGGTCACTGAACACGAATCGATAATCTAACTTACCTAATTGGCCACGAGCATAGATACTGAGCTTTCTGGAGAATTCATCGGTTTGATCTACGGTAGCCTGAGCAAATATTGGAACATCCAGGGTAGAAATGGTTCCTATACTGGGTTGGCTGAACCGGGAGAGCCCATTGGCAATGGTAAGTCCACCGCCTACTACTAACTTTTCATTGCCCTTCGTTACTTTATACTCGCCTAACGCATCGTGAAAGAACACTTGCAGTTTTCGGTTGCCTGAATTCTGCGCCAGGTAGTTGAAGTTATTCTGACCGAACTGAAAATAAAAAAATACCCGATCGGTCAATTGTCCAAATAGCTGGAAGCGGGTACGCCTCAACCCGATATCAAACGTGTGGGAAGTGGGTTCGTTGAGGACCAGCGTGCCGGGGTTACTTTGGTTGTACCGAACCCAGATCTGATTAAGAACGGTAGCTTTTAGGTAATGGCTACCCGTTTCATTTAACGGCATCTTCAGTTCGGTTACCTTATTTTGTTGCTCCTGGGCATAGACCTTAAGTCCCAGGCAAAGCAAAATCACTAAAACAAATAATTTGTTCATGGGTAATTGAAGTAGAGTGTGGAGTTGTTATACCGTGGCCGCTTCCTTTTGGTACACCAGCGCAATGAATTCTTCTGCGAACTTGGCTGTATAGAGAATTTCGGCCGGTTCCAGTAACGCTCGCTTTTTATAAAAGATCAGCCGGTTGCGATGACATTCAATGTGCATCTCCTCGCGGTTTTCCAGAAATTGAATGAGGGGTTCACTAAAGAAGTTTCGAACGGAGTCCTCATGAACGCCCCGCAAATAATATTTCTGCGAAAACTTGGGATGATTTTCGAAGTCGATATCTTTTCCACTAACGCTCTCGAAAAGTTTGGACCACAAGCCTTCGGGCTCCAGAGCAAAATCCGGAATCAAGGCTTCAAATTCAGATGCCTGGATGATGGTCATCGGCAATTCCTGCTGGGCTTGCCGCGCCCCTTCCACCAATACGATATCGGCTGATTCAATCTTAGCCTGGTGGCTATAGTTGATCAGGATATTTTCTTCATACGGAATTTTACTTCCATTGTGAATAGGGAAGTCTTTGTATTTGAATTGAGCCTTTACTTTTTGCGGATAGAACAACCATTCTTCATTTTCAGCAAACTTGCGCAACTCGAGCTGGCGTGGGCTCAATTTGATCTCAATCCGGTTCTGATGATCGAGTGAAAATTTACGAGCCGCCATCGGATGGTTGGAGAAGGGCTTAAACCGATCAAAGCCCACGGAAACGATCGAGCCACCGGCATGGGTACTTTCATCTTCCAGGTGGTGCAAGTATTCCATAAAACTATGATCGAGCAAATGAGCATCCGAAAAGTCAACCACAATTTTCTTTTTCAGATCGAAGGTTGAAAAAAGTCGTTTGAATCCAAGCAAATTGGAGAACAGGGCTGAATCTTTGATTTTAACCAGATATTCTCCATCCTGCTCGGAAAACTCATACCGAGCTTTGAACAAACTGCGGAAGGGCACTCCATTTAATAAATGGAATACAAACTTCATGACGATACCAGCCGCTACACCAATCAGTAAATCGGTGGAAACCGTGACAATGATGGTCACGATAAAAATCACGAGCTGCTCGGATCCGATCTTATATGTTTTGAAAAATTCGTTGGGTGAGGCTAATCGGTAACCCACGGCAATCAAGAGTGCTGCCAAAGCCGTATTCGGAATCATTTCAATGACCGGAATGAAAAGTAACATGGCCACCAACAGAAAGAAGCCGTGAAAGAAATTACTCCACCGGGTGCGTGCACCAAACGAAATGTTGGCCGAACTACGGGCCACTTCGGAAATCATAGGCAATCCGCCAAGGGCAGCGGAAAGCGCATTGCCGGCACCCACTGCCATCAAATCTTGATTGGGATTGGAAATTCGTTTCCACGGATCCAGGCTATCGATGGCTTTTACAGTTAGTAGTGACTCCAGGCTATTCACAAACAAAAACATGATCACGTACTTCCAAAATATAAAGGTTCCGATCATGCCAAAATTGGCATTGAATCCGATATCACCCCAGAAATTTCCAATCTTCACCATATCGAATGCAGGTTCGGTATGTTTAAAATCCATAATCCAGGCCAATGGAATGGTGACCAGGAGCACGACTATAGGAGCGGGTACTTTTTTAAACACGTTTCCTTTAAGCATCGGCAATCCAAAAATGATGACTAGACTAATAATTCCGATCAGCGTAACCCGTACGTCTTCATGAATAATGGAATCCGGAATCATTTGAAATAATTCAAGCGGCTCTTTTCCTTTAAGGGTAGCCGGATCGATACCCAACAAAATGTGAATCTGCTTGGAGAAAATAATCAAGCCGATGGCAGCCAACATGCCATGTACTACCGAGTGAGGAAAGAAATCACTCAAAGAACCAAAGCGCATCCATCCCAATACAATTTGAATCAAGGCGGCTACCAGGATTGCCCCTAATGCAAAGTGCCAGCCTTCAAGCCCGCCACCCATTTCCATCACGGCACCGGCACAGATGGTAATTAACCCTGCGGCCGGGCCTTTAATGGTGAGCCGCGAGCCAGCAAAAAAGCTAACAAATAAACCGCCAATCATAGCGGTTAGTACGCCCATGGCTGGTGGAAATTCGCTTGCCTTGGCAATCCCTAAACTCAGGGGCAAGGCGAGCAGAAAAACCAAAAAGCCCGAAAGGGCATCGGTGGTCCAGTGTTGTTTAAAACCTGACCAGCCGTCTTTAGGAATATCCAATGTTTTCATTTTTTAAGTGTGAATTGCTTCACTGATTTTGTAAAAGAGTTTTAATAACAAATCGAGGCGGGTAGTTCGATTGAACCCCCGATGGCTACAGCCATTTCAAAAAATGAAAAATCAGATAATCAGAACCCGGTGTAATTGATACAAGGCGGGTTGGGTGTCAAATCGCTCTCGGGGTAACGACCAGGTTACGCGGGCAATTTCAAATTTTTGGAGCTGATTGAAAACTTCAAAACAACAAGCGGAAAGGATAACATCATCCTTGCCTTCCTTTGTTTCGCTTGTGTTTTCTTCAAACAGGAAATGAGCCAGCAAATCAATGGATTGAACGGATTCGGCTAGTACTTTTTTGGATTCGGTTGTTGCACCGACAGGTCTTTCGCTCGCAAATAGAGAAGGAGCGAACAATTCTACCGTGAACAAGAGGATCGCTAAGATTCTGAGCATCCGGTTATACCTCAAGTCCATTAAACGGAAGTTTTTTACAAAGGTGTAATGATTTTTTGAATTTATCACGTTTAGTGCCCAGGATTCCTTAGTGACCGTTTGTGGTCCGGTATTTCGGCACCCTGAAACTTATTCAGACTCACTGACGTTCATGACAGCGTTATCCTGCATTTGTAAAGGCAGCGGCTATTTTTATACCTTTGCTTAATGAACCGAAGAATATTTATCCACACAGCTGTTAGCCTGGTGCTCATATTCTTCTTGTTCACTCCGGCCCTGCTCAGGGCATTTCATGAAACCTCAGGCTTGCTGGTTACCCATACCACCATGAGCAAGTCCTCTGCCTCACCTTCTAAGGTTGACAGTCAGTTTCTTTTTGAAGAAAAGGAGCGTGAAGAGAAGGGTTCCGAGCAACTCGCTATCTTGCCTTTCATGTATGAAATTCCCTCTGTTTCATGTTCTTATACGGAGGAAAGGATTCTTCACCGGGTTGAGGTTCACAATATTCTCAACACACACATCCCGATCTATCTCACGAAGCGGGCCCTGCTGATTTGATTTAGCTTTCATCTTGTCTGTAACCCATTAACGGGTTAGGTAATTCCATTCACCTAATTGTGGCCCAGGCCATATTCAAATGAAAGCAACTACAATTTTTAACGAACACGAAATTCTTCATGAGCTTAAGCATTACCTCCCCGCTCAGGCTCCGTTGAAGGATTTCATTCATCACAACACGCTTCACGCGTTTCAACATATAAAATTTGATAAAGCTATTTATAGTGCCTCCACCATATTCGGTTACCGGGTTTCCTTGTCGTTGACGGAATACCGCACGTTATATAACCAGGGGCGAATAAGCGATTCGGTTATGGATCGCGTCATCAGTAAACGGAAAGGTTCGGATCAAGTCGCTTACTGGAAGGAAAAAATGCTGAAGGGACACTATCATAAAGTGGTGCCTCGCATTGGCTCTTTACGAGCATTTTGGAAACGTCATTATCAGGTCGATCTTGATTCCCTGGTACATCCGCTGTTGTTTCGGGTCCTGTGCTCGTATCTCGATCAGGGGATTTCCATGTGGAACTTTCCGGTTTGGCACAAGGGATTAATTGCCTCTATCCGCGAGATGGAGCGAATCAGTTTCTCCAGTTTCTTTAGAGGCAAACGAGCTAAAAAGCTATTGCTGGGTGGACAAGCCGATATGCGGCATTTATTAAAGATTTTAGTAGGCGATGAAGCCCTTTTCCACCATTATGTATTCGATCAGCAGTTTGCACATCAGGGCTGGTCGGGTATGGTCAGTACGGTTGAAGATCAACCTCAAACGTTACTGGATCATAAAAAGATCTCCTTGCAGGATTTGATCACTTTTGAATTGTTGCTGGAGATCGATGCGTTGGATGGGGTATTGGGTTCGGATTGGAAGCCGTTAAGCGAGGTGGTTCAGGAACGCCCGCTTGATCTCTTCGCGGAAGTTCCCGTTACCGAATTGGACGAAGTAACTACGCTGTGGCAAGAATCATTCGAGTGGACGTATTACGATGAAGTACTCAAGGGCTTACAAAGTGTTACGCCAGGAAATGGTAAACCGGTTACCACTTCGTTTCAGGCCATGTTCTGCATTGATGATCGGGAATGCTCGCTCAGACGATATCTGGAGAAAGTAGATCCGCAATGCGAAACTTTTGGAACACCGGGTTTCTTTGGAGTTGAGTTTTTCTTTCAACCGGACCACGGTAAGTTCTATACCAAACTTTGTCCTGCTCCGGTAACACCAAAGTACCTGATCAAGGAAGTGGGGGTTCGCAGAAAGCATGAGAAAGATGCTCACTTCACGAAGCATACTCATTCTTTATTTAGAGGCTGGCTCATTTCACAAACCCTCGGCTTTTGGTCAGCGTTCAAACTTTTCATCAACATCTTCAAACCTTCCGTAAGTCCGGCTATGGCTTCTTCCTTTCGGCATCTGGAGAAGGAAGCCCGGCTCACCATTGAAAATAAATCGCCCCACCATCGCGAGAATGACTTGCAGATTGGATTTACCATACCGGAAATGGTACAACGTGTAGAAGGGTTATTGCGTAGCATTGGGTTGGTAAAAAATTTTGCTCCGGTGGTATATGTTATTGGTCATGGCTCCAGTAGTGTTAATAATCCTCATTATGCAGCCTATGATTGTGGTGCCTGTTCAGGTAGGGCCGGTTCGGTTAATTCGCGGGTAATTTGTTTTATGGCTAATCATCCGCAGGTTCGGGAACAACTCCGGGCCACCGGAATTGATATACCGGCTACAACCCAATTTGTAGGTGGTCTGCATGATACCACCCGCGATGAAGTCATGTTTTTTGATGAGGACTCTTTATCGGCAGATAATAGAATTAATCACCGCGTAACCGAAGAGGTATTTGTCAGAGCCCTGGATTTAAATGCAAAGGAGCGGTCGCGAAGATTTGAATCGATTAATACCCATCTCGATCCGGATGAAATTCATGAACAGGTTAAGGTTCGATCGGTATCACTTTTTGAGCCCCGTCCTGAACTAAATCATGCGACCAATTCACTGTGCATTGTGGGGCGAAGAAGTTTAACCCGGCATTTGTTTCTGGACCGAAGGGCTTTCCTTAACTCGTTTGACTATCGGGTAGACCCAGAGGGCAAATACCTATTGAATATCTTGAAAGCAGCTGCCCCGGTATGCGGAGGTATCAACCTGGAATATTTCTTCTCGCGGGTTGACAACCAAAAGCTAGGAGCCGGCACCAAATTGCCTCACAATGTCATGGGGTTAATTGGAGTAGCCAATGGAATCGATGGCGATCTGCGCCCAGGTTTACCGAGCCAAATGATAGAAGTGCATGATCCGGTTCGACTGATGATTATTGTTGAGCATTTCCCGGAAGTCGTGTTGCAAACCATTCAAAAATCACCTGAAACCTATGAGTGGTTTATCAATGAATGGGTTCACCTGACGGTAATCGATCCCCTTACCCATGAACTTCATTATTTCAAAGACGGCCGCTTTAGCCGTTATAATCCGATTAAAGGAGAGGTTGCCCAGGTGCCGGATATTACTCCGCTGCTTGAAACTCAGACAGAAAATATTTCCGTTTACATGATCTCCTGATACTATGGATCTCTTACTTCAAATTTTCATTGTCATTCCTGTTCTGGGATTTATCGTGAGCATGCTGATCCCGGGCAAACGGGAAGGATTGTTATCTCAAGTTGCATTTGGAACGGTGGGTATACATTTAATCACGTTTCAGGCATTTTTTGCGTATTGGCTTTGGAGCGGCCATCCTACACTGAACCTCAAGGAAATTGTTCTTTTCAAAACTGATCACTACGAATTCTTTGTCGATTTCTATTTCGACAAGATTACGGCCACGTATCTGTTTGTGGGTTCATTACTAACTTTTCTGGTCACGATTTACAGCCGTTACTATCTGCATCGCGAAACAGGCTATAAGCGGTTCTTTAATACGATTTTGTTTTTTTACCTGGGCTATAACATCACCATATTTTCAGGTAACCTGGAAACCTTATTTATCGGATGGGAAGTGCTGGGTATTTCTTCGTTTCTCCTGATTGCCTTTTATCGCGATCGGTATCTGCCTGTAAAAAATGCCGTGAAAGTATTTTCGATTTATCGGGTGGGCGATGTGGGTCTAATCTTAGCCATGTGGATGAGCCACCATTTATTTCATGAGAACATTACCTTTCTTAAACTCAGTAATTACGAGCTTGTTCATGAGCATCTTCAAACACACAGCTGGATAGGCATTTTCATTTCCTTGATGATCCTGATTTCGGCAGCCGCTAAATCGGCACAGTTACCCTTTTCCACCTGGTTACCTCGTGCTATGGAAGGGCCCACGCCCTCCAGTGCGATCTTTTATGGATCATTATCTGTTCATATTGGTGTCTTTATTTTGTTGCGCACCTTTCCGTTTTGGGAACATCAGATTTCGGTTCGGATTCTGATTGCGGCAGGAGGATTATTAACAGCGATCGTAGCAACCGCCATTGCCCGTGTGCAATCTTCGGTGAAGAGTCAGATTGCGTATTCCTCGATTGCTCAAATTGGGTTGATCTTTATTGAAGTGGCAGCCGGACTTGAGTATCTAGCCTTATTTCATTTTGCCGGCAATGCATTTTTGCGAACCTACCAATTGCTGGTGTCACCCTCGGTGGTGAGTTACCAGATCCGCGAACAGTTTTACAATTTTGTTCCCCGTCAACACACGATGGAGGATTCATTCCCGAAAAAACTGGAGTACACGTTGTATATGCTCAGCATCAAAGAGTGGAATATCGATTCCTTCATGTATCGGTATCTTTGGAACCCGTTGAAATGGACCGGACGTAAGCTGAACTTTTTGGTGATGAACCGGGTCATGTTTTTTCTGATACCCGCTTACCTGATCGGATTGTATAGTGTCTACAATAAGGCGATGATTTCAGAAAATGTCATCCAAGTACTTCCCATTGCCTTTAGCCTGATCGGATTGATTTTTGTGTTGAAGTCATTTACAGAGCGCATCCACGCCCGGATGAGTTGGCTGTTGGTGATCATGAATCATTTTTGGGTAGCCTTGGCCGTGGCCTTTAATGAAAATTTCAGCTTTGATGAAGTGCACCTATACCTGATTGGTGTGGCCGTTTCCGGAGTGGTGGGGTATGTTATCTTATATATCATGAAGCAACGCGAAGGAACGGTGGATCTCAATCAGTTTCACGGATATTCCTGGAAACATCCCAGGTTGGCCCTGATTTTTCTGTTGGCTTGTTTAGGAGCATCGGGTTTTCCCATTACCCCAACGTTTATCGGTGAAGACCTGATCTTTTCGCACATTCATGAAGATCAAGTGGTGTTAGCGGCCTCGGTGGCGTTAAGTTTGATCCTGGATGGGCTGTCCATTATCCGCATCTATGCCCGGGTCTTTCTCGGGCCGCATGTTAAATCGATCTACGAAATGGCCTATCGTTCTTCCTGACGGGATAGTATAACTTGCGATCAAAACCCGATCGCAGGTTATAATAATTCGTTTGCCAGGTTGGCTAATTCTGAACGCTCACCTTTCTCGAGGGTTACGTGGGCATATAATTCGTGGTCTTTCAACCGATCGATCAGGTAGGAGAGACCATTACTTTGCGCGTCAAGGTAAGGTGTATCAATCTGGTGGATATCTCCGGTGAAAATGATCTTGGTGTTTTCTCCGGCCCGGGTAATAATGGTCTTAACCTCATGAGGAGTTAGGTTCTGGGCTTCATCCACAATAAAACAAATATTGGACAAGCTGCGGCCCCGGATATAGGCCAATGGAGTAATCACCAACTTCTCGTTGTTCACCATTTCCGTAATTTTGGAATACTCCTTGTCACTCTCACTGTATTGGTTTTGAATGAACTTTAAGTTATCCCACAGCGGTTCCATGTAGGGGTTCAGCTTGGATTTAATATCGCCTGGTAAGTACCCGATATCTTTGTTGCTGAGGGGCACAATAGGGCGCGCCAGATAAATTTGTTTGTACTCCCGTTTTTGTTCCAGGGCTGCCGCCAGGGCAATCAACGTTTTTCCGGTTCCGGCAACTCCTTGCATCGACACCAGTTTTATTTCAGGCTTCAGCACTGCGTGGATAGCAAAGGCTTGCTCGGCATTTCGCGGTTTAATTCCGTAGGCATTGCGCTTCTCCACCTGTTCCACCATCCCATTGGCGGAGTTGTAGAACGCCAGCACAGATTTTTTTCCGCTCTTTAAAATGTAGTAATGGTTCTTCATCGGTTTGTCCTTACCCAACACTTCTTCGGGCGGACAATAACCCTTTTCATACATCAGGTTAATGATGGTGGGATCTACTTCTTCAATGACCGAGCGTCCGGTGTGGAGCGAACTGATGTTCTGTACTTTTCCAGTCGTATAATCTTCAGCCTGTAGGCCGAGGGCTTTCGCCTTGAGTCGCAGATTGACGTCCTTGGAAACCAGAATTACCTTACGTCCCTTTTCTTCCTTTTGTAGCAGGAGGGCTGAATTCAGTATCCGGTGGTCGGCCTTGTCTTCATTAAATACCTTGTTGGCATCGACCAAACCGGTACCTCCGGTATCCATCACCACTTTAAAATTGCCCTTGCCTTTGCCGTTGATCGGATTCCAATGATGCAACATCTGGTCTTTGGCCAGCTTATCGATCAGGCGAATGAACTCCCGGGCCTCAAAATTTTTGGTATCGTTGCCCTTTTTAAAATTGTCGAGTTCTTCCAGCACCGTGATGGGAATCCCGATGTCATGTTCGTCAAAGTTGAGGATGCTGTTGTGTTCGTAGATGATGACCGAAGTGTCGAGTACAAAAATTTTCTTCTCCTTGTCTTTCTTACTCATAAGGGCAGGTTAAAAAAAAAGCGAAGACACGTTTCTTACAGGGGTGAAAATTAACCTTGCAAGTATGAAACGTACCTTCGCGACATCAAAACTATAGCGAAATCTACTGAAAGCAGATGAAATATTGCAAGGTTGGCCGGTAAACTTTTTGTTGCCAATCATCCAATCGTTCAACTGCCACTAGCTAAAGCCTTGAAAATAAATCCCCTTTTTCTGAAGCCGTAATCTTCAACACATTGGCCAATACCAATAAAATGAGTTTGCGTCTGGCGCGAAACCGGTTTAATCCTGAAAACTTCATGTACTGGTTTAGGGTGATGTTTGTATGAACATCGAGATACTCCATTAATTTTTTTTCAGCATCACCAAACGAAAAGTGGATGTCACGTTTTCGCCTGGAGCGCTTGAGAATTTCTTGCATTTCGACACTGGCCTTAATGCTCATATCGGCCACCCGCACAAAGGTTTCCCGCTGTTGGTCGTGTATCAGGTAATGGGGCCGCTTCAGGCTGGGTGAAACATCGAACCGGACTACGGAGCGATTGTCTGAAATCGAAAGCACCGATTCCTGATGGACAATCAGCGGCCGGCAGGTTTTTGTCAGGGCTTCCAGGATGACATGAATTTCTTCTTCCGGATACTTAACCCCGGGAATGGTGCCATCGTCATCTACGCCCACCAGCAGGGTGCCGCCTTCGGTGTTGGCGAAGGCAATCAGTTCGCGAACAATTTTTTCAGGATAAGCTGCCTTTCGTTTGAACTCCAGGTGCAACCCTTCTCCTTCAGCTACCAGCTTTTTCAGATCACGCAAATTCCGGGCATCAACGCTGGCTGTTGCCGAAGGCTTCGTCATCCTCCGATTCATCGTCTTCATCTTTCGGCAAGCTAAACATACCGCTCAGCAAATCCTTGAACTGCAATCCGGAGGTAAGAGTATGCTTGCTGATCAGGCTGAATTCGGCAAGACCATGCAGGGCAAACTCCATCAGAAAAAGTTTGATCCGAGCGTCTTGCCCCTTGTGAAATTCGTCTACCAGATCAGCCAGCCCCGGTACTGAGAGTAGAGTTTTCTCATAATCCGCCTGATTCATTTCATGTAATAAGTCAACCGTGTTGCCGTCACTGAACCAACTGGTTATTTTACTATAAGGACTTTTCTCTTTCTGTTTTTCTTTTTGTTTCCTGAATTTATCAGGATCGGGAAAATAATGGAGGAACTGGGTTCGAATGGCTTTGCCTACCAGGTTTTGCGCCACGATTCCCGGCCCTTCCTGCTGGCCTTCATATACTAACTCTACCTTACCGGTAACGGACGGCACCACGCCAATAAAATCAGAAACCCGAATGCAGGTGTTCTTTTCGTTGTTGAGCAACGCTCTACGTTCGGCCCCGGCAACTAAATTTTCAAAAGCAGAAATGGTTAACCGGGCCGAGACACCACTTTTCGCGTCAACAAATTCACTCTTACGCGCTTCAAAGGCAATCTGCTCAATTAGGTCTTTAGCAATTTCAGGCACCATGACCAGATTTTTTTGTTCGGTATGCACCTTGGCTTCCTGGTGGGTAATTTTTTTACCGATTTCCAGTGTTTTGGGGTAATGGGTGATAATCTGACTATCGATGCGATCTTTTAAGGGTGTAACAATACTGCCGCGATTGGTATAGTCTTCAGGGTTAGCGGTAAACACAAATTGAATGTCCAGAGGCAGCCGGATTTTAAAACCCCGGATTTGAATATCGCCTTCCTGCAAGATGTTGAACAAGGCCACTTGAATGCGGGCTTGTAAATCAGGCAATTCGTTGATCACAAACAAGCAGCGATGCGAACGCGGTATCAACCCGAAGTGAATCACGCGCTCATCGGAATAGGGTAGCTTCAAGGCAGCGGCTTTGATCGGATCCACATCACCAATTAAGTCAGCAATGGAAACATCGGGAGTGGCCAGTTTTTCGGTGTACCGCTCATCCCGATGCAGCCAGGTAATAGGAGTATGGTCGCCAAGCTCTGAAATTTTATCCCGGCCATACCGCGAGATGGGATGGAGAGGATCATCATTGAGTTCAGAGCCTTCAATAACCGGAATATATTCATCCAGTAAGTGAACCATCAGGCGAGCCAACCGGGTTTTGGCCTGCCCGCGTAAACCCAACAGGTTAATGTCATGACCGGCCAGAATGGCGCGTTCCATATCGGGTATCACCGTTTCTTCATAGCCCCAAATACCGGCAAATACATTTTCCTTCTTTCGGAGTTTGGTAATAAGGTTTTGACGTAGTTCTTCTTTGATGGTTTTATAGGTATACCCTGTTCGTTTAAGTTCTCCGAGTGTTTTTATCTTTCCTATCATGGTAATTTGTCAATAGCTATTTGGTCAATAATAAGAGGCGAAACACCAATCTCTATAAATTCTTGGTTCTGTTTCTTTTAAAATCTTCAAATACCAGATTGCCCAGCCCTTGAAGGCTACTATAATACGCTTGACCATTGTTGGCTTTGGTGAATTCCCTGACAAACGCTTTCAGGTAAGGATCCGTAGCAATCATGAATGTGGTAACTGGAATTTTTATTTTTCGCAGTTGGGTAGCCAGATCCAACGTCTTTCGTAAAATTTTCTGATCAAGCCCAAAACTATTCTTGTAATAGTGAATGCCTTGCTTAATGCAGGTAGGCTTTCCATCGGTAATCATGAAGATCTGTTTATTGGAATTTTTTCTGCGCCTTAAAATATCCATCGCCAATTCCAGTCCGGCAACAGTATTGGTATGGTAGGGTCCCACTTGCAGGTACGGTAAATCTTTAATTTCAATTTGCCAGGCGTCATCACCAAACACCAGAATATCCAGGGTGTCCTTAGGATATTTTTTCGTAATTAATTCAGCCAAGGCCATGGCTACTTTTTTGGCGGGTGTAATCCGGTCTTCCCCATATAAAATCATGGAGTGCGAAATGTCGATCATCAGCACCGTAGAGGTCTGCGTTTTGAATTCGCTTTCAATTACCTCCAGGTCTTCCTCCGTCATGAAAAAATCGTCTAACCCATGATTGATCTGGGCGTTGCGAAGCGAATCGGTCATTGAAATTTGTTCCAGGGTATCACCAAATTCGTAGTCACGTCTGTCGGTGGTGGCTTCATCTCCCCGGCCGCTATGGTGGGTTTTGTGTTCTCCTGATTTTGTTTTCTTGAGTTTACCAAAAATCTCTTCCAAGGCGGACTGCCTCAGGTTCTGTTCGGCTTTGGCCTTTATCTTAAATTCTCCGGTGGGCCCTTCTTCCGAGATATAGCCTTTTCTTTTGAGGTCTTCAATAAAATCACCGATTCCGTACTGATTATTGGTGAGTTGATATTGCTTGTCTACTTCCGTGAGCCATTGCAGCGCTTCGGTAACATTACCCGAAGTGATCAACAACAATTGCATGAAAACCTTCAACAAGCGTTCAAAGTCGCTTTTGCCTTCAAGAGGTGGTTCGAATTTTGAGAAACGGTGGCCCAGCATGGCGATAATAACGTTGTATTATAACCAATAATATCTGGATTCTGTTTCGGAAAAAAAGGAAATCCTGAAAAAGCGGATCAGGTGGTAACCTTGTGGGTATTGTCAAGGGTTCCGTACAGATAGTCCCACAGGGGTGAAGACACGCCAAATACTACTTCGCCATCTTTGTAATGATGGATGCTGTGATTGACCCAAAGGGCTTTCAGGAAATTTTTGGGTGGCGGATAGGCATGCACCATATAGTGAACAGCCAGATAGGAGGCATACCCTACCATAAAGCCGGGTAAAAAAGCAAAAACAAAGTCCCCCATAATCACTTTAAAGATCAACAGTAGCACAGTACCGATGGTAATACTGACCAGGGGCGGCATGGCCAGACGATCTTTGTCTTTGGGAAATTCATGGTGAACTCCGTGCATCGTATACTGCATTTTAGCCCGCAGTGCCGTATAAGTTTTCATATGAAAAACGTAACGATGCACATTATATTCAACCCACGTAAAGGTGATAAATCCAATGAAAAACAAACCGATGGTAACCAACGAGCTGAGACTCGTGTGGGTAACATTCCAATACAGTAACCCAGTTGCATAACTGAAGAAAATAATCAAGGGAACGGCAATGTGTGTACGACTCAACTTTTCCAGGATGGGATTATTGAAAAGTTGCTTGGTTCCTTTGTTTTGAGGCTTAATCTCACTATTCATACCCTTGATTTTTCGCAAAAATACAAATCGGCAGAACTTTGAAAAAATGATCTCGCTAAGGGTTAGTTATAACCGAACGAAGGTTAGCTGTTTTCTTTAAAACGCTTTCGTAATACTGTTCATAATGGGGCAATATCCGGGTAATGTCAAATTCTTTAGCCCGGGCCAAGGCATTGGCTTTGAACCGGGGCAGGTTATTTTTATCCAGAATAAACAACGATTTCCGGGTCATGTCTTCTACATCCCCGATGTTGCTCATAAAGCCGGTTACCCCTTGTACATTTAATTCCGGTAAGCCTCCGGTGTTGGTTGATATAACTGGAACTTCACAAGCCATCGCTTCCAGTGCGGCTAATCCAAAGCTTTCCTTTTCCGAAGGCATCAGAAATAAGTCGGCTACCGATAACACCTCTTCCACCGCTTCCTGCTTTCCTAAAAACCGAACTGCGTCATTAATACCCAGTTCACGGGCCATGGTTTCGGCCACATTTCGTTCAGGGCCATCACCGATCATCAGCAGTTTGGAAGGAATCTCCTTATGAATATTATTGAATACGGTAATCACATCGCCTACGCGTTTCACCTTTCTGAAGTTGGAAGTGTGCACGATCAGCGACTCCCCATTGGGACAAATGGCTTTCTTGAAATGATCTTTCTTTTGCTTTTTAAACTTCTCAAGGTCAATGAAGTTAGGGATCACTTCAATGTCGCGGGTGATTTTAAAGGAGTGATAGGTTTCGCGCTTCAGATCTTCCGAAACAGAAGTGACACCATCTGACTGATTGATACTGAAGGTGACCACAGGTTCATACGAAGCATCTTTCCCTACCAGGGTAATATCGGTACCGTGCAGTGTAGTAACCACCGGAATGTAAATGCCATGGGTTTTTAGAATTTGCTTGGCCATATAAGCAGCCGATGCGTGCGGAATGGCGTAGTGTACATGCAGTAGGTCAAGCTTTTCATTTTTTACCACGCTCACCATTTTGCTGGCCAGCGCCAACTCATAGGGTGGGTATTCAAATAGCGGGTAGGAGCGAAACTCTACTTCATGGTAAAACAAGTTCTCATTAAGAAAATCAAGCCGGCTGGGCTGGCTGTAGGTAATAAAATGGACTTCGTGACCTTCTTTGGCCAGTGCTTTGCCGAGTTCCGTGGCCACCACGCCACTGCCACCAAAAGTCGGATAGCAAACGATACCTATTTTCATCAGTCGGTATTGGGGTTTTGTTCAAGTTTAACCCATAATTGGGTCTAATAGTTCTGAAAGTAACCCTAAAGGCCGATTTTCTAGTACTGGCGGTAATTGAAAATTGCTTTATAGATAACCTCCTGAATACGAGGACGAATATTGGCGTTTAATAGTTTATTGTTGTTCATATCCGGGTGTACCCGATTAGACAGATAAATAAAAACCAGATTAAATTCAGGATCGACCCAAATGCAGGTTCCGGTAAATCCGGTATGCCCAAAGGTTTTTGACGATGCCAACATAGCGGTGGGCCCATTCCAATCACTTAGGGTGGGCTTGTCCCAGCCCAATCCGCGCCTGCTGGTTTCATATTGCCTGGCAATAAAGAGATCGATCGTTTCAGGTTTGAAAAATTGCTGGCCGCCATAACTTCCTTTTTGCAATAACATTTGCCCCAGTTTAGCCAGGTCATTGGCATTTCCAAACAAGCCGGCATGCCCGGCTACATTACCATGCATAGCGGCACCTTGGTCGTGCACATATCCTGTTAGCAGCCGCTTTCGGAATAACTTATCATCTTCCGTAGGTGCAATCTGTTCCGGTGGAAAACGATTTAAGGGAAGATAACCCAGTGTATAGGCACCCAGCGGTTCATAAATATTCTGTTCCAGGAAATCTTCCATCGGCTGATTCAACAGCTTTTCAGCCAGGTGTTGTAAGATATAGAAGCCCATATCGCTGTATCGATAATCATATACGGTGCGCGGAGGCTTTTCGCGGATTTTTGATTTGATAATCCAATTCCACAGGCTGTCTTTCATGGCTTTGCTGGCAAACAGATTATCTGTAACCGGAAACGGGTAATCCGGATTACTTTCATTTTGATAATATTCCGGAAGCGGATTCCCATCTTTCACCGTCTCACTCCAGAACGGAAGAAACGGCCATAAACCAGCTTGATGGGTTAAGATATCTTTAATCGTAAAATCTTTTTTGTTGGAGTTTTTGAGTTCCGGTAAATACACCGAAGCTTTCTTGTTGATGTCGATCAATCCTTTTTCATGCATGAACATGACGGTTTGCAGGGTGGCCGAAACTTTGGTTACCGAGGCCAGGTCATAAAGGGTTTTATCCGTAACCGGGATTTGGTTTTGATAGGTTAACCAGCCATACGATTTTTCAAATACCACTTTACCATCTTTGGCTACTAATACTGAGCTACCGGGGGTAGCTCCGCTGTCGATCGCTTCACGGGCAATAGCATCAATTTGTTGAAGAGTACGCGAATCGATTCCGGCAGCTTCGGGAACGGTGTAGGTAAAACGGTTGAGGGCTTTCGTTTCTATTCCTGTACCACCTGTCAAATCACCGGTGGATACTGGCAACTGACCTGAAGCACCTAATCCTCCGAAAATAATCTGGGCCGTGGCTTTTGGAATCCAGTCATCACCTGTGTACCCGGCAAGTACAACGGGCAGCTGCATAAGGCGAGGTAGCTCGATGGGATCACCGAAGTGCGCCAGGATCACCTTCTTCTTTCTGGAAAGCCCGGTCATAAAGGCGATTTCAGCAGGCGTAAGGGGCGAACCATCAAAGAAGATTCCAACAACAACAACATCGGCAGTCAGATGTTGAACGATCTGAGTGGTATCAGCAGGTTGGCGTAGCGCATAGTGGTTGAAATAAGCATACTTATCCAGGTAGTGTGTGAATTCGTTGACTTCGGATGCTCCAATAGATACAGAAGCGAAGGTGTTTCCTTCAATAAGGGATAGTGGAAGATATTCGCCATCATTCTTTACAACGGTGGGTGTGGCTTCCGCCAGCTGTTGTTTCAATAAGATACCTGCCGGTGACTGTAACCGACTTTGAAGATTATCGGGGTTGATCGATTGTGGATGGATCAAACCCGCCTGATATTTGGTTTTCAGGATTTTTCGAACGGCATCATCAAGCCTGGCTTCCAGGGCATCGTCTCTGCGTATGGCTCTGGTGATTTTCCGAATCGCATCGTGTAGATCATCTGGGCTTATCATCATAT
>ERZ1066115.84-NODE-84-length-34656-cov-19.197104_pt1 | contig 34656 bp, 26 predicted proteins | sample MGYA00382762_ERZ1066115 | MGnify/ENA primary metagenome ERZ1066115 (study PRJEB33369, sample SAMEA5778345) | biofilm metagenome | biome: Industrial cooling water; feature: Water cooling tower basin; material: Biofilm | place: United Arab Emirates | collected... | reverse complement strand
AGCTACTCCTGTAAGCGATGCGAATGAAAATTTTGGCGCAGGATTTTAGCCTGTCAGACCGACACCGGCTGAGTCTCGCTCAAGAAAAATAGCGCTGCGGCCAAATTCACGGTCGACCGGGGAAAAATGCTGTTTTTCCCGGTCGACCGTGGTGATTTGCGAGTTCAGACCCCGCTGACCCGGCTGGCCGGGAAAACCGCTGCGAAACGGCTGCCCTGGCCGGGCTGGCTGCGGATTTCGAGCCGCGCCTGATGGCGGCTCAGGGCATGCTTGACGATGGCCAGGCCGAGGCCGGTGCCGCCGGCATCGCGGGAACGGCCGCGATCAACACGGTAGAAACGCTCGGTCAGCCGGGGGATGTGCTGCGCTTCGATGCCGATGCCACTGTCCTCAACTGCGAATTCGCCGCCATTCGCGTCGGCACGCCAGCAAATCCGCACCGTGCCGCCTTCCGGCGTGTAACGCACGGCGTTGGCAACCAGATTGCCGAAGGCGCTGACCAGTTCTCCTTCTGCCCCGCGCAGGTCGCCGCAGCCGTCGCTGTCGAGCACGATCTGGTGGCGCCCGTTGGACAAGGCGGCGGCATCGCGCTGCAGCTTGTTGAGCAGGTTGGCCATGTCGATGCTTTCATAGGCCGGCGGCGGCGATGCCTCAATCGACGACAGGGTGAGCAAATCCTGAACGATGGTCAGCATCCGCTTCGACTGTTCGCCCATCAGCTGCAGATAATGCGCCTGCGCCTCGGTATCGAGCTCGATTTCCTGCAGGGTTTCGATAAAGCCGCCGAGTACCGTCAAGGGCGTGCGCAACTCATGCGAAACGTTGGCCACGAAATCGCGGCGCATGCGGTCAAGCCGCTCGCTCTGGGTGACGTCCTTGACCTGCATCAGCCGGTTGTTCTCGGCGTAGGGAATGATGTAGATCGACAGGACCAGGTCCTTGATCCGTTCCGAACGCAGGGTCAACGGCTTGCTGAAGTCGCGGCCTTCGAGATAAGCGGCAAACTCGGGCTGGCGCACCAGGTTGACCACTGCCTGCCCCCGGTCGCTGGCGATGCGCAGGCCCAGTTGGTCTTCGGCGGTATGGTTGCAGAACAGGATATTGTCGTTACGGTCGAGCAGGACGACGCCATCGGTCAGCGCCTGGGCGGCGGCAATCAGCATCGAGATTTCGGCGTCGCGGCGGGCGATCACCCCGCGCATTTCCTTCTCATGCCGGTACAGGCGGCCGAACACATTGTCCCAGTCGCCCTCGCCTTCGAGCGAGGCGTCGAGCACCGGGTTGCGCGACCAGCGTTCGAGGCGGGAAAAATTGCGCAACTGGACCAGCAATTGCGCAATCAGCGCCAGGCTGAACAGCGCCCAGCCCAGCCAGGCCCCGGCAAAATAACCCAGTGGCCAGGCCAGCAGCGCGGCGCCGACAACCAGCACCAGCCCTCGGATCAGTTGCGCCCGCACCGCTCAGGCCCCGCGAAAACGGTAACCGGTGCCGCGCACGGTCTCGACCTGCTGGTCGTGCCCGGTCGCTTCCAGCGCCGCACGCAGGCGGCGGATGTGCACATCGACGGTACGCTCCTCGATGAAGACATGATCGCCCCAGACTTCGTCGAGCAGCTGGGCGCGGGTATACACCCGCTCGGGATGGGTCATGAAGAAGAACAGCAGGCGGAACTCGGTCGGCCCCAGTTCAATCGGCTGTTCGCCGGCCAGCACCCGGTGTGTCGCCGGGTTCAGCGACAGGCCGCCGACCTCGACTGCTTCGCCGGCCAGGTGCGGCGCCCGCCGGCGCAGCACGGCACGGACGCGGGCGACCAATTCCTTCGGTGAGAAGGGTTTGGTCACATAGTCGTCGGCACCAGCCTCCAGCCCCTGGACCTTGTCCTCTTCATGGACGCGGGCGGTGAGCATGATGATCGGCAGTTCGCGGGTCCGCTCGTCGCCACGCAGTTTCTTGGCCAGCGCCACCCCCGACTGGCCGGGCAGCATCCAGTCGAGAATCACCAGATCGGGCAAGGCGGCGCGGATCGCCGAGTCGCCCTCTTCGGCACTGCCGGCACGGACCACGAGAAAACCGGCGTGCTTGAGGTTGATCGTGATCAGTTCCTGAATCGCCGGCTCATCCTCGACCACCAGAATCGTCGGTGTCACTTGGTCGCCTCCTTGAGGTGGCGGATATCGCGCCCTTCGACAATGAAGATCACCTGCTCGGAGACATTCTTGGCATGGTCGCCGATGCGCTCGATGGCACGGGCAATCGAGATGATGTCAATCGAGGTGGTGATGGTGCGCGGATCTTCCATCATGTGGGTGATCAGCTGGCGGATGATCGACTTGAATTCGACGTCGACATCCTTGTCGGCCTTGATCACGCTCTGCGCCTGCGCCACATCGCGGCGGGCAAAGGCGTCGAGCGACTGGCGGATCATCGCCAGTGCCGCGTCGGCAATGTGACGGATACCGACGCCGTACTGGGTCGGGAAATGGCCATTCTCGTAAATCCGCTGCACGCCCTTGGCAATTTTCTTGGCCTCGTCGCCGGCCCGCTCCAGATCGGTGACGATCTTGCTGATACCGAGCACCAGGCGCAGATCGTAAGCCGCAGGCTGACGCTTGGCGATGATGTGGGCGCAATCGTCGTCAATTGCTTTCTCAAGGTCATTAACCTTGCGGTCATTGTCGACAATCCCCTTGACGGCGGCGGTTTCACCTGCGGTGTAAGCCTCGATGGCTGCCGCCAGCTGGGTTTCGACCAGGCCGCCCATCTGCAGGACGTGCGTGCGCAGACGCGCCAGGTCTTCGTCGAACTGGCTGGAAAGATGTTGGCTATCGCTCATGCTGTATTCCTCGAAATCGCGGCAAAACAGGTAAAAATCAGCCCATTCGGCCGGTAATGTAGTCTTCGGTACGCTTGTCCTGCGGCTTGATGAAGATCTCGTCGGTCTTGCCGAACTCGATCAGTTCGCCGAGGTACATGTAGGCGGTGAAATCGGACACCCGTGCCGCCTGCTGCATGTTGTGGGTGACGATCAGGATGGTGACGCGCTTCTTCAGTTCATGCACCAGTTCTTCGATGGCACCGGTGGCAATCGGGTCGAGTGCCGAGGTCGGCTCGTCGAACAACAGCAGTTCGGGATCGGTCGCCAGCGCCCGGGCAATGCACAGACGTTGCTGCTGACCGCCGGACAGGTTGGAGGCCAGCTCGTGCAGGCGGTCCTTGACCTCGTCCCACAGCGCACCGCCCTTGAGCGCGTACTCGACCTTGTCATCGAGCATGCGCTTGTTGTTCTCGCCGCGCACGCGCAAACCGTAGGCAACGTTCTCGTAGATCGACTTGGGGAAGGGGTTCGGCTTCTGGAAAACCATGCCGACGCGCATCCGCACTTCAATCGGATCGACCTCCGGCGACAGCAGGTTGGTATTGTCCGGGAAGAAGCGGATCTCGCCTTCGTAGCGGTTGCCCGGATAAAGGTCGTGCATCCGGTTGAAGCTACGCAGATAGGTCGATTTGCCGCAGCCGGAAGGTCCGATCAGCGCCGTCACCTTCTTGTCGTAGATCGGCATGTTGATGCCCTTGAGGGCCTTGTTGTCGCCGTAGAAGAAATTCAGGTTACGGGCTTCGGCCTTGAGCGTCAGATTGTCGTTTTGCATGTTCATAATCCTTGTTACCACTTGATGTTCTTGCGCATCTTGTAGCGCAGCCAGATCGCGACGCCGTTCATCGTCAGCACCATCACCATCAGCACGAAACCGGCGGCGGCGGCATTGACTTCGAAAGCCGGGTCGGGACGCGAGGTCCAGTTGAAGATCTGGATCGGCATCACGGTGAAGGGCGACATCACCCAGTCAAACAGCCCGGCCACACCTTCACCGGTTTCGGCGAACGGCGCCGGCGGCAGGAAGGCGATGAAGGTCAGCGCGCCAATCGTGATGATCGGCGCGGTTTCGCCGATGGCGCGAGCGAGGCCGATGATCACCCCGGTCAGGATGCCGGGCATGGCGTAAGGGATGATGTGATAGCGGCAGGTCTGCCAGCGGGTCGCACCACAGCCCATCGAGGCCTCGCGGATCATCGCCGGAATCGCGCGGATCGCCTCACGGGTGGACACGATCACGATCGGCAGGATCAGCAGCGCCAGGGTCAGGCCGGCCGACAGGATGCTCTGGCCGAAACCGAACTGATAGACAAAGATCCCCAGCGCCAGCAGGCCATAAACGATGGACGGGACCGCTGCCAGGTTGGTGATGTTGATCTCGATGATCTCGGTGATCCAGTTGCGCTTGGCGTATTCCTCCAGGTAGAGGCCGGCGGCCACGCCAATCGGCACCGCAGCGACGGCGGTCACCAGCATCACCAGCAGCGAGCCAACCCAGGCCGACAGGATGCCGGCCTGCGCCGCCCGCCGCGACGCGAAGTTGAGGAAGAAATCGACGGTGAAGCGCTCGGAGCCCTTTTCGACCATGTCGATTACCAGCAGCAGGATCACCGCCAGGCCGATGGCCAGGAAGAGCACCCCCAGCGCCTTGAACAGCGTGTCCTTGAGCTTGCCGCGGGCAATCAGCGCGCGGATCTGCTCGGTGGTCAATGCGTTTTGTTGCATCTTAGTAGTTCTCGCGGAATTTACGGCGCAGCCACTGGCCGAGGATGTTGAACATCAGCGTGATCAGGATCAGCGTCAGGCCGGCAGCAAAAATGGTCTGGTAGCCAATCGAACCGTGCGGCAGATCACCCAACGCCACCTGCACGATGTAGGAGGTAATCGTCGCGGCCGGCTCCATCGGGTTCCAGGTCAGGTTCGGCTGCATCCCGGCAGCCACCGCCAGGATCATGGTCTCGCCGACGGCACGCGAAATCGCCAGGATGTAGGAGGCGGCGAGGCCGGAAAAAGCCGCCGGGACGACCACGGTCAACGCCGTATGCAGGCGGGTCGCGCCCATCGCATAAGCACCTTCGCGCAGGCTCATCGGCACCGCGCGCATCGCATCTTCGGACAGCGAGGCGATGTAAGGAACAATCATGATCCCCATCACCAGGCCGGCGGAGAGCAGCGAAAAGCCCGGCAATTCGGGAAAGACCTTCTGCAGCAGCGGGGTCACCATCAAGAGGGCGAAATAACCGAAAACGATGGTCGGAATCCCGCCCAGCAATTCGAGAATCGGCTTGGCGACTTCGCGGACCCGGCTGTCGGCAAATTCCGACAGATAGATCGCGATCACCGTCCCCATTGGCACCGCCAGTGCCAGCGCCACCGTTGAGGAAACCAAGGTCCCCGAAATCAGCACCATGATCCCGAAGTGGGCGTCGTCGAACAGCGGCGTCCATTGGGTATCGGTCAGAAAATCGACCAGCGGCACATTGGCGAAGAACTGGATCGACTCGGAGACCAGCACATAGACGATGCCTATCGTGGTCAGCACGGAAACGGCGGCCGCAGCGAAGAGCAGCCCCTCGATGATGCGCTCGCTGACATTGCGCATCGCGTTATGCGCCAGACGGTCGCTGACCACTGGCAAATCGTTGGTATTTTTGGCAGACATGGCTTGCGAATTCATCAACAGAATTCCTGTATGAACGCCCCGGCAGGCAAGCCGCCGGGGCGTGAGCAGATCACGGGATCTGCGGCGACCTTACATCTTGGCTTCGCGGCGCATCAGTTCTTCGATGGTGATGCCGACTTCGTTCTGACCACCGAAGACAGTGCCATACTTCTTCTTCTTCACGTGATCGAGGTTGCCGGTGTAGGCAGCAGCCGGCAGCGGCACGTACTTGACTTCCTTGGTCAGCTTGGCGGCGTTCTTCATGTAAAACTCGATGAACTCCTGGACTTCCGGCTTCTGCAGCGACTTGGCCTTGACATAGACGAAGATCGGACGCGACAGCGGCTGGTAGGTGCCCTTGATCACCGACTCTTCGGACGGCGAAACCGCAGCGCCACCCTTGGGCGGAACGATCGGCAGCGCCTTCAGCTTGCCCATGTTCTCGGCGTAGTAGGCATAGCCGAAGTAGCCGATGCCATTGACGTCACGCGAAACGCCCTGGACCAGCACATTGTCGTCTTCGGAAGCGGTGTAGTCGCCGCGCGAGGACTTGGCCTTGCCGACGATGGCTTCGGTGAAGTATTCGAAGGTACCGGAATCGGCACCGGCGCCGAACAGCTTGATCGGCTGATCCGGCCAGGCCGGGTTGATCTGGTTCCAACGGGTCACCTTACCCTGAGCGGCCGGCTCCCACATCGCCTTCAGTTCGGCGACGGTGGCTTCCTTGAGGAAGCTGTTCTTGGGGTTGATGACCACGGTCAGCGCGTCGAAGGCGACCGGCATTTCGACGTACTCGACGCCAGCCGCCTTGCAGTCTTCCATTTCCTTCTTGGTGATCGGACGCGAGGCATTCGACAGGTCGGTCTCGTCACGGCAGAACTTCTTGAAGCCACCGCCGGTACCGGAAATACCGACCGTCACCTTGACAACATTCTTCTTGGCCTTCTGGAACTCTTCGGCCACTGCTTCGGTGATCGGGTAGACGGTCGAGGAACCGTCGATCTTGATCACCTGGGCCTGGGCTGCCTGGGCGCCGAAGAAGGCGACGCCGGCCAGGGCGAGAAAGCGGGCAACAGTATGCTTGTGCGACATTCGGGATACTCCTCTGCTGAAGATGAACTGGATTGCCGTGCAGCTTACGCAGGCTTTGTTACAGTCAAATGACAGGCTGTAACAATTCGGCAATCCCGCCGTCAGCGAGCCCCGGGAGCACTCAGCGCCGTTTTTTGCGGGGATTTGCCACCGGCACCCGGGTGACCCCGTCGATGCGCAGCAACACCGCCTTGAGCTCGATTTCGTTGAGGGCACCGAGCAGCAGCAGGCCGGCGCGCAGCAGTTCGTTCTTGCGCACCTTGAGTTCAAGGCTGCGGGCCTGGACCTTCAATTCGTCGAGCTGCCGCCGCTCGGCCGGCGTCAACCGGTAGCGCCCGCGCACCCATTCCGGCTTGCGCTTGCCGGCGATCTTGCCACGCGGCAACAGTTCCGGCGGAATCGCCGGCTGGGCCTGGTAATCAATCGACTGGGCCAGCGCCAGGGCCTCGGCCAGGGCCTGCTGCTGGCGCTGCAAGACAGCTTCGGCAGCGGCCGCGCGACGGCGCGTCGGCTTCTCCGGAACGGCTTCCGGCAGCGCAGAATCTTCGCTCTGCATGGATTTTCTCCCTTGAAAACAGCGAGCACCCGGCCACGGCAAAACGCCGCAACAGTGCCAGCGACTAGTGTAGCGCCATCGCATGACAAGTCACATGACCGACATCGACTCGGGTTTGGCAAATAGCCCGCTCTCTCCGACAGGCTGCCGGCGGCACCGGGTTTGCCGGTAAAATTGCAGCCACTTTCATTGCTGCCCCTTGCCGCAGGACCCCGATCATGACCCAAGACGAACTGAAACAGGCCGTAGCCCAGGCCGCCGCCGATTATGTTGCCGAAAACGCACCGGAAGGCTGCATCGTCGGCGTCGGCACCGGCTCGACCGCCAACTTCTTCATCGACGCGCTGGCCTGCCAGAAGCATCGCTACCGGGGCGCCGTCGCCAGTTCCGAGGCCACTCGCCAACGGCTGGAAGGCCACGGCATCATCGTTTTCGATCTCAACGACGTCAGCGACATCCCGGTCTATGTCGACGGTGCCGACGAAGTCGATGCCGGCCTCAACATGATCAAGGGCGGCGGCGGCGCGCTGACCCGCGAAAAGATCGTCGCCGCCGTGGCCAGGACCTTCGTCTGCATCGCCGACGGCTCGAAGCAGGTCGCAGTGATGGGCAAGTTCCCGCTGCCGGTCGAGGTGATTCCGATGGCCCGTGCCCACGTCGCCCGGCAACTGGAAAAACTCGGCGGCCGCCCGCAACTGCGAGCCGGCTTCATCACCGACAACGGCAATGAAATTCTCGATGTGCATGGCCTGCAGATCGCCGATCCCAAGGCGCTCGAAGCCGAGATCAACCAGATCGTCGGCGTCGTCACCAATGGCCTGTTCGCCTTGCGCCCGGCCGACGTGCTGCTGCTCGGGACCGCCGAAGGCGTCCGCCGCAGCGGCTGAGCGGCTACACTCGCTGCGACAGGAACCCGGCTCCCGCCGGGTTTTTTGCTTTGTGCACGGTCGACCGTAAAAAACCATAAAAAACTGAGGGATATGCTGCAATCGGCGTGTAACACGCCCACTCGAGAATTCGCCATCTTTTGCAGAATTCTCAAATCATGCCGCTCTCCCGCCCTGCCCCCCGTTCCAGCACACTTTCCGTGCGTACCCGCCTGTTGCTGATGGCCGGCAGCAGCGCACTGTTCGGCCTGCTGCTGCTGGCCGCCGCACTGTTTGCACTGGCCACCTTCCGCGACGAAATCACCCAGGTCGCCACCGCCGTCGAACACTCGACCCGGCTGCAGGGCCACGTCACCGCCGCGCGCCATGCGGCACAAAACGAAGTCCGCGCGCTCAAGGACATGCTGATCCGCAACCACATGCCTGACGAATTCGACAAGGCCAGGGCCGAATTCGCCGCCGCCCGCCAGGAACTGCAGCAGCAACTGCAACAGCTGGCCGGCCGCGAAGCGGGGAGCTCGGGCGCATTGGCGCCGGCCCTGCAGCAACAAGCAGCGGCCCTGCACCAGCTCTACGACGAAGTCCTGGCCGAAAACGAGCCGGGGATGCCGAAATACGCGGTGATGGTCGATGCCGCGCTGCGCGGCAGCGAATTGCCGCTGCTCGACGCGCTGACCGGTGCAGCCCAGCAGATCGCCGAACGCAGCACCGCCAGCGTCAGCGCGGCGTCCAGCACCGCCGGCCAGCGTTACCGCGAAATTGCCCGAACCCTGATTGCCGGTGGCGTGCTCGGCGTGATCGCCACCCTGGTGGTCGCCACCCTGATCGGCCAGCGCCTGCTGGTCCGCCTCGGCGGCGACCTCGAACCGGTACTCGCTGCCACCCGCCGGGTGGCCGACGGCGATCTGAGCGGCCAGCTCGATCTCGGACCGCAGCGCGGCAAGGCTGCCGCCGATTCGCTGGTGGCCTCGGTCAGCGCGATGCAGGCCCGCCTGCGCACGCTGATCGCCGAAGTCCAGCAGGGTGCCGAGCAAACCGCCGGCAACGCCAGCGCCTTGAGCAGTTCGGCGACGGCCGTGGCGCACGCCAGCGGCGAACAAAGCGATGCCGCCGCGCAGATCACCGCCGGGATCGAGGAATTGACCGTGGCGATTGCGACCATGGCCGACAGCGCCGGCGCCGCCGCCGATGCCAGCCGTGCCACCCGGTACAAGGCCAGCGAAAGCGGCACGGTGATCCAGGAGGCGATCCAGGAAATCGGCGCCATTTCCGGCCAGGCCCATGCGGCCGCCGGTGCGATGAACAGCCTGCAGCAGCACACCCAGGAAATCACCCGTTTCGCCCAGGAAATCAAAGGTATTTCCGAACAGACCAACCTGCTCTCGCTGAATGCAGCCATTGAAGCGGCCCGCGCCGGCGATGCCGGTCGCGGTTTCGCAGTGGTCGCCGACGAGGTGCGCAAACTGGCCAACCACACGGCCGACACCACGGCCAAGATCGAGCAGCTGGTCACCCGCCTCGACCTCACCGCGCAGCAGACCGCCAGCGCCGTCGCCGCCACCGCCGAACGCGCCCGCCGGGGCGCCGAACTGGCCGGGCGGGCCGACAGCGCGATTGGCGAAATCGAAGCCAGCTGCGAGCACTCGCTGCTCGCCGCCGACGAAATCGTCGAAGCCCTCGACGAGCAGCGCCAGGCCGCCGAACAGATCGCCCGCCATACCGAACGGGTGGCACAGATGATCCACGCCAGCGCCGATGCCGCCAGTGCCTCGTCGTCATCGGCCAGCGCGGTGGCGGCGATGGCCCAGCGCCTGCAGCAGGCCACCGCCCAATTCGCCGTCTGAAACGCACCACCCAAAACCAGCAAAATTCACGGTCGACCGTGAATCGGCTGAAAAACCGGCAGGCCTTGGCGCTGCCGGCCTGTCATTTCCATCACAAGCCATCGCCGGCTGGCCCGGCAGAGCATGACGCTCAGCCGGGCGCCCGGCTGCGGCAATCGACCGCCGCTGCGGCACCCTGCGCTAGCGCGCACCGCGATGTTGGATGCAGCGGGCGGCGTGGATTCAGCGAGTACTGCCAAGCGGCCACGAAAGGCGAGCACAAAGCGCGTCCAGGCAAACCCGAACAGCAACAGCGGCCCCGTCCTCGCCCCCCTTTTGGCGTTGGGCAAGGGCGAGGCCGGGACCAGCCCCGGCGCGGCAAGCGCCGCACCGGTCTCGCCAGGCCGCTTCAGCGGACCAGCGCCAGCGAGTACACGAGAAAACCGGCGCAGGGCAGGATCAGCCCGCCTACCAGATACCAGGTCCGACGCAGCGTCCGGTCGAGCAACTCGGCCTCGCTCTCGATGGCGCAAAGCTGCGCCCACAGTTGGCTGCTGATCGGCGTTGCCGCCGGATCCCCACCGGCCGGAAGCTCCTCTGCAGCCAGGTGGGCCGCTGCCGGCCAGAGCGCACGGCCGGGTTCGCGGCGCAGGAGTGCCTGGCGGTCGCGATGATGGCGCAGGTTGGCCGGGCGCGAGGATTCAAGGTACTGGGTCATGGCGTTCTCCGATCTCTGGATGTTGTGACTTGCTTTACCAGGATCATCGCCGCCGGCCGTTTCGGCTTGATGGCAGACAGACTGCAAGCACGCTACCCGGACGTGAAAAAGCCGGCTCAGGGCCGGCTTTCGCGCTCGCAACAAGCGCCGACTCGGCGCCCGCCTCAGTTGAGTAAACGCGGCTGCGTGGCGCCTTCGGCATACGCCTGCAGGCGGCGGCGTTCGACAAAGACCGCCCCCTGAATGCTGTCCGCCAATTGCTCGCGCGAACGCTTCTTGGCCTGCTTCTTGGCCGCCGAGGCAGCCGCTGCGACCTCGCGGTGCGATTCGCACTCGCCCGGCGCAACCTTGACCACGCCGACCGACAGCGAGGGCAGCGGCTGGAAGCCGAGTTCACCCTTGCGGTTCTCGGCCAGATAACCGCCCTGCGCCCGCTCTTCCAGGCTGAGCATGGCGGCCATCGCGTCGGTGAATTGACGGACCAGGTTCCACGAACGCTGCTCCCAGTCCTCGCTCTGGAAGACCACGAAAAAGTCGTCGCCACCGATATGGCCAACAAAGTCGAGCTTGCTATCGACGTTATCGTTGAGCAGGCGACCAAGCGACTGAATCACGTCATCGCCCCGGCGATAGCCGAAGGTGTCGTTGAAAGGCTTGAAATTGTCGATGTCGATGTAGGCCGCGACAAAATGCTTGCCAGCCTCGAGCATCCGGTCGATGTGCTCGTTGATCGGCACGTTGCCCGGCAGCTGGGTCAGCGGATTGGCGTAGCGGGCCGCCGAAATCTGCATTTCGGTGATCGTTGCCATCAGGTCATGGGCACTGCCGATGCCGAGATAACGCCCGTCGCCGGTGATGATGAAGCCGTCGAGCAGGTAATGCTTGGGCGCCAGCGACAGCATCATCGCCAGTTCCTGGATGCTGGCGTTCTGATCGACGATCAGCGGTGCCGGGTCCATGAACAGTTCGCAACTCTTGCGCCCGAACAGTTCGCGGCGGAACGGCCGGGCAAAGCGGTCGATCAGGCTGTGCCGGTTGATCATCCCGACCGGCAGCCCCTGATTGACCACCGGCAGCACATCGAGTTCGGGATTGGCTTCGAAACGGGCAATCACGACGTCGTTGCAGGCATTGATCGACAGCGGCTCGATCGCCCGCAGCAGGTTGAGGGCGGTCGGCAGCTTGCCCGGACCGCCGGCCAGCGTGCTCATCGACGCCCGCTGCTGGCCGAAGGCCTGGCTGACCAGTGGCGGCAGCAGGTGGGCAGGCTCCGCCAGTGGCTTGGCAATGAAATAGCCCTGGGCGCAAGCAATCCCCATGTCACGCAAGCAGACAAAGTCCTCCAGGCGCTCGACGCCCTCTGCCACCAGCGAGGCATTGCAGACCTCGGCGATGTCCTGCATGGCGCGGACGAAGTGGTACTTGACCCGGTCGTCGGCGATGCCGTTGATGAAATGCTTGTCGATCTTGACGTATTCCGGGCGCAACTCCGACCACATCCGCAGATTGGAAAAGCCTTCGCCGAGATCGTCGATCGCGATCTGGAAACCGCGACCGCGATAGTTGGTCAGCGCCTCGACGATGCCGGGCAAGTCGTCGAAGCGCTGGCTTTCGACCAGTTCGATGACCACCCGGTTGGGGGCGATCCCCAGTTCCTGCATGGTCTCCCTGGACTGGGTGTGGAGCAGCCGGAAATCGAGCAGTGACTCCGGCGACACATTGAGAAACAGGCTGCCCGGCAAGCGCAGTTGGGCGAAGGCACGCAGGCTGGCTTCGCGGCAGGCATGTTCGAGATCAAGTAGCAGACCGTTCTGGCGAGCCACGGCAAAGAGTGCATCAGGGCGGTGCAGCGGGCTGTTCTGCGGACCACGGATCAAGGCCTCGTAGCCGAGTATGGTGCGCGAACGGAAATCGACCACCGGCTGAAAAACCGGGTGCAGCCAACCTTCTTCGACGATGCGTTGAATTTCGGCGATGGCGGTGGCGTGTTCGATGAGCATGGTCCCTCCTGGACACGAAATGCGTAAAACGAGCCGACCACTTTAGGGAAACAGTATTTCATTTATTTGACACCTCCATTGCAGCGCCGAGTCGCACACCGCCTTACCCACGCCACAAAACGGTCACCAGTCTGTCATCACCCCCTGCTGAAATATGAGGCATCGGGCTTTCCGCCCCCTTGGCCGTAACCTCCCGGAGGTCAACATGAACAGCCCGAGCAATCCTGTCTTACCCGCCCTGATTCTGGTCATCGAGGATGACCCGACGATTGTCGAAGCCCTGCATTTCGCACTGGAGGATGCCTATCGCCTGGTCTGCTTCCCCTCGGCGGAGACTGGCCTGGCCATGCTCGACGAGCTGACCCCCGACCTGTTGCTGCTGGATATCGGGCTACCCGGTTGCGATGGCTTCGAGGCCTGCACGATGTTTCGCGAGCACTCGGCGGCACCGGTGATTTTCATCTCCGGCCGCGAAAGCCTGGAAGACCGGCTACGTGCCTACGATGTCGGCGGCAGCGACTTCGTGATCAAGCCATTTGATCCGCCTATCCTGCAGCGCAAGGTGGCCCTGGCGATTGCCCAGAAAAGCCGTCACGACGCACTGGAACAGGAAAAGCTCACCCTGCACCGAACCGCCATGTCCTTTCTCAACGATCTTGCGCAAGGACGCATCCTGCTCGATTTTGTCCGCCAGACACTGGACTGCTGCGATTACCGCGAACTGGCCAGGAAATTGCTGCAAACCACCGCCAACTACGGCCTCGAATGCTTGGTTCGCCTGCGCCATCCGGAAGGACAACTCACCCTCGGAGTGCACGGCCCGGCCAACCCGCTGGAAGAATCGGTGCTCGACAACGTTGAAAGCATGGGGCGCAATTTCCGCTTCAAAAAACGCCTGGCGATCAATTACCCGGCGCTCAGTCTGGTGGTGAACAACCTGCCCGAGAGCGAGGAAGCCATCGGCCGGGTCCAGGACAACCTGACCATCCTGGCCGAAGGCGCAAACAGCATTGCCGAAACCATCGCCATGCGCCTCGAATCGGCGAGCCGTGCCGAAGCCATGCAGGTTGCCGGCGGCGAAGCGCATACGGCCATCGAAAACCTGCGCGAGGGCTACCGGAACCAGCAGATGGACACCCGCATCCTGCTGCAAAACCTGGTCGAAGGGGTCGAAAAAGCCTATTACTCACTGGGCCTGACCGATGCCCAGGAAAGCCGCCTGAGCGACATCCTGCGCCAGCACGCCGACGAAATCCTGACCCTGTTCGAACAAGGCGTCGAATTCGACCGGCGCTTTGCCAGCGTGCTGCAATCCCTGGCCCCGCCGAGCAAGACCCGCTGCGCCGAACTGTTCTGATCCGAGGCCGGCCCGATGCGCACGCTCAAACCGATTGCCAGCTTGTTTCTGTTGCTTAACCTGCTCAGCGCCTCGGTCACCGCCTGGTCCCTGCACGAAGAAATCACGGCGGCACCAGGCAGCGCCCTCAACCTGCGCGACCTGCTCCCCCTCAGCGTCCTGCTGCTGATCCTGGTCGCCAGCGCCAGCTACCTGGTCGCCCGGAAATTGTCGTGCTGCCGCCATGAAACGGAGAAATTCCGTCTCTTTCTCAGCCAGGCCAGCGATGGAATTTACATCTTGAACGAGAGCGGCCAGGTGATCGAAGCCAGCGACTCGTTCTGCCGCATGCTCGGTCGCAACAAGGAGGACCTGCTCGGCCGCCATGTCTCGGGCTGGATGCGGGAATGGCAAGCCGGTGAGATCTCCGAGAGCGTCCTGCAAGGCTACCTGTCACTGACCCAGGTCAGCACCTTCGAGTCGGAGCAGGTGCGCGCCGACGGCCAGGTCCGGGCAATCGAGGCAAGCGTGACCGGTTTCAGCATGCATGGACGCCGCCATTTGTTTGTCTGCGTCCGTGAAGTTGAACAAAGAAAACGCTGGGAAGACATGCGCAAGCGTTTATCGGCGATTGTTGCTGCGTCCGAAGACGCACTGGTCAGCTGCGATGGCGAAGGCCGGGTCAGCAGCTGGAATCCGGCAGCCGAACGGCTGTTCGGCTTCAGCGAGGAGGAGGCCTGCGGACAAGCGGTTGAAACCCTGCTCGGCTTGCCCACCCCGATTGCCCTGGCGCAGAAAATCCGCCAGGCGATCTGGGGCGAAAGCGTGCTGCGCCATCAAAGCACGGCGCGCAACAAACAAGGCGAAGAACAAAGCGTGACCTTCACCATCTCGCCGCTGCGAAACGCCGATCAACGAGTTGCCGGCGTCTCGCTGTGCATCCGTAACGTGACCGAGCAAAAGGCGGTCGAAACCCTGCTCCATCTGCAATCGACAGCCCTCAAGGCCAGCGACGACGCGATCCTGATTGCTGCCGTCGACGGCAAGGTGGTCTGGGCCAACCCCGCCTACAGCCGCCTCAGCGGCTATGCCAAGGGCCAGACCATCGGCCGGCGTTACCATGACCTCGACCACTGGGAACGCGAGGAGCCTGATTTTTTTGCTTCATTGATGCGTGGATTGCACGACGGACGCATCTGGCGGGGAGAAACGGCCAGTCGTCGCAAAGACGGCACGGAGTACTACGAAGAACAGTCGATCACCCCGTTTCACGATGACCAGGGGAAGGTCAGCTACTTCATTGCGATCAAGCGCGACATCAGCGCCAGAAGACAGACCGAGCTGGCGCTGGAAGCCCAACAACAGCATCTGGAAGCCGAAGTTCGCCTCCGTACCCAAGCCCTGGAAGAGTCGCGGCAGAAAATCCAGCTGATTCTCGACTCCAGCGCCGCCGGACTTTACGGAGTCGGCGAAGCCGGGGAGTTGTTGTTCATCAACCGCTCCGGCGCTGCCATGTTAGGGTACGAGGCCGACCAATTAACCGGGCGCTCGTTGCTTGACTGCCGCATTCTGCCCGACATCGGCACGCCCCCCCACCCACTCGCCGCCGCCAATGCGGCGGGCTTTGCCGGTGACACGCTGCTGCAGCGCGCCGATGGCAGTTGCTTCCCGGCCCGTTGCGAAAGTCGCGCCCTGGTCCTTGATGGCCGCAGAATCGGCTCGGTGGTCAGTTTCATCGACATCAGCGCCCAGCGCGAAGCCGATCTGGCCCGCGAGGCAGCACGCACCGAAGCCGAACAGCTGGCGCGGACCAAAGGTGAGTTTCTCGCCAACATGAGTCACGAAATCCGTACTCCGCTCAATGGCATCATCGGTGCCGCGCAGATCGGCCAGCGACAAAGCGAACCGTATCCCGGCCTGCACCGGCATTTTCGCCGGATTCTCGACTCCGGCCGCCTGCTGCTCGGGATCATCAACGACATCCTCGACCTGTCCAAGCTTGAGGCAGGAAAACTCCAGATCGAGCAGCAGCAGGTCAGAATGGTGCCGCTGGTCCAGTCCACACTGACCATGATCGGCGAAAGCGCCCAGACCAAGGGCCTGCAACTGACGGTCGACTGCGACCCGCAACTCGAACGCCCCTGCCTGGGCGACCCGCTACGCCTCTCGCAAATCCTGCTCAACCTGCTGGCCAACGCGGTCAAATTCACCGAGCGAGGCGAGATTCGCCTGCAATTGCGGCACCGGGACGGCCTCGAAATCCGGGTTGCCGATACCGGCATCGGGATGTCGGCCGATCAACTCGGCCGGATTTTTGCTCCCTTCGAACAAGCCGACGGCAGCACCACCCGCCGCTACGGCGGCACCGGCCTGGGGCTGAGCATCACCCGCAGCCTGGTCGAATTGATGGACGGCGACATCCAGGTCAGCAGCGAAATCGGACGCGGCACCGAGTGTTTAGTCAGATTGCCAGCCCCCTTTGTCGACGAGGAACAAGTCAGCCTCCCCTTGCCACCACTTGCCTTCCAGAGCAGCAATGGCCGCCAGCGCCTGGGCAGCATGCGTGTTCTGGTGGCTGACGACAATGAAATCAACCGCCTGGTGATTGAAGAAATGCTGCTGGCCGAAGGCGCCGAGGTCAGCCTGGTCGGCGACGGACGCGAAGCGGTCGCCGCGATCACCGCTGCCCCTGCCGGCTTCGATATCGTGCTGATGGATGTGCAAATGCCCGAACTCGATGGCTGCGAGGCGACCCGGGAAATCCGCCGGATTGCCGACCATCCGCCGATCATCGCGCAAACCGCGCATGCGCTGGCTGAAGAACGCCAACGCTGCCTGGACGCCGGCATGCTTGATCAGCTTTCAAAACCGATCGACCAGGAAGAACTGGTGCGAACCCTGTTGCGCTACGCCCGGCCAAACCAATTGCCGAAACGGTCGGAGACCACGCCCCCCGACGCCCCGCCGGCCTCGCTCCAGGCTGACCCGGTGACCAGCCAGATCGACTGGGAGGCCTTGCAGGCGCGCTATGCCAGCAAACCGCAGTTCATCACCCGGCTGCTCAAGGCGGCCCAGAGCAGCCACACCGACGCCATCGAGGGGCTGCGCCTGGCCATCTCGACCGAGGATGGCCAGCGCATCGGCCGGATCGCGCATGGTCTCAAAGGTAGTGCGGGCACACTCTTCGCCCATCGCGTCCTGGCACTGGCACGCGAAACCGAGCAATGCAGCCATGCCTTCTGCCCCTCGCTCGCGACTCAGGCCGAAAAGCTGCTGCACGCCACCCTCGCCCTGCAGCATGAGGCCGAAGATTACCTGCAACAGGCCTGCGGCAGCCCGCCCACGACTCAGCCTGCTCCGGCCTCCTGAAAACCGGCTTTTTCCACGGTCGACCGTGGATTAATGAAAAAAGCACCCGCAGGTGCTTTTTTCATTGGCTTCCGGCTGGCGCAATCAGGCGGCCGGCGGCACGTAGCCCTGGATCTGGTCGGCACCGTCACCGAAGAAGTGCTTCTCGACCTGTTCGGCGAGGTACTTGCGATGGCGGGCATCGACGAGGTTCAAACGGTTTTCGTTGATGATCATCGTCTGCAGCTTGATCCACTGCTGCCAGGCTTCTTTCGAAACACTTTCAAAAATGCGCTGGCCGAGTGCGCCGGGATAGGGCGGACGGTCGAGACCTTCGGCTTCGCGGCCGAGCTTGATGCAATTGACCATGCGGGTCATGGAACACTCCTTCAGGTTGAGGCGGTGGATTATAAGGTCTTGAACAGGACCTTGGAGCGCCGCTGATAGTTGTACATGTCGCGTTTTTTCGCCGGCAGGTCGTCGACCGTGCCCAGCTTGAAGCCGCGCTCGACGAACCAGTGTTCGGTGCGCGTGGTCAGCACGCACAGGCGCTTGACGCCGAGCCGCCGGGCCCGGCGTTCGATGCGCTTCATCAACTGCTCGCCGTAACCCCATTCGCGGTGATCGTGGCTGACCGCCAGACAGGCCAGCTCGGCCTCGTCCTCGGAATGCGGGTAGAGCGCGGCGCAGCCGACGATGATCCCGTCGTGCAGCATGATCGAGAAATGGTCGATTTCGCGTTCCAGCAGTTCGCGCGGTCGATGCACCAGGATGCCCTCCTCTTCCATCGGCTCGATCAGCGCGATCAGCGCCGCGATGTCGTCGGGCTTGGCCTCGCGAATATTTTCCAGCGACTCACGGGTGATCACGGTGCCGACGCCGTCGTGGGTGAACAGCTCACGGAGCAGCGCGCCGTCCTGCTCGAAGCCGATCAGATGCACCCGGCCGACGCCGGCCTGGGTCGCGCGCACGCTGCACGGCAGATAACGGCGCAAGTCGGTGGACAGCCATTCGCCGTCCTTGATCAGATCGTCGGCTTCGTCGGCGGTGATCGCGTCGAGCAGTTCGCCGGCCTGGTCGGTGACACCACGGCTGTCGGTCAGGTACACCAGCTTGTCGGCCTTGATCGCCACCGCCACCGCTTCCGCCGCCTCTTCCATCTGCAGGTTGAAGATTTCGCCGGTCGGCGACGCACCCTCGCAGTTGAGCAGCACGATGTTGCCGAGGCCGAGCTGGGCGTTGATGCCCTCGGCGTCGACCTTGCGCACCTTGCCGGCGTACTGCATGTCGATCCCGTCGAGCACGCCGATCGGCTGGCCGGTGATGAAGTTGCCGCCGATGACGCGAATCCGGCTGTTGGCCATCGGCGTATTGGGCAGGCCCTGCGACAGCATCGCCTCGATTTCCAGGTACACGCTGCCGACCGCGTCGAGGACGCAATCAAGCGCCTCGGCGTCGGTCACGCGGTAGCCACGATGATATTTCGACTCCAGGTTCTTTTCGCGCAACTCCTCCTCGATCTGTGGTCGGGCACCATGCACCAGCACCAGGCGAATGCCGAGCGCGACCAGCAGATTGACGTCGTAGGCCAGCGTCTTGGCAAACTCGCTCTGCACCGCCTTGCCACCGAAGGCGATGACAAAGGTGCGGCCGCGAAAGGCGTTGATGTACGGGGTGACGGCCCGGAACCAGGCGACGAAGTTCTCGTCGTAGGCGGTATCGCTCATGATTTGTTGCTTTTCCCTTCTTCCAGCTTGAGTGCGGCTTCGATCCTGTCACAAATGGTTTTCAGGACTTTGACACGGGCAAAATTCTTGTCGTTGGCTTCAACCAGGGTCCACGGCGCCTGCCCGGTCGAGGTGCGGTCGACCATGTCGCAGACCGCAACCACGTAATCGTTCCACTTTTCGCGGTTGCGCCAGTCTTCGTCAGTGATCTTGAAACGCTTGAACTCGGTGTCCTGGCGCTCCTTGAAACGACGCAACTGCTCGTCATCGCTGATCTGCAGCCAGAATTTGACGACAATCGCGCCGGCATCGTCGAGTTGATGCTCGAAATCGTTGATCTCGGCGTAGGCACGCAGCCAGTCGGCGTCGGAACAGAAACCCTCGACCCGCTCGACCAGCACCCGACCGTACCACGAACGATCAAAAATCGTCGCCCGGCCGGTGCGCGGCATGTGCCGCCAGAAACGCCAGAGATAGGGCTGGGCGCGCTCTTCCTCGGTCGGCGCGGCAATCGGCACGATCTGGTACTGGCGGGCATCGAGCGCGGCGCCGACGCGGCGGATGCCACCGCCCTTGCCGGCCGCATCCGAGCCCTCGAACACCAGCACCAGCGAGTGTTTCTCGACAAACTCCGGGCGCCGCACCAGTTCGGACAATTTGGCCTGATAGTGCGCGAGTTGCTGTGCATATTCTTTTTTGGCCAGCTTCTGCGTCAGGTCGAGTTCGGAGAGCACATTCTTCTGGTCGATGGCATGCACGATCGGCGGCGCCACCGGCACCTGCTGCCGCCCTTCCTGCTGCAGGCGACGCTTCATCGCGTCGAGCACGATGCGGCCGACGGTCAGCGAACGGTATTCGTCATTGGTCCCTTCGACGATGATCCACGGTGCGTGCGCGGTATTGGTCACGCGCAGCACGTGCCCGGCGACATCCTGAAGCTTGTCGTAGGTCTTCAGCCGGTCGTAACTTTCCTTGGTCACCCGCCAGGCAGTACGCGGATTTTTCTCCAGCGCCTTGAGCCGTTTTTTCTGGCCGTCGTGCGACAGGTGGAACCAGAACTTGAGTACCAGCGCGCCTTCGTTAACCAGCATCGCTTCGAAGCGGTTGATGTCGTCGAGCCGCTGATCGAGGTCGGAGCGCCGCATTTCGCCGCGAATCCGGTCGGTGATCGGCTGCGAATACCAGGAACCGGCAAAGATGCCGACCTTGCCCTTGGGCGGCAGCGCCCGCCAGTAACGCCACATGTAGGGGCGCGAGCGCTCCTCGTCGCTGGGCGACGAGAAAGCCAGGGTGGAAATGTGGCGAGGGTCCATCCACGAGTACAGCAGGTTGATGGTTTCACCCTTGCCCGAGCCGTCGACCCCGGAAATCAGGATGACGACCGGAAACTCCTTTTTCTGCAGCATGTCGTATTGCACATCGAGCAATTCGGCGCGCAGCTTGGGTACTTCGCGCTTGAACGTTTCCTTGTCGATGGTGTGGCCCAGCTCTGCTGATTCGAACATTTCCTACCCCTCCCTGAAGTCTCCCCAAAGGACCTGCAACGCCGCCAGCGCTGCCAGGCCCGCCGTTTCGGTGCGCAACACGCGCGGCCCCAGGCGCACCGCCTGGAAGCCGGCCTGTTCCGCCGCCAGCATCTCCTGCGGATCGAGCCCCCCTTCGGCACCGATCAGCAGTTGAATCTGTTCCGCCGGCGGCAATTCCGCCAGCGTCTGCGTCGCTGTTGGCGACAGCATCAGGCGCAGGGTCCCGGCGGCCGCCGGCCGCGCCAGCCAGTGCTCCAGCTTTTCGATCTGGGTCACCAGCGGTACCTGGTTGCGGCCGCACTGTTCGCACGCCGAGGCGGCAACGCCCTGCCAGTGCGCGGCCCGTTTGGCGGCACGCTCACCCGCCAGACGCACCACGCTACGCCGGCTATCGACCGGAACCACGCCGGCCACCCCGAGCTCGACGGCCTTCTGGATGGTGAAATCCATTTTGTCCCCGGCCTGCACCGCCTGCACCAGCGTCACCGCCAGGCGCGATTCGCGCTCGATCTGGCGCCGGTCGCCAAGCACGGCGTAAGCTCTATCCTTTTCGATCCGGGTCAATTGTGCCGGGTACTCGCCGCCGCGCCCGTCAAACAGCGTGATCTCGGCGCCAGGCGCCAGACGCAGAACGCGTACGGCATGCCGGGCCACTGGCTCGGGCAATTCAATATGGGCTGCCGGCGCCAGGGGTTCGCGGCAATAAAAACGTGGCTGATTCATCCGCCGTATTATGCGGCGAAATGTCCGGCACGCGGATAGCGGCAACGGCATTTTCGTCATCCAGACCAAGCCGCCCCGCTTCAGTGCATGGTCGGCCACCACGGCATCGGCTATCATTGGCGGCAGACCACAATAAACCAAGGCCGCTCCAGCTCGTGACCATGCCCGATAACACTCCGCTGCCCGGCGACGACCACCGGCGTCGGCAGGCTTACCTGCATGCCATCCTGGCCAGCATGCCGCAGGGGATCAGTGTTTTCGACGAAAACCTCTACCTCCGGGTATGGAATGCGGGCTTTGTCGAGGTCCTCAACCTGCCGGCCAACGCGGTTCATGAAGGGGTACACTTCTCCGAGCTGATCCGCATCCCGGCTGAACGCGGCGAATACGGGCCTGGCGACCCGGCCGAGCACGTTGCCCGGATCACCGAGCTGGCACGCAAATTCGAGGCCCATCGCTTCGAGCGCACCCGCCCCAACGGCCGCACTCATCTGGTGCAGGGTGAACCGCTGCACATCGACGGCGCGCTTGCCGGCTTCATCACCACCTACACCGACATCACCGAGCGCAAGGCAGCGGAAGAAAAGCTGCGTACCCACCACGACCTGCTGAACACGGTGATCGAGAGCATCCCCAGCGCGGTCAGCCTGTTTGACAGCCAGCAGACGCTGGCCCTGCACAACCGCGAGTTTGCACGCCTGCTCGATCTGCCTGAAACGCTGCTCAACGACACCCCGGTGACGATGGAGAAGCTTTTCCGCTTCAACGCGGCGCGCGGCGAATACGGCCCCGGCGACGGCGAAGCCATCGTCCGGGCACTACTGGCCCGTGCCGGCAAGCACGAAGCCCATCACTTCGAACGTACCCGGCCCAACGGCAAGACCCTCGATGTGCGCGGCGTCCCGCTGCCCGACGGCAGCTTTGTCACCATCTACACCGACATCAGCGAACGCCGGGCCAGCGCCGAACGCGAACAGCTGGCACAAAAGGTGTTCATGCATACGCCGGCCGGCATCGTGGTGACCGACGAGACCCACCGGATCGTGTCGATCAACCCGGCAATGATGCAGATGACCGGGTATGCCACCTACGAACTGGTCGGGCATGACATTTTCGGGCTGATCACCCTGGCAGCCGACGAATCGAGTGAGCACCTGCGCGAGCAGGTCAGCCTGCGCGGATTGTGGAGCGGCGAGGCCGACGTTGCCCGCAAAAGCAGCGAAGAGTTCCCCGCCGGAATCCGCGTCAGCCGGGTTGATGACCCGCACAGTGGCAATCCCACTCACCATATCTGGATTCTTGCCGACATCACCGAGCGCAAGGCGGCCGAGGAACGGATGCGCCACATTGCCCAGCACGATTCGCTGACCGGCCTGCCCAACCGGATGGCCCTCGCCATCCGCCTCGCCCAGCTGCTGCCGGAAGCCCGCCGCTACGAACGGCGACTGGCGATGATGTTCCTCGATCTCGACCGCTTCAAGATCATCAACGACACCCTCGGGCATCAGGTCGGCGACGAGTTGCTGCGCGAAGTGGCCTGCCGGCTGTCGAACATCGTTCGCGAAACCGATTTCGTCGCCCGTCTGGGCGGCGACGAGTTCGTGCTCTTGCTCCCGGAAATCACCTCCCCGGCCGACTCGGCGCTGGTCGCCAGCAAGATCATCGCGGCGCTGGCGACGCCAGTCCAGGTCGACACCCACGAACTGCACACCAGTCCGTCAATTGGCATCAGCATCTTCCCCGACGACGGCCCGGATGCCGATTCGCTGCTGAAGAACGCCGACACCGCGATGTATCACGCCAAGGCGGCGGGACGGAACAACTACCAGTTCTACGCCGCCGAGATGAACCAGGCTGCAAGCGAACGGATGGACCTCGAACGCAAGCTGCGCCATGCCATCGCCCGCAACGAGTTCGCGATTGCCTACCAGCCGCAGTTTGCCGCCGGCACCAGCCAGCCGACCGGGGTCGAAGCCCTGCTCCGCTGGCACCACCCGAGCGACGGGATGATCTCGCCGGCGCGCTTCATCCCGGTGGCTGAGGAAATGGGACTGATTGTCGAGATCGGCGAATGGGTGATGCGCAACGCCTGCCGCGAAATGAAGCACTGGCTCGACGCTGGTCTGCAACCGATGCGGGTGGCGGTCAACGTCTCGGCCCGCCAGCTGCGCCGCCGCGACTTCTGCGAAAGCGTTGCCGGCGCGCTGGCCGAATCCGGCCTGCCGGCCGAGCTGCTCGAACTCGAAATCACCGAAAGCTCGGTGATGGAAGACCCCGAGGAAGCCATCGAAATTCTGCAGCGCCTGCGCCGCATGGGCGTGACCCTGGCGGTCGACGATTTTGGTACCGGCTACTCGTCGCTGGCCTACCTCAAGCGCTTCCCGATCGACCACCTGAAGATCGACCGCTCCTTCGTCGCCGATATCGAACACGATCTCAACGACCGCGCCATCGCCTTCGGCACCATCGCCCTGGCCCACTCGCTCGGCCTCAACGTGATCGCTGAAGGGGTGGAAACCGCCGACCAGCTGGAGTTGTTGCGCAGCAACGGCTGCGACGAAGTTCAGGGCTATCTGCTCAGCAAGCCGCTGACCAGCGCCGCCGCCTTCGCCTTCCTGCACGCACGGGCGCCGCTCTGAGCGCAGCGAGTGCGCCGCTGCGGCGGATTCGTTAAAATCCCGCTCCATTCGTCCGCCGCAGCGGATTTTTCAAGCATTTCCGCCCTTTTTCATCCCATACACGGTCAACTCGCGATTCCGGCAAAAATGCCCCGGCGAGTTCGCCCCTCAAGGAGTTCCCATGGCACAACGCACGCTGGCACGTTACCTCACCGAAGCCCAACGCGAACACGGCCGCATTCCGTCCGACCTCAAGTTTCTGATCGAAATTGTCTCCCGCGCCTGCAAGGCGATCTCGATTGCCATCGGCAAGGGTGGCCTGGGCGGCGTACTCGGCGAAGCCGGCAGCGACAACGTCCAGGGCGAAGCCCAGAAGAAACTCGACGTGCTGTCGAATGAAATCCTGCTCGAAGCCAACGAATGGGGCGGCCACCTCGCCGCGATGGCCTCCGAGGAAATGGACCTGCCGCACCTGGTCCCCAACCGTTTCCCCAAGGGCAACTACCTGCTCACCTTCGACCCGCTCGACGGCTCCTCGAACATCGACGTGAACGTTTCCATCGGCACCATTTTCTCGGTGCTCAAGTGCCCGGATGGCGCCGATCTGTCGAGCGAAGCCGCCGCCGAACAAGCCTTCCTGCAGCCGGGCAGCGAACAGGTCGCCGCCGGTTACGCGGTCTATGGTCCGACCACGCTGCTGGTCCTGACCTTTGGCGCCGGCGTCGCGGTCTTCACCCTCGACCGCGAACTCGGCGAATTCGTGCTCACCCAGGAAAATGTGCAGATTCCGACCGAAACCAAGGAATTCGCGATCAACATGTCGAACCAGCGCTTCTGGGAAGCCCCGGTCAAGCGCTACGTCGACGAGATGGTCGCCGGCAAGACCGGGCCGCTGGGCAAGGATTACAACATGCGCTGGGTGGCCTCGATGGTCGCCGACGTGCACCGGATCATGACCCGTGGTGGCATCTTCATGTACCCGCTCGATGAAAAAGTCGGCGACAAGGGCGGCAAGCTGCGCCTGATGTACGAAGCCAACCCGATGGCCTTCCTGGTCGAGCAGGCCGGCGGTGCTGCCACCACCGGCTACCAGCGGATTCTCGATATTGCACCGCAGCACCTGCACCAGCGGGTGCCGGTGATCCTCGGTTCAAAGACCGAAGTCGAGCGCGTCACCGGCTATCACCAAGCCTGACCCACGCCCCCCGGCAAAGCCCCGCCCTACACAAAGCGGGGCTTTTACCGGATAATTCGCTTTTTTTGCAGCCCGGATTCAGTCCCATGAGCGTCAGCAATCCTCCCAAGTTCAATCCTTTGACGGGGGCGATTCGCGCCCTGGCCATGGATGCAGTGCAACAAGCCAACTCCGGCCATCCGGGTGCCCCGATGGGCATGGCGGAAATCGCCGAAGTTCTCTGGCGTCGTAATCTCAAGCACAATCCGGCCAATCCGCAATGGCCGGACCGCGACCGCTTCGTACTCTCGAACGGCCACGGCTCGATGCTGATCTACTCGCTGCTGCACCTGACCGGCTACGAGGTCTCGATCGACGACATCAAGAACTTCCGCCAGCTGCACGCCCGCACCCCGGGCCACCCGGAATACGGCTACACCCCCGGCGTCGAAACCACCACCGGCCCGCTCGGCCAGGGCATCACCAATGCCGTCGGTTTCGCCCTCGCCGAAAAGGTGCTGGCCGCTGAATTCAACCAGCCCGGCCATACCATCGTCGACCACAACACCTACGTCTTCCTCGGCGACGGCTGCCTGATGGAAGGCGTCTCGCACGAAGCCTGTTCGTTGGCCGGCACCCTCGGCCTGGGCAAGCTGATCGCCTTCTGGGACGATAACGGCATCTCCATCGACGGCCACGTCGAAGGCTGGTTCACCGAAGACATCCCCAAGCGTTTCGAATCCTACGGCTGGCACGTGGTGCCGGGCGTTGACGGCCACGACGCTGCCGCCATCGAAGCCGCGCTCAAGACCGCGCAGGCCGTCAGCGACAAACCGAGCCTGATCTGCTGCAAGACCACCATCGGTCTCGGCTCGCCGAACAAGCAGGGTTCGCACGATTGCCACGGTGCACCGCTGGGCAAGGACGAAATCGCCGCCGCCCGCGAATACATCGGCTGGCCGCATCCGGCCTTCGAAATCCCGGCTGAGGTCTACGCTGCCTGGAACCGCAAGGAAGCCGGCGCTGCCGCCGAAGCTGCCTGGAACGAACGCTTTGCCGCCTACCGCGCCGCCTTCCCGGCGCTGGCCGCCGAATTCGAGCGCCGCGTGATCAATGGCGAACTGCCGGCTAACTGGGAAGCGACCAAGGCCGAATACATCGCTGCCTGCCGCGCCAAGGCCGAGAACATCGCCACCCGCAAGGCTTCGCAGAACGCCATCGCCGCGCTGGTACCGGCGGTACCGGAAATCTTCGGCGGCTCGGCCGACCTGGCCGGCTCCAACCTGACCTTCGTCAAGGGCAGCAAGGGCGTCACCCGCACCGAGGGCGGCAACTACTGCTACTACGGCGTGCGTGAATTCGGCATGACCGCGATCGCCAACGGCATCGCGCTGCACGGCGGCCTGATTCCCTACACCGCGACCTTCCTGGTCTTCTCCGACTACGCCCGTAACGCGATCCGCATGGCGGCGCTGATGAAGCAGCGCCAGATCATGGTCTACACCCATGATTCCATCGGTCTCGGCGAAGACGGCCCGACCCACCAGCCGGTCGAGCACATCCCGTCGATGCGCATCATCCCCAACCTCGACGTGTGGCGTCCGGCCGATGCGACCGAAACCGCAATTGCCTGGATTTCTGCGGTCGACCGTGAAGATGGCCCGTCCATCCTCGCCCTGTCGCGCCAGAACCTGCCGACCGTGACCCAGAACGTCGCTGATGCCGAGATCGCCAAGGGCGGCTACATCCTGTCCGACGCTGCCGAAGCCAAGGCCGTGCTGATCGCCACCGGCTCCGAAATCAAGCTGGCGCTCGACGCCCAGGCCGCACTCGCCGCCGAAGGCATCGCCGTGCGCGTGGTTTCGATGCCCTGCACCAACGTCTTCGACCGCCAGGACAAGGCTTACCGCCTGTCGGTGCTGGGCAGCCACCTGCCGCGCGTCGCCATCGAAGCCGCTCACTCCGACTTCTGGCGCAAGTACGTCGGCCTGCACGGCGCGGTGATCGGGATCGACCGCTTCGGCGAATCCGCCCCGGCCGGCCAGTTGTTCGAGATGTTCGGTTTCACCGTCGCCAACGTCGTCGCCACGACCAAGGCACTGCTGTCCTGATTTCAGACTTCACCCGCAGAGAGGAATACATTCATGGCTATCAAGGTTGCAATCAACGGTTTCGGTCGCATCGGTCGCTGCACGCTGCGCGCGATTTACGAACAAGGCCTGCAGAACGAGTTTGAAGTCGTCGCGATCAACGCTTCCGGCGATCTGGCGACCAACGCCCACCTGCTCAAGTACGACACCACCCACGGTCGCTTCACCACCTCGGTCGAGACCGAAGGCGAAAACTGCATCATCATCGACGGCAAGAAGATCGCCTTCTACTCGACCAAAGACCCGAAGGGCGTCAACTGGGCCGACCACGGCGTCGATGTCCTGCTCGAATGTACCGGTGCCTACACCACCAAGGCCAAGGCCCAGGCCCTGCTTGAGCAAGGTGCCAAGCGCGTGCTGATCTCCGCCCCCGGCGGTGACGACGTCGATACCACCATCGTCATGGGCGTCAATGAAAACGCGCTGACCGCCGGCATGACCGTCGTTTCCAACGCCTCCTGCACCACCAACTGCCTGGCCCCGGTCGCCAAGATCCTGTCCGACAACATCGGCATCAAGTCCGGCCTGATGACCACGGTGCACGCCTACACCAACGACCAGGTCACCGTCGACGTCCGCCACAAGGACCTGCGCCGTGCCCGTGCTGCCGCCGCCAACATCATCCCGACCAAGACCGGCGCCGCCAAGGCCGTCGGCCTGGTCCTGCCGCAGCTGGTCGGCAAGTTCGACGGCTTCGCGCTGCGCGTCCCGACCATCAACGTCTCGCTGGTCGACCTGACCTTCACCGCCGAGCGTGAAACCACCAAGGACGAAATCAACGCGCTGATGACCGCTGCCGCCAACGGCCCGCTCAAGGGCGTGATGGCGGTCAACACCGAGCCGCTGGTCTCCTCCGACTTCAACCACACCACCGTGTCCTCGACCTTCGACGCGACGCAAACCCGCGTCCTCAAGGCCGAAGACGGCTCGACCCTGGTCAAGGTCCTGGCCTGGTACGACAACGAGTGGGGCTACTCCTGCCGCATGCTCGACGCCGCCCGCGCCTGGATGAACGCCAAGTAAGCACTGGCCACAGCCAATCCGAACCGCCGCCTTGCCGGCGGTTTTTTTATGCCTTTTTTGTTTTTTCGCTGATTTCCACGGTCGACCGTGAATTTGGCGGTTTTCCCGCCGGCAGCGGCCGGCCCCGGCACGGTGCCCGTTATTCCGGCTGCCCCAGGCCTTCAGGCAGGTGCTTGGCGAGCATCGCCGAGAGCTCATCGAGCCCGACCGGTTTGGCCAGGAAATCGTCCATCCCGGCCGCAAAACAGCGACTGCGGTCCTCCGGGAAGGCGGCAGCGGTGAGCGCAACCACCGTCAATGGCGGCAGGTCATTGGCCTCTTCCCAGTCGCGCAGGGCCCGGGTCGCCATCAGCCCGTCCATTTCCGGCATCTGCAAGTCCATCAACACTAGCACCGGGCGTAGCCCGGATTGCAGCAGCGTCAGTGCCTCACGGCCGTTTTCGGCCAAATCAGCTTTCATTCCAAGCAACTCAAGCATGCCGAGGACCACTACCTGATTCACCGGATCATCTTCGACCAGCAACAATTTGCGCTCGCTCGGACCAGGATGGATGACCGATGGGGCTGCCGAGACAGCTGCCGCAAGCGGGGGCTCGGGATCGAGATGCGCCGGATCCGGCTTCAGACAGACCGTAAACCAGAAGCGCGCACCTTTGCCCGGCTGGCTTTCTCCTCCCACCTGACCGCCTTGCAGCAAGGCCAGGCTGCGCACAATCGACAAACCGAGTCCGGTACCACCGTATTTGCGAGTACTGCTGCCGTCTGCCTGGACAAAAGGCTCGAACAATTGCGCAATTTTTTCCGGCACCACGCCGATTCCGGTATCACTGACCGAAAACTCAAGTTCAACCGTCCCGTCGCCTCTCTGAGCGCGAACCTGTCCGCTCACTCGGACTTCACCCTGTTCGGTAAATTTGATCGCATTGCTGATCAGGTTGGACAGCATCTGCCGCAAGCGCAGCGGATCGCCGCGATACCAGCCGCCCTCCCCGCCCGGCCAGGCGACGTCGAAATGCAAGCCCTTGCTCGCCGCCAGCGGCGCAAACAGCGCTGCCGTTTCCTCCAGCAGGACCCGTGGCTTGAATTCATCATCAAGCAACTCAACCTTGCCGGCCTCGATTTTCGAAAAATCGAGGATGTCGTTGAGCAAGGCCAGCAGATTTCTCCCCGAACTGACGATGGTTTCCGCACACTCCCGCCTATCCTCGGCCGGCAGATCGTCGATCAGCAGCAACTGAGCCATCCCCAGCACGCCGTTCATCGGCGTCCGGATTTCGTGGCTCATTGTCGCCAAAAACTGACTCTTGGCCACGCTCGCAGCCTCGGCAGCCTCCTTCAACTCGACCAGGCGGCGGGTATCTTCCTCGCGCTGACGCAGCAAGCGGACCAGCCAGACCACTGCCAGCAGCAGCAGCAACAGACACGCACCGGTGCCGATGACGATTCCCCGCGCCGAACGCTTCCAGGCCGCCAGGTAAAGCTCATCGGTGATCGTTGCATTGACGATCACCGGAAAATGGTCGAGCAGGCGCGGCGCGCCCATCCGTGGATCGCCGCGCGAGCCGCTGCTGACCCGTTCCCCCTCGGTCAGCACCGTCGCCGCCTTCAGCTTCTGGACCTCGATCACCTGGTGGGAAGAGCCCTTGCGGTTTTCCTTGCCGAGGACCTCGTCGTTATGCGGCCAGCGCGCCAGATAGCGGAAGTCGCGGCGCAGCATCGACACCGACGCCCCTTCGCCGAGATGGATGCTGCCGAAGAACTTTTCGAAAAAATCGACCGACAGACCGACCAGCACCACCCCCATGAAGCGGCCCTGGGCGTCATTCAGGCGTCGGCTCAGGTAGAAAACCCAGCGACCATTGGCCTTGGCCCGCACCGGCAGGCTGAGAAAAGTACCCTGTGCGGGATCCTGCTGATGCACATAAAAATGCTCGCGATCTGCGATATTGAGCGGCGGTACCGGCCAGCTGCGGGAAAAATTGATGGTCGAACCACGCGCGTCGACTACCGAAACCACCTCGATCTGCGGCAGCCCTTCGATCCGGTCACGCAACAGGCGATGCGTCTCCTCACCGGCAAGCACCCGGCGCAAATCGTCGCCATTGCGCACACCGGCGAGCCGAATTCTTTCCTCGACCCCCTGCAAGACCTTGTCCGCCGGCGCCAAGGACTGCGCGACATACTCGCCAACGGTCAGCGAGATATTGCCCAACTCGATTTTCCAGTCGGCAATCGCGGCGGCCCGCAGGTACCAGATCAGCCCCCCCGCCCCGAGACACAACAGCACCGCGAGCAGGCCACCGATGGCTGCCACCATGGCACTTGGGCGATAACGGACAAGAAGTGCAGTGGCACGGTTAGGCAACATGGATTCCCTGAATTACCCTGTCCAAAAGGCATAGCTCAATCGAGTCGAGATTCTAGCGCGGAAAGCCGGCAAAGGGCGCTGCCATCAGGCAAGTGCATGGGCAGCCGGAGCGCCTCGCGGTAGAATGCCGGACTGTTTTTCTCCTGCCCGCCCAGCGAGACCGATCCGTGCCGACTTCGTCCCCTTTTCCCGCCCCCCGCCTGGCCATCAACGGCTATGGCCGCATCGGGCGTTGCTTTTTGCGGGCGCTGCACGAAAGCACTGCCCCCAGGCCCTTGCAGGTGGTCGCGATCAACGAGCCGGCCAACCTCGACAGCATGGCCTACCTGACCCGCTACGACTCGACCCACGGTCGTTTTCCCGCCAGTGTCGAAGTCGTCGACAACCAGTTGCAGGTCGCCGGGCACAGCATCCAGATCAGCCACGGCCGCCGCCCGGAAGAAGTCGACTGGTCGGGGATCGACTTGGTCGTCGAATGTTCGGGCATCTACGGTCGACGCGCCGAACTCGAAGCTTTCATCGCCGCCGGCTGCCCGCGCCTGCTCCTGTCGCACCCCGGCGCCAGCGCCGAGGACATCGACGCCACGATCATTGCCGGCTTCAACCAGCACGCCCTGGACGGCAGCGAAACTCTGGTCTCCGCCGCTTCCTGCACGACCAGCGCCATTGTTCCCATCCTCGACCTGCTCGACCGCGAAATCGGCATCGAGCAGGCGCTGCTCAGCACCCTGCATTCGGTGATGAACGACCAGCCACTGATCGACGGCTACCACCACGACGACCTCCGTCGCACCCGTTCGGCAATGCAGTCGATCATCCCGGTGTCGACCGGGCTGGCGCGTGGCGTCGAGCGCTTCCTGCCGCAACTGGCCGGCCGCGTCCAGGCCAAGGCGATCCGCGTGCCGACCACCAATGTCTCGGCCATCGACCTGACCCTGAGCACCCGCCGCCCGGTCAGCGCGGCGGCGGTCAACGACCTGCTGGCGAGCGCCAGCCACGGCCCGCTGAAACGGCTGGTCGCCTATTCCGAGGCAGCGCACGCCTCGATCGATTTCAACCACGACCCCCATTCGGCGATTGTCGATGGCAGCCAGACCCGCACCTCGGGCGAGCACCTGCTCAACCTGTTCGTGTGGTTCGACAACGAATGGGGATTCGCCAACCGGATGCTGGAACTGGTCGACCACTGGTCGCGCCTCTGGCCCGGAACCCACACCAAGCACACCGATCAACCGCACAGGAGTTTTCCATGAACGTCATCAAACTGACCGACCTCGACGTCGCCGGCAAGCGCGTCTTCATTCGCGCCGACCTCAACGTGCCGCAGGACGAAGCCGGCAACATCACCGAAGACACCCGCATCCGCGCTTCGCTGGCGTCGATCAAGTACTGCCTGGAAAAAGGCGCGGCGGTGATGGTCACCTCCCACCTCGGCCGCCCGACCGAAGGCGAGCTGAACCACGAAGACACCCTGATGCCGGTCGCCGTCCGCCTCGGCCAGTTGCTGCACGTGCCGGTGCGCCTGATCCAGAACTGGGTCGACGGCGGCTTCGAAGTCAAGCCGGGCGAAGTCGTGCTGCTCGAAAACTGCCGCGTGAACAAGGGCGAGAAAAAGAACAACGAAGAACTGGCACAGAAAATGGCCAAGCTCTGCGACGTCTACGTCAACGACGCCTTCGGCACCGCCCACCGCGCCGAAGCCACCACCCACGGCATCGCCAAATTTGCCCCGGTCGCCTGTGCCGGCATCCTGATGGGCGCCGAAATCGACGCCCTGGGCAAGGCCCTGCACGAACCGAAGCGGCCGCTGGTCGCCATCGTCGGCGGCTCCAAGGTGTCGTCCAAGCTGACCATCCTCAAGTCGCTGGCAAGCAAGGTCGACCAGCTGATCGTCGGCGGCGGCATCGCCAACACCTTCCTGCTCGCCTCCGGCAAGCGCATCGGCGATTCGCTGGCCGAGGCCGACCTGGTCAAGGAAGCGCACGCGATCATCGACATCATGAAGGAACGCGGCGCCGAAGTGCCGCTGCCGACCGACGTCGTCGTCGCCGACGAAGTCTCGGCCCTGGCCCGCGCCAACAAGATTTCGGTCGATGACGTCGCCGCCCACGACCGCATCCTCGACGTCGGCCCCAAGACTGCCGCCAAGCTCGCCGAAATCATCGCCAACGCCGGCACCGTGGTCTGGAACGGCCCGGTCGGCGTCTTCGAACTGCCGCAGTTCTCCGGCGGCACCAAGATGCTGGCCTCGGCCATTGCCCACTCCGAAGCCTTCTCGATTGCCGGCGGCGGCGACACCCTGGCGGCGATTGCCAAGTTCCACATCGCCGACGACATCGGCTACATCTCCACCGGCGGCGGCGCCTTCCTCGAATTCCTCGAAGGCAAGGTTCTGCCCGCGATTGCCGTGCTCGAAGAGCGCGCCCAAGGCTGAGCCCACGGCCGATTTTCGGCCTTTTCGGCGGTTGACCGTGAGGTTCACGGTCAACCGCCCTGAACCGCTAAAAACCAATAGATACAGGGAGTAGACATGAGCCGCCACACCAAGATCGTTGCCACCCTCGGCCCCGCATCGTCATCGCCGGAAGTTCTCGAACGCCTGGTCGATGCCGGCATCGACGTGGTGCGCATGAACTTCTCCCACGGCACCGCCGCCGACCACAAGGCGCGGGCCGAAGGCATCCGTGCCGCCGCCGCCAAACGCGGCCGTACCGTCGGCATCCTCGGCGACCTGCAGGGGCCGAAGATTCGCGTCGGCAAGTTCGAGGAAGGCAAGATCACGCTGGCCATCGACGACAAGTTCATCCTCGACGCCGCCTGCACGATGGGTAGCCAGGAGCGGGTCGGCCTCGACTACAAGGACCTGCCGAAGGACGTCAGCTTTGGCGACATCCTGCTGCTCGACGACGGCCGGCTGAAGCTGGAAGTGCTCGGCGTGCGCGGCCAGGAAATCCACACCCGGGTGCTGGTCGGCGGTGAGTTGTCGAACAACAAGGGGATCAACCGCCAGGGCGGCGGCCTGACCGCGCCGGCGCTGACCGCCAAGGACATGGACGACATCAAGACCGCCGCCGAGATCGGCGTCGATTTCGTCGCCGTCTCCTTCCCCAAGAGCGCCGCCGACATGTACATGGCGCGCCAGCTGCTGCGCGCCGCCGGCAGCCAGGCGGTGCTGATCGCCAAGATCGAACGGGTCGAGGCGGTCGAAAACCTCGAGGAAATCCTCGACTCCTCGGACGGGATCATGGTCGCCCGTGGCGACCTCGCGGTCGAAGTCGGCGACGCCTCGGTCCCCGCCCTGCAGAAGAAGATGATCCGCATGGCACGCGACCGCAACAAGCTGACCATCACCGCGACGCAGATGATGGAATCGATGATCCACTCGCCGGTACCGACCCGCGCCGAAGTCTCCGACGTTGCCAACGCGGTGCTCGACGGCACCGACGCGGTGATGCTCTCGGCCGAAACCGCCAGCGGCAAGTACCCGGTCGATACCGTCGAGTCGATGGCCCGGATCTGTATCGAAGCCGAGCGTTCGCACGAAGTGACGCTCGACCGCGAATTCCTCGACCGGGTATTCACCCGCATCGACCAGTCGATTGCGATGGCCGCGATCTGGACCGCGCACCACCTCAAGGTCAAGGCGATTGCCGCGCTAACCCAGTCCGGCTCGACCGCGCTGTGGATGAGCCGCCTCAACTGCGGCGTGCCGATCTACGCGCTTACCCCGGATGCCGACTCGGTCGCCCGCATGGCGCTCTACCGCGAGGTTTACCCGCTGCTGATGACGCAGCAGCACACCGACCGCGACCGCCTGCTCGCCGAAGCCGAAGCCCTGCTCATCGCGCGCGGCGTGGTGGAACACGGCGACCTGATCGTGCTCACCATCGGCGAACCGATCGGCACCGTCGGCGGCACCAACACGCTGAAGATCGTCCGCGTCGGCGAGCACCAGCTGGACTAAGCTAAAATAACGAATTAACCGAATCCGAACTGAACAGGAGTCTCCCATGCCGCTCGTCTCGATGCGCCAACTGCTCGACCACGCCGCCG
>ERZ1066115.83-NODE-83-length-35793-cov-13.878477_pt1 | contig 35793 bp, 29 predicted proteins | sample MGYA00382762_ERZ1066115 | MGnify/ENA primary metagenome ERZ1066115 (study PRJEB33369, sample SAMEA5778345) | biofilm metagenome | biome: Industrial cooling water; feature: Water cooling tower basin; material: Biofilm | place: United Arab Emirates | collected... | reverse complement strand
GTAGTACACACCGGTGATGCCGGCACTGGCCAACTCCTGCTCGCCCAACATGCCCAGAAAAATATTGTTGGTAATGAAATTGATCTGCGGCACCAACATGGCCATCGAAATAGGCAAGGCCATCAAAAGAATTTGCCGGTAGCCAGTAGTTAAGCGCAGTTCCATAAAACGGTGGTGAAGGTAACAATCTTCTATGTTCGCCATGTGGCTTTGGTCTTAAAGAATTTGACACCAGATGATTGATCGGCTCAATATTTCTGCCGCCCATCCCAATGCCCCGTGCAGTTTCTCGAAAAACTTTTAGCTTTCTTGAAAACTATACCTATGCGTACGCTTACCGCTCTTGTTTTGTTCACGTGCAGCCTCGCCTTCGGCCAAACGGAAATGCCCAGCGAGGTTTATCCGCTGATTACTCAATTCGAAGCCGACCGGGGCAGCCTGGAGCGGTTCTATTTTATACAAGGCTCTCCCGAACGCAGGGAACGGTTCACTCAGTTTTATAAGGACAATCTGGCCAGGCTGCAACAACTACCCTTCGAAACCTTTTCAACAGGGGGCAAGGTGGATTTCATCATGATGAAGCGCTTGTTTGAAAATGAGCTCACCTTGTTGGCTCAGGAAGAAAAGGAAGCCGCCCAGGTGAGTAAACTTACTGCCTATGCCAATCCGGTGTATGACCTCGAAAAGAAACGCAGGCGCGGTTTGCATTTGAAAAGCGAGGCGGTAGCTCAACAGTTAAACGACATGAAGAAGAACGTTCAAAGTGCCTTGCAGAAACTTCCACAAGAACCCAACCTCACTGTAGCCTTAGCCAACCGGGCAGCGGGCATCATAAATGGCCAACAGGTTGCTTTAAAAAGTGTGTATGACTTTTATGATGGTTACGATCCGCAGTTTACCTGGTGGGTAAAGCGACCATACCAACAACTAGATAGTGCCCTTGGCAAATACGCAAGCGCTCTTAAAACAAAAATTGATCCGGCCACACGCCCAAAGGATGATGGCAGTGGCATTATCGGTAATCCTATCGGCCGTGATGAATTGTTGCGCCTGCTGCAATTGGAAATGATTCCCTACTCGCCTGAAGAATTGGTGAACATAGCCAACAAGGAATTTGCATGGTGCGATGCCGAACTGTTAAAAGCATCGCGCGAGATGGGCTTTGGCGACAACTGGAAAGCGGCCCAGGAAAAAGTGAAACAAGCCTATGTACCGGAAGGACAGCAACCCGAGGCTATGTTGCAACTCTACGATGAGTCCATTGCCTTTCTTAAGAAAAATGATTTGATCACCATTCCCCCGATTGCCGAAGAAACCTGGCGCATGCGCATGATTCCTCCGAAGCAGCAATTAATCAGTCCCTTCTTTTTGGGTGGCGAAGTGTTGCAGATTTCTTACCCCACCAATGTGATGGATCACGAAGCCAAGTTGATGAGTATGCGGGGAAACAATCCGCACTTTTCACGCGCTACCGTGCACCACGAGCTGATTGCCGGTCATCATCTGCAAGGGTTTATGAACAACCGTTATAAAACCTATCGTCATTACCGCACACCTTTCTGGACGGAAGGTTGGGCCTTGTATTGGGAATTAATTTTATGGGACATGAATTTTCCACGTGGTCCGGAGGATAAAATCGGCATGTTGTTTTGGCGGATGCATCGGTGTGCCCGCATCATCTTTTCACTCAATTACCACCTCGGTAAATGGACCCCCCAGCAGTGTATCGACTTTCTGGTGGATCGGGTGGGGTTTGAACGCGCCAATGCCGAAGGTGAAGTGCGCAGAAGTTTTACCGCCAACTATGGGCCATTATATCAATTGGCCTACATGACCGGAGGCTTTCAGTTTTATGCCCTCAAAAAAGAATTGGTGGATAGCGGTAAGATGACCTATAAACAATATCACGATGCCGTGCTACACGAAAACAGCCTGCCGGTTGAAATGGTGCGCGCTATCTTAACCAACCAAGCGCTTACCCGCGATTTTAAAACCACCTGGAAATTTTATAAATAAAAAATTAACTTAGTCTGACAAAAGAAAAATCCTCATGCGGATCCGAAAAGAAGTTGCTCCACCAAATAGCAGGATGTTTATGGGCATCGCCCTTATCGTTTTTGTTGTCTACAGCATCCTGATATTGCTGGCGAAAGTATTGGATGGCGAACCCTTATTCACTATTTCTTATACCTGGGTGTTCACCTGCCTAATCCAACCCCTTATTCTCGGTTATGTATTCTCGAATGCCTCGCGAAAGCTAACCTTGTTTGTAAACGATTACCAAAATATTGACTCGTTCAAAGACAGGCTCAATCAACATGTTTTAAATAAAGGTGTCCGGGCCGATCTGATCACAGAAACCCGTTCACTATTTGTTGCCACAGGGTGGTTTTATCAGTTGTTTAATCACTGGCGTGGTGTTGAAACCGTTACTATTGACTGGGGTGATGAAATCGTTATTGCAGGTTCTTCCAGAATTGTTTCGCAGATCGAAGATTCCCTCATCTGGAATCCTGCATTCAAATAGGCTGGAACTCTATACCTTAGGTGCCAGCCAAAGAAATCCTACAGCCAGTAAAAAGGTTATAAAAAACCAAACCGGATTAATCGTGCGGTAGGTATTCGACTCCGCCTCAGAAACAGTTTCAGAATTACCGGTTAACAACAGTTCATTGCTACGCTGAAGGTTAGTCGCCCGTAAGGCCTGCCAACTATCGCGATCAAAGGAATAAAAATTCAAGGTCACCGAATCTTCGGGTGATCGTACCTGATGCCATCCCGTTTTTACAGGCCATGCCCGGCCGCTCCAGTACTGATCAATTACCAGGTGCTCGCGCAATGGCACATCCAGGCTATCGAATCGCACCAAGGGTTTGCTCAACATGGAAATCACCGTAAGCTCAACGGGTTCATTCGTGTATACAGGAAATTGTGAATGAAGTTGTATGATCGTAGACTTGGATGAAACCCGGGCTACAGATTCAATTATTCGCGTCCACAAGGCACCATAAATTTCTGACTTTGCATTGGCCAGTAAGGGATAGGTTTCCGGCAATAAATTGTATCCGATCTTTCCCGCTCCCTTACTTATATAGCCTGCCAACACCCGACTGGCATTGGAAATTACCGGAACAACCTCCTTGCTTTGAACGGGCCAGGTTGGAAAAACTAAAACGGAACCTTCCCATTTGATCTGGACCGTATCCGTTTCTGCTTGACTAAATACAAACCCCAATGGCGGCTTGGTCAATTCAGCTTCAGCCGGTAACCATAAAACTCCTAGCCCATCGCGCACTGCCTGTTCAATTGACGCCACATCCGATGCTGAAGGGCTTGACTCATTAGCAAGAATCAATACATCAAACTCCTTCAGTAAATCATAAGTTATTCGGTTTACCGGAATCTGTTTGTGATTCCCATACTCCAGCCGATAGTTGGCTTTAGAAGTCTGGGTACGAACAACTACCCGATGGTCTTGTTCAATCAAAAAATTCTTCAAAAAACGGGTTTCGGCTGACGGGTATTGCTGCCAGATCAGAACTCGCAGGGGTTCTGGTTCATGCACTTCAATCGGTAACTTTTCTTCGCGGACCAAATCTTCAGAGCGAATCTCGATCGTGTACTCGAATCGTCCTGCCTGGCGGGTTTGAAATTTTAATTCAAACGACTGATTACGATCCAACCGGATGGAGTCTTCCTTTCCTCCTGGCCCTTTCAATACCAACGAAGCTGCAGCGCCTCTCCATAAACCCACAATCGAATACTTCCGATTTGAAATAATTCGGTGCGGAAGTTTCAATTGAACAATACCGGTGGGAAGTTCTCCTTTTATATACCTGGCGCCCTCCGGTAAATAATAGTCGGGCAAACCATCCCCCACCACGATTCGAATAGTATGGGTCAATTTTAAAAGCTCATGGTCATCGGCCAGCTGCCTGGCCCCAGGATATTCCGCTGCACCTGAAGTAGTAACTATCTGGTATTGCGGATGCACCCGATGCAGGCTATCTACCTGAGATTTTATATAGTGGGGTGTTAGAACCATGCCATTTTCAGATGTCCTTTCGGTAAGGACTGAAGGACGTAATACAATTGCGCATACGGAAATAACACTGACAACCACAGCAATCAATCGCATAACCTTAAAACGTGCATGGCGCTTCACCTCAAAACCACTAAACACCAGGATGAGAGCCAGCGCCACACTCCAAACCAGACTGGGTGGTACTACCGGTTCGAACTGAAGGAAGGCGTCACTCATGGATTCGCTTTAAAAATTCCTGGTCCAGGGCATGGAGGGATTGACTATGTCTGGTCGGTATGGCGGGCTCAGTAGCTGCTATTTGCCAAAATATTTTTCGCAAGGTTAGCAGCGAAGCCCTGCGTTCTTTTGGCAGCATGGTCTCGTCTGTTAATTGTTTCAGCATGCTTAAGCCTTGCAGATACTTGCCGGGTTCCTCTCCCGCCAAAACGGCCAACGCGTTTCCTGCTTTTGTCAATATAGCTCGATCCCCAACTGATAACGGTCTGTCGTTTTGCCAAAGTTGTTCTATTAATTCCTGGGCTTGCGCGATAGCCAGATATTTCTTCACTACTTGAGACTTTGACATTCCGGTTGCTGACTTCACTTCTGTAAGATCACCTGACAATCGCTTCTCTTCTTTGAGCGGGGGTGGATCAAACCCGGTGCGATGCACATAGATACGCGAATCATTGCTTATCTCTTTTAAAAGTCGCAAGGCCGTGTATTGATACGGCAACGATTTTTCAGGCTCATATAGCCGAAGATAAAGCTCAGCATCCCACATTACTGCTAATGCATTTTTGAGTTTGGTTCGTACCGATTCTATAAAAAACGTTGCCTGCTCACCGTCATCGTGCTGATGGGCAAAGGCTGCCAATGGATCCTCCTCTTCGTGTTCCGCTGAACGGTGATCGTGTTCGTATGTCGGCTTCTTTTGCTCTACCAGGTTATGCTCATTCTCGGTATCATGTTGATGACTTAAGCGTCTGGCGGTTTCTTCAGCTGTCTCATCTTCCTGTTCCTCCGGAGCCACCCCTACTCCGCCTATCTGATCCTCAAACTCCTCCCCCATAAACTGACCATATCGCAAGCGAAGAACCTTTTGATCGTAGCCTAACTCATTACTGGTGAATTTAAATTGCTGAGCCGAAATCCGCTTCTTTTCACGAAGCAGCTTTTCGGTATCCATGATGATCTGGCGCTGACTGCGGAAATATTCCGGCATCAGATCAACACCCAGGCCTTCATCGTCTACGGCACTGTATTGCGTTGTGTCCTGAATGGCAATAAAAAATGTTTCTGTGCGGCTGTAGTTGGATTCGGGAGTTTTATTATCCCTGGCTTCTACGTAAAAATAAAGTTCATCACCTGGCTCCATGCCCAGCTTGTGAAGATCCAACGTAAGGGAAGCCGCTACCTGTTTACCTTGAATGAGTTCAGGAGAACGGAAAGCCAATTTCTCCTCCCGAAATTTTACCGACTCACCACTACCTTTACTGACCGTGGCAATAACGCCAGCTTGAAGCAAACCATAATCATCGTGTATCACCGAATTCAATTCTATCCGGAGATTATTGTCGTTACCAAGTCTGGTAAATTGTTCCAGCTCCTTCACGTCAATACGTGGTGGTTGGTCTTGCTGGACTTCGATCTTATAATAATCTGATCGCACCCAATTCGAATGATCGCGCCAGGCCAGTTGATAAAATCCCGTCTCTTGAATTTTCGTACTAATCTCAAATGCATGCTCTGATCGAGTAAATGCCAATGAATCGCGTCCCGATAAAATCAACCAGCCCACCACTGGTTTATTAAAATAGGCTGTCCACACAACCTGGCTCCCATCAGGAACTTTTAATTCAAGACACTCAGAGGTGCGTGAAGGTAACAAGGTATAAGCCGGAGGTGTTATCGTTACCGTTAATCGCTCGAGTTTTACTTCAGCTGCGCCCTGGTTGAGTTGTTTGATTTCACGATTGAGTTGCGGATTCATTTTCTGGTCTGCGCCAGGGGCAAATGCCATCAGCAAAAAGGCAACAAAAACAAACACGATCGCAATGGCCGAAGATGCCTTATTATGGGGCAACTTAATTTTAGGGTATAGTTCATCCAATCGCGAACGGATGCGGGCCTGCTGAATTCGTTGCAGCACCGTCAACTCAATGTCACTCCGCGTCAGAAGGTCAACACTCTCTTCCAGTTCGGGATAACAGGAATTCAGGTAACGAATTAAAAAGTTCGGATCAGTTACAAACAATTTTCGGAAATACCCCAACATGAACCCGGCAGCCAGGGTAGTGGCTAGTGTCAAGCTCCACCGGGTTAACTCTCCGACAGAAACCCAACCAAGCGCTGCCCACACCAACAATCCTGCGGCTATGGCTATGGATATCACCTCGCTACTCTTGATGGTCCGGTAGCGGAACTTAAGTTGTTGAAAGCGATATGGAATGGCCGCACTCATTGTTTGCGCAGGAAAGCGATGATACGCTCCGCCATCCAAACGATCACCAATAAAATCAGCAATCCGGCATTAACCGGAGGTTCAGTTGGAAGATAGGTTGCTACGTTTCTGATTTCATCGGATGGTGGTGGTAATAATCTCCTACGGTCATAAGCATCAATAGCCTGGCTAATGGCCGGATTACTTGTTAGTAGATCCGCCAACTGAACGGTAAAGTTCTGCCGGAGAATGGTTTCCGTAGAAAGTTTATTCAAACGCCAGCGGGAAAAAGAAACACGTTCGAGTAACGGGTTAGAAGAAGTGTACTCCGAAAACAGAATTTTTGTTGGGACATCCGGAATCTTTTCATTCGACAACCAAATAATCCAATCCGCATTTTTCTGATCGGATGTCGTAACCAGAGCCGGAAGTTTTTGTAAAGCCGCAATCGTTGCCAGGATTAACCTGGCGTCTTCGTTGTGATTTTTATCGGTAATAATGGCTACGCGAACCGAATCAATACCCGGCCCATCGATAGCCGATTCCACCGTATCGGTAACCAGTTCAGTTTGAACAGACGAAGTGTTTACTCTTCTTACTACAGTGCGATCCGGATACGGGATCTGATAGGCAATTCCCGATGTATCCGGCATTTCGATTGTTTGCCAATCAATATGATCCGGTAGCGGAACAATCTCACCCTGAAAATCAACAGCCCGATTGGCTGAAAGCACAATCCCATGTTCAAGATGTTTGCTTTTCAGATCCGTCATGAGGCTCCAATAATTAGTAACAGGTGCTGGTGTCAGCTCCCTCCTCGGAAAATTATCAGCTAACCAATGCCACTCATAACCCCGGGATACTAAACTATCTGCCAGTTCCAGTGCCTGAGGTTGATTCACCAGGGAGCGGTCAAACACAACCCATTTTTCTTTTTCCGATTTAATCCAAGACAACCCGGCCAGCCACAGTATCAAGAGGAGTAGTAAGATCAAGCGGAGGGCAAGTAGCAACACTTCATTGAGTTTTAGACCCCGGAATTGCTGTGACGTGGTCTCGTGCAAATGGCGTAAACTTCCCATGAGCATCACCTGGCCTTCCTTCCGGCTGAGTAAGTGAATCGCCACCGGAACTGCAAGAGCCAGCATCGCCCAGAGATATGTGGGGTTAATCAATTGCATTATCGTGCCAACCGACTACGGGTTACCAAAAAATTTTGCAGCACTTGCTCTGCTCCATCCTGCAAGCAAACTACCTGATAACTAATGTCCCGCTCCAGCATCCAGGTGCGTAACTCGTGTAACCAGGCTTCCACGCGGGAAGTATATTCTTTTCGTTGCAAGCCGGCATTGACTTTTGTGCGTTTCTGGGTTTCGAGATCTTCGAAGGTAAGCGATCCTTCGTATTCCAATGTTTGTTCTTTCCTTCCCATCAGATGAAACACCACCACTTCATTTCGCGGAGTTTTCAATCGGGACACAAAGCGCAGTAAATCACCTTCAGCATCATACATATCGGTAAAGAATACGATCATCTCTTTACCATGATGATCAAACAATTGCTCTTCGCCTGAGTTTTGCCATTTGCCATCACTGTCAATATGAATCAGCTCCAACAAAAAGCGCATGAATTGCTGTTGCTCTAAGCGCGGGAGCAGTACTTTAATCTGCTTATGATTGACCGCAAATAAACCATAGGTGTCACTTTGCTTGCGCGCGAGGTATGCCAAAGCTGCCATCATCACTTTCGCAAACTGTAGTTTACTCATTCCCTCTTCGGTATAGGCCATCGAGCGGCTGGCATCCAGCATAAACTTTACGGTGATGTTGGTTTCAATTTCAGCCTCCTTAATGTAATAGCGGCCTGAACGGGCAAACATTTTCCAATCGAGCTGACGCAGGTCGTCTCCGGGTTGATAATTCCGGTACTGACTAAACTCCTGCCCCGAGCCCACGGACTGACTCTTGTTGCTACCACTCATAAAGCCTTCCACCATTACACGCGCAATCAACTCGAGTCCGCTAACCGTATTTAATACAGCCGGATTGAGTAACTCTTTGATACGCGCATCAATCATAGCTTGGCACTAGGGATGTTGGCCTGGATAGATAACCTCCAGCAAATGTTGGGTTACCTCATCCGATGTAATTCCTTCCGCCTCGGCCTTAAAGTTGGTGAGTATGCGATGTCGCAACACCGGATAAGCTACTTGTCGAATGTCATCCTGGGTTACCGCCAGTCTGCCGGACAATAATGCACGGGCCTTTGCTGTTAAAATCATCGCCTGCCCGGCACGAGGGCCGGCACCCCATCGTACCCAATCGCGTACATATTTCACGGTAGTTTCCTTTGGGCGCGTGGCCCGAACCAAATCACTTACCCAACCAATCAAGTCCGCATTGATATGAACTTCGCGCACGTAACGTTGCACTTCCAGAATTTTATGACCCTCCATGACCCGCTCGATGGCTGCGCCCTTGCGACCGGTGGTTCCCATCAAAATCGCCCGCTCCTCTTCGGAAGTTGGATAGTTCACTTTGATGTACAGCAGAAAACGATCAAGTTGAGCTTCCGGCAAGGGAAAGGTCCCCGCCTGTTCAATCGGATTTTGGGTGGCCAGGATAAAGAAGGGGCGGTCGAGTGGATACGTTATGCCGCCATAAGTAACTTCAAATTCCTGCATGGCCTCGAGCAAAGCCGATTGGGTTTTGGGCGAGGTGCGGTTGATCTCATCGGCCAGAATGATGTTGGCAAATATGGGTCCCTTGTTGAATTTGAAAACACGCTTACCCGTGCCATGATCTTCTTCCAGAATTTCGGTTCCGATGATATCGGTAGGCATCAGATCGGGTGTAAACTGGATGCGCTTAAACTTCAGGTCAATGGCTTCTGCTAACGACCGGATCATTAATGTTTTGGCGAGGCCGGGAACACCTTCTAACAAGCCGTGCCCACCCGCCAGGAACGTGATCATCAACTGATCGATGATTTCTTCCTGCCCCACAATCGTCTTATGGATCTCGTGCTTGAGTTTGGCTAGGCTGGCGATTATTTCCTGGACCGACTTTTCGGCTGTGCTTAATTCTGGGTTCATCATTGGTTGGTCAGCTCGTAAGTGCATACATAATAATATTCACGCTAAAGCGTGTGTTGTCAATCTTATAAAATCGCTTATTGCGAAAATCATAGTCCCACTCACAGCCATAATCCTTATTGCTATACAATAGGCCAATGCGGTTTTTAACTTCAATGGCTTTCAGGTAATCGTGCACGATGTCATCGCCCCAGCCGTTCAGTTCCTGGGCAGTGGTAGGTGGCCCATCGAAGGTAAAGAAAGCGGAATACAGGGGATGGTTGTTCGGGATTTTTTTTAATGCGCCCGGGCCGAAAATTTGTTCCATTTGTGTTTCGAAGGACTTGGCAAATAACCCATCAATATCATGATTGCAATCATCCACAAACACAAAGCCTCCGTTAGCAACATACTTCTCGAAATTCTCTTTCTCTTTGGCCGTAAACTCCACCAGTTTATGTCCGCTGAGGTAACAAAATGGGCACCGAAAAATTTCATCACTGGAAAGGGGCACGATGTTTTCGTTGGTGTCAATTTTCAGAGTCGTATACTCGATCAGGGAGTTGAGCACATTGACGGGCATGCGCTGATCCACATCCCAATCGCCCGATTCGTATTGGAGACGTGTAAAAAAAAACTTGTTTCCCAAACCCGGTTTCATCACCCTGATACCAACCTGCAATTTTGGATTTTAAACGTACAGATGGTCAACTCCGGGTCAACATTTATATGAGCGGGATTCTTACTACCAGTGTGAAAGAAAGCAAACCGTCAAGGGTTGGGGAGTTTACAATCGCCCCTTGATTGACTAACTGGTTACCCGTTGCGAGCGTCCAAAGGCGAAATAAAGAAGGGATCCAAATAGGGGCAAAAACAGAACCACGAAAACCCAAATCAATTTATCATAGGCTCCTTTAAATTGATTTTTTAAAATGTCCAGCAAGGCGAAAGCAGGCAGCAAAAAGGCTAAAATGATGATTACCCATTCCGGAGCTCCCGGCATTCCTATTAATAGTATTGAATTCATCCTATTCTTAATTTGTTGAATCGAAAATAATGAATTTCGTGGGTTCAGTGTAACAAAAATCCCGGTCGATAACCGGGATTTTTTTCAAATACTTAGCTTCTTTACTCAGCACCCTGAGATATTCTTAAACGATTACACCGCGTCTGAGAGACTCGTGAATGTAAAGTCGCGGATTTTCATGGCCGGAATCAATGACCCGCCTCCAAATCCGCTTACACGCATTTGCTTGCCCAACGTTTCCAGATTGTTCAACATAATGATGGGACTTTCGTTAAACCGGAAATTTTTGACGGGATATAGAATCTTTCCGTTTTCGATATAAAAGGTACCATCGCGGGTTAGCCCGGTATAGAGCAAAGTTTGTGGATCTACTGCGCGGATATACCAAAAGCGTGTTACCAATACGCCCTTCTTGGTATCCTTGATCATATCTTCAATTGACGCAGAACCACCTTCCATAATACGATTGGCTGGTGCCGGAGTAGGCTCGGCTCCTTTTTGTTGGGCCCAATAGCGGTCATAAATCAGGTTAGATACCACTCCATTTTTTATCAGGTCCATTTTCTTGCGCGGAAGGCCACCACCACTTCCACCACCGCCACCGAAACCACCACCCCCTCCGCCTCCACCACCGGCACCCGCCCAATTGGAAGCCGGAACTTCTTCATTCCAGGGATCGGTATAAATAGTAACACGTTCGTCAACAATCTTTTCACCTAACTTGGTGCCACCCCCCTTCTTCGACATAAAGCTGCGACCCTCATCGGCCGTGCGGGCATTAAATCCTCCAAACATCAGGTTAATTAAATCAGCCGCAGCATTCGGCTCGAGGATAACCGTGTATTTACCGGGTTCAATCGCTTTTGCATTTCGTGATTGCAAGGCTTTCTCCATGGCAATCTGCGATGCTTCGGCCGTATTGAGTTTGCTAACATCGTTAAAGTTGCGCGCCACCCAACCTGAACCAGTACCATCATTGGTTCTCATGGTCACCGTAAAATCCACTCCGGTTGCTCGGTTGTAGGCAAACAATCCCTTACTGTTCATCAGGGCTGTAAAGCCACGGCCATCCTCCAGGTAGCCGGCAGCCGTAATATCCTTTTTGGTGGCCGGACCAATACTGTCGGCTGCAGCTTGTGCGCGGTATTCCGGAGTAATTTTGGCAGTAGCTTCCGAAAATGTTTTTGATTCGGGACCATAGGTTTGCGGGCCCAGCGGCTCTACAAACTCTGGATTTTCCGGTGCCAGTTTAGCCAGTTCCTCAGCCCGTCTCACCACCTTTTCCAGCGAGGCATCATCAAACTCATTGATGGTGGCTGACCCGGATCGTTTGCCAAAGTAAACCTGTACACCCAGGCCTACATTGCTGTCTTCTCCCGCAGTGGAAACACTGTTGCGGGCGTACCGAATATTACCGCCATCATTTCCATTCAAGGTTGCTTCAATTCCATCCGCCTTTGAAAAGCCAATTACCTTTTCAAGGATTTTCTTTGCTTCTTCTTTTGAAAGTATCGCCATAACTTTTTTGTTATTCGTGCTGGTTAATTGTTGTTGGTTAATGACTAGCCATCATTAACATGTCATTATATTGTTCTTCCCGTATTAATCACATTCACGCCATTAAACCGGGCTGTGGCCGATCCATGCGAAACGGCATTGGACTGACTGGGCTGACCTTTACCATCGTTAAACGCACCGTTTAACCGGTAGTCGCGTTCATCGCATATGGCCACACAGGAATTCCAAAACTCCTGAGTATTGGCCTGGTAGGCTACATCCTTCAACATGCCGGTGATCTTACCCCCTTTGATCTCGAAAAAGAGCACTCCGCCAAACTGAAAATTATAGCGTTGCTGGTCAATCGAGAAGGATCCGTCTTTCACAATGTAAATTCCCTTATCTACCCCGCTGATCATTTGTTCGGGGGTGAGTTGCTGCTTACCCGGTTGCAACGAAACATTGGGCATGCGTTGAAACTGAACATCGCTCCAACTTTGCGAATAGCAGCATCCGTGTGATTCGTTCTGTCCCAAAATGCCCACCTGATCGCGAATGGCCTGGTAATTCACCAGAATACCATCTTTAATCAAATCCCATTTCTTGCATTTGACGCCCTCGTCATCATACCCAACCGCACCCAATGACCCTACCTGAGTTTTGTCGGCTACAAAGTTGACGAGATCACTTCCAAATTTGAATTTCTTCGACTGCCATTTGTCCAAGGTCAGGAAACTGGTACCGGCATAGTTCGCTTCATACCCCAACACGCGATCCAACTCCGTAGGGTGCCCTACTGATTCATGGATGGTAAGCCACATATGGGAAGGCTCCAGTACAAGGTCATATTTACCGGGTTCAACTGACTTCCCCGCTATCATTTGCCGGGCTTGCTCAGCGGCCATGCCTGCATCTTCTACTATGTCGTACGACTTATTGTACAGAATAATGCCGCCCGGTCCCTGAATCTTATCTTCTGCTTTTCCATCCAGATACTCATAACCCATGCCTACCGGTGCGCTGAAGGCCGATCGGGTTTTGAACGACCCGGATTGACGATCCACCATCTGCACCTGAAAATTGGGCCAGGTTCGGTGCACATCCTGATCGATGTACGATCCTTCGGACGAAGCAAAATACTTTTGCTCATTGACCAAAAAGATCAGGCTGTTAACAAAGCTGGCGCCCTTCTCAAGCGCCTTGGCATTGGCTGCCAACAGCAAATCCACTTTATCTTTTACAGGAACTTCAAATCCATTTTTAACGATGGGTGTTTTCCAACTGATTTCACCATAAGACGTATTCGGGGCCAGCTTCACCGGCTCCTTCTGAAATTTTGAGTTCGCTTTCGCGATGGCAACGGCCCGTTCGGTTGCTCTTTTGATACCATCCGGAGAAACTTCATTGGTTGCCCCAAAGCCCCAGGTGCCATTGGCAATGACACGCACTCCAACGCCAAATGATTCTGTATTGGCGATGCCCTGTACTTTGCGCTCGCGGGTAGTCACAAATTGATTCAGGTATCGACCTATCCGTACATCGGTATAGGTGGCGCCCAAAGACCGGGCCGTATTGAGTGCTACATCAGCCAACTGCTTTTTTTGTTTGACATCCAGTGCCGGAGTGAGTAGTTCGGCCAGATCTACCTCACGGCTAAAACCGGTTAGCGGAAGCATCATTGCGCCTGCGCTCATTCCGGCCATGTGTATAAAATCTCGTCTCTTCATAATTTCAATTCAAGATTTAAAATTCAAGATTTATCATACTCAGATTCCGGATCCTCTTGAATTTTGAATCCGGAATTTTGAATTAAATCGTCCTTCCCGTATTGATCACATTCACTCCATTAAACCGGGAGGTTGAACTTCCATGCGAAACAGCACTCACCTGCGAAGGCTGACCCTTGCCATCGAAGAATGACCCAAATAAGCGGTAATCCTGTTCATCGCAAATTTTTACACAGCTGTTCCAAAACTCCTGGGTGTTGGATTGATACGCCACATCATTCAGCATACCCACAATTTGGCCGTTCTTGATTTCATAAAATACCGTGCCTCCAAATTGAAAATTATACCGCTGCTGATCGATGGAGTATGAGCCTCTTCCCGCTATGTAGATTCCTTTCTCTACATCCTTAATCATTTGATCAACCGAGTAGGTCTCTTTACCTGGGGCAAGCGAAACATTCGGCATCCGCTGAAATTGTACATCGCTCCAGCTTTGGGCATAGCAGCACCCATGTGATTCATTCTGCCCCAGCATATGAACCTGATCGCGTATGGCCTGGAAGTTGACCAGAATTCCATCCTTAATTAAATCCCACCGCTTACATTTCACACCTTCATCGTCATATCCCACTGCCCCTAACGAACCCGGTTGGGTTTTATCAGCAAAGATGTTGACCTGCTTGCTTCCGTAGTTGAAGGTTCCTGATTTGAGCTTTTCGATCGAAGCGAAACTGGTGCCGGCATAATTGGCTTCATAGCCTAAAATGCGATCGAGCTCCAATGGGTGGCCGACCGATTCGTGAATGGTTAAGCCGAGGTGGTTGGGTTCCAGTACCAGATCATATTTGCCCGGTTCAACCGATTTGGCGGCAATCATTTCCTTTGCCTGCCGGGCTGCAGTAGCGGCATCCTCAATCATATCATAGCTATTGCGATACAGCGTCATCCCGAAAGGGGTGGTCAGTTTGTCTTCCCGTTTCGGAATCATGTATTCATATCCGAGACCCATGGGGGCGCTCATGGCATCGCGTGATTTGAATTTGCCACTGGCACGGTCCGTTACAGAAACCGTAAAAGTGGGCCAGATACGATGAATATCCTGATCAATGTAGGAGCCATCCGTTGACGCAAAATACTTTTGCTCATTGACTTGAAACAAGTTTGAGTTTACAAAAGTGGCTCCGTTGTTTAACGCAGCCGCATTGGCACTCAGCAGTAAATCCACTTTTTCAGAAACCGGAACTTCAAAGGCATTCTTTTGAATGGGTGTATTCCAGGTTACTTCACCATAACCTTGTACAGGAGCCAGCTTGACCGGCTCTTTCTGAAACTTGGCGTTTGCTTTGGCGATCGCAAGTGCTCGTTCGGTTGCTTTTTTAATACCATCGGGAGTCACTTCATGGGTCGAGGCAAAGCCCCAGGTGCCTTGTGCAATTACCCGAATGCCTACTCCAAAGGATTCCGTACTGGTAATACCCTGCACCCGTTTTTCGCGGGTACTCACAAACTGATTCAGGTAACGCCCTATCCGTACATCGGCATAGGTTGCGCCTCCGGCTTTTGCCGTATTTAAGGCTACATCGGCCAGCGATTTTTTCTGATTAGCGGTTAGCCGAATTTCCAATAAGGCTTCCGCAGAAATGGGGTTCCCCCAAAGGGAGGTAGGCAATAACAATCCCCCCATTCCGAGGCCAGTGAGTTGTACAAAATCTCTTCGCTTCACAATTCAAAAATTTTGAAATTCCCGATTTGAAAAGTAGAAAAAAGGACTGCCTGCTGAAAAAAAACTATGTGGGCTTAGCTAATCGTGTTATCAACGGTAAAAGCAACTGTCTGCCTTTAAATCACGCCCTGATCTTGCATAGCTTTCGCTACTTTCAAAAAGCCGGCTATATTGGCCCCAACCAGATAATTGCCGGGTTTTCCATATTCTTTGGCTGCTGCCAGGCAGGTGCGATGAATATCTTTCATAATGCCTTGTAGCCGGGTATCGACTTCTTCACTCGTCCAATTGGTTCCCATATAATTTTGGGTCATTTCCAAACCCGAAGTAGCAACCCCGCCCGCGTTAGAAGCTTTGCCCGGAGAATACATCACTCCGTGGTCAATCAAAATATTAATGGCATCAATGGTGGTCGGCATATTGGCACCTTCTGATAAAAGCTTGATTCCGTTCTTGACCAGGTTGATTGCATCCTGAGCTGAGATTTCGTTTTGCGTGGCACAGGGAAAGGCACAATCGGCTTTGATCCCCCACAATGGATTAACCGCATGATTGGCATTTACCTCGTGATACTCACAGGAATACCGATCGGCATATTCCTTTATTCGACCTCTGCGATTATTTTTTAAATCCTTCAGAAATTCCAATTTCTCGTGGGTAAAGCCGGAAGCATCATAGACAAACCCATTCGAGTCAGAGGCAGTAACCGCTTTGCCGCCCAGGTGGATTATTTTTTCAATGGCATATTGTGCCACATTGCCCGAACCGGAAACGAGACAGGTTTTGCCTTTCATGCTGTCTTTCTTTTCCTGTAACATGTACTCGGCAAAGTAGATCAGGCCATAGCCGGTTGCCTCCGTGCGAATGAGACTTCCGCCCCACCCAATTCCTTTTCCGGTGAGCACTCCGGTAAATTCATTTTTAATTTTTTTATAAGCACCAAACAAATAGCCAATCTCACGGCCTCCTACCCCAATATCTCCTGCCGGCACATCCAGGCGATGGTGGATATGGCGCGCCAACTCCCCCATAAAGGCCTGGCAAAACTTCATCACTTCAGCATCCGATTTTCCCTTCGGGTCAAAATCACTTCCGCCCTTGCCGCCTCCCATAGGAATTCCGGTTAAGGCATTTTTAAATATCTGTTCAAAGGCCAGGAACTTTAACACGCTGGGATTAACCGAAGGGTGAAAGCGCAATCCGCCTTTGTATGGGCCAATGGCACTGCTCATCTGCACACGATAACCCCGGTTAACCTGAATCTCATTCCTGTCATTAAGCCATGCCACCCGAAATGAAATCATTCGCTCAGGTTCAACCAGGCGCTCCAGGATCCGAAGTTTTTGAAATTCGGGATGCCGCTCAATCACCGGCCAAACCGAGAGCACCACTTCTTCAACGGCTTGCAAAAATTCTGGTTCATGGGGATTGCGAGATTGGATCTGCTGGATCAGTTCTTTGGCTTGCATAGGTAGAGGTAAGAGCGTACAAGTTAACAGAACGGTGAGAAATGCAAACGATTTAACACCAGTAAAAATGCTCCCCACAAGGGGTGATCAAAAAGCTCAGTACCTTGAGCATAAATAAAGCCTTATGAAAAATAAAAAAATAGCCATACTCGGGGGCGGTAATCTGGGAACTGCTATTGCAGAAGGATTGATGAAAAGCGGTTTTGCAACTCCTCAACAGATAACCATTACACGCAGAAATGTAGATCGCTTACAGCCCTTAAAGGAGGTAGGGGTAACCGTAACCGATAACAATCAACAGGCAATTGAAACCAGTGAAATAATCATGGTGGCGCTTAAGCCCTACAATGTAAAAGAAGTGCTGGAAGGGTTAAAAGGTTCGTTCGATCCCGAGCGGCACCTTGTGATCAGTGTTGTAACCGGAATTTTTCTCAAGGAGTTAAGTGCGATCGTGGGGGCTGTCCCTACTTTTCGTGCAATGCCTAATACCGCTATTGCCATCCAGGAATCTGTAACCTGCCTGTGTTCGGTTCATGCTACCAACGCCCAGGTTAATTATGTAACGGATTTATTCAATCAACTGGGGATTTGCATTTCCATTGATGAAAAACTGATGGATGCGGCTACTGTATTAGGGGCTTGTGGTATTGCCTATGCCTTGCGCTTTATACGCGCAGCAACACAAGGCGGAATTGAAATTGGTTTCGATGCTAAAACCGCCAGCCTGATTGCTGCCCAAACTGTAAAGGGAGCTGCTGAGCTATTGTTAAAAGGCAATCGCCATCCGGAAGAAGAGATTGATAAGGTAACGACACCCAAAGGATGCACCATTGTTGGACTTAATGAAATGGAACACCGGGGGTTTAGCTCTTCCTTAATTCGGGGGATTGGTGCTTCTTATCATAAGATTTTACATTAGGGCTAATTTTGATGGATGTCCGTTTTCTCTACCTCAGCTAAAATTATAGTTACCTGCAGCAAACGCATTGCACCTTTTCTGGAGCAAGAAGTTCGTGAACTCGGTTTTGTACCTACCCGCACGTTTGCAACCGGGTTGGAATTGAAAGGCAGTGTCCATGACTGCATCACGCTCAACCTTAATTTACGGTGTGCCAGCCAGGTACTATACTCGCTGAAAGAATTCTACTGTAATGGACCGGATGAACTGTATGAAGCCTTGATCCGCTATCCGTGGGAAACCCTGCTCACTCCGGAAAGTTATATTTCTGTCACCAGCAATGCCCATCACTTTACGGTAAACAACGAGCTGTTTGTGAATGTAAAAGTCAAGGATGCCATTGCTGACCGCATGCGCAGGGAAACCCTGCGCAGACCCGACTCGGGCCCTGAGTTATCAGGTGCTGTTTTTCACCTTTATTGGCATGATGAGCGGGCAGAAATTTTTCTCGATACTTCGGGCGAGACACTCGCCAAACACGGTTATCGTAAAATTCCGGGAAAAGCCCCCATGCTGGAATCGTTAGCTGCAGCAACCGTCATGGCTACGAAGTGGGATCGCCAATCAACCTTTATTAACCCCATGTGTGGTTCGGGTACTGTGGCCATTGAGGCTGCCCTGATGGCTACCAACCGCAGACCGGGATTATTCCGTAAAAACTATTCCTTCATGCACGTAACGGGCTACGATGTTTCCTTCTATGAACGTGAACTGAAAAAACTCCAGACGCAGATTGTACATGTACCCGGGTTATACATTATTGCCACTGATATTAGCGATGACGCCATCATGATTTCGAAAGTAAATGCCGGCATGGCTGGTGTAGAATCTCTGATTGAATTTAAACGGTGTGACTTTGAAGAAACTCCGGTACCGAATGGGCCCGGTGTGGTTTACTTTAACCCCGAATATGGCGAGCGCCTGGGTGAGGTTTCCGTATTGAAAGATACCTATGCCCGCATGGGCGATTTTATGAAAAAGAAGTGCCCGGGTTATTACGGCTATATTTTCACGGGCAATCTTGAACTGGCGAAAAAAATCGGTTTGAAAGCGAATCGCAGAATTGAATTTTACACTGGCAAAATTGACTGCCGGTTGTTGGAATATGAATTGTATGGTGGCAGTCGGAGGGAAATAAACAAGGTTAAGTCAACATGAGAATCGGATTTTTGTCCATCATCACCATGACCATCCTCTCTGGTTTTATACTGCAGGAAAATAGGCAGACCAAAGTAATCGCCCATCGCGGTGCCTGGAAAAACACCAACGTACCTGAAAATTCCATTGCTGCATTGCAGCACGCCATCGCGATGAACTGCTATGGCAGTGAGTTTGATGTGCACATGAGCGCAGATTCTATTCCTTTTGTTTTACACGATCACTCCATACAAGGGATTGCCATCGAGCAAACCCCGGCAGCCGAGTTATCCAAAATTAAACTCAGCAATGGTGAGCCCCTGCCCACGCTGGAATCTTACTTGCTGGCTGGAAAAAATCAAACTCAAACGCGGCTTATTCTTGAAATCAAATCTTCCAGAGTCAGCCCGGAGCGCTCCCTTGCACTGGCAAAAAAATGTGTGGAGCTGGTGAGCAAAACAGGTATGGCGACTATGACCGATTACATCGCCTTTAGTTTTGACGTGTGTCGTGAGGTTAAAAAGCTTGCCCCGCAAGCACATGTTCAATATTTGAATGGTGATAAAACCCCGGAGCAGGTAGCAGCAGCCGGCATCAATGGCCTGGATTATCACTATAGCATATTTCAGAAAAATGAACACTGGTTGGTCGATGCCCATCGGTACAAGTTGGTGACCAATGCCTGGACCGTTAATGATGAGCCTAGTCTGCTTTGGCTTATCGATCGAAAGATTGACATGATTACTACCAACGAACCGGAACGATTGCTCGAAATCCTGAAACAACGCTAACACCGTTCAGCCAAACCGGTTTCAATTCACATAACAATACACCGTTATCCCAAGTCGTTTTCGGATTTTTCACGCATAAACCATGATCACTATGTTTACTAAAGCTCGTCAAGCAGTCATCATCCTGTTTGCTTTTTCCATGTTCATTTCGCTTTATGCCCAGGAACGGGTTCTCCCTGCCGAATCTGCCGTAACCTCCACCGGTCAGGTTACCATAAAAGGCAAAGTGGTTCCCTATAAAGTAACAGCCGGCACCCAGCCAGTTTGGAACACTGAAGGAAAACCCAGCGCGGCTTTATTTTATACCTATTACGAACGCACGGATGTAACCGATAAAAGCCGCAGGCCTCTGGTCATGTCATTCAACGGGGGTCCCGGTTCAGCCTCCGTGTGGATGCACATTGCGTATACCGGCCCCAAAGTTTTAAATATTGATAGCGAAGGATATCCTGTTCAGCCTTATGGCGTAAAGGACAATCCTCATTCTATTTTGGATGTTGCTGATATTGTTTACATCGATCCGGTGAATACCGGATTTTCACGCATCCTGGATCCCAAAGCTGAGAAGTCGACTTTCTTTGGTGTAAATGCCGACATCAAATACTTAGGCGATTGGCTCGACAACTTTGTTTCGCGCGTGGGCCGCTGGACTTCTCCGAAATATTTAATTGGTGAAAGCTATGGCACTACCCGGGTATCGGGTCTTGCCCTTGATCTTCAGAACAATCATTGGATGTATTTGAATGGTGTCATTCTCGTATCGCCCACGGAATTGGGAATTGAGCAAGGAACCAACGTCAATGATGCTCTGCATGTTCCCTATTACACCGCGGCTGCGTGGTATCACAAAAAATTGCCAGCCGACTTGCAGGCAAAAGATCTTCAGGCGGCCTTGGATGAATCCGAAAACTTTGCAGTGAATGAACTGATTCCGCAATTGGCCAAAGGCGGCTTCATTGAAGAGCCTAAGCGTAAAGAAATAGCCACAAAAATTGCGCGGTTTACCGGTCTGTCTGAAAAAGCGATTCTGGAGAACAACCTCGCAGTGCCAACCCAATATTTCTGGAAAGAGTTGCTTCGCAACGAAGGCTTCACGGTGGGTCGGTTAGATTCCCGTTACAAAGGAATTGACCGAAAAACCGCAGGCGACCGTCCCGATTTTAATTCAGAACTTACTTCATGGCTGCATTCTTTTACCCCTGCCATTAATTATTACTTGCGTGATGTGTTAAAATACAAAACCGATTTACAGTACAACATGTTTGGGCCGGTAAATCCGTGGGATCGCAGCAATGATAATACCGGTGAGAATTTACGGTTAGCCATGGCCGAAAATCCCTATTTACATGTGATGGTACAAAGTGGGTATTACGATGGTGCCACCACTTACTTCGATGCCAAGTATTCGATGTGGCAACTTGACCCCAGTGGAAGAATGAAAGATCGCTTACGCTTTGAAGGTTATCGCAGCGGCCACATGATGTACTTGCGTGCCGAAGATTTGGCCTCCTCGAATGAGCACATTCGCGAGTTTATCAAGAAGAGCACTACAAGTGGACCTGCTAAGTATTGAACCCCTGTCGTCCGGCCCCTTAAAAGTGGCCGGACGATTTGATATCACCACCGGGCTCAATTAAACCACTTTAGATTAGGACAAGATTTAGGATTGCGCTCAACTCATTGAATTGGAGTTGCTTTCTATTGCATCCAACTGCGTAGACAGCGAGGCAAAAAGTTTAGTTCAATTTCGCCTTTAAAAACTCTGCTGTGTAGCTGCCTTTGGCTTTTTTCACCATCTCTTCCGGTGTGCCTTCAAATAAAAGTCTGCCGCCCTTTTTCTCACCCCCTTCCGGACCGAGGTCAATAATCCAATCGGCACATTTGATCACTTCCAAATTGTGTTCAATAATAATCACTGAATGCCCCTGATCCACCAGGGCGTTTATCGCCTTCAGCAATTTTGAGATATCATGAAAATGGAGTCCGGTGGTAGGCTCATCAAAAATAAACAGCATGTTGCCGGTGGCATCCGAGTTCTTGCCTAAAAACGAGGCCAGTTTGACCCGCTGGGCTTCACCGCCCGAAAGTGAATTAGACGACTGGCCAAGCTTTACATAACCTAATCCCACTTCATATAATGGAAGGATGCGTTCATAAACGGGTTTCTTGTCTTTGAAAAAATCAAGACCCGCTTCAACCGTCATGTCCAACACATCGGCTATGTTCTTACCATTATGCTGCACTTCCAGCACTTCCTGTTTGAACCGCTTGCCGCCACAACTTTCGCATTTCAGAAAGATGTCGGCCATAAACTGCATTTCAATTTTAATCTCACCTTCGCCTTCGCAGGTTTCGCAACGACCACCCTCCACATTAAATGAAAAATGGGAAGGCTTGTACCCGCGTTGTTTGCTCAGGGGTTGATCGGCATACAGGTTGCGAATGGCATCGTATGCTTTTACATAACTGATCGGATTGGAACGCGATGATTTACCGATCGGGTTTTGATCGACAAACTCCACTTGTGTGATCTTGTTGATGTCGCCCTCCAGCCGATCGTACTTGCCTGGTGTTTCGGCAACCGAGCCGCTTACCCGACCCAATGCGGGGTAGAGTATTTTCTTGACTAAAGTTGACTTACCCGAACCACTTACTCCGGTAACCACCATAAGTACACCCAATGGAAACTTCACCGTAAGGTTTTTCAGATTATTTTCGCGGGCTCCGGAAACGATCACCGCATCTTTCCACTTTCTGCGAACGTTGGGAACGGCAATTTTTTCAGTGCCCTTCAGGTAATCGACCGTGTGCGATTTTACCTTTCCGTTCATCTCGCTCAACGTGCCCTGAAAAACCAACTGACCTCCATGCGTGCCAGCATCAGGCCCTATGTCAATGATCTGATCGGCCGCCCGCATAATTTCTTCTTCATGCTCCACTACAATTACGGTGTTGCCCATATCGCGCAGCGATTTTAGTACTTCTACCATACGGGCGGTATCGCGCGGGTGTAAGCCAATGCTGGGTTCATCCATAATGTACATGGAGCCAACCAACGCACTCCCCAACGAGGTTGCCAGTTTTATCCGTTGAAATTCACCACCGGATAAGGTAGACGTTATCCGATTCAAGGTCAGGTAGCCAAGCCCTACTTTGTCCATATACTCCAACCGGGATTTGATTTCCGTTAGAATGCGCTCGGAAATTTTTTGCTCATACGCGGGTAACGTCAGGGCATTGAAAAATGCAAGCGTGTCTTCAATGGGCATCAGGACCAGATCCGTAATCGAAGTATTGGCAATTTTTACATAAGCCGCATCCTTGCGCAGCTTGGTTCCCCGACAATCCGGACATGTAGTTCTTCCGCGGTAACGCGAAAGCATAACCCGATATTGAATCTTGTGAGTCTTCGATTCCAGGTATTTGAAAAAATCCTGTAACCCATCAAAATACTCATTGCCCTGCCAAAGCAGGTCGCGCTGCTTTTGCGTGAGGTCCGCATAGGGGCGATGAATCGGAAAATCAAACTTGATTCCATTCTTGATCAGCGGCTTGGCCCACTCACTCATCACTTCACCGCGCCAGGGTGCAATCGCGCCTTCATAAACCGAAAGCGATTTATCGGGAATCACGAGATCCTCGTCAATACCCAGAATCTTGCCAAACCCCTCGCAGGTTTGGCAGGCGCCAAACGGGTTGTTAAAACTGAATAAATTGATTGATGGCTCAGTAAATGAAATGCCATCCAGTTCAAATCGATCGGAGAAGGCAACCTTCTTGTCTTCAATATAGATCATGCAATCACCATGGCCCTCAAAGAAAGCTGTCTGCACGGAATCAGAAAGCCGGAATGTCAAATCTTCATCCCGCGCATTAACCGCAGCCCGGTCAATGAGGATTTCTACTGCATCCGATTCCATTTTAGGAGCGGATTTCTTTTTCTTTCCTTCAACTTGTAAAGGACTTACCAGCTCCTCAATAAACTTAACTTCTCCATTCACCAACACCCGGGCAAAGCCTTTGCTTAATAACAAATTCAATTCATCGGCCAGTTTGCGTCCTTTGCTAACCTTCAACGGACACGCGACCATAATGCGAGTACCCGCTGGTTGCTTGTTGATATATTCCACTACATCGGTTACGGTATCACGCTTTACCTCCTTGCCACTTACCGGTGAATAGGTTTTTCCAACGCGTGCAAAAAGAAGCTTCAGGTAATCATAAATCTCGGTGGTGGTACCCACGGTTGAGCGTGGGTTGCGGGTGTTTACTTTTTGCTCAATCGCAATAGCCGGTGAAACTCCGCGGATGTAATCCACTTCGGGTTTTTCCATACGGCCCAAAAACTGTCGGGCATAGGAACTCAAACTTTCCACATACATGCGCTGACCTTCAGCAAACAAAGTGTCAAAGGCCAGGGATGATTTTCCAGAACCGGAAAGGCCCGTAATCACCACCAGCTTGTTTCGCGGTATAGCGACACTTAGGTTTTTCAGATTGTTGACCCGTGCCCGCTTAATAATGATGAACTCTTTGGGATCGAGTTCGTCTAAAAATGATTCGTTGGGGGCTGGGTACATGCGAAACGGCAAAAATAAAGAAACCAAGAGGCTTGTCCTATGATGGCCGCAAACCTGCCAGAACATAACCCAAACTCACCTGTTTGGGTTTAAGTGGTTCCGCTAAAAAGTTAGGATTAGTTGTCGAAATCCGGATCGTAGCTGGCTTCTTTAGTGGTGCTTCCGCCCTCTTCATCGAAATCGCCACCATTATTATCGAAATCATCCTCCGAATCAGATGATGACCGTAAATCGTCATCATCAGCGCCAAACTCTTCGCGCTCGCTAGACTCTACCTCGTAGCCGCCATCACTGTTTTTAGTAGCCGGAACTTTTACCAGGTAAACCGAATCATCGGTTTCCAATGGAAAAACAAAAATCGGCTCCTTCTTGGCGTTGGTGATGCGGGTAATACTGGCCTCATATCCGTTTGGATACTGCTCCTTGAGTAACTCCCGCAGGTCCTCATTCAGGTTCTCGAGACTTTTAATGACGCGTTTCTTAGCTACTGCCATTTGGGTTAAAATCGGGGCCAAATAGCATAAGAAACCCATTAGAAGGCAAATTTTTTTTACATTTTTTTGCCAACTTCAGGATTCTTTCTATTTTTCAATTCTCAAACAATTCATTTAACCCACATACTATCGAGCGAGACATCTACGTTACCTAAAAGCCAAAGCAGATGATTGACAAAAGATGCAGTGACAGCCAATTGGTGTCGCTCTATCAAACCGGTAACGAAGAGGCGTTTGAGATGCTACTTCACAGACACAAATCCCGTATTTATACGGCCATTTTTATGATCGTAAAAGATCGCTATGAAGCAGAAGACCTGCTTCAGGACACCTTTATCAAGGCGATTAATACGATTAAGAGTGGCCGGTATAATGAAGAGGGCAAATTTTTACCCTGGATCAGCCGGATAGCCCATAATCTGGCTATCGACCGTTTCCGCAAAAACAAGCGTTACCCCGAAGTGGTGCTGGAAGATGGCAGTCGGATATTTGACTCGCTCCAGTTTTCGGATGAATCGTTTGAGACCAAGCAACTCCTGCGCGATACCAAGTCGCGCCTGCGCGATCTGATTAAAGAGCTTCCCGAAGAACAGCGTCAGGTATTGATCATGCGTCACTACCTGGACATGAGTTTTCAGGAAATAGCAGACCATACCGGGGTAAGCATCAATACTGCGTTAGGTCGCATGCGCTATGCCTTAATTAATCTGAGGAAGAAAATGACTATAAACCATATTGCCTATGATAAAGACCTTTACCCAAAACGATCTGATCAGGTTCCTATACCACGAGACCTCGGAAGAGGAGACGAAGGAGATTAACCAGGCACTCCTTTGCGATAATGAACTGCAGGCCCAGTATAAGGAGTTAAACGCCATGGTACAGGTTCTGGACCAGGCGAAATTGAGTCCTTCGGCTGGCTCCGTGCAAAACATTTTAAACTACGCCCGCGGATTACAGGAACATACCTGACCTGCAGCACGAAAGACCTTTCGCAACAGCGGTAGGTCTTTTTTATTCGCTTGCCTGCGAAACTCTCTTTCGTACGCGTATAGCCATGGCTTCGGCCGGGTTACGGATCAATAAGTCCTCAACTTCTTCATGAGTGAACTTCCGTTCAACCAATCGGGGCAACAACTCTTGAAAAATATTACTGTACCCTTTGAACTCGCCCCCATCAGGTTCCCCTGGTTTATACCACCCGGCATCATGCGAGATTAAAACCTGGTGCAACAGGCCCTCCGACTTTAAATGTGCGATGGTATTGGCATAGGTGTCAAAATCCCCCCAGCCCAGTCCATCCAAACTAATCCAACACCCTCTTTGGGCCCCGGTAATTAATTTCCGATAATCCTTTTCATTCTGTGCATGAACCCAAACAAATGCCGAAGCATCCACCCCTTCATTTCGAAGTATGTCAAGCTGTTCAAAGGCCGCGGTAGCAGCCCCGGTGTGTGAACAAATGGTAAGCCCCGTGTTCAGATGAGTGAGAGCGGCTGCCAGGATCAGCTTTCTATGAAGTTCTGAAAGCGGCTGGGTCGCATCGACACCTATTTTAATGAATCCGGGTTTTACTCCCGATTGATCAATTCCCTGCTTAAATTCATTAATCCAACGTTTGGCCAATTGATCAGCTGATTCCGTAAAGGCCCAGGCTGGTAAATATTGATTATTGACCGCACCATAATACCCGGTATTGGTCACAAGCTGCAGCTGACTTTTGGTGGCCAGTATTTTTAACAATTCAACATCGCGACCAAGAAATGCAGGAGTGCAATCAAAAATTGTTTTGACCCCATCACTAGCAGCCTTTGTCAAGTAGGGCAATACTTTTTCAACAACTTGCTCCCGGTTCCACCGAGTGTTACTGATCTTGTCGGCACCAATAAAATCAACCAGGACGTGCTCATGAATCAAGGTCTTGCCCAAATCAGCAGGTGCTATCGGGCCCAGTACGGTTTGGATATACGGGGATTTTTTACGCGGCAAAAAGAGTAGGCCAGCGCTGGCCGACAAAAATTCCCTGCGGGAAAAAAGCATGGTTAGAGTTCCTTAATATAAATTTTACGCCACCGCACTTTCACCCCACCGCCATCATGAATCTGAAGGGCAATCTTACCGGATCGCGAACCAATCTTTTCATCCGTCAGGGTTATCATTTGCTCACCATTAAGCCAGGTGGTAACCACATTCCCTTTTACCACCACTTTCATCTTATTCCATGCGCCCTCTTTCAACGCTTTCTCCTTTTCAGCCGTTGGCTGAATTAACCAGCCCCTTCCATACGATTCATAAATACCACCACTATGTTGATTCATCGGGGCCACTTCCGCCTGCCAACCGCTTACGGTTGTCCCCTCAATTTGCGAATGAAAAAAAACGCCACTGTTTCCATTCGATTCCTGTTTAAATTCCAACGTGAGTTCAAAGTCTTTATATTCCTTTTCGGTGGCAAAGTAGCCGTATTGCTTGTCGGGTCCGCTTTCGCAAACCAACTCACCCTTATCCACATACCATTTTTCCGTACCATAAACTTTCCAGCCGGTTAAGTCCTTGCCGTTAAACAGGGGTTGCTTCTTCTGCGCCAGCGAAGCAGTAGCGATCAAGAAAAATAATAGCGGTAACTTTTTCATCGTACGGGTTTTTGAGAATACAAAGTATAAAAATTAACGCGGGATTTACCGATCGGGATTTATTTGTCATCAGGTTTTATTTCTTTGCAGCGTGAAAGTCCTCATTCTGCATCAACATTATAAAACTCCCGCCAGCGGAGGCGCCATCCGTTCCTATTATCTCGCGCAGGCGTTGGCCAGCCGAGGCGTGCGGGTAGTTGTTATGACGGCTCACAATGAAAAAGACGAGCACGTTGTTTCGATGGGGAATCTTGAGGTACACTACCTGCCCGTGAAGTATGACAACCGGTTTGGGTTTGCTGCCCGAAGCTGGGCATTTCTGCGGTATGTACAGAAAACCATCCAGCGCGTTTCCCGCTTTCGCGATGTGGACTATTGTTATGCGATTTCCGTTCCGCTAACGGTGGGGTTGGCTGCCATTTGGATGAAGAAGCGATATCGGATTCCCTTCATTTTTGAAGTGGGCGATCTGTGGCCGGAAGCTCCCATTCAAATGGGATTCGTCAACAATTTTTTCTTCGCGCGTAGCTTATATGCCCTTGAAAAAATAATCTATCGCTCCGCCCAATCCGTAGTGGCTTTGTCTCCGTCCATTCAATCAGAAATACTGAATAAAGTGCCTGGCAAAACAGTTCACCTGATTCCCAACATGGCCGATTGTGAATTCTATCAGCCCACGAAAAAAGACCCAGCTCTCGAAACCCGTTTTGGGGTCGAGGGCAAATTGGTGGTGTCCTACATAGGGGCGGTAGGAGTGGCCAACGGACTGGATTATTTTCTGGAATGTGCCAATGCCTCGCGCAAAGCACAATTACCGATTCACTTTTTTATATGCGGTGATGGAGCCCTGTTGGATCGACTCAAGAACAATGTGGCCCAATTGGGTCTCACCAATCTTACGTTTCTGGATTTCAGAAACCAGGATGGTGTAAAGGAATTGATGAACATTACAGATGCCACCTTCATCTGCTACAAGCAAGTGGCGGTATTGGAAACCGGCTCCCCTAACAAATTTTTTGATGGCCTCGCAGCCGGCAAGCTGATCATCATCAATTTTGGTGGCTGGATCAAATCTGAAATCGAAACCTCAGGTTGTGGATTTTACTGCAACCCCCAACAACCCACCGAGTTTGTGAAAAAGATTTCACCCTATTTGTACGAGGGCGGGCTATTGGAACAGGCCCAAACCGCTGCTCGCGTACTGGCCGAGCAAAAGTATTCGCGAAGAACCCTTTCCGAAAAATTCTATTCTGTTTTCAGGTAAAGATTCACAGTAATCCTTGCTCCCGCAACGTAAGTTTTAATTTATTATGATTGGCCCAAAACTTCCGTTCTACTTCTTTCAATAACATTTTAAACTCTGGTGAGCCCTCTGTCTCGGTTAGGTCAGGCCCCTTATCCATGAACAAGATTACCCAGTATTGAATGTTGTCCTCCTGGGTAAACAATCTCAGATGCTCCAACGCTTTGGCAGAATCATTCATCTGACAATAGTAAACAGCAAGGCCTATGTTTTTATAGGCAGTTTGATCGGTATCAAGGTAATGCCGGTACCGTTCAAAAAACGCCTTCGCTTTTTCGGGTTCACCCATTTTTTCATATACCCGACCGATTATCAAATTTTCATGCTCAAACACATCAAGTTTATAAGCTTCGCGATAGCGATTAAATCGTACATAGTAACGATAAGCCGTATCATACTCTTCCAGATAATAACTTACTTTGGCAATGTCCTGCAGGATGTCGATCCGGTTTGTGTCTCTCTCAAATTCGGCTTTCAAAAGTTGGCGGGTAGTTCTGAGGTCACCCCCTTTGGCATACAACACAAAGGCCCGAACATATCGCGAGAAGGCATTTTCCGGGTAATATTCCAGTGACTTGTTTATATGTTCGAGGGCTTCATCGACAAACCCCGTTTGGATAAGCGCATTGCCCAGTCTCAAATGAAAGTAGCTGAGGGATATTGAGTCACCTGAGTTCGCATCAAGCCTTAATCCTTTCAATGCGTATTCCAGATATTTTCCAGTATTCGGCAAACTCATGGCATAGAAATCGGCTAGCAATCCAATAATCTCCGCGGAATTAGGATTGAATTCCAATGCTCTTTCAAGAAAAGGCAATGCTTCTTTGTATTGCTTTCGCAGCAGATAATACATGCTCTTGGCTGTTAGGCTTTCCGCCAGTTTTGAATCATGAAAAACCGCTTTATCCGCATAAGCACCCAGACGATCCAGGTAGGGTTTCTCGGCTTGATAAAGATCGAGGTAATAACAAGCCATTCCAGCACAGGCATATGCCAATGCAAATGAATTATCCTTCGATATCGCTTCATCAAAATAAACCAAGGATTGCTTCAGATTTGATTCCCCTCCTTTCTTAAGCAGATCTGCGCCTTTCAAAAACACATCATATGCTTCCAGATTATGGGTCGGAACTTTTTGGATACGGGTTCTTTCATCGGGGGTGATAATCGCCTGAATCTCTCCGGCAATGTCACTTGAAATTTCCTGTTGTAAAGCAAAAATATCGACCGCCTCACGCCTGTATTGCTTACTCAACAAATGGGTATCGGTGGCTCCATCAATCAACTGAATATTCAACACTATCCGATCACCCATTTTTTGACCACTTCCTTCCACAAAGAATGTAACATTCAACTCTTTCGCAATTTCAGGTATTGATTTAGAGCTATTTCGGTATTTCTCAGCCGAGGTTCGGCTTAACACCCGAAGGTTTTTAATTTTTTGAAGATTATTAAGCGTGGCCTCCATCAATCCATTGATGAGATACACATTGGTGGAGTCGTTGCTGTAATTCTTGAAAGGCAGCACCACGATGGATTTTTCACTTAAGGTTGGCGCTGGATTTAACACTTGCGGATAAAGAAGCCATCCTGCAGCAATCAATGTGATCAAGGCAATAAGCACCATGGCTACTGTTGCGTAGTTCCGTTCACCGGAAGGCGGAGGCGAAACCGGAACCGGCTCCCTCTCAATGGCTCTCTTTCCCGCTTCACCAGGCGGATAGCCATAATATTCACGAAAGCACTTGATAAAATAGGACGTACTGCTAAAGCCAACCTGGTGGGCGACTTCCGATACGTTAAATGAACCTGAACGCAGTAACTCCATACCACGTTTCAAGCGTACCTGGCTAATGAGTTGACTGACTGAAAGATTGGTGGCCTTCTTAACCTTGCGCAGTAGATTGGAGCGACTCATGTTCAATGCATCGGCCAATTCAGAAACTCCAAACTGCTCGTTGGCAAGATTCTCTTCGATCTTGGCTGATACCTGATTCAAAAACTCAATCTCCAAAGGCGAATCCAGCATAAAGAACTTTCAAATTCCGGTGCGAATTAACAAAAAACAGCTCGACAATGTTGAGCTGCATGGTCATTACAAATCGCTATTAAGTTGACATAAATCATTCCTTGCTACAAAAATTACATAGTTGCATCAAAATTTATGCTGAATCCAGCAAAATTGATGGTTTTAGGCGCAGGGGTAGTTAGCCGCCCGATATAGGTTGCCGTTCATTTGCACCAGTAGAAATCAAACCCTTTAACACAAATAAATCTTATGAAACCTCAAATCTCAATTCATCTATTGGTGATGACCTTCATGCTGACAGGCTGCACTTCAAATGAAACAGCTCATCAGACAAATACTTTAAAGGCACCTGAAATCGATCTCCATACGGCTGTGGTCTCTGGCAATCTGGAAGCCGTTCAACAACACATTGCCGCAGGCAGCGATTTGAATGTAGTAGATCCTTTCGGAGGTTCAAGCCCACTAATCAGTGCTGCTGTTTTTGGCAAAACGGAAGCAGCGAAATTGTTGATTGATGCCGGGGTTGATCTAAACTTTCAAAATGCCGATGGCTCCACAGCTTTGCATGTTGCTGCATTCTTCTGCAGACCCGAAATTGTTAAGCTGCTGCTCGAAAAAAAAGTTGATCGCACGATCAAAAACAAATATGGAGCAACTGCTTATGATAATGTGGCTTTGCCATTTGCCCAAATGAAGGACGCATACGACATGATGGGAAATGTACTTGGTCCCATGGGGCTTGAACTCGACTATACCTACATTGAAAAAACCCGACCTGAGATTGCCGAACTGCTGAAATAAGCATGGCTAATTTATTCACTGCTTCCCTTTCACATACTCTTATCATCACCAATAAAAATGAGACGTTACGACATTGATTGGCTTCGGGTTATTGCAATAGGTCTGCTTTTAATCTACCATGTTGCCATTGCCTTTCAGCCATGGGGAAGGATGATCGGCTTCATTACATCATCCAACCCATGGATAGGACTTTGGACACCGATGGCCATGCTGAATGTTTGGCGTATACCCTTGCTATTTTTTGTGTCCGGTATGGGGGTGTACCTGGCGATGCGGCAACGCTCCTGGAAACAATTAATAACCGAACGTACGTTGCGCATCTGGTTACCCTTCGTGTTTGGCATATTTGCAATTGTTCCATTGCACGTATTCGTATACCGTTATTACTATAAGATGGAGCTGCGGTACATCATTGATCCCGGCCACTTGTGGTTTCTGGCCAACATATTTGCCTATGTCTTGGTCTTATCCCCAGTCATGTTTTATATCAAAAGAAATGCTGACGGTGTCGTAGTTCAAGGTATCAGAAAATTGTTCAGCACTCCGTTGGGATTATTGGTCGTCATAGCTGCTTTTTTAGCTGAGGTAGTGATTATAAAACCCATTCCATATGAACTTTATGCCATGACACTGCACGGATTTGTACTCGGATTACTCGCATTCTTCTTTGGATTTTGCTTCGTCCTTAGTGGAGAACGTTTGCTTCAAATGTTGCTAACCTGGCGTTGGATGTTCCTCACACTCGCTGTCGCGCTATTCATCTTCAGGATTCACTATTTTGGGATGCACGTACCGGGTTATGTTGTTGTACTTGAATCGCAATTGTGGATTTACAGTGTGCTGGCGTTTGGGCATAAATACCTCAACCGAACCGGAAAAGTTTTGCAATACCTGAGTCCTGCCGCGTATCCAGTCTATATCTTACACATGTTCTTTCTTTATCTGGGCTCGGCCGTAGTGTTTCCATTGACCCTGCCGGTTCAACTTCAGTTTGTACTGGTGCTTTTGTTTACCCTTATCGGGTGCTTGATTGCGTATGAATTGATAAAACGGATTGCTTGGCTACGCGTTTTATTTGGAATGAAGCTAAGTCCATCCGTATCAACCAGTACCTCAACGCACTGAATTCAGAAAACAGGTTGGTGAATTCATCCTTGACATACCAACTATGAAAAATGAAAAGGCCTGCCAAATGGCAAGCCTCCTTCATTAAAAAAGTAAAGTGATCAGCTCAACACTTTCTCCGAAATCTTACCGGTTTTTTTATGCTTAAGAATTACCTTCTTCGCTCCATAGTGCGTTACCTCTTCTTTAACCAGATAGTGGTCAGTATCGTATTCCTGTAAGTGCGAATCTTTGCTTACCCCCACACGTCCGCGCCAGATGTCCAACTTCACCGGCTCCCATTGCTTAGACTTGGCTGAACGATAAGCGGCATCCAAAACGGCATTCACCACATAGCCATCATAAAATGTTTCTTTCGGCTGAGTTCCTTTTTCCATGGAATTAAACATATCCATAAACATGTGGTTATACCCCAGCTCATTCAACTCATCGCCCACCGGGAACAACCACCCCGAATTGCTTTCGGCCTTCTCGGCCACGTAATCGGCACCCTTACCGGACGTAAACATTTCAAAGCCTGTGCGCAGGAAGCTATTCACCCAAATAGTTCCTTCGGTACCCATTACTTCATCGCGTAAGTCCAACCCTCCGCGAAACGTCCAACTCACTTCAAACTGGGCAATGGATCCATTTTCATATTTCACTAACCCAATCGCATGATCCTCGGCATCAATCGGCTTCACCTGGGTATCCGCCCAGCACATCACTTCAATGGGCTTGATATCCTTGCCGATGTAACTGCGCGTAATCTCCACGCAATGACAGCCCAAGTCAAGAATGCAACCGCCACCCGCTTGTTCGATATCCCAGAACCAATCGCTATGAGGCCCGGGGTGTGTTTCGCGCGATTTCGCCCAAAGGATACGGCCCAGCGCTCCGTTCTTAACACTTTCATGGGCTTTAATAAATTTTGGCGTATACACCAGGTCTTCGAGGTAACCATTGAAGATGCCTGCCTTTTCAACGGCTAACAGCATTCGCTTGGCTTCTTCTGCATTTCGGCCCAACGGTTTTGTTGTGATCACGGCCTTTTTATGCTTGCAGCACAGGTTAACGGCCTCTTCGTGCAGGTTGTTGGGCAATGAAATACATACCACTTCCACTTCTGGCCGGTTAATGGCTGCCTCCATATTGGTGGTGGCAAATGGAACCTGGTAATCCTTGGCAAACTTATTGGCGCTTTCCTCCCTGCGCGAATAAATGGTAACAATCTTGTCTTTGCTTCTGTAGCCCTGAAGCGAATCGGCATAAAACCGGCCAATAAAACCGGAGCCGAGCATTGCGATTTTCATATGAGGTAGTGTTTAGTTACTGTTTTATCGGTTCATAATAATGTGGCCTGCTTACGCTGCTTGAATTTCCTTTTTCTCTTTGAAGAAGAAAATGAAATAAAGTACCACGCCAACAGCAATGTAAGCCGGCACAAACCAGATTTCTTTCCATTGGTGTACTCCGTCTACGGTATAGTAGTCGGTAGCGAACCCCGAGAACCAGGTTCCGATAAACATGCCTACACCATAGGTGGCAAAAGTGAATAACCCCTGAGCTGCATTCTTAATTTTTTCACCGGCTTTTTTCTCGGTGTACATGTAGCCCGTTACAAAAAAGAAATCATAGCAGATTCCATGCAGGATAATCCCCGCATACAACATCCACAAATTGGCATCGGCATTGCCAAATGCAAAACACACATAGCGTAAAATCCAGGCTGTCATCCCTAACAACAACATCTTCTTGACACCAATCTGATTAAACAGAAAGGGAATGGCCAGAATAAATATGGCCTCCGATGCCTGACCCAAAATCATTTTACCGGCCGCATTTTCCATGCCGGCCTCATTGAGAAATAGGTTGGCAAAACCGTAATAGAACGACAGAGGAATACAGACCAAAATTGCGGCAATAAAAAAGATCATGTAGGGCTTGTCTTTAAAAAGTACAAACGCTTCCGTACCAATTGCGCTTGATGCTTTGGTCTCGGCTGTTTTCCCCTTTGGAGGTGTATGCGGTAAAATAAAGCTGATCAAGCCAAGCAGTGCGGAAGCGCCAGCGGCCATCTCCCAGGTGTGGGCCGTCTTTTCAATGCCCAACTTACCAATCATGAAACCAGCTACAATCCAGCCAATCGTGCCAAACACGCGGATCCAGGGAAATTGTTTGCCGGGATCGGTCATTTGTTGAAACGCAATGCTGTTGGACAAGGCTATCGTGGGCATGTACAAAAGGGAGTAAAAAACAATCAGCCAATAGAAGGCTGTATTACCTGTAATTTGTGTAGCCAAATAAAGCAACACAGCCCCCACCAGATGCAGTACCCCCATGATGCGCTGAGCTGCGAAATACCGGTCAGCTACCATCCCTACAAAAAATGGCGAGATCATGGTAGCAATTGCCAAGGCACTATACGCTGCACCAATCTGCACCCCTGAAGAGTTCAAAAACTCTGACATGTAGGTACCCATAGTCACATACCATGCGCCCCAGATAAAATACTCGAGCAGCATCATGACCGAGAGTTTGGTAAAAACAATTGGCTTCATTTCTATTTTTTTTAAGCGAAGAAAGATAGAAACGCTTTAGCGAAAACAGAAAGGTGTTTGGTGATTTTATGCAGGCGGACTAAGGCTCAACCGGCCGGTACCGCGATTCGTTGAAGATTATCCTGGCGTCCCGGATCTGCATGACCTCAGGTAAGGAAAGGTTGGGATTTCGTTTGGCATATTCATTCACAATCTGCCAGCCAACCCAGGTGCCAATTCGGCCCGGAGCCTGGTCGCCTATCTCATAGGTTTTCGGTCGCTCCGCAATGTAGCGCTGCTTAACTTGTGGGCTGGTGGCAAAAAATACCTCATCCTCCACCAGCTTTTTCCAAATCAAATCCTGATTGGCCCGGGCGCCCGCTATTTCCTGAGCCGTGTACCCGATCAACACGCTGTCGGGAACACAGGGCAGCATATGC
>ERZ1066115.82-NODE-82-length-35814-cov-10.364608_pt1 | contig 35814 bp, 38 predicted proteins | sample MGYA00382762_ERZ1066115 | MGnify/ENA primary metagenome ERZ1066115 (study PRJEB33369, sample SAMEA5778345) | biofilm metagenome | biome: Industrial cooling water; feature: Water cooling tower basin; material: Biofilm | place: United Arab Emirates | collected... | reverse complement strand
ACTTGCTTCACAGGAGATCCATTGGCCGCGATTTTGTGCCGTTAATAATTTCGCAGTGCCCTCGCCACCATCCGCCAATGGGATTGAATCCAGGCTACAATTCGGATCCAACTGCCTCAACGCTTTCGCTATTAGTTCGCACACTTCTTCCGCGCTCAGCGTGCCCTTAAATTTATCCGGTGCAATCAGGATTTTCACAGAATATAATAGAGTGCTAAAGCCGTGATCAGTGCAGTTACTCCTTGTGCCAACGTAACTAAGGTAAAACTCGCATAAGCATCGCGTTCGCGAATGCCACTGAATTGTGAGACCACCCAAAAATAGGAGTCATTGGCATGGGAGACCGTCATCGCTCCACCACCAATGGCCAGAATCAGAATTGCCAGATCGATTGGTTGAGTAAGTCCAGCTGCCAGGGTAAGCGGTGCCAGCAAGGAACTCGTGATGATGATGGCTGACGTTGAGGAGCCCTGAGCTGTTTTCAGAATAGCGGCAAGGCACCAGCCCATCATCAGAAACATAGTTCCCCCGGCTTGGGTATCGGAAATGAGCTCGTTCAATACGCTGTCCACCCCGCTTGATTTAATCACCGTTCCAAAAGCGCCACCCGCACCGGTAATCAATAAAATGATTCCAGCATCGCGCAACGCTTCTGTCATCCAACCCGGCCACTCTTTTTTTTGTGCACCTCGGATCAACAGCAACGAAATTAATAACCCGATCAGTAATGCGATTGATGGATTGCTGATCAACTTCACTAACGCAACATTGTGCAAGGCTGGCAACGAGCCGATGGCAATTAAGAGAATGGGTACCACCAGCGGAAGAAACGATAAGCCTGCATGTTGTTCAGGAAAATGGTTTGTATCGGATTCTATTCGTTGCACTTTGATGGTGAGCCCGATTCTTTTGGAAAGGAGAAATGCAACCGCAGCAACCGGTAGGGTACCGAACAAGCCAATTAACATGACGTGTGCCAGGTTGGCGCCCATTCCCAGATTGGCGGCTGCCGCCAGCGGACCGGGAGTTGGCGGCACCAAGGTATGCGTGGTGTAAAGTCCGGTGGCTAAGGCCAGCGAAAGTTGAGCTGGGGTGGCCGAAGCCGATGCAATGGCCGGTACCAGTCGTGATAAAATAATGAACCCGGAATCACAAAATACCGGAATGCCCACCAGCACACCGATCAGCGTCATCGCGAACGGAGACCGACTTGCACCAAAGGCGCCCATAATTTTATGAGCCACCGTAGTCATGGCCCCGGTTTTTTCCATGACCATTCCCAGACAGGAACCGATGGCCACCAGGAATCCTATTTGTTGTAATAAGTTTCCAAAGCCGTTTTGCATATGGTCGAGAATTTCGGAACCTGATTGCCCCATGATTAAACCAAAAACGGTTGCCGACAACAGAAGTCCAAAAAAGGGATGCAGCTTTAGGTATCGGGAAACCCCGATCAAACAGAGTATGGAAATCAGCAGGGCGAGTGCAAGTTGAACCATGCTTAACTTCGAAATGAAAAATAATCGTACGAGTCACCGGCTTTGAAGTCGGTGATACCGGCTGGCAATTCCAGAAATCCATCCACTAACTTCAGGTTGGCAAAATCGCCTGAGCCACCACCCGTTACCGGATGAGCGAAGAGCTTGCCATGTTCGTTTCGAACGCTTACCTGGAGGAAGTAGGTGAGGTTGGGTTTAAATGAATACGGTGTGGCCAGTATCGCTTGTAACGTGCGTAATTCAGCCCCCAGACTTTTCAATAACCAGGGTTTGATGTACCGGTAAAAACACATGTAGGTGGAGACCGGATTACCAGGCAATGCGAATACCACATGTTGGCTGGAAGTTCCAAACCATAATGGTTTACCGGGACGCTGACTTACTTCGTGAAACCGTTTCTGAATGCCGTTTCGATCCAGTGTTTGCGGGATGAAATCATACTTGCCTTTGGAAACACCACCGGTAAAAATGATAACCGGGTAATGGTCCAGAATCTTTTTTACTTCCAGGTGTAGCGTTTCGGCATGATCAGGCAAGTGAAACTGATCGGCTGGGCAACCCAGTGTGCGCAAGGCTGCTTGCAAGGCATAACTGTTCGACCTTCTGATCTGGTAGGGAAGTGGAATGAGGTCCACCGGAATCAGTTCATCACCCGTTGAAATGATGGCCACTTTTGGGAACGATGAAACTGTGATTTTTTTTCGGCCTACCGCGGCCATTAGGGCTACTTCAGCTGCGGAGATAGTCAGTCCTGGTGATAGCAAGACCTCATTTCGTTTCGCGTCCAACCCTTGCCGGTGAATGCAGTCACCTTTTTCGATGGCGATGGCCTGCACCTTAACCTGTTGCCCCTGGATTTCCAGATTTTCATAGGGAATTACGGTGTCGGTTCCTTCAGGCAACATGGCCCCGGTCATCACTTCCAGGCAGGATGTGGGATGATTAAGTTTTTTCGGTTGCTGGCCTGCGGCCTGAATTCCCTCGACCTTGAACTCCCGGTTCCCGGCTGCCCAGGCGGCATAAGCAATGGCAATGCCGTCCATGCTTACCCGGTCGAACGGTGGAAAATCCCGGTCGGCTTTTACTTCCTCACCCAACACCCGGCCACAGGCTTCCTGAATGGGGATTTCTTCCGCACCTGTTTTAATGGAGTGGGAGAGGATAATGGCTGTGGCTTCGGATACACTGATCATTTAGTACCTTTGAAATTCAATGATGTATCGTAAAACAAACCAACTCTCTACCCATTGACTTCGACAAGCCAGCCTGACCGGTGGCAGGTGTGTTTTGCGAGACTACTTTAATCAATGAAAAAACAATTTACACATATTGATGCATCGGGCAACCCCAAAATGGTCGATGTATCGCAAAAGAAGGTGACCAGGCGAGTGGCCAGAGCTCAGGCCATCGTGGTTTTGGGCAAGGCCTTGCTTGCACAAATCAAACATGATGAACTCATCACCAAAAAGGGACCGGTGTTTCAGACTGCCATCATTGCCGGGGTAATGGCCGCCAAGAAAACGCATGAGCTGATCCCTTTCTGTCACCCGTTAGCCCTGGAGGATTGCCGGGTTACCATTGCGGTTCGGAAAAAGAAAGTCGTGATCACCACGGAAGTCCGGATAGAATCCAAGACCGGAGTGGAGATGGAAGCGCTCACGGCCGCATCGGTAGCGGCCCTTACCGTGTACGACATGTGCAAAGCTCTTTCGCATGATATCATGATTGAAGCCATTCAACTTTTGGAAAAACGGGGTGGAAAGAAAGATTTTGTACGGAAAGTGTAAGTCTTATATTTTTCTGAGCCAGAGTTTTTTCCGAATGGGTTTAATCCAGATTTCCCTTAAGTCGCAACCTATTAATGAGTTAGCTTCGCACAGATCAATTCTTTTTTTAAGTAGGATTTGTTTCATTCCCTGAAAATATTACCTCACGCGGAACAGAATTGATTCGCAAACTTTTGGCCCTGTTCTTGCGTTATCTTTGGTAAGTCTAAAAAAAGTTGGCCATGAAAATAATTGACAGAAACTTTTTGATGAATCCCATCAATCGCGACCTTTTTCTGGTGGTTGCAGCCGGTATGATCATAGCGGTAGCCATCATGACTTTTCTAGCGATGATGGTGAGCCAGTTATAATCAGGGATGCGCAGATACCCAATGGCTTCCATCCTGGAAAAATTCTTTCTTCCAGATGGGAACTGATTTTTTTATCGAATCGATGATGAATTGACACGCTGCAAATGAATCTTTCCGGTGTGGTGTGGAAACAGCCACCACGACTGCAATTTCACCGGGCATCAGAGTGCCGATTCGATGGCTGAAGGCCCAGCCAATCAGATGCCACCGCTCGTTGGCCATGTTCACTATCTTTTGAATTTCTGAAATGGCCATGGGTTCGTAGGCTTCGTATTCCAATTTTGTTACGGCCTGGCCAGCCGTTTGGTTGCGCACGGTTCCAATAAACACGTTTACGGCACCAGCCTGCTGGGCCATGGCGGCTGCCATGATTTTAGAGGTGTCGATAGGGTTATGGGTTAATTCGATCATGGTGTTGGGCCTCTTTTTACGCCTCACCCCATCTGGACTTATCAGTCATCAAAACTTTCTTGCACCCCTCTCTACAGGCGATGGCTAAAAATGTCTTGCGTAAATGGATACACAGTGGAGTGGTTCAAAAGTAATACATAAACCTTTTGGTAAAATATTAATAACACCAATCTTGATCACCCTCTCCTGTGGAGAGGGGCAACCAAAATCATATAAAATGAGTACTATATATTATTCTGGTGAGGTGTGTACTCTTCTCCCAAACGCCTCCCAGTCAAAACCGGTTTCAATCCGGCCATGGCGTAAAGCTGGAATTTGTGTGGTGATGATCAGCGTTGTTCCATTAATGTCAGCCCGGTGGTGTTGAGGTATTTGTTGTTTTATGCCTTTGCCGGTGGAAAACTGGACACGATCAAAAAATTCCTGAATTGATGTTTTAAGTCCGTTGATATTCTTCATTCCAAACATCAATATAATTTCTGGTTTATGTTCACGCATATTGGAAAGAATGGTGTGTATGCGTTGGGGATAGATATATTCTTCGTAGCGCTGCTGACTTTTCAGAAAATCGCAACCGGTTAGGTTCAGCCAGTTGTAGTGCCACGAGTGGGTATGCGATCCGGGTAAAGGATATAGTGGAATCATCGCCTCGCGTTTCAAGTCGGCTTGCGCGAATTTTTCCTTTTGGTAATGAAACAAATCAGGCAGGGGTTGATTGTCGTAACCGTGTTCAAAGGCAGTCAGGTTTTTCCATACGGTACTTGGAATGGCTGTAGTGCCGAACCGATAATCATAGCGATTGGTAAACTTTTCAGCTTTTGGATCTTCAGTGCCTACCGATACATGTTGGTAAAGCTCGCGGATGTTGCAGAGTGTGGGTTTCGCTTCGGGATGATGTGAATTAAAATAGTTGAACTTATCGGCCACTTCTTCCGGTACATCGCCCCCGGGTTCTTCATAGCCAATAAACCAGAACCGCGCCTGCCACGAACCATAGCCATAGAAATGATGGAGCCAGTGGAGGAGTTGGGGTTCTTCAATATGCATGAATCGAAAGTTAGTTATATAATTATTTGATTTTCGTAATTCTAGCTTTGATTTAGGTTTAGCTTGTTTATGCTGAACTGCTTTCCTTTGTCCTGATAAATTCTGTATTTTGAAAAGGACGTAAAGAATAATAGATAGCTTCAGGATTTTGAATTCGGTACTTTTACAATGATCAAAACCAAATTACTGTTGGCCTTGGCCGGAGTACTCACCCTGAGTTCCGGCTATGGCCAACCCAAAGACAGCACCTTCTTTTTTCGTGCTGATTTAAGCGTAACCAACAACGGTTTTTCTATCATTCCCGCCTTTACACTTGGCGATCCAGCCGCTTTTCTGGATCTGAAGATGGGTAATAAACGGGTAAGCTTTGAACCGCAATTTCGGTATGCGTTAGAAGGTCGGCCATGGTCGCTTGTTTTCATTTATCGGTATAAAGCCATGATCAAGCCTAAGTTCCAGTTGACTTTTGGAGGTCACCTGCCTGGCTTGAATTTTATTACCCGAACAGTGGATGTCAATGGTATACAGGAGGAGCTGTCGGTAGCAAGACGATTTTTGGCAGTGGAGATCATGCCAACCTATAAGTTTTCTGATCGCTCCAGCCTGGGGATTTATTTTCTTCGGGGTCATGGCTTCCAGCAGCATGGTCCTCAGGATTCACATTTTGTGTCCCTCCAAGGAAGTTTCACCAGGATCAAGCTGACTGGCAAGACGTATTTTAGTTTCAATCCCCAGGCGTTTTATCTGAAAGTAGATTCAGATGATGGATATTATATCAATGCAACGGTAACGGTTGGTATCCTTGACTTTCCGATCACGATCTCAGGAATCGTTAACCAGGCTATTGAAACAACGATACCGGCACAGGAATTCGACTGGAGTATCAATTTGATCTATACGCTGGACAAAAAGTTTGTTTTGAAGTAGGATGTTTCATTAATCCACTTGTAGCCTTGTAGCCCGCTATAGGGTCGGGGCAACCTAGTTTACAAACAGACCGATTTAAATTTTACAAAGACAGATTCTTAACAGAGGCAAGTATACGACCAACGATACTGTTAATTTGTACACCAACGTTAAGACTCGATTGACAACGAAGTAACAGTGACCCTTTGTTTATTTTAAAAGGGTTCACCTCCGAAGTCCCCACTTCATTCGGCACATGCCCTAGCTGCGCAAACTCACCACGACACCAAAACTATGGCAAGAGCCAAATTCTTCCCATAAAGAAATAAAAGGGATGCGTTTATAGCATACTCGCTAACTCCGTAGCTTTATGCACATTCATTTTTTCAAAGATGTTTCTTTTATGCGCTTTCACTGTGAAAGGAGAAATAAAAAGTTTGTTTGCTATTTCCTCACTTGAGTCTCCTTGCGCAATTAATCGGGCGATTTCAAGCTCTCTCTCGCTTAAATTTGAAATTGGATTGTCTGCGGGTATAAAAATCTTTATAAACTCATTATGACCACTTAGTTCATCATAAAATTCCGCTTTGAAAATGATTTTGTTGTCTGTCTTTTGATCCGTTATGTCACTGATCGTTCCTAATCCAATCAAAGGATAGCCTTTTTCTCTATCAGGAATTACACAAAATTGATTTAGATATTTACCGTAAGTCCCATCCCCGCGCATAGCCCGGTAGTTATTGGTATACCTTACTTTATCACGAAGTGAGATCGGAATATCCTTAGCTATTACTTCGGCCCAGTGGAAGCAATCTTCCGTTAAGATTTTTCGGTCTGCAGGATGAATAGTGCTAAAAGTATAATTCATTCCAAATTCTCTGAATTTCTGTTGAATTTCTTCTTCCGGAACACGAAACAGTTTGCCGAAAATATTCGGTGTCAAAAACTTTATTCCCAAATCCACATAACTAAAAATATAGTAGGCCATGGGATCAAGACCATTGAAAGACTTTACAACAGGATGCGTTTCTAGTAAATTTTTTAGTAAGCCTTCATAATACTCGGGTGGGTTAACGAGTAGTTCATCGCTAAAGTGAAAAAGATTGGATGGGATGTTATCGGCAGGTTTCATTCTTTTATCAAGATAAAGAAACGATCAAAATAGATCTTTTGTTCTATTGATTTTTATTTATCGGAAAGGGCTGTCCCAGGCATTGAAAAATACTCCTTTTGTGCTATTGAGTTGCTAAAATACCCTTTTCAGAATTGCATTCGCCATTTTTAATGCGTAAAACTTTGGAGATAATGAAGAAGAACCATAGCCAAATGCAGCTGCATTGAAACCAAAATTATACTGTCACGTATAGAATCTCAATCAGAAAATTATGGCAAATGAAAACATCCTTGATACCGTTAGCCGCGGTTTTGTTATTGCCTATTCTGCATCGGCACAATCTGTACATGATTAAAATTGTCAAAGGCGACAATCAATGGAATAAAACTTTTTACAAATGGTTGGCTTGAACAAAAACAGAAACTCTTTTCTGTAAAATCCTTTGATAGGATTAACCCAACTTCACTTCACGCGTATATAGTATGAGATTCAAAAGATGAAGGCACTATTTATATTTATTGCAGTTTCATTGGGTTCGCTAACTGGTCTTACGCAAGGCTTTTGGATTACCACGCGCGATTTTCCCGGTGGACCCAAAACGGCTTTTGCGGGCGTGCAAGATTCCATTTTAGTTGTGGGAACAGCCCGTGGAATTTGGCGTTCAGAAAATGAAGGGTTTAGTTGGACAAAAGCACTCAGTTCCTCTTACATTTATTGTCTACATGCTTCTGGTACTGATACACTTTTGGCTGGCGGAAAGGGTAAACTTTTCTTTTCGTATGACAAAGGTATCACCTGGGACTCGGTTTCGGTTACCACCTCTTATCCCATTGTTAAAATAGTTGAAAATAATGACCAGGAGTACTTTTTCATTTCGAGTGGTTTTACCAATGAAGATGGTTTTGTTGGAGATGGAGTGTTTTATAACAATGGTGATTTAAGAAATTGGGAGAAACGAGTAACAGGTCTCCCGCCCCATTTACTCTCTGTTGAACAACTTGCTATAGACAAAAACGGAAGGATTTACATAACACTGCCTGATGAAAATACAACGGGCCAGGGTGGCTTGTATTACTCGAACAACGATGGATTAAATTGGCAACAATCGCCCTTATTCGTTACGAATCTTGGTACGATAAAAGTTTTAAACTCATCCGGCATCAGCATAACTCCCGAAGACTCTGTTGTCGTTAGTGTAACTGGAACTGCGGTTAATATTAGCACCCGGTTAAATATGATTAAGCATATTAACGATGTTGAAAACAGTTCTGCCTGGCGACCGTGGAGGATACGAAAAACAGGTAATTGGTGGGATGATATTACTTTAAATACCATACACTTTTCCAAACGCGGAGATTGGTATAGTTCGTTTAGCAGTACAGTCAGCACAGGCGGAGTCTTTCTATCAGAGGATAAAGGAATCAATTGGATAAAGCGAACACAAGGGGTGGGTTTAAGTATAACGGATCGTTATGAAAATAGTCTCTATTATGAATCGACTGCTGGAAAAATATTTATGGTTCAGCTTTTAGATGAACGCGCGTATTACACCAATCATTCATTACTCAATCCGATCCTTCTTTCCGGCACTATTAGAGATGACCAAGGCAAAGCCTTGATGGGTTGCACTATCCTGGCAAAAAACAATTTAACATCAACCGATTCACAGGGAAACTTCTCGATCGTTGTTCCCACGGGTTGGTCTGGTAATTTAATTCCCTCGAAGAGTAATTTTACATTCAGTCCGGAATCTGTGTCAATCACAAATGCTCAAGAGGCAAATGTAAATATCAACTTTATAGGTACATACGTGGGTACCTACTTCATTTCAGGTTATGTGAGAACGATCAGTGGGCAGCCAATACCAGGAATTTCAGTAACAGGATTTCCTGAAAATGTTTATACAAATGAATATGGCTATTACTTAGCAGAACTTCCGGCACGATGGTCCGGCACCATTATGCCAACACAAACCGGATATGAGACGAATCCAACGTCAATCACCGTAACGGAGTTAAAATCTGATTTGATTAATCAAGATTTCACCCTTCGTAAACAGGGCGTTCTTTATATTATCGGCAGGGTGTTAGATGAAAATCAAAGCCCATTCCTCGATGCAACCTTAACGGGATTTCCTGAAACCACAAGAATAGATGCCACAGGGAATTTCTATGGCGAATTACCCGTAGGTTGGTCAGGTACGATTATCCCGGTGGCTGAAGGTTACCAATTCACTCCTGAAAAAATTCAAGTAACTAATCTGCAAAGTGATCTCATTAATCGGGTTTTTATTGCCTCCCAAGTGGTTACAGGGCATCTCTTATCTGGTTTTGTTACCGATTTGTCTGGAGCCCCGTTAAGTAACGTATCAATCATAGGACTACCCAACGAGTTAAAAACAGCCGCAGATGGAAGCTATCGCGTAGAACTGCCCAAAGGATGGACGGGAGTCATTACGCCAGTTTCGGATGAGTATACATTTAATCCATCATCGATTACGATCACGAGCCTCTCTGCCTCATTATCGAATCAGAACTTTACAGGTTCAATTGTTACTGGGGTAGTGGACGAAAACCTTTCAAATAATATCTATCCAAATCCAACACGGGATGGCCTTATCCATTTAAGAGCCCAGCCCGAAATGCGTGTACGAATTTGGAACTCTACAGGGCAAATGATTTGGCAAGGTGATTCAAAGGACTTATCCATAAACGAGTTTCAACTACCTCAAGCTGGAATTTATTTTGTCTCCATCACGGATAAAGCGAATAAGATGCAAACCATCAAAGTTCTTTTCCAATAAAGTGGTCTTTGTTAACTACTTCTGACGGGGAACAAAACGAAATTAGCTATTCAAGGCACGTGTATGAAAACTAGCCTCACCTTTTTAATTATTTTTTTCCTTGCCTTTACAAATTGTACTGACACGGACTTCTCACCCCCTCCTGAACAGATACCGGATCTGGTTCCTGAAGATGAAATTATTACCATACCGGTAGTAGTTCACGTAGTAAACTATAGTCCTGATCCGTTTGAAATTAGTGACGCTAGAATACTTTCACAACTAGACGTTCTAAATCAAGATTATAGGAAAAAGAATGTGGATTGGATTAAAACACCTCCTGAGTTTAAACACGTGGTCGCAGATGTTGGGATAGAGTTTGTCATGGCAAGGGTTGACCCCGAAGGCAATCCCACCAACGGTATTATTCGAACAACTTCGAATGTAACAGGTTTTGACGGACTCAGCATTGAACAAAGTGCGCCTGTAGAAAGTATGGCACTTTATTTTACGAGTAAGGGGGGGCAGGACGCCTGGCCGAATGATCAATATCTAAATATTTGGATAGCGGACTTAAGCGACCGACAAGGAAATCTCTCCCTAGCTGGATATGCCAATCCACCAGGTTCAGATCCAAGAATGGACGGCATTGTTATCGATCCGCGGGCATTTGGAACAAGTTTATCAAGTGAATCGGCTTATTCATTGGGTAGGTCAGCGACACACGAAATAGGACACTGGTTGAATTTAAGACACATCTATGGAAAAGACGGTTCCTGTGAGGATGGAGAAGACGGTGATCTGGTAGACGATACGCCTGTTCAACAGTCCCAGACTCTTGGAAGTCCAGTTCATCCCATTTTTTCATGCGGACATGCCAGTATGTTTATGAATTTTATGGATAGGGTTGATGACAAATCCATGTTTATGTTTACAATCGGGCAAAGAAAAAGGATGCGAAAGCTCTTTGACAAAGATGGGTTTAGAAGAAAATTGTACATAAAGTTACATAACACTCCATGAACACTTTTATGCAACATGAAACTTACATTTTTTTCAACCGCACACACATTAGCTTGCTACACAAACGGCTCACATCCAAAGCCAGTCAAAGAGTGTGCTCATTGCAGGGTACTTGGACAGGTGTGAAATGAAAAAAGTCACACCGCAACTCTACTGTAAAAGATTGTTGTGAATTAGCGGTGAAACGAATGAAGGCTACGAATTGAGTGAGGAGAATAGACCCTGAGTCTGGCAACAGAATGCTTCTGCAATAGCGCGGTGACGTGTACGATATAAGTGTTTTCTTCGTTCTGCGTTTGGTGTCAGATACAGGACGCCTTCGGGAGCACGCTACTACAGAAGCAGAAAAGTTAAATATTTGATGAGGCATTCTGATGTTTGATTTTTATAATGTTTCTAACGTGGATTTTCCCTATTTTAGTGACAGCATAGGATTGTTTACCCACTTCCCCTTAACGTATTATTCAATATGGCAACATTTACCCTCAACATTAACAACAAAACACAGTCTGTAGAGGTCGATCCGGCAACCCCGGTCCTTTGGGTGTTGCGCGATCACCTCAATCTGGTGGGAACCAAATTTGGTTGCGGAATTGCCCAATGTGGTGCCTGTACGATTCATGTGGATGGGGTGGCCGTGCGATCTTGTTCTTTACCGGTTTCCGCAATTGGTGAGAAATCGATTACGACCATCGAGGGTTTATCGGAAGCGGGTGATCACCCCGTACAAAAAGCGTGGCTCGAACATGATGTGCCGCAATGTGGCTATTGCCAGGCCGGACAAATCATGAGTGCGGCTGCTTTGTTAAAGGAAAATCCCAATCCAACCGATGAGCAGATTGAAAGCGCCATGAATGGCAATATCTGCCGGTGTGGTACTTACGTGCGCATCAAAGCCGCAGTTAAAACAGCTTCTCAAAATTTAAACGCCTAACCTCATGACCGTGATAAAAACTTCAATTGGCAGACGTTCATTTCTAAAAACTTCGGCCCTGGCGGGCGGTGGCTTTATGCTCAGCTTCAGTTGGCTGGCCGGTTGTAAACCAACGCCCGAAACATTAGAGCTCCCCAAAGAATGGTTTGAGTTAAACGGCTATTTAAAAATTGGTGAAAATGGATTGGTCACGATCATGTCGCCCAACCCCGAGATTGGCCAGAATGTAAAAACCTCGATGCCCATGCTGGTAGCCGAAGAGCTGGACGTGGATTGGAAGAATGTTATCGTAGAACAGGCACCGCTTAATACCTCCGTATTCACACGCCAGTTAGCTGGTGGCAGTCAATCGATCAGTCAGAGTTGGAAGAGTTTGCGCATGGCCGGTGCCACTGCACGTAGGATGTTACGTGAAGCAGCAGCCAAAAGCTGGCAGGTACCGGTGGATGAAATTACCACCGAAGCCAGCATGCTGTATCATAAGGCCAGTGGCAAGTCGGCCAGTTATGGTGAAATGGCATCGGCAGCGGCCAAAATGGAAGTGCCGAAAGAAGTGGAACTGAAGAATAACAGTGACTTTAAAATCATCGGCACCTCGCGCAACAATGTAGATGGTAAAAAGATTGTAACCGGGCAGCCGCTGTACGGATTGGATTATCGCAAAGAAGGCATGTTGATCGCCATGATTGCCCATCCGCCTGCCTTTGGTATGAAATTGAAGAGTGTGGATGACTCACAGGCCAGGACCATGCCGGGCATCAAAGACGTATTCACGATTAAAACCTACCCAGACGATTATGCCCAGCAATGGTGTGATGTAGATTCATTTCCGGAACTGGTAGTAGTCGTGGGTAACACTACGTGGGAAGTTATGAATGCCCGAAAGGCCCTGAAGCTGGAATGGGAGCCATTTGCCGATCATGAAATTTCATCTTCCACCTTCTGGGGATCCACGGTAAAAGTAAAAGTGCCGGGCGGATTGGAGAGCAGTGCTCAACATGCCAAAGTAATGAGTGAGCTTTCAGCAAAGTCCGGCAAAGTTGTTCGCAAAGACGGCAACCCCGAAGCGGCATTTAAGAAAGCCGCTAAAGTGGTGGAGCGTTCGTATACCGCTCCATTCCTCGCGCATAATACGATGGAGCCCATGAATTTCTTTGCCCATGTTACCGATGAGAAAGCTGAATTGGTGGGCCCGATTCAAACTCCGGAGTACATGGAAAAAAGTGTGGCCGCCCGGCTCAACTTGCCCCTGGAAAAGATTGATATTCAGATGACGCGCCAGGGTGGAGGTTTTGGAAGAAGATTGTACGGACACTTTTTGGTGGAGGCTGCGGTGATCTCCCAAAAAGTTAAAGCCCCGGTAAAATTGATTTACACCCGCGAAGACGATATGTCGTTTGGCGTGTACCGTCCTGCCTATCATGCCTTTTACCGCGCGGCACTGGATGAAAACAATAACCTGATTGCCTTTCATGTGAAGGCCGGTGGTATACCGGAGAGTCCATTGTTTGCCAATCGTTTTCCGGCTGGAGCCGTGGAGAATTATCTGGCAGAATCCTGGACAGCCGAATCGAACATCAGCGTAGGGGCATTCCGCGCTCCGGCCTCCAACTTTATTGCCGGTGCCGAGCAATCGTTTTTAGATGAAGTGGCCGAAGCAGCCGGAAAAGATCCGATTCAGTTTCGCATCGATTTGTTGAACCGGGTAGTTAATAATCCGGTTGGCGAGAACAATGATTATGAAGCCAAGCGGTTGATTGGTGTGCTTGAGCTGGTGAGAAGTAAATCGAACTGGGGACAAGACATGCCCGAGATCCACCGGGGTGTGTCGGCTTACTTCTGTCACGATAGTTATGTGGCGCATGTCATTGATCTGAAAGTTGAGAAGGGTAAACCGCGTGTTGAGAAAGTGCATTGTGCAGTGGACTGTGGAATTGTGGTTAATCCGATTGCCGCCATTAACCTGGTGGAAGGTGGTTCCGTAGATGGTATTGGGCACGCCCTGTACAGTGGCCTCACGTTTACCAATGGAACACCCGATCAAACTAATTTTGACAAGTACCGCTTGATCCGGCACAAGGAAGCACCGAAAGCAATTGATGTTCACTTTGTAGAGAGCGATGTGGATCCAACCGGATTAGGGGAGCCACCGTTTCCACCGGTAATTGGTGCGTTGGCGAATGCTTTATATAAAGCAACCGGTAAACGTCATTATCAACAGCCGTATTTGGGTGAAGGGATAACATGGGGTTGAAAACATTAACCGTTACGTGCGCAGAGTTCTTGAAAACTCAGCGCGCGTGGTGGTTAATATAAGTCGAATCACCCACCACTCACTGGCGGAATCAAGGCCACTTCATCGTTTTCCGTCAACACGTGTTCATCGGCTGCGTATTCCAGATTGATGGCAATAAAAAGGGAGTTGAGTTTTTGAAGATCAGGATAAGTCGTGTACAGATGGTTACGCAAATCACCCACCGAATTACCCGTCAACACAATTTCCACTTCCCGGCCACCCAGAATATCGCGCGAAATGCCAAACGTCTTTATTTTCAGATTCATTTGACAAATATACACGACCGAGCTTTCACAAATTTCTTTTTGCCTCCTAACTTACCCGTGATTTGAACAACTTGATTACACCGCAACTCTATGATAACCATGGCCGCCCGATTAACTACCTGCGGCTAGCCGTTACCGACCGGTGTAACCTGCGATGCTTTTATTGCATGCCCGAAGAAGGGATTCATTACTTGCCTAAAAAAGAGTTGCTCACCTTCGAAGAAATTGAACGAATGGTTCACATCATGGCATCGTTGGGCATTTCCAAAATCCGGTTAACAGGTGGCGAGCCTTTTGTACGCACGGATTTAATACAGTTAATCCGCAGGATTGTAGCCACGGAGGGCATCAATAGTTTGCACCTCACCACGAATGGAATTTTAACGGGACCCCACATTGCAGAGCTGAAAGCGTTAGGTATTGCGTCCATCAACTTAAGCCTGGACACCTTGGATCGGGAACGATTTAAGAACATCACCCGCAGGGATGAATTCGACACGACCTGGCAAACACTGCAACGGTTAATCGCCAGCAAGATTCCGGTCAAGATTAATGCGGTGGTGATGGACGGCAAGAACACGGACGATCTCATTCCAATGGTGGAGTTGACCCGGCATCATCCTCTCTCGGTTCGCTTCATTGAAGAGATGCCCTTTAATGGGGAAGGCAATCATTATCCGCAATTAACATGGACGTATAAAAAAATCCTGTCCTGGATTCAGCAACATTATCCCAATCTGGAAAAGATGAAAGATGAGCCGCATGCCACTTCCTACACATACAAAGTGCCCGGCTTTCAAGGCGATGTGGGGGTGATTGCTGCGTTTAGTCGCACGTTTTGTGGAACATGCAACCGCATTCGTGTTACTGCGCAGGGCGTTTTAAAAACCTGTTTGTATGATGACGGGGTCTTAAACATCAAAGAGTTGATGCGTTCAGGTGTTTCAGATGAAGTCATTAAGGTTGAATTACTCAAGTCATTTGCCTCACGCCCCAAAGATGGCTTTGAAGCCGAGACACACCGAAAAAACAAATCCATTCATGAGTCCATGTCCACAATTGGTGGTTAATACAAGTAACTTGGCGAGTATTAGCAGTGCGGCATCTTGGTGTTTTCATACTACCATGATGAGAATTCTGTATGCTGGTTTAATTCTAATTGCAGGTTCAGCTTTTGGTCAAAACGGAAACGAGCCCGTAAAATCATTCCTGATTACAGGCGAAGTAATAGCGGAAAAGAAAATCAGACTCGATGATCTGGCAAATTTCCGGGAGTCATCCTTGGGCGATATCACCATCCTGAATCACCTGGGTGAAGTAAAAAGTCAACAGAAAAAGCTAAAAGGAGTCCTGTTGCGCGATGTACTCGATAAAATTGAAATCAAGAGCGAAAGCCCGAAAGTACTGAGTGAATACTACATCGTATGTAAAGCGACCGATGGCTACACCATTGTATATTCGTGGAACGAAGTTTTTAATAACCCGGCCGGAGAATCCATCTACCTGGTTACTTCCAAAGAAGGTGTGCCCGCAAGTAACCTGGAAGAAAGTATTTTGATGGTTACGCCCCGCGATTACAAAACCGGCAGGCGGTACTTGAAAGGATTAACTAAGATTGAAATCAAGCGCGCCAACTGATTCATGGAGTCTTACATTCTGATCTCAGCCTTTTTTATCATTGCTTTGGTTTATTCATCGGTTGGTTTTGGAGGTGGGTCCAGTTACCTGGCCTTGCTGGCACAACCTTTTTTTGGCTTGCTGCCGGAAACCATTCGCCCAATAGGATTGCTTTGCAACATTGTGGTGGTTACTGGAGGAACCTTCATTTTCTATCGACAAGGTTTATTGAAGTGGAAGGAGATCTGGCCTTTTTTGGTACTCAGTGTCCCGGCTGCGTTTGTCGGGGGCTACTGGAAGTTGAACGTTCACACCTTTTTTATTTTGTTGGGTTTTACCCTGGTGCTGGCCGCGGTGTTCCTTTGGGTCAAACCCCACAACACGACCTCACGCAAACTCTCACTCACCAGTCAACTGGGCCTAGGGGGTGGCATCGGTTTGCTTTCAGGATTGGTGAGTATTGGTGGGGGCATTTTTCTCTCGCCCATTTTACATCTATTGAGCTGGTCAACAGCCAGCAAGATTTCGGCTTTGGCCAGCGCGTTTATTCTGGTGAATTCGATCAGCGGATTAATCGGATATTTTTCGGCTGGCGGACATTCATTTCATTGGCCATTAGCAATACCCTTATTGGTGGCGGTTTTAGTGGGCGGGCAGATTGGTTCGCGGCTAGGCTCACAGGTATTTAATGAAGTATACATCCGCAGAATTACCGCCATTGTAATTCTGGTTGCGGCCCTGAACATTTTGAGAGATCATTTGTGAAAATATATTCTATGAAACTTCTTTTGGTTTTTTTCCTGGCCTCATTTTCGATCGCTTCCTACGCTCAGACCCGCGTCAATCCGATGATTCCAAATTTTGGTGGAGTTTTTCCTATTCCCTATGCAGAAGAAAAACCAGATCCTACCTTGGACTATAACATCGTTATCGAAATTGAACGCCCCAGCGATAAGCCCGATACGCTCAACTGGGCGCTTAACAATGTTGCGCGTTTGCTTAACCTGCATGTATCCGGAGGTGTACCCAAAGAAAAGATTCATGTCATCCTCGCCATCCACGGTGGAGCAGCATTTACGGTGATGAACAATGAGGCTTACCGAAAAAAATACGGAGTCGATAATCCCAACCTTAAACTTTATCAGGAACTACAGGAAGCCGGTGTCAGGATTTTTGTGTGCGGTCAGTCGCTGATTGCGCGAAACATTGACCGCTTGAAGATGGTGCCGCAGGTAAAAATTGCAACTTCAATGCTCACCACGTTGACTACCTACCAGCTTAAAGGTTATGCTACCTTAAAATTCTAATCTACCGAATATCTTAATGCCCAATACTTTATTCCTGAGTTAAGAAGTATGATCATAGACAATCACCCATTCGTTATTTTTCTTTTTAAAGAGTAGGGTAAACGGCCCGCTGGGCTGGTCGGCTTCTCGAAATAATGTGTACTGACCGGTCAGTAAATAGCAATCCGGTGCCAGCGGTACAAGTTGCCAAATGTCGAACTGCAGTCGGCCCATTAATTCGCGGGTAGAGTAATTCTTTTTGTAGTTATCGAGGGTTTGTTGCCAGCCATAGCGGATGGAGGAACCAATAAATTGCAAGGAATCAGATTTCCAATAACCCTCCATAAATAACTCCAGATTGCCAGCATTCCAGGCATCCTGTTGTTTAGCTAATACTTCGCGGATCGTGTTCTCTGCTTCCTCATCATGGACCTTGACCGGTTGTGAACATCCGATGATGAATACCAACATCCCAAGTAAATATTTCATAGTTTATTTTTTATCCAGTGGAATAAACTGACCCTCTTCCAGTTTACCGTTGGTGACTTTATACAGTGTAACTCCAGAGGGCAGCAATTCATCACCATGCCGGTTTGCTTCTACTACGGCTCCCGTTTGTTCATAGCGGGTTTTTTGCCCGGAGGATTCATACCAGAATACCTGCCGGGCATGATAATGTCCGGTTAAGACCAACGGCAGCGGATGGGACTGCAACAAATCCATGACTTCCCCGGCATTCGATACCACATGCCGGAACTGGAGTTTACCACTTTCTCTTTCCAGGGTTCGGGATGGACCTTCTTCGGTAAATGAATTCATGCTAAGTCCGCCAGAATAAAATGGAATGTGACCGAAGGGAATTACCGGTGTTGTGGCGGGTACCTGGGCCAGGTCGGCCTTCAGCCATTTCAGTTGTACCGAGTCAATATGCCCGTAATACCACAAGTCCTCGAAGTCCACATTATCCAAACCAATAAAATGCAGACCACCAAAATTGAATGAATAATAGTTGGGGCCTAAATACTGATGGTACATTTTCTTCCCATAGAGCGGATGAGTTTTACTCACCAATGACAGATGTCGTTCAATTCCAAAAATTTCATGATTACCGGGTACACTCCAAACCGGAACTGTAAACTTGGTCAGTTCACGCAGATACAAATCATAATAGCCAGTGGCTTCTTTTTCACTCACCCGCAAGGCGTCCTTAACCAAATCTCCGGTAACCAAAATAAAATCCGGTTGTAACTGGTTGACAATAGCCCTGAGTTTTTCCATTCGGTCAAGACTTTTTTCGCTGATGTGGGTATCGGAGGCATGAATGAAGGTAAAGCTGGACTTAACGGGGACCGCTACCAACGCAAAGTCATTGGTAGTACTGATTTTTTGCCACCAGATTTTGGTGAAGTAACCTTCCGGTAAAGAAACGATGACAAACCCTTGATTACCGCGTGATTGAATTTCATAGTGACCCTTCGAATCGGTCAGCACCACCTGAACCTGATCGGAAACGGCAACTCCCGCCAGGCCAGCTTCATCTTTGTCGCGCTGGCCGTTTTTATTCTTATCGTGATAAACAATTCCCTGCACCACTTGCCCGGTTTGTGCCCGTGTAGGTTGCATGTATAGCAGGATCAAAATCAAGGGTAGCATTCTCATGGAGGTAAGATACAAAATCAGGTTGATCTGCCAGGGTATCCGGTGTGGCCATTTCGTCAATCCTTCCTATTTTGCATGCCTATTTAACGTTCCGCAATGAAGAAGCTTCGTTTCACTGAACATATTTTACCGCACCTGATCGCTGTTTTTATTTTTTTGATGGTCACGGTTCTTTTTTTCAATCCCATCTTTTTTGACAACAAAGCCATTCAGCAAGGCGATATCGAGCAGTGGAGTGGTTCTTCAAAGGTGTTGCGCGATTACCGGGATCAAACCGGAGACGAAGGGCTTTGGGCCAGCACCATGTTTTCAGGGATGCCGGCCTATCTGGTCAATATTGAGTGGAGCGATGGTGTGGTGGTCGGAATCAAAATGGTGATGTCGCTTTTCTTGCCTCATCCGGTGCGCAACATCTTCCTTGCCTTTCTTTGTTATTATATCCTCTTGCTCACCTTCCGGGTGCGACCGTGGTTCGCAATAGCGGGTGCATTGGCGTTTGGTCTTTCTTCCTATATGATTATCGGCTTATCGGCCGGGCACAATGCCCGCATCGGAGCCATCGCGTTTATGCCGCTGGTCATGGCGGGCATCCACTTAGCGTTCAGCGGAAAACGAATGCCCGGCTTTGGACTAACCGCCATGGGGTTGGCTTTACACCTGCGCGAGAATCACCTGCAGATTACCTATTACCTGGTGCTGATCGTAGTTGGTTATGGATTGATGCAATTGGTTCTGGCTGCCCGCGCCCGGCAGTTGGGAGAATTTTTCAAAAGCTTGATGATGCTCATTCCTGCAGCCGTCATTGCGGTAGGCACGTTCTTCGGTCAGTTCTGGTCCATCAGTGAATATACGCGCTATTCTATTCGCGGACCTTCAGAAATTGCCACCCAACAAGCGCAGGATGTGAATGGACTTTCGAAAGCCTATGCGTTTCAGTACCGGTATGGCATCTGGGAGCCCATGACGTTGTTCCTGCCTAATTTTTATGGGGGTAGCAGCCGTGAGTATTTTGTACAAGATCAAAACAGCGAATCGTACAAGGCATTAGTTCAGTCAGGTGATAATGAAACAGCCAACCAGCTAGCCAATTTCACTTCGGCTTACTGGGGCCCACAGGACTTCACCGTAGGGCCCTATTATGCCGGTGTATTGGTTTGTCTGCTCTTTGCGATTGGGATGGTGTTTACCGATCGCCAATACGTTGCGTGGTTGGTGCCCTTAAGTGTGTTGAGCTTGATGTTGAGCTGGGGCGACAGCTTTGCTTCGTTCAACTATTTCATGTTTGATTATTTCCCGGGTTACAACAAGTTCCGCTCGGTTAACTTCGCGTTGGTGATCATTCTGTTTGCCATGCCGCTGCTGGGTTTGTTGGGTTTGGAAAAAGTGGTTGCCCAGGGCTGGAGCAAGGATCTGCAGCGCAAACTTATCTGGCCGGTATCCCTTGTTCTGGGTTTGATTCTGGTGCTGATCCTGGTAGGAGGTTTTGGATCTTTCCTGAAGCCGGAAGATGGCCAATTACCACCGTGGTTTCAAAACGCCTTGAAGAAAGATCGGGTGGCTTTGTTGCGGGCTGATGCCTGGCGAGCCTTGTGGTTTGTTTTGCTCTTTTTAGGAGCTGTGTTTGCCTTACTTCGGAATTTTATTAAGCCGGCTTTGGTGTATCCGGTATTGGTCGTGCTGATGTGGGCCGACTTAGCCTTGATTGATAGCCGGTACTTTTCGAAAGAAAACTACAAGCGCAAACGCGAAAACGCGATCGCCATGCCAACCCCGGTGGATGAAGAGATCCTGAAAGACAAGAGTTACTTCCGCGTGTATAATTTACAAAGTCCGTTTACCGAAGCCCGTACCTCTTACTTCCATCATTCATTGGGTGGGTATCATGGCGCCAAACTCAGACGGTATCAGGATTTGTATGATTCGTGCATTACCAAAAACACGCAGCAATTGATTCAGGACGTGCAGCAAGGGGTACCGGATTTCCAACAGTATGGAGTGTTGAATATGCTCAACGCGAAGTACATCGTTTACGGACCGGAACGAAACAACTTCTTTCCGAATCCTGCCGCACTGGGCCCGGCCTGGTTTGTGAATGAACTACTTCAGGTTACCTCACCTGCCGAGGAGTTGAAACAGACGGGATTGATCGACACCAAAAATGTTGCCGTGATCAATAATCAACACAGTACCATGACGGGTAATCGTTCAGCCGCAGATTCACTCGCCCGTATTAACCTGGTGCAGCAAACTCCGCCTTACCTGAAATATGAGTCAACTTCTGCTACCGGAGGGTTAGCCGTCTTTTCTGAAATCTACTACCCCAAAGGCTGGCATGCGTTTATTGATGGCAACGAAGTACCGATCCTGCGCGCCAACTATGTGTTGCGGGCATTGGAAGTTCCGGCTGGTCAACATACCATAGAGTTTAAGTTTGAGCCTAAACCCTATGTGATCGGCAACCCGATTACATTAGCTTCAGGCTGGTTGTTATTGTTTGTCGTATTGGGTTCGGTAGGTTGGAGTTTCCGAAAATCGGAAGTGCTCGCGAATCCTTAAATCGGGAAGTCAACCAAACCTGGCGGTCAAGAAATTCGAGTCGTAAAATCTGCTCACTCATCTTTCAGGACCTCAACCGGATTGGTCAGTGCTGCTTTGATCACATGATAACCTGTAATGATGCTCGCCAGAAGCAGTGTACCTAATCCGGTTACCGCAAAAATCCAGGGCGAAGGTTCAATGCGATAAGCAAAATCCTGTAACCATTGGTGCATGAGCCAATAGGCGAGGGGTGAACCGGCCAGGAAAGCGAACAGGATAAGCCGGGTGTAACCACTTGAAATCATCACCAAAATGTTCATCACGGTGGCACCGGTAACCTTGCGGATCCCAATCTCTTTGGTCCGTTGTTCCAGCGAGTACACGATCATCCCCAACAACCCAAGTCCGGCAATCAGTATGGCCAATGAGGCCATGACGGTGAGGATGGTGCCAAATTGTTGTTGACTCTTGAAGGTTTCGGCAAAGGCCTGATCGACAAAGTAAAAATCAAATGGAGTATCACCGGCATAGGCTTTCCACATCCCCTCAAGTTGAGCCATCGTTGTTTCCCATTGTTCACGGCTTTGGGGTTCCATGCGCAAGGCCATGAAGTGATTGGGCTCCGGATATAATTGTTGTGATTTTACATGGAACACGGCCATGGGCTCAATCGGATTTTCTAACGACCAATAATTGAAATCGGCCAGAACCCCAATGATTTCATAGGTCGCATTTTCATACATCAGTTTTTTGCCGATCACGGTTTCATCCACCGGCCACCCGATTTTTCGAATGGTGGCTTCATTTACCAATACCCGTTCATAATCCCCGGGATTGTTGATCAGGAAATTTCGACCCACCTTTAATTTTAGTTGAAGGGTAGTCAGGTAATTTTCATCCCCCTTCAGAAAGTTCAGCGGAAATCGGAGCTCACGGTTTTCTTCTACTCCAAAGGTATCCCCACCCCAAATACGGGGCGGTACCGAGGTACATAAGCTGGCTCCGGCTACTCCAGGAATAGTGGTTACCGATTGCGTCAGACCTTCTTTTGCAGAAACAGCCTCTACGTGATTCACTACCAACAGGTTTTCCCGGTTAAAGCCAAGATCTTTGTCAGCCACATACTGCAGTTGCTGGAAAACTATCGCAGTGCATATCATCAAAATGATGGAAACACTGAATTGAAATACCACCAGGCCATCGCGAAACGCTTTTCCACCCCGACCTGTTTTTACTTTTCCTTTTATTGCGGCTACCGGATTGAAGCTGCTTAAAAAGAAAGCGGGATAGATTCCGGAGGCAAACGCCATGATGAGAATGAGCAACAAAAGCCCAGCAAAAATGTGGGGTGAGTCCACCAGATCAAGTTCTAACGTACTTCCGGTAATGGAATTAAAACCGGGCAGCAGGAGTTGAGTTAATCCTACCGCAAGAATCAGGGCTCCCAAGCAAAAAGTAAACGCTTCCAGAAAGTATCCTGCTCCCAGTTCTTTTCGGCCAAGCCCCAGAATTTTTCGCACGCTGGCTTCTTTCAACCTGCGGGTAAATTGTGCCGTAGACAAATTCATGAAGTTGATGCACGAAAGCAGGACGATGAAAATGGCGGCTCCCATGAAGGAATAAATCACGGTTAGGTTAGCGGAATCATTCAACCGGTTGAGCACCAACTCATGGGGTAAATGGATTTGGGTTAATGGCTGTAGAAACAATTCCCATTTTTTTCCGGATTGAACATAGTCTTCCCACGTTGTATTAAACGCCAGGCGCAAGGTCTCACCGGCATGTTTCTCGGGTATTTTAGAAAGTTTGGCTCTTACCCCTTCCACATTGGCGGTTGGGCTCAGCCGGATATAAGTCTCCAATTGTGTCCACACCCAACTCCAATAAAATTTTTCAATCGGAAAACCCTTCATGGAAAGCAGCAGGTCGAATTCGAGATACGAGTTATCAGGCGTGTCTTCCACAACCCCGGTTACTTCATAGGTTTTTTGGTTTTCATGGGAGGAAGTGCCAAGCCGCACCAGTTTGCCAATGGGTTCCTCATCGCCAAAATATTTTTGTGCCGTAGAGCGGGTCATGACCAGCGTATTGGCCTGTGAAAAAACGGAGCGGGCATCGCCTTTCAGCAAGGGGAAATTGAACATCTGAAAGAAATTCGAATCGGCTGCCAATACCCGATTTTCTTCGAATGAAATTACGTCCGATGTTGGGTTGGTATACGACACGATAAAATTGCCAGGCGTGTGCAGACTGGTCATCAGTTCCACCTCCGGTAATTCCTGGTGGATGGCATAAGCAACACCCGGGCCGGTGGAGGCAAACTGGGCATTGTTGTTTTCGCCCCAGATGAACGTTTGGTTGACCCGGTAGATCCGCTCAGCGTTTTGATGAAACCGGTCGTAGCTGTATTCATGGTTCACATACAGATAAATGACCAACGTACTGGCAATGCTGACGGTGAGCCCCAGTAGATTAATGGCAGAGAAGAGTTTCTGACGCCTGAGGTTGCGGATGAAGAGTACCAGGTAGTTTTTGAGCATGGTTGGTGAGGTTGGGTACCGCATGTTTCCAAAAGGTATGCCAACGGCTTATTGAAGTAAAATCAAGGGTTCTTGTAGTAAAGGTGTTCATGAAGGGCAGTTGGTTGTCCGCAACCGGTCAAATCTAAGCCTGACCCTTTTGGTATGAGTGGTAAGAATTACCGGACTGGGTGAGCGAGGAATTTATCGGTAGTGACAAGCGGATGTGGGATTAAGTCGAGCGTCACAAAGAGAATTCTTCGTGGTTTACGGGTTGCCGGTTACCGCAGCTTAGTTGGAGACTGGTTGGTAGACTCTTCCATGTATTGATTTGATATGCAGCCACTCAAAAATATTACAGCCGGGTCGGAATAAAGGTGTTGCTAGTTTCGAAAAAGAACCTGATTTTTATTCGGTTAACACTTCGCCAGCCGCCTGGCATCGAAGGTTACTTCACCTAAACAAAAACCAACATGGGGTTAAATACACTCGACTACATTGTTTTTGGCGCTTACTGTGCCTTGATTCTGGGTATCGGCTTGTGGGTATCACGGGATAAGGAGGGTAAGGAGAAAAATGCCGAAGATTATTTTCTGGCCAGCAAGTCGCTGCCGTGGTGGGCAATCGGTGCCTCCCTCATTGCCGCCAATATTTCAGCTGAACAATTCATCGGGATGTCGGGCTCCGGTTTTGCCATTGGGTTAGCCATTGCCAGCTACGAGTGGATGGCCGCGATCACGTTATTGCTGGTGGGCAAATACTTTTTGCCGGTGTTCATCAACAAAGGCATTTATACCATTCCGGAATTTGTAGAGAAGCGATTCAGCACCAATCTCAAGACCATTCTCGCTGTGTTCTGGATTGCCTTATTCGTATTTGTGAACCTGACCACCGTGCTTTATTTGGGTGCCCGTGCCATGGATACGGTGATCGGTACCGGAGATGGTGGCCTGATGATGTATAGCATTCTGGGTCTGGGTCTCTTTGCCGCTGCCTACTCGCTTTGGGGTGGCTTGTCGGCCGTAGCGTGGACGGATGTTGTTCAGGTGGTGCTGTTAGTGGTGGGCGGTCTCGTTACCACCTTTATCGCACTGGAACATGTATCCCCAACGGGGAGCGTAATTGATGGCTTTATTCATGTATGGGAAACGGTGCCCGGAAAATTTTCAATGATCGTGCAAAAAGGAGAAATCATTACACCGGATGGCCGCGATGCCTGGTGGGATTTACCCGGCCTGGCCGTGTTGGTAGGCGGCATGTGGGTGGCCAACATTTACTACTGGGGTTTCAATCAGTATATCATTCAGCGTACGTTGGCGGCTAAGAGTTTGCAAGAGTCACAGAAGGGAATCGTGTTTGCTGCCGGCCTTAAAATGATCATTCCGCTGATTGTGGTCATTCCCGGAATCATTGCCTATGTGATGAATGCCGATGCCAGTGGGGCATTAACGCCTCAAACCCTCGACCCTAGTTTTGTGAGCAAAACCGGATCGGTGGTTAATGACAATGCATTTCCCTGGTTGGTTCGTACGTTTATTCCTACAGGCTTGAAAGGATTGGTCATGGCTGCCCTGGCGGCCGCTATTGTTTCATCGTTGGCCTCCATGCTCAACTCCACATCCACCATTTTTACGATGGATATTTTCAGGCCCTACATCAATAAGAATGCAACCGACAGACAAACCGTCATGGTAGGTCGCTTAAGCGGATTTGTTGCCTTGGTAATAGCCATGCTCATCGCCCCCATGCTGGGTAACCTGGGTCAGGCTTTCCAATTCATTCAGGAATATACCGGGGTGGTGAGCCCAGGAATTCTGGCCGTATTCCTCACGGGACTTTTTTGGAAACGGGCAACCAACAATGCTGCTATCTGGGGTGTGATCATGTCCATACCCATTGCCATGTATTTTAAGGTGGCACCAAACGGTTGGTCCGATGCCGCCATCTTTGTCAACATTCCGTTTATGAATCAGATGATGATTACAGCCGTTTCATCGATCCTGATTATTATCCTGATCAGTCATCTGGAAGGCAAGGGACAGACGAATCCCAAGGGAATTATTATCTCCCCCGGATTTTTCAAGACCGATCCAACCTTTAATATCGGTGCCATTGCCATTTTGATTATTTGTGCGCTCTTATACGCCTTATTCTGGTAGGTGAGAGGCGCCTTTCTAAACCTCGCGTTACTGCATTCAGTTTAGCGCGAGGTTTTTTTATCTTTATTCCATGAACCGGATTGATCGCCTGACCGCAATTCTGATCCAACTGCAAACCAAACGGGTGGTGAAAGCGGAGGAGATTGCGGATCGTTTTGAGATAAGCCTGCGCACGGTTTACCGCGATGTAAAAGCATTAATGGAAGCGGGTGTGCCCATCGGCTCGGAAGCCGGTAAAGGTTATTTTATTGTGGCGGGCTTTCATCTACCCCCGGTCATGTTTACCCAGGACGAGGCTAACTCGTTGATGCTGGCGGGTAAATTGATCGAAAAGATTGCCGATAAATCGGTTCGGGAAGCATTTAATTCCGCGCTTTACAAAATTAAATCAGTCTTGAAGGACGATGACAAGGATGGGCTAGAGGCGCTGGATTCCAACATTCAGATTTATTTTCGCGGCCGCTCCGAAGGCAGTGCTCAGTTTCCGGATCATTTCTTAACGGAAATTCAGCGGGCCGTGGCCCGTAAACACGTGCTTAAGCTTGATTATGTGAATCAAGCCGGTGAGGTTTCGCAACGGCTGGTGGAACCGGCCGGAATTTTTTATTATAACCTCGCCTGGCACCTGATTGGCTGGTGCCGGTTGCGCAAAGAGTATCGCGACTTCCGGTCTGACCGGATCAAAAATTTGGTCACCACCGGGGAGCCCTTCCAGGAGCGGAATGCTTCCATGAAAGAGTACTATGAATCTATCTATGCGGCTCACCAAAATCTTGCGCGCGCAGTGGTTGTTTTTGATAAAAAAGCTCTCCGGGGCCGTCCGTTGAATTCAGCCACCCATCAAACTGACCTCGGGGATCGGATTCGGGCTGAATTCATCATGGATAATCTGGATTTTATTGCCCGTTGGCTGCTTATGTATGGCAATAGTGTGGAGGTGGAATCTCCTGATGCCTTGCGGACCCGGGTGGCCGAACTGGCACAGGAAGTATACCATCATCATCACCTTCAGCCGAGCCTCTCCTCGTAGGCATCTTCTGATCCTGTACGAAAAAAAATAAAATTTCTTTAACCTGTTGACATAGGGTTGTCATAACCCGGTTGTTGTTTAGCATTGACTTTATCACCATGCACACCCGGGTAGCCGATCAGAAGTTGAACCACCATCCGCCACGGCAAGGACAGGATCGGGTACGAAGAATTACGCTGGTGGTGGGTTTATTGATTGCCGCACTTACCCTGATGATCGTTATGAATTATGGAAATATTGGTATTTAAAACTTCTGTAACTTCCGTGGAAAGTGTCAGCCGATTGACTCCACTCTTGAATAAGCTGGCCGGCAAGGATCGTTGGAATTTTGCATTGGATGACTGTGATCGAATCTTGCGAATTACGGCAGGTCACGTGAGGCCCGGGCAAGCGGTACAGGTGCTGACAGAAGCGGGATATGCCTGCGAAGAATTGGAATAACTAAATGGGTATGAGAAAAATTATATTGGGACTTGCCGTCAGCCTGGACGGCTTCATCGAGGGGCCGAACGGAGAGTACGATTGGTGTTTTAACGATCAGGATTATGGACTCACCGAATTTTCCAGGCAGATTGATACCCTGATCATGGGACGAAAAACGTATGAAGTGGCCCAGACTTATGAAGGACCCAGTCCATGGAGTGAATCAACCACATACGTGTTTTCCCGTACTCTAAAAAGTTCGAAGCCGCGTGTGGTGATTGTAGCAGGTAATTTGGTGGAGTGGGTTCAGGAATTGAAATCCAAGCCGGGCAAAGATATCTGGTTGTTTGGCGGAGCCGATTTGATCTCGCAGTTTGCCAACCAGCACTTGATTGATGAGTATTGGCTTTCGGTGCACCCCATTTTGCTGGGCAAAGGAAAACCGCTGTTTCAGAATCTCGAGCAGCGGAAAAATCTTAAGTTGGTCAACTCGAAGGTGTATGACACGGGCTTGATGTCAGTTTGGTATCAACCCCTTGACCAGAAATCATAAACGTATTCTCTATAAACTCTTAAGGTGTATGAAGAAGATGGAAAAGGTGAAACCGGCAAGTAAGGGGCGATCCAAAAAGTCGTGGGCGGAAAAGATGGAGCAAGATCATTCCCAGGTTAAAATAATCGACATGGATTTTGCGGATCTCAAGGCCGGAAGCCGAATGTACATTTCTAATCCGAAAGTGATTGACGCCTACGTTCGCACCATTCCAAAAGGAAAGTCGGTGACGATGAAAACCATGCGCAAAGATTTAGCCCTCGATCATGGAGCCGAAGTCACCTGCCCGATAACGACTGGAATCTTTTTACGCATTGTGGCGGAGGCAGCCCATGAGCAATTGCAACAAGGTAAGTCGATAGCCCGGATCACGCCCTTTTGGCGGGTGATTGACAGCACCATGCCTTTGGCCAAAAAGTTGACCTTCGGATCCAAGTTGATTCGCGAAAAGCGGAAGCAGGAGGGACTCGAGCCTATCTAAAAGCCCGGAAAGTAAAGGCCAAGCGAAAGTCCATCATGCGGGCATAACTGGAGTACAGATTTCCGACATGATGCTGATGGACAATTTGGGTTTGGGTATTGATAAAGTCCGCAGTAACCTCACCGGTTCGATCTGTGCTGGTGGTATGGTGTTCTGGACCATCGGCATTCATATACGATACCTGACCACCCTGGGTATAATAGGCACTAAGATTAAGTAAAAACACATTGGCCTCTAGCTTTTTGAAGACGTGAGCCAAATCATATTGAATACCACCACCCAGAGAAACGATCATGGTACCATCTTTCATCAGGATGTCCCGGTCCAGGGGAGCACAATTATCCAGGTCATCGGGATCATAAATATTCAAATCTGTTCGATACCAGGCATACCCCACCTTGGCCCCCACGTATGGCGTAATCACCCGATTGACCATTAAATTGTAGCGGGCTGCTGCCGTCCAATTCAGAAAGGAATTGGAAACATGGACATCGGCTTGAGCGAGGGTGCCATCCGGAAATACATAGTCTTGCATACTCTGGTCGTATCCGTAAATCGTGTAGTTAAAATCCGTTCCCAGCGAATACCGGCCATCCGGTGAAACCAGGTAAAAATCCAGTACCACGCCATGCCCCTGGTTAATGTTGAATTTCATCTTGCCCATAGGATTGGCAAAGGTGTACCCCATTGACCACTCCCGGTTCCACTGGCCTTGTGTGCTACCGAAAGCGAAAAGCAGCACAAATGTGATGAGAATTGGTAGTTTGCCCATAACCGTGATTTTGCTAAGTGAAGATACGGAAAATTTTCCCGCAGGTTTGTTATGGCATAATTACCATTGTTCACCGGCAGGCTTTGTATTTTTGCCCATGCAATTAGAGGAAAAAGTGGCGGCCGTTCGCGAGGTGTTGATCAGCCTGGATGAACAGATCGCGACCTTTCAAAACCAGACGTCACTACACTGCAAGGTCGGGTGTGGCAAATGCTGTTTTAAACCTGATATCGAGGCTACTGTATTGGAATTCCTTCCGTTTGCCCTCCACCTCTATCAAAACAAGCAGGCCGAGGTTTGGCTCGAAAAACTCGATGCTAACCAGGATTCCATCTGTGTCATCCTTAACCCAATGCAAGCCGGGGGGTTGTGTTCGGAGTATGTTCATCGTGGACTGATTTGCCGGTTGTTTGGGTATTCCGCCCGCACCAATAAATATGGGCAGAAGGAATTGGTTACCTGCCAAATTATTAAAACCGAACAAGCTGATGCGTACAATCAGTCTGTTCAAAAGATTGAATCCGGATTAGAGGTTCCGGTGATGAGTAATTTTTACATGCGCCTACATGCCATTGATTACGAATTGACCCATACCTTTTATCCCATCAACGAGGCGATCAGGCGGGCCATCGAAACGGTCCTGCAGTACTATGCCTATCGCTAAAATTTACGAATCAGACTTTGCCCGATTTTTTGAATAACGCTGGCTGAAAGGGTTTTTACCCGAGGTTGGACCATCCCGGAATGCTCGATGGATTCCTGACTTTCCCACACTACGGTTGATAGGGCAACGAGCAGGGCAACAACAATTCCCGCAATCAGTAACAAGTCCTTATGGGTAAATTTTCGGAGCACGAGGGCACAGGTTTCAAATGCGGTGCCACAGTTTGAAATGGCCAATTTTACCCTGTTTTTTAAGTTTCCCATAGCAATTTTGTTCACATTCGAACAGGTGTTCTGCACTCTTTCGGACGATCCTGGTTACAAAGGCCCGGTCTTTGCTCATTCAGCAAGGTTGACCTATTATTGTTAACTTTGTCTCTCCATTGGAATTGAAATTACACACATGAGGAAATATTTGTTGTGGATGATGCTGTTGGCCTGGAGTCCCCTGTGGGCCCAGGAACCGTCACCGGTAAAATGGATGACCTTTGAAGAGGCTGTTGAAAAATCCAAAACGGAAAAGCGCAAGATTTTTATTGATGTTTACACGGATTGGTGCGGTTGGTGCAAGGTGATGGATAAAAACACCTTTACCGACCCCCAAATAGCCAGATTGTTAAATGAAAAGTTTTATCCGGTGAAGTTTGATGCTGAGCAAACGGCTGATGTTACCTTCCGGGGAACCACATTCAAATTTGTTCCCTACGGCAACAAGGGTTCGCATCAATTAGCCATGGCCTTACTCAATAATCAAATGAGCTATCCGAACTTTGTATTTCTTGATGAGGAATTTCGGATTATCCCGATCATTCAGGGCTACACCTCGTTACCCGGGTATCGCAAACCGGAAGAGTTTCACGTGTTTGTCAATTATATCAGCGGAGACTTTTATAAGAAGATTGCCTTTGACGACTTTCAGCAGAAAGAGTATAAATCACCTTACAAACCGGCCGGCCCCCAAGCCGGAGGCAGGTAAAAGGGCCTTAAAAAAAGAAGCGTCTTGCTCCAGGAGCAGGACGCTTTTATTTTCAGCAGGGGCTAGTTCGTTCGGTTAGTGTTTGTCTTGCTTTTTGGAGGTCCGGATATAATCCACGTAGCTGATGGCAGCCACAAAACCAACGATAACCGCAACAATGGTTACAAATAAATTAGCTCCGTCTCCAACATTTTGTTCAAACATAAAACTCTGATTTTATGTGGTCAAAGGTAAGGGTTCCGGTCAAAATCGCAATAATTCAGTTTTATAAATCCGTCAAATCCCCAGTTCTTCCCGGTTCTTTTTCAAAACCTCAATGATAAAGGCAATGTGTTCGGGCAAGTCAACACCCAGTAATTCTACACCGCGATACACCTCGTCACGCTCTACCTTGGCCGCAAATCCTTTGTCCTTTAATTTCTTGATAACGGATTTTACTTCCAGCGAAGAAATGCCATCCGGGCGAACCTGGCAGCAGGCCACAATAAAACCGGTCAATTCATCGCAGGCCAGCAAGGCCTTGTCCAGGCGGGTTTCATACGGAACGTTCCATTTGGTGTAATGAGCTGAAATCGCATGGGCAATTTTGGTCTCGCCCAGCGTACGGAGCTTCTCGACTATCACAGCCGGATGTTTTTCCGGAAAGGCTTCATAATCCGCATCGTGCAAGAGGCCGGCAATGGCCCACTCATCTTGGTTTTCATCATACGCTTCGGCATAGGCTTCCATCACCAATTCCAGGGTGCGCATATGACGAAGCAGGCTTGGATTTTTGGTGAGCTCAGCCAGCATTTCCCTGGCCTGTTGACGGGAGATCATTTACGGGCTATCGTTTTCCGCTTCGAATAAAAAATATTTAACGCACCCAATACAATGCCAATACCCAGGATGGCAATGGTGATAATCATCCGGGTATTTTTCAACTCCAGTGATTTTATTTCTTTTTCCGATTGCAGGGTTTCCATTTCACGCTCTTTCTCCTGCAGCTCAAGAGCAATTTCCATTTGGGCTATTTTGCGGGTGCTTTCCGTTCCATAAATCTTTTCTTTGGCAAGGTCATACCGAACCATGGTTTCGTAGGCCTCCTTCATCTTACCTTGTTTGGCATAGTTGACGGCCAGGCTTTTTAAAATGTTCGGTTCAAAATAAAGGGCCTGCATCTGGCTGCTTAAGGTCATGGCACTATCCAGGTAAGCTTGCGCCCTGCCGAACTGCCCAGCCCGTGCATACACTTCACCTAAACTGCTCAGCACATTCAATACAATCAATTGGTTGTTTTCCTGGCGCCCCAGGTCAATAGCGCGCAGATAATATTCAACGGCCTTTTGGTAATTGCCTTGTTTAAAATACAGATTGCCAATGTTGTTCAGCGGTTCCGCATAGGCTTGTCCTTTTTTCTGACTCAACTGGTAAGCCTGGGTATAATATTTAAGCGCTTGCTCGTAAAGTTGCAGATCGTTGTGAATATTCCCCAGGTTATTCATCGATAGAATGAGCCGGTCTTCATCATTGAGTTGCACAAATTGGTTGTACGACTCTTCATAATATTTCATGGCTTTGCCATACTCCTTTTTGATCGAGTAAATACTGCCGATGTTGTTTTTGGTGGACGCAATTCCATCAGCATTCTGAAGGGTTTCATAAATCTGCAGGGAAATCAGGTAGTATTCCAACGCCTTATCCAGTGCACCTTGATTCTTGTAAGCCACCCCCAGGTTATTGTAGGAGGCCGCCATCCCTTTTTTGTCATCAATTTCAGTTGCCAGTGATAGGGCTTCCCGCGTATACCCAATGGCTGTGATGGGATCAGCATTTAATGTCGCTTTGAACAATTCATTCAAGGTCTTAACTTTTTGATCACCCTGTGCGGTCAAAAGTACCCGCTCCAGACTATCTACGGTTGATTGACTACTTCCTGAAAAAGCCACTATGAGAAGAAGCGAGCTAAGGGCGTATCGCATGCGAATGATTTAAAGTTCTAAAATTAACAATTTTCCAGCTTGAATTTTGGGGTTGGGCTGGTCCTGAATGTGCACTTAATGCTACCTTGTAACCTGGTTATTACGCGATGAAGAAACTTTTTTCACTCTTTCTGGCTGGAATCACTTCCTGTGCTATAGCCCAAACCGAAACTCAGGGCACTGCCATTATGCAGCCCATTGTGCATTTGTTTACCGGCATGAACCAGGGCGACAGTGCGATGGTGCGAAGCGCATTTGCCCGGGAGGTAACCCTGGCCACCATCTTCACAGATAAAACCGGAAAGGTTGTATTAAGGCGTGAATCCTCACTGGCCAGTTTTTTGAAGGCTGTGGGCACTCCGCATCCGGAGCCGTGGAGCGAACCGATTTGGGAAACCCGGATTGAGGTAGATGGAAATCTGGCGCAGGTATGGACGCGGTATGCATTTTATCTGGGCCGTAAGTTTTCACACTGTGGCATTGATGCCTTTCAACTGCTCTATGATGGCCAGGAATGGAAAATATTTCATTTGGCCGACACCCGGCAAACCACGGGTTGCCAGGTACCGGAATCCATTAGCGCTCAATTCACCAACAGATGATGCGGTGGATCCTACTTGTATGCGCGTTGGTGGTCAGCGGCTTAACCGCGGCTCAGGTGCCAACCACGTTTATTCTGGTTCGTCATGCTGAAAAGGTACAGGATGGATCGAAGGATCCAGAGTTAAGTGCTGCAGGCCAGGCTCGGGCGCTCAGACTCGCCAAGTTGCTGCAACATACCGTCATTCATGCCATCTATTCCACGCCCTTTAAGAGAACTCAAAATACGGTTGCGCCTCTGGCAACATCAAAAGGGGTTAACGTAAATCCGTATGAGGGTGCAAAACCGGAAGAGATTGATCGAATGTTAAAACAGCATCCCGGAGGTACCGTATTGTTGGTAGGTCATTCCAATACCATTCCGGCCGTGGCGAATTATCTCACCGGCCAGAACTCCATTAAAAATTTCGAGGATTCCGAGTACGGTCATGTATTGATTGTTACCCTGGTTGAAAAAGGCAAAGCCAACCTAACCTGGCTTACCTATTAGCTTTCTTTTTTCGGAGACTTCTTCGTGTATTGATTAGCCCGTACGTTGCGGGCAGCTAACGTTACGGTTTCCTTAATTCTTTTTGTTCGGGTGCTTTCAGTACGGGCATTTCCTATCCATTCCAAAATACCACGCCTGGCAGAAGGCGGGAATGCATGAAAATATTTTTTCGCTACGGGTTCCTGGTCAAGTGCTCGTTGCAGGTCATGGGGAATCTTTAATGCGTCAACAAGCGCGAGTGCATTCCAGGTACCGGTCTTTTTGGCCAGTTGGATCATGACCATGCCAGCTGGCTGCATCAGTTTGGCTTTAATCATGCGTTGAGCGCGTTGCTTGTTGAGTTTCGACCAATTGCTTTTAGGTTGGCGGGGCGAGAGTAACACCTTAAATCGTTGTGCATCCACCTTACCGGGCACGCTGTCGATCCAACCAAAGCATAGTGCTTCTTCCACCAGATCATTAATTGAAAGGGAAGGCAGATTACTTCCCTTTTTAGCCAGAATTACCCATACACTTTCTTTTTTAGTATGGTTTTTTTCGAGCCAGGCCCGCCATTCGGCACGGCTGCCGGGTTGAATCTCAGCAAATGATTTTCGAGTGGTCATAACCTGCAGGTTCTTCTTGAATAACTGATACCCGAGTCATTTTGTTTGCGCGTTGCGGATTCGTGAATGCGGAGGCTGCCTTTCTATTCAGCCATTGATTCAGTAACTTAGACCTATGAAGTGTCTCCGCGTTGTGGTCGCTTTTTTTCTTGTGCTGTTGACGGCATCCTGTCCGGCTCAACACCAGGAAGAGTTGCGAAAAAGCATCTTCTTTGAGGGGGGCAGTTATTATATTGACGAGTATCAGGCCACTGTGCTCTCCGATTGGCTGGATTCAATCCCCAACCTGTTAGACAAATACCAAATTCAGTTAATCAGTCATACCGACCCGATTGGAGGCAAGGAGTTCAACGAGTGGTTGTCCCGCATGCGCAGCCAGGCCGTGTTTGAATTGTTACTGCTCAAAGACATTCCCGAAAAGCAGATCAGCGTCAAGGACTGGGGTTTGGAAAATCCAGTGTACCGAAACGACACCTACCGGGGCATGCGCCTGAACCGTAGAGTGGATGTCATCCTTTTTCCAGTCGTCTTTTGATCGATTCCGGACACCTTTTTTCGCAAGCGGACGGGTAATGATGCAACTATTCCCTTTTTTGCACGTCTAATCCTACATCTGCGTCTTGGCATGTTATTGGCCATGTGGAGGCCTGCCGGCCATGACGCCTTATTCTTAAACTGCTCTGTATGATTGTTTTGAAGAACATTGACAAGTACATCGATTCACGATTTCAACGCACGTTTATTTTAAAAGGCATCGATCTGGAAGTAAAGGAAGGTGAGTTTTTAACCATCATGGGCCCCAGTGGTTCCGGCAAATCAACCTTGATGAACATCATGGGGATGTTGGATGAACCTTCGGCCGGTGAGTACTACTTCTTCGATAATCCAGTTCATAAACTCAAGGAGAAGCATAAGAGTGATATGCATAAGAATTTCATCGGCTTCATTTTTCAGGCCTATCACCTGATTGACGAACTCACCGTGTATGAAAACATTGAGACGCCACTCTTATATAAAGGAGTCAGCAGCGCGCAACGCAAAAGCATGGTAGCCGAAATGCTGGATCG
>ERZ1066115.81-NODE-81-length-35883-cov-14.225661_pt1 | contig 35883 bp, 28 predicted proteins | sample MGYA00382762_ERZ1066115 | MGnify/ENA primary metagenome ERZ1066115 (study PRJEB33369, sample SAMEA5778345) | biofilm metagenome | biome: Industrial cooling water; feature: Water cooling tower basin; material: Biofilm | place: United Arab Emirates | collected... | reverse complement strand
AATAGATGCCCGAGGCCCGGGCCTGGAGGCGCCAGGGTAAACCCGCATGGCTATCCTGCATCCCCAGACCTTCAAAGAACGCCGCTCGAAGATAAGCGGCGGCGGACCGGCCGCTCAACCGGGCGATAAGCTCGCCTAAGGCGGCGTGGGCGCTGAAGCTATGATACACGCAACGTCCGCGTTGCCCGGGAACGGCCGGTAACGAGGCTATGCGCCGAGCCATCCAGCTAGGCCTTAGCCAGGAGACGAGATCGACGAGCCGCGCCGGATGCTGAAAGCCGGCCCGATGGGTAAGGAGCTCCGCTATCGTGATATCGGCCTTGCCCGCGCGGCCGAACTCGGGCCAGTAGCGGGCCAGGGGCGCGTCCAGGTCGAGTATTCCCTCGCCGGCGAGCTTGTGCACGGCCGCGGCGATGAGCGACTTGCTCACCGAGTAGACCATGAAGGGGCTATCGGCCCGTACCGCCGCGCCGCGCGGCCTTAAGCGGCCGCCTTCCCGGGCGTAGACGAGCCGGCCGTCGCGATAGACGGCCAACTGCGCGCCGTAATGCGTCCCCCGGGCGATATAGTCGTCGAAAAGCGCGTCAAGCTCGAGCGTCGACATGAAAACTCCTTTTACTTTTCGCGGCCTAGCTAACGCGGCGACGGCCGAAGCTGGACAGAGTTTCGGGTTCCGGCTTATAAAGAGCCATGCCTATACGCGCCGTCGGCTTCGACATTGACGGGACGGTCTATCCATCGTCCGCGCTCTACCTACGCATGTTGCCTCATTTATTCACCTCGTTCAAGCTCCTAAAGGCGTTCAATGAAGTAAGGAAGGAGCTCCGCCGGCTCAATCCGCATTCGCCCTTCCAGCGGGAACGCCCCGAGACGCTCGATGAATTCCACCGCTATCAGGCCTCGCTCGTGGCCGGCCGGCTCGGCTCGAACGCCGACGCGGCCTACGAGGCTATCAGGAGGCTGTTCTACCATCAGTCGTTCGAGCACTTCGACCGGATCCCCCTTTTCCCCGGCGTGCGCGAGTGCTTGGCCTCCTTGCGGGCCGCCGGCTTCAAGCTCGGCGCCCTGTCCGACTTCCCCTGCGGGCGTAAGATCGAGCTCATGGGCCTCAGCTCGGCCTTCGACCTATCCATGACCAGCGAGGAGACGGGCCTGGTTAAGCCGGACCGCGCCCCCTTCGACGAACTGGCGCGCCGCTTAGGCGTGGCCAACGACGAAGTGCTCTACGTGGGCAATTCCGAAGCCTACGACGTGGTCGGCGCCCAGGCCGCCGGCATGAAGACCGCCTTCATCTCTTTAAGCCGCCGGCGGCGAGAGCGGAGCGCGGCCGACTTTAGTTTCTCGAAGTACGACGACCTGACGGCCTACGTCTTAGGCCGCGGCTAACACCGGCAGAAGGAGCGCGCCATGACCTACCAGGAGATATTAACCAAGGCCAAGGAGACCATCGGGCCCCACTGCAAAGTCTGCCCCGAATGCAACGGCCTGGCCTGCCGCGGCAAGATTCCCGGCCCCGGAGGCAAGGGCTTGGGGCTGGGCTTCATCCGCAACTACCAGGATCTCCGGCGCATACGCCTGAATATGGATACGGTCTACGAGCCTAAGCCCGTCTCCACCGCCGCGACGCTCTTCGGCCGGGAGTTCAGCCTGCCGGTCTTCGCCGCGCCGGTCGGGGCCGTGGGGCTGCACTACAGCGCCGCGCATGACGACCTGTCCTACTCCAAGGCCGTGCTCGAAGGCTGCGCGGCCGCCGGTAGCGCCGGCTTTACCGGCGACGGCGTCAAGGACGAGGTGTACAAGGGTACCATAGAAGCAATTAAAGCTATGGGCGGCCGCGGCGTGCCCACGATCAAGCCCTGGAGCCTCCCGGAGGTCATCGCCAAGGCCAAGATGGCGGAGGACGCCGGCGCCTTCGCCTTCGCCATGGACATCGACGCGGCGGGCCTCGTGGTCCTGGCCATGCAGGGTAAGCCCGTGGCCCCCATGTCCGTGGAGACCGTGGCTAAGATCGCCGCCTCCGTGAAGCTGCCCTTTATACTTAAAGGCGTCATGAGCGCCGAGGGGGCCAAGAAGGCCCTGGAGGCCGGCGCCGCCGGCATCGTGGTCTCGAACCACGGCGGCCGCGTCCTGGACGAGACGCCGTCGACCATCGAGGCCCTACCGTCCATCGCGGAGGCCGTAGGCGGCCGCATGACCATACTGATCGACGGCGGCTTCAGGACCGGCCTGGACGTGTTCAAGGCCCTGGCCCTGGGCGCCCAGGGCGTCCTCATCGCCCGGCCCTTCACCTACGCGGTCTACGGCGGCGGGGCGGAAGGCGCGCGCCTGTACCTGGAGAAGGTCAAGGCCGAGTTGGCGGAAGCCATGCTGATGACCGGCGCCGCTACCCTCGCCGACATCGGCCGCGGGCGCGTAAGCCTAGCGTAGACGCCGCAGGCATGACGGAGTACTCGCGGGGCTACGGGCGCTCCTATCGGAGCATAGGGGCGTTCGTCTTCTATTGCCTGGCCCATCCCCGGCTCGTCATGCCCGGCCTCATGGTCGCGTTCGAGGCCGTACGCGGCTTCTTTATCCCGCAGTTCCGCAGCGCCTGGTTCAAGGGCAGGCCGGTCGTCTACGTCGACCATCCGCTCGATAGGCTCGTGCCGTATCGGCCTAAGAAGGCGACGACCTACATGAGCTTCGTCAGCCTCTGGATGAACGCCGCCATGCGGCTCGATAGGCGCTACGGCGAGCGCGGGCGCGCCGCCGCGTTCATACGCGGCATAGCCGAGCAGTACCATGACGCGGCCTATGTCTACAAGCGTATCCATAGCACCACGGTCCGCCCCGCCCGTATCGACGACTTCTACGCGGCCCTCATCCGCGTCTTCGACCCGCATCTCAACTGCGTGCCCAGCCTGCACGTGAGCCTAGCCCTGGGAAGCTGGGCCATGGCCGCCGCGATCGTCGCGGAGCTCGAGCCTGAGCGCCGGGCGGGCGACGCGGGCGAGGCAGCGGAGACGGCCGAATGGCTAGCCGGGCTTAAGGAACACGCCTTGGCCATCGTCGACTGCACCATGCTCATGAAGCAGCACTCGGTGAACTGCGTCGGCGCCAGCCTTTGGTATCTAGGATGCAAGTATCCGGACGCGTTCGACGGCGACGAACTGCGGCGCATCGCCGACGGGCTCCTCCGACGCGAGGCGCCGGAACTGGAATCGGCCCCCGCCATTCGGCGCCGCGCGGCCGAGCTCCTCGAGGAGCTCGGGCCGCCCCTGAAGCCGACGCCGGGCGGCGCCTGGCTCAGCCCGATCCTGAGCTTCTTAGCGTCCTACCGAACATAATCCGCATCGCTGTCAAGCGTTAATTTTCTTCTTTCAGAAAATTAAAACCTTGACGCCCCTAAAAAACGACCCTAGGATTTCCTCAACCCGGTTAGCCCCCCCGCCCCACGGTTCGCCCGCGCGGGCCTACGCGGAACGGCGCCGCTACACCTAGGAGTACGAGAGGGGTATGCCGATGGCCCAGAGCCGCGCATCTCGAAACGACGTAGACCGCGAAGGACGGAGGGCAGAGCTCTTTTCCTTCGGCCTCCGCACGATCGTGCCGTTTATGGGCGTGATCGCGGCCTTGCTCATCAGCGCGGTCGTCTTGATTATCTTAAAGGCGGATCCGATCGCCGCCTACGGCGCTATGTTCCGCGGCGCCTTCGGTTCGATCAACGGGCTGTCGCAGAGCTTGGTCAAGGCCACGCCGCTCCTACTCGTAGGCTTGGGCGTCTGCATTGCCTTCCGCGCCAGCGTGATCAACGTCGGCGGCGAAGGCCAGATCATCATGGGCTCGCTGGCCGGTACCTGGCTCGCCTTGAGCTTCCCTTCGGTGCCGCGCGCCCTGCTCGTCCCCGCCTGCATGGCCATGGGCTTCCTAGCCGGCGCGTTCTGGGGCTTCATACCCGGCCTCCTGAAGGCCCGTTTTAAGGTGAACGAGATCTTAAGCACCATCATGATGAACTCCATAGCCCTGCAGTTCATGAACTTCCTGCTCCAAGGCCCCATGATGGACCCCGAAGGCATAGCCGCCGGGACCTTCCTGGCCCAGTCGGCCAGGCTGCCGCAGAATTCATGGCTCGCCAGGCTCATCCCCCAAACCCAGCTGCATTCGGGCGCCTACGTGGCCTTGGCCTTCGCCATCTTAGTTTACGTCTTCCTGTGGCGGACCACGATAGGCTATCAGATCCGATCGGTCGGCTTGAACCCGCGCGCCTCGCGCTACGCCGGCATCAACGTGCCCTTCAACCAGATGCTGTCGCTGACCATCGCCGGCGGCCTGTCGGGCCTGGCGGGCGTGATCGAGGTCTTGGGCGTGCACCGCCGCATCCTAGAGGGCCTGACCGGCGGCTACGGCTTTACCGGCATCGTGGCGGCCCTCCTCGGTAGCCTGCATCCCCTGGGCCTCGTCCCCGCCAGCGTGCTCTTCGGCGGCCTGCTCGTCGGCGCCAACACCATGCAGCGCGCGGTACAGGTGCCAGCCGCCCTGATCAACGCCATACTCGGCCTCATCGTGCTCTTCGTCTCCGGCTCCGCCTTGCTTATACATCAGCTTATCAAGCGCCGCAAAATCCGGGCCATCGAACGGGCCCGCGCCGAGGAGGCCCAGGCATGAGCGGCATATTCTCCGTCGCCGTCATCGCCGGCATCCTGAGGACCATGCTATCGCTTTCGACGCCTTTCTTATTCGCCGCGCTCGGCGAGACCTTCAGCCAGCTCTCCGGCGTGGTGAACCTGGGCGTCGACGGCATCATGCTGCTCTCGGGCTTCTTCGCGTTCTACGCGACCCTACTGACCGGCAGCGTCTGGTTCGGGCTCCTCGTCGCCATGATCGTGGGCCTGGTCATGGGACTCATGATGTCCTTCGTCAGCGTCACCTTAAAGGCGCAGCAGGGCATCTCCGGCATAGGCCTGCAGATGTTCGGCCTAGGCATGTCCAGCCTCCTTTTCAAGGTGCTCATCGGCACGGTGAAGACCGTCCAAGGCTTCCAGCCGATTCGCATACCCCTCCTGGCCGACATCCCCTTCGTCGGGCCGATACTCTTCGAGAACAACGCCCTGGTCTATATCGCCTTCGCCTTGGTGCCCATCAGCTGGTGGATACTCGAGAAGACCTCGCTGGGCCTTAAGATCAAGGCGGTGGGCCAAAACCCGGCGGCCGCCGACTCGGTGGGCATCAACGTCAACCGCGTGCGCTATTTCAGCGTCTGCCTGGGCGCCGTGATGGCCGGCATGGCGGGGGCGACGCTCTCCATATCCATCGCCAACCTGTTCCAGGACAATTTGACCGCGGGCCAGGGCTTCATCGCGGTCGCCCTGGTGTACTTCGGCGGGTGGACGCCCGTCGGCGTGTTAGGCGGCGCGCTGCTCTTCAGCCTGGCCAATTCGGCCCAGCTATGGCTCCAGGTGCTCGGCGTCAAGGTACCGGCGAGCCTCGCGGTCATGCTGCCGTACATCCTGACCATCGTGGTGCTGACCATCAGCGTAAACCGCGGCAAGCAACCGGCGGCGCTCAACAAGCAGTTCTTCCGGGGGGAGAACTAGGCGGGCCGTAGACGGGCCGATTCGATTCGAGCTTCCGGGGGCTTCGAGGCCCCTATAAGCAAGGCGACGATTCCGTAGGCCGACGGCCGAAGGAAGCCTCGCCGCCGCGCCGTAGGTCGCGGGCATATCGCGTACGAGGAGATTGAACATGAAGGCATTCAGAGTCATCTGCGCCCTTACCTTGGCCTTGGCCGTCGTGAGCGGCGCGTTCGCCGCCGGCGCCAAAGAGGCCGCCCCGGCCTCCGCCGAAAGGCCGCTCCGCATCGCCGTGGTGATGCCGAGCGCCACCACCGACATGGCCTTCAGCCAGTCCATGTGGTCGGCGCTCCTCAAGATCCAAGCCGAGATGGGCGGCCCGTCCAAGCTCGAGCTCAAGTACTCCGAGAACCTGTTCGTGGTGCCCGACGCCGCCGCGGCCATCCGCGACTACGCCGCGCAGGGCTTCGACATCGTCATCGGCCACGGCAGCCAGTACGGCTCCAGCATCCGCGAGATCGCCCCCGACTTCCCCAAGACGGTCTTCGCCTGGGGTACGGACGTGAACACCTTCGGCCTGCCCAACGTCTACGCCTACACCGCCGCCGCCGAGCAGGGCGGCTACGTCAACGGCGTCCTGGCCGCCCTCCTTAACACCAGCGGCCGCATCGGCGTGACCGGCCCCATCGAAGTGGGCGACGCCAAGACCTATATCGACGGCTTCGTGAACGGCGTTAACTCCGTCGGCAAGGGCATCACCGTCTCCAAAACCTGGACCGGCAGCTTCTCCGACGTGGCCCTGATGACCGCCGCGGCCAAGACCCACATCGCCAACGGCGCCGGCGCCCTCACCGGCTCCTCCCAGTCCGTGGTCGGCTCCATCGGCGCCGCCAAGGAATCCGGCAAGGTGCTCTGGTTCGGTACCCAGTCCGACCAGGCCAGCCTGGCGCCGAGCCTCACCGTCGCCAGCCAGATCTACGACTGGACCGGCATGCTGCGCGAGATCATCGCCAAGCGCCAGGCCGGCACCCTGGGCGGCACCGCCTACGTGCTGAAGCTGGATAACGGCGGCCTGAAGATCGCCTTCAACCCCGGCTACGCCCTCCCGGCCGACGTCAGGGCCAAGGCCGACGCCGCCATCGAAGGCATCAAGTCCGGCGCCATCAAGGCCCTGCCTTAAGCGGCGTTGATCCCTAGCGCGAGGCCCCCGGGCCTCGCCCGTCCGGCCGCTTGGGGCCGGGCGTAGGCGGCGGCGCCGACGAGGCGCCGCCGCCATATATTCCCCGTACGGAGGCCGCGCATGTCGGGCATGATACAGCGCTTAGAAATGAAGGGCATCGTCAAACGCTTCCCCGGCGTACTGGCCTGCGACCAGGTCGACTTCGATCTGAAGGCCGGCGAGGTCCACGCCCTGCTCGGCGAGAACGGCGCGGGCAAGAGCACCCTCATGAAGACCCTGTACGGCATGTACCAGCCCGACGGCGGCTCGATCTTCATAGACGGCGAGGAGCGGCGCTTCCGCTCCCCCGCCGACGCCCTCGCCGCCGGCATCGGCATGATCCACCAGCACTTCATGCTGGTGCCCACCATGACCGTCGCGCAGAACGTGGCCTTGGGCGACGCGGCCGCGGGCAAGTTCATACTGGATATGAAGGCCGTGAGCGCGCGCATCTGCGAGCTATCGGCCGATTACGGCCTCAAGGTCAATCCCGAGCATCTCGTGGGCCACCTCTCGGTGGGCGAGCAGCAGCGCGTCGAGATCATCAAGGCCCTCTATCGCGGCGCCAGCGTGATCATCCTAGACGAGCCGACCGCGGTGTTGACGCCCCAGGAGGTAGACGACCTCTTCGTGGTGCTCAAGAATTTGGTGGCGGAGGGCCACGGCCTCGTCTTCATCTCGCATAAGCTGCACGAGGTGACGGCGCTCTGCGACCGCATCACCGTGCTCCGCGACGGTAGGGCCATGGGCACGCGGCCGGCGGCCGGCGTCCAGCGCCACGAGCTCGTGAGCATGATGGTGGGCCGCGACTTAAAGGAGCTCAAGCATCGCGACTACGCGCCCGGCCCGGCCCGCCTGGATATCCGGGGCCTCAAGGCCATGGGCGACCGCGGCGAAGAGGCGCTCGAAGGCGTCGACCTTGAGGTCCGCTCCGGCGAGATCCTGGGCATAGCGGGCGTGTCCGGGAACGGCCAGCTCGAGCTGGCAGAATGCCTGATCGGCGTGCGGCCGGTGAGCGCGGGCGCCATACTCCTCGACGGCGCCGACATGGCCGGCATGAAGTTGAACGAGCGTATAGCCCGCGGCATGGCCATCATCGCCGAGGAGCGCATGCTCGACGGCTGCATCGGCGACTTCTCCGTGCAGGAGAACGTCTTCATCCACGACCACATGGACAAGCGTTTCCGAAAGACCATCTTCTTGGACTTTAAGGCGATGGCCAAGCACGCGAGCGAGCTCGTCAAGGAATACACGGTCAAGACGCCGACCCTCGACACGCCCATCAAGAACCTCTCGGGCGGCAACATCCAGAAGCTCATCATGGCCCGCGAGCTATCGCGGAAGCCCGGCGCCTTGATCGCCAGCCAGCCCACGCGCGGCGTGGACATCGGGGCCTCCGAGTATATCCACCAGCGCCTGCTCATGCAGCGCGACGAGGGCACCGCGGTACTGCTCATATCTGAGGATTTGGACGAGCTGTACGACCTATCGGACCGGATCGCCGTGATCTACGAGGGTAAGATCATGGGCGTGTTCATGCGCCAGGATACGGACATCCAGACCCTCGGCCTCCTGATGGCCGGCATTAAACCCGGCGATCCGCCCCGGCCCGAGCCGATCATCGCCGCCTGCGAGAGCTAGCCGCCCGAGGGATGCGTTCATCGCGGGGGCTAGCCTCCGCAGCCGCGGGAGCTTCACTTCGCGGCCGCGGGCCGGCGTTGCGGCGGGCGGCGCGCGCCGGCATTGCGGCCGGGGCCGGCGGCAGCCGCGAGGGCTCCCCTAGTCCAGCCAGACCTCGGCCACGGGCGAGGTCTCGCGTAGGCGCTCCAGGATCTCGTCATTCGGGGCGCAGCTCACGCCGGCGTGGGCGCGCACGGCCACCTCGCCGCCGGCCTGCGGCACGTGGATGACCACGCCGCAGGGCCCCTGCGACGCGAAGAGGAGGTCGCGCAGCCCGTCCAGGTCCGCCTCCCGCCTGAGCGCGCCGAGCTTGATGTGCACGTCGCGCCAGCTCTTCTCGCGCAGCTCGGCGGGATTGGCCCAGTCCTCCACCTTGAAGCTCGGCGACTCCCGCTCCGTATCCACCTTGCCGCGCAGGAACACGATGGCGTCCGGCTCGAAGCGGCCCGGGTGCTTCTCTAGCGTATCGCTGAAGACCACGATCTCGATCGAGCCGTCGTAGCCCTCCACCTTGCCGAAGGCCATCTTCTTGCCGCGCTTGGTAAGGATCTCGCGCCACTCCACGAGCTGGCCGATGAGCAGGTACTGTTTATCGGGGTTGGCCCGCTCCAGGCGGTTGAAGTCGAGGTCGCAGGAGCGGCGGTACAGCTCCTTGTAGTCGTCCAAGGGGTGGCCCGAGACGTAGAAGCCCAGGAGCTGCTTCTCCAGGCGTAAAAGCTCGGCGCGCGGCCACTCCTCGGCGTAATCGTAGCGGAAGGGCGGGAATTCCTCCTCGCTCGAGGCCTCGAAGAGGCTGGCCTGGCCGTAGGCGCCCGCCTCGATCTTCTTCTGCGCGTAGTCCCAGGCGCGCTCCAGGTTCAGGACGAGCTCGGCGCGCCGGTGCCCCAAGGAATCGAAGCAGCCGGCCTGGATCAGGGTCTCGGCCGTGCGCTTGTTAGCCCCCTTCACGCCCACGCGCTCGAGGAAGTCCATGAAATCCTTATACGGGCCCGCCTTCTCCCGCTCGCCCACGATCTCGGCCACCAGGGCCTCGCCCACGCCCTTCACGCCGATCAGCCCGTAGACGATCTGCCCGTCGGAGACCGTGAAGAGGCTCTCCGAGCGGTTTACGTCCGGCGGCAGCACGTCGATGCCCATGGCGCGGGCCTCGGCTATGTATTGGGTAAGCTTCTTGGTATCGTTGATCTCGTTCGTCAGGTTCGCGGCCATGTACTCGGCCGGGTAGTTGGCCTTGAGCCAGGCGGTCTGATAGGCCAGCACCGAGTAGGCCGCCGCGTGGCTCTTGTTAAAGCCGTAGCCGGCGAATTTCTCAAGGAGGTCGAAGATCTCGTTCGACTCCTTCTCCGACAGGCCGTGGGTCTTGGCGCAGCCGGCGTTGAACAGGGCGCGCTGCTTGGCCATCTCCTCGAGCTTCTTCTTGCCCATGGCGCGCCTGAGTATGTCGGCGCCGCCTAGGGTGTAGCCGGCCAGGATCTGGGTGGCCTGCATGACCTGCTCCTGGTAGACGATGACGCCGTAAGTCTCCTCCAGGATGGGCTTGAGCGAGGGATGGGGATAGGTGATGGGCTTACGGCCGAATTTACCGTCCACGAACTGCGGTATGTTGTCCATGGGGCCCGGCCGGTAGAGGGCGTTCAAGGCGATCAGGTCCTCGATGCGGCTAGGCTTGGCCTGCTTGAGGATGCCCTGCATGCCCTCGGATTCGAACTGGAAGACGCTCGTACTCTTGCCCTCGCCGAGCATGGCGAAGGTCTTGGCGTCGTCCTCGGGGATCGTATCGATGTCGATCTCGATCCCCCGCTTCTTGACGAGCTTCAAGGCGTTCTTGATGAGCGTCAGGGTCTTTAAGCCCAGGAAGTCCATCTTGACCAGGCCGCATTCCTCCAGCTGCTCCATGGTGAACTGGGTGGCCACGGTGCCCGTCTTGGGGTCTTTATAGAGCGGCACGTAGTCGGTGAGCACGGTCTTGCCGATGACGATGCCGGCGGCGTGCAGGCTGGAGTGGCGGTTCTTGTTCTCCAGCTTCCGGGCCATCTCGAAGAGCTCGGCGTAGCGCGGGTTCTCGGCCAGCTCGCGCAGCTTGGGCTCCAGCTCGAAGGCCTTGGCCAGGGTCATCTTGGGATCCTCGGGGACGAGCTTGGTGATCATGTTCGACTCGTCGATAGACAGGTCCAGGGCGCGGGCCACGTCCTTGATCACGGCCTTGGCCTTGAGCGTCCCGAAGGTGATGATCTGCCCTACCCGGTCCTCGCCGTACTTCCGGGTCACGTAGTCGATCACGTCGCCGCGCCCCTCGAAGCAGAAGTCCACGTCGAAGTCGGGCATGGACACGCGCTCGGGGTTCAGGAAGCGCTCGAAGAGGAGCTTGTAGCGTATCGGGTCGATGTCGGTGATGCGCAGGGCGTAGGCGACGATGGAGCCGGCGCCCGAGCCGCGGCCGGGGCCGACGGGGATGTCGTGGTCCTTGGCCCAGTTGATGAAGTCGGCCACGATGAGGAAGTAGCCTACGAAGTCCATGAGTATGATCGTGGCCAGCTCGTAGACCAGGCGCGATACCTTCTCCTCGTCCGGGTTCGGGTAGCGCCGCTCCAGGCCTCGGAAGCTCGTAAATATAAAATACCGCGTTACCGGGTCGCGCAGGCGCTTGTCCAGGGTGTCCCGCACCGCCGGCGCCAGCTCCGCGCTGGGCACCTTGCCGTACTTGGGGTTGGGCTTGCACACGTCGTCGTCGCCCATGGCGTCCACGAAGGCGCGCACCCGCGCGACCTCGGGCTTGGCCGCCTCGTCGTCGTCCGTGCAATAGCTTTGGGGTATCTCGTAGTCCGGGAGGAGCGGCCCGGGCAGCGGGATGGAGAGCGACACCATCTCGTTGATGCGCAGGCTATTGTCCAGCGCCTCGGGCACTTCGGCGAAGAGGCGGCGCATCTCGTCGGGGCTCTTAAAGTAGAACTCCGGCGTGGGGAAGCGCATGCGGCCCGTCTCGGCGATCTTGCGGTTGGTCCCCACGCAGAGGAGCGCGTCGTGCGCCGCCGCGTCGGCCTTCTCCAGGTAATGGATATCGTTGGTGGCCACGAGGCCTATGCCGAGCTTCTTAGCCAGGGGGATGAGCTCGCGGTTGACGCGGCGCTCCTCGTCCATGCCGTGGTCCTGCAGCTCCAGGAAGTAGTTCTCGGCGCCGAAGAGCTCGCGGTAGCGGCGGGCGACGCGCTCGGCGTCGTCGGGCCGGCCGAGCAGGATGAACTGCGGAACCTCGCCGCCTATGCAGGCGGTGGAGCAGATGAGGCCCCCGTGGTAGCGCTCCAGGAGCTCCCAGTCGATGCGCGGCTTATAGTAGAAGCCCTCGGTGTAGGAAAGCGAGGTCAGCTGCACCAGGTTGCGGTAGCCCTCCGCGTCCTTGGCCAGGAGCACGAGGTGGTAATACTTGTTGCCCCCCTCGGTGCCCGTCTTCTCCCGGCGGCTGGCGCCCGCCACGTAGAATTCGTTGCCCACGATGGGGTTGATCCCGGCCGCCTTGCATTCTTTGTAGAATTTGAGGGCGCCGAACATATTGCCGTGGTCGGTGATGGCCAGGCCCGGCATGCCGAACTCCTTGGCCCGGGCGACCATGGCCTTGACGCCCGCGGCGCCGTCTAAGAGCGAGAAATCGGTATGGTTGTGGAGGTGGACGAAGGGCATGGCCGACAGTATACCATGCCTCCCGCGGTGGGCGCAAAGCGTCGGCCGCCCTCGAGCCGGCCGGCCTCAAGGCCGCCGCGGCGGCCCCGGGACGGGCAGCCGGATCTCGGCGGCCGTCCCCCCGCCTTCACGGCCGCCGCGGCGGCCCATCCGGCGCGCTTGACGCCCGCCGGATGGGCCGTGCAGAATACGGCCGCCGAACCCGAGGCCGGCGGCCGCAAACCCGTCGGCTGCGCCCCGAGAATCGGCTAAAAAAGGAGAGGAACCCATGTACGATATCGCCATACTCGGCGGCGGCCCCGGCGGCTACGTGGCCGCCGAGCGCGCCGGCGCCCTCGGCCTGTCCGTAGCCCTCGTAGAGGAGGACGCCTTGGGCGGCACCTGCCTGAACCGCGGCTGCATACCCACGAAGAGCCTCTTAAACGGCGCCAAGCGCTACAAGCACGCCCTAGACTCGGCGGCCATGGGCGTCAGCGTCTCGGGGGCGAGCTACGACCTGGCCGCGGCCATGAAATGGAAGGACGCGACCGTGTCCCGCCTCGTGGCCAACATCGATTTCCTTATGAAGAAGCATAAGGTCGAGCTGATCAAGGGGCGCGGGCGCCTGGAACGCGCGACGGCCGCGCCGGCGAGCGGGTCGGCGCCCGGCTCGGCCGCGCCGGCCATGATACGCGTAGAAGGCCGCGAGGAGCCCGTCATGGCGCGCCATGTCGTCGTGGCGACCGGTTCGTCGCCCGCCCGGCCGCCCATCCCCGGCGCGGCGGGCAATCCCCGCGTCATGACCAGCGACGAGATACTCTCGCTTCAGAAGCTGCCCGCCAGCGTCGTCGTGATCGGCGGCGGCGTCATCGGCATGGAATTCGCCAACTACTTCTCCGCCCTCGGCATACCCGTGACCGTCGTGGAGCTCCTCCCGGAGATCCTGCCCTTCATGGACGCGGAGGCGGTCGGCGTCTATAAACGCACCCTGAAGGGCGTGAGCCTCGTGACCGGCGCCAAGGTGAGCGGCATCGAAGGCGGCGCCGTGCGCTACGAGAAGGCCGCGGAAGGCGGCTCGCCCGTTCTCGGCGTCGCCGAGGGCGAGCTCATCCTCCTGGCGACCGGACGCCGGCCGCGCGTCGACGGTATCGGGCTTACGGAGCTCGGCGTGGAACATACGCCCAAGGGTATACGCGTGGACGAGTCCTGCCGGACGAACGTACCCGGCGTCTGGGCCATAGGCGACGTCACCGGCCGCTCGCTCCTGGCCCACTCGGCCAGCGCCATGGGCCGCGCCGCGGCCGAGCTCATCGCCGGCCGCGAGGCGAGCGTGCCCTGGCAGGCCCTGCCCTGGGTGCTCTACGGCGAGCCGGAGGTCGCCGGGGTCGGCCGAACCGAGGACGAGCTCAAGGCCGCCGGCCTCGACTACGCCAAGGTCTCCCTGCCCGCCCGCGCCAACGGCCGCTTCTTAGCCGAATACGGCATGGCCGCGCACGGCCTCTGTAAGCTCCTGGCCGAGAAGGCCACGGGCCGCCTCCTAGGCGCGACCGTGGTCGGCCCCTACGCAGGCGAGCTCATCTGGGGCCTGCAAGCCGCCATGGCTCGCGGCGCGACCGTCGGCGAGCTTGAAGGGGCCGTCTTCCCCCACCCGACCTTCAGCGAGATCGTCCACGACGCGCTCGGGGGCTTAGGAGTCTAATTCGGGCGGCTGCCGTCGGCCCGAGGGCGCCGAGCGACCCGCCTTCCGACGGCTCCGCGTCCCCCGGGAGCTTTTAAACTTGCGCGGCTGATATATCAGTGATATCTTAGCATGTATGAGCGAGGATCAAGCCGGGGAGCCCTTGTCGGGCGAGGTGTATAGGCTCCTCAAGGAGCGCCTGGACCGCGGCGAAATCCGCGCAGGCAGCTTCCTGGATCTAAGCGCCCTCTCCCGGGAGCTCGGGATGAGCAAGATGCCCCTGCGCGACGCGGTCATGCGCCTCGAGGCGGAGGGCTTCGTCAGCGTCTATCCGAGGCGCGGGGTCATGGTTCGCGAGCTCAGCCTCCGCGACGTTCGCGAGCTCTACGAGGTGATCGGCGCCCTAGAGTCGCAGGCGGCCCTGCTCGCGCGCGGACGCCTAGGCCGCGCCGAATGCGGGCGGATGGCCGCGCTCGATACGGCGATGCGCGCCGCGCTCAAGGACGACGATTTCGACGCCTACTACCGGGCGAATTTGGCTTTCCATAATGCGTACATCGACTTGGCCGACAACCGCGAGCTCTCCGCCGCCCTGAAGATCCGCAAGGAGCGCCTCTACGACTTCCCGCGACGCTCCGGCTACGTGCGGGAGTGGGAGCTGTCCTCGGTGAAGGAGCATAGGAAGATCGTCGAGCTGTTCAAGGCCGAGGACTTCGACGGCGCCGCGGCGTATATCCGCGAGGTGCATTGGTCTTTCGCCGTGCAGGAGCGCTTCATCCAGGCCTACTACCTGGCCGCGCGGGACGAGTCGTGACGCAGGCAGGGCGGGTCGCGACAGGCGCGGCACGCGGCGCGGCGGCGGCGGAGCTCCGAGGCGTCGTCTTCGACATACGGCGCGACGCGGCCCACGACGGACCGGGTATCAGGACCGTCGTATTCCTAAAAGGCTGCCCCCTCTCCTGCGCCTGGTGCCATAACCCCGAAGGTCTCTCGCCCGAGCCCGAGCTCGGCTTTAACGCGTCGCGCTGCCTCGGCTGCTCATATTGTATCGAGGCCTGCCCCGACGGCCTCGACCCGAGGGAAAGGGCGCGCGCGGTCGGTTGCGCAGCTTGCCCGGCTCCCTGCGCCGAAGCCTGCCCCGCGGACGCCCTGCGCCGCATCGGCCGAGCCTCGGGCCTCGCGGAGCTCATGGCCGAGCTCCGCGCCGACAAGCCCTTCTACGACGCGTCCGGCGGCGGCGTGACCTTCTCGGGCGGCGAGCCCCTCATGCAGGCGGCCATCCTCGAGGCCGCGCTCTTAGCCTGCCGCGCCGAAGGCATACGGACGGCGATAGAGACATCGTCCTTCGCGCCTCCTGAAACCTTCATGCGCATCGCGCAAGTGGCGGACCTGCTGCTCCTCGACCTTAAGTTCGCCGACGAAGGGCTCCATCGCCTGCATACGGGCGTATCGAACGCGCCCATACTCGCCAACCTGCGCGCGGCGGCCCGGGCCGGCCTAGCCTATGCGCTCCGCTTGCCGCTCATACCCGGCTATAACGATGCCGAGGGCGAGCTAGAGGCCATGGCCGAGCTAGCCGCCGAGCTCCTAGCGAGCTGGCGCGCCGCGCGGGCCGCTCAGCCGGCGCCCGGTTTATCCGCGGGGGCGCCCGGTTTATCCGCGGGGGCGCCCGGCCGATCCGCGTCCGAGCCCGGCGGACCGGGCTCGACCGTATCGAGCGACGCGCCCCTAGGCGGGGCGCCGGAGCCCGAGCACCATATCTTACCGTACCATGATGCGGGCGCGGGCAAGTACGCCCTGCGCGGCTTGGCCTACCCGGCCGCCGGGACGCGAGCGCCGAGCCGAGAACGGCTCGAGCGCGTCGCCTCCGTCTTTGAACGCCGCGGACTATGCGTCCGCATAGGAGCTTGAAATGACCGAACGGATCAGGGCCTTACGGCGGGCCAGCGTCGAGACCGAACCGAGCTTCTCGGCGGAGCGCGCCGTCCTAACGACCGAGTACTATCGCGAACGGGCGGGCACGCTCTCGACGCCGATGCTCCGCGCCGGGAACTTCTATCATCTGTGCGACAAGAAGACCATCTACATAGGCCCCGGCGAGCTGATCGTCGGGGAGCGCGGCCCCGCGCCCAAGGCGGTCTCGTCCTTCCCCGAGCTCACCTGCCACTCGCTCGAGGACCTGCGCATACTCGACGGCCGGCCCATGACCAGCTACGCGGTCTCGGAGGCCGAGGTCGAGGCCTATCGGACTACGGTCATCCCCTACTGGCGCGGGCGGAGCCTGCGCGACCGCGCCTTCGCCGAGCTCCCGGAGGACTGGCTGGCCTACTACGAGTCCGGCTACTTCACCGAGTTCATGGAGCAGCGCGCGCCTGGCCACACCGCCTTGGACGGCGCGATCTACCGCCGGGGCCTTCGCGCCGCCAAGGAGGAGATCGCGCGCTCGCGGGAGCGGATCGACTGGGCCGCCGACCGGGACGCCTGGGACAAGGACGAGGAGCTCAAGGCCATGGCCCTGGCCTGCGACGCGGCGATACGCTTCGCCGAGCGCCACGCCGAGCTCGCCCTAAGCATGGCCGCCGCCGAGCCCGACGCGACGCGGGCGGCGGAGCTTAGGCGCATCGCGGAGGTCTGCCGCCGCGTGCCGGCGGAGGCGCCGCGCGACTTCTGGGAAGCCCTGCAGGCCTACTGGTTCTGCCATTTGGGCACGATCACCGAGCTCAACGGCTGGGACGCCATGAGCCCCGGCAGGCTCGACCTGCACCTAGGGCCCTTCTACGAGCGCGACCGGCGCGAGGGCCGGCTGAGCCGCGAGCGGGCGAAGGAGCTCTTGTCCTGCCTCTGGATCAAGGTGAACAACACCCCGGCGCCGCCTAAGGTCGGCGTCACGGCGGCCGAGAGCGGCACCTACAACGACTTCACCAACATCAACCTAGGGGGCCTTACGCGCGAGGGCGAGGACGCCTCGGGCGAGCTCTGCCTCATAGCGCTCGAGGTGCTCGACGAGCTCCGGCTCCTGCAGCCGCAGGCCAACCTGCAGGTATCGGCCAAGACCTCCGACGGGCTGCTTAAGGAAGCGTGCCGGGTGATACGCAACGGGGCCGGCTACCCCAGCCTCTTCAACGCCGACGAGGTGGCCCAGGCGATGATAGGCATGGGCAAGGAGCCCGGCGACGCGCGCGAGGGCGGCACCTCCGGCTGCATAGAGACCGGCTGCTTCGGCAAGGAAGCCTACATCCTGCACGGCTACATGAACCTGCCTAAGATACTCCTCCTTGCCTTGAACGACGGCGTCGACGCGGAGACCGGCCGCCGACTGGGGCCCGCGACGGGCGACCCGCGCGCCTTCGAGGGCCTCGAGGGGCTGTACGCGGCTTTCGAGGCGCAACTGTCGCACGTTATAGAAACCAAACTCCGCGTCTCGCACTACCTAGACCGCATGTACGCCCGCCTGGCGCCCGCGCCCTTCCTCTCGGTGTTGATAGAGGGCTGCGTGGCTTCGGGGCGCGACTACTACGACGGCGGGGCGAAGTATAATACCGACTATATCCAGTTCGTCGGCCTGGGTACCTTGAGCGACTCCTTGGCCGCCATAGACGAGTTCGTGTACCGAAGCGGGCGGCTCTCCATGGATGCCCTCCTTTCGGCGATGCGCTCCGACTGGCGGGACCAGGAGGCCCTACGGCTCCTCCTTACGAACAAGGCGCCCAAGTACGGCAACGACGACGAGCGGGCCGACGGCATCGCGGTCCGCGTCATCGACACGCTCCTTAGGCTCGTAGACGGCCGGCCGTCGCCGCGAGGGGGAAGCTACCATATCGACCTCCTCTCAACCACCTGCCACGTCTACTTCGGCCTTAAGACCGGCGCCACCCCCGACGGCCGCCGCGCCGGAGCCCCCGAATCGGACGGGACCTCGCCGTCGCAGGGCGCCGACCGCAAAGGGCCGACCGCGGTCATGAAGTCCTTAGGCAAGCTCGGCCAGGCCAGGACCGGCGGCACCCTGCTCAACCAGCGCTTCCTACCCTCGGCACTGGCCGGCGAGGAGGGCCTCGAGCGCCTCGCGGCCCTGGTACGCGGCTACTTCAGCCTAGGCGGGCACCACGTACAGTTCAACGTCGTGGATACGGAGACCCTGCGCGCCGCCCAGGAGAAACCCGAGGACTACCGCGACCTCCTCGTGCGGGTCGCCGGCTACTCGGACTACTTCGTCGACTTGGACCGAGCCCATCAGGACGAGATCATATCCCGGCGGGCGAACGAGCTCGTATAGACGTACAAAATAAGCTTTTACTGATTTTTCTATCTTCGCTCCCTCCGAGACGCCCGTATACTGCTTAGGTATCGAAGCCGGCGCGCCTCGCGGCGCCCGTCAACAATTGGAGGAAGCGATGGTTTCGTCTCATGTCCGCCGCGGCGCCGAAGCGGCGACCGCGCTCGCGGCTCTCGTCGCCTCTATCGTCGCCTCTATCGTCGCCTGCTCGACGACTCGCGTTACCGACGCCGACGGGTCCGCCGAGTTAAGCGCCGACGCGCCGGCCGCCGTCGTCGACGACCGGGACGTCCCCCACGCGTCGCCGGCCATGACCCTCGTGAGGGCAGGCTCCTTCACCAGGGGCGACGAGACCGGCGAGCTCTGGGACGGCACGCGGCCGACGCACGAGGTGACGTTGAGCTACGATTACCTTATCGGGACCTATCAAGTCTTCTTCGACGAGTACGACCGCTTCACCCAGGCGACCGGGCGGCCCGCCCTCTACGACTTCGGCTGGGGACGCGAGAGGCGCCCCGTCGTCAACCTGACGTGGTGGGACATGGTCGACTACTGCAACTGGCTCAGCCTCCGGGAGGGCCTCAAGCCGGCCTATAACGCCGAGCACGAGCTCATAGACGCGTCGGGGCGGCCGACTACCGACATCAAGCTGGTCGAGGGCTATAGGCTGCCGACGGAGGCCGAATGGGAGTACGCCGCCTCGGGCGGGCACGCGCGGGCGCCCGGCGCGCGGCGCTTCCTCTTCCCCGGCTCGGACCAGATCGACGAGGTAGCCTGGTACTCGGGCAACTCGGGCGGAGAATGGGTCTTTAAGGGCTCGGATACGAACGTCAGCTACTCGATGCACGGCGCCTCGCTCTACGAGGGCAGGTCGACCCAGCCGGTCGGCCTAAAGAAACCGAACGAGCTAGGCATCTACGACCTGGGCGGCAACGTCTGGGAATGGTGCCACGACTATTACGGCGACTACGACGAGAGCCCGAAGCTCGATCCGATAGGCGCGGCGGAAAGCCACGTACGCGTCATACGCGGCGGCAGCTGGATCTTCGGCGCTAACGATTGCCGCACCGCCAACCGTTATTGGCGCGGCGCCTACGACAAGAATTTCCGCATAGGGTTCCGGATAGCCAGGACCGCGAGCCGATAACGAACGATTCAAGCCGGCTATGGGGGGGCGGGTCGACGGTAGCGAAGCTACGGTCGACCCGCCCTCCTTTTTTACCAACCTACCGCCGAGCCGCGGCGTATACTTAGGTACGATGGACGAAAAGCGGCGGCGCGAGTTCCGCGATAACGAAACCTTGAACGCGGACGAGCGGCGCGCGCTCTTCGAGGAGCTCTGGCGAGCGTGGCGGCCCAGGCTCGCGGTCTACCTGCGCTCGTTCACCCGCCTCTCGGCGGAGGACGCGGAGGAGCTGGCCGGCGACGCGCTCTTACGCGCCATGGAGAAGGCCTCCTCGTACGATCCGGCCCGCCCTTTCGCGCCCTGGATCTATAGCCTGACCCGGCGGCTCGCGCTCTCGGCCTTGAGGCGCGCGGGCCGGAAGGCGGAGCTCGCCGTCGAGCCGACCGAGTTCGACGCGCGGGAGGACGAGCGGCGCCCCGGCCCGGAGGCACTGTGCCTGGACGCGGAGCGCCGCGCCGAGGCCGCCCGCCTCTTGTCGGCCTTGCCGGCGCCCGAGCGGGAGCTGGCCTACCTAGTCTACGGCGCGGGCCTTAGCCTGGCGGAGGCGGCGGCCGCTACGAAAAGTCCTTTGGGGACCGTTAAGTGGCGCCTGCACCGCATGCGCGTCCGCCTAAGGGCGGCGAAGGAGGCGATCGATGCGCGACCCTGAAAGACGCAGCCTAGGCGACGAACCCGAGGAGCTACTCGCCGCGTACTTCGCCGATGAGCTTATTCTAGCGCGCGCCGCGACGCGCGAGCCGCCCGCCTTGCCCAAGGCCGCGCGCCGGCGCGGGGAACTGTCCGGGACGGCCGTCTTCGCCGCCTGCGCGCTCGGCGCGGCGCTCCTAACCGCGGCCTGCGCCCCCGAGGCGCCCCTGGCGCGCCATATCGACGCGAACCCCGGCGCCGTCGAGCTAGTAGCGCGCGAGCTGGGCGACGGCCTGGCGCGCTTGCTCGAGGCCGGCATGACGCATTTTAAACCGCGCCGTTGAGCGGCGCATGGCATAAGGAGGACGTATGAAAGGTTCAGGATTTCGTTTCATAATCGGCGGCCTAGCGGCGCTCGGCTTAGGAGCCTTCGGCGCCTACGTAAGCGGGGTCGGTCCGGGTATCCTGGCGTACTTGGACGCCGCGAGCGGCGTCATGATGCTGGGCCTGCCCCTGGTGATGCTCGCCACGGCTTGGAGCCCGCGCGAGATGGCCCGCGCCTTCCGCAGCGCGTCGGGCAGCGAGGCGAGCGAGGCGGAGCTCGAGGACGCCGCGCTCTTCTTTAAGACGGCGGGCCGCTACGTCCTGGCCGCGGCGCTCTTCAGCATCCTTATCGGCGTGGTCGCCATGCTGATGTTCTTAGAGGATCCATCGCGCCTGGGACCGAACCTGGCCGTAGCGCTCCTCTCGGCCCTGTACGGCGCCTTCTTGGCGCTGGCCGTCTGCCTGCCCTTCGAATCGTCGGCCAGGCGCCGGCTCATAGCGCTCCGTAACGGCCGGGCGTAACGCGGGGGTTTTGCGCGCCGGCTCGGGATGCGTTATCATCGAGCCGGTATGAAGATCATCGTCGGACATAGCAACATGGACCTGGACTGCATCGGCTCCATGGTCTTGGCCAAGTACCTGTTCCCCGAGCACGTACCGGTACGCAGCCACCTCGTGCACCCGGTGGCCCGAAAGCTCATGCACCTGTACGAGCGCCGCCTGGCCCTGGCCACGGCGGCCGAGCTCAAGGGCAGGAGCCTGGCGCACGTGGTGGTGGTGGACACGCGCAGCATGGACCGCATCGCCGAGTACCTGAAGCAGGCCGGCGATTACTCGGGCGCCCGCTTCGAGGTCTTCGACCACCATCCGCAGGACGATCGGGACATACCGAACGCCCTGGTGCACGAGCGGCCCTTCGGGGCGAACACGACCCAGCTAGGGCTGGAGCTCATGCGCCACGGCGTCTTCGTTGAGCCGGAGGACGCCACCATTGCCCTGACGGGTATCTACGCCGACACCGGGAATTTTACGCACGCCAACGTATGCCAGGAGGATTTCGAGGTCGCCTCCTTCCTGCTGGCGCAGGGCGCCTCGCTGTCCATGGTCAAGGAATTCTTGGCGCCGCTGCAGGACAAGCAGCAGGTCGTGCTGTTCCACGAGCTCCTGCAGAAGCTGGAGCGTTCGCGCCACCGCGGGCACGAGGTGCATTCCTGCTTCATGGAGCTGGACGAGGACTGCCAGGGCCTAGGCTCGGTTTTAGAGCAGGCCTTCGAGGTGGAACAGGCGGAGATCTTGATCGGATTCTTCTTCTTTAAGAAGAAGGGCAAGCTCCTGATCATAGGCCGCGCGGCCAAGAACGAGGCGAACATGGGCGAGCTCCTGGCGGCCTTCGGCGGCGGCGGCCATAGGCAGGCCGGGAGCGGCACGGTCAAGGCTGAGGACGGCCGGGCCGTGGCGGCCAAGGTGATGGAGTACCTGGACGCGCTCCTGGAGCCGGCGCCGACGGCGCGCGACATCATGAGCCCCGAGGTGGGCTGCCTGCGCGAGGGCCAGACCCTGCTGGAGGCCTCGCTGGCGCTGGAGCGCATGGCCCATACCGGCGCCCCGGTACTGGACGAGGCGGGCGCGCCGGTGGGCTTCCTTACCCTGCGCGATATCTCGAAGGGCCGGCGCGGCGGCCAGATGCACGTGCCGGTGCGCACCTATATGTCCAAGAACCTGGTAAGCGCCGGGCCCCAGGCCTCGGTGCGCGAGCTCGGGGAGCTCCTCTTCGAGCGCGACATAGGCCACGTGCCGATCATAGACGGCGACCGGGTAACGGGCATCGTGACGCGGGCGGATATCCTGGCCCACAAGAAGCGCGAGCGCGAGCGGCGGGAGGCCATCTTGGCGGCCGGCCGCTCGGCCGCCGCTAGGGCCTAGGGGAGCCGCGGGATCGCCGGCGGCGCCTTGGGCGGCGCCGGAAGCCCGCGGCAGGGGGCGCGTCCGAGGAGGGTCGCCGGACGGCGCTCCCGTGGCGCCCCCTTATCCAATTATCACTAACTACTCAGGGCGTCAGGCTAAAGGCCTTGAGCCGACCGAGCTCGGCGCTGACCGCGGCGGGGGCCGGGCCGCCGGTCAGGGAGCGCCGCGCTACGCAGGCCGCCGGCTCGAGCCAAGGGCCCAAGGCGGCGACATCGAGCCGGGCGGCCCTGAAGAGCGGACTGGCCGCGTCGAAGTCCGCGGCGGACAGCTCGGCCAGGCGCTTAGCCTTATCGTCCGCGGTCGCGATAGCCGCCTTGACCGCGCCGTACGCGTCGCGGAACGGCAGGCCCTGGAGCACCAGGAGCTCGGCCAGGTCGGTGGCCTCGGCGTGGCCCGCGTCCAGGGCGGCGCGCATGGCCTTAGGCCGGGGCTCCAGCGAGGCGACGAGCAGGGCGAAGGCCTCGAGCGCCCCGTCGACGGCGCGGACGAGGGGGAAGAGCGTCGCCTTGTCCTCCTGTAGGTCGCGCGCGTAGCCCAGGGCCACGCCCTTCTGCATGGTGAGGAGGGCCATGAGCGCGCCGAAGGCCGGGCCGGCCTTACCGCGGATGAGCTCGGCCACGTCGGGGTTGCGCTTCTGCGGCATGATGCTCGAGCCGGTGGAGCAGCTGGGTTTTAGGCCCATGAAGCCGTATTCGGCGCCGGTCCAGAGGATAATCTCTTCACAATAGCGCGATAGGTGCATGAAGAGGCCGGAGGCGGCCGCCGCGTAGTCGACGCAGGCGTCGCGGTCGGCGGTGGCGTCCATGGCGTTGCGGCTCGGCCGGGCGAAGCCCAGGGCCGCGGCGACGGCCTCGCGGTCCAGGGGCAGGCCGGAGCCGGCGACGGCGCCCGAGCCTAAGGGGCATTCGTCGGCGCGGCGGCGGGCGCAAGCGAAGCGGTCGGCGTCGCGCTCCAAGGCTGCCGCCCAGGCCGCCAGGTGATAGGCCAGGGTGACCGGCTGGGCGCGGCGCATATGGGTGTAGGCGGGCATGAGGGTCTCCGCGTGCGGCTCGGCGAGCTCGACGAGGGCGCGGATGGCGGCCTTGACGCCGGCCTCGGCGCGGAGGAAGGCGGCGCGCAGGTACAGCCTGAGGTCCAAGGCGACCTGGTCGTTGCGGCTGCGCCCGGCGTGGACGGCCTTGCCCGCGGGGCCCAGGCGCGCGACCAGCTCGGCCTCGACGAAGGAGTGCACGTCCTCGGCGTTCTCGTCGACCGTAAGCTCGCCCGAGCGGGCCGCCTTCAGCATGTCCCGCAGGGCGTCGACCAGGGCGGCCGCGTCGGCCTTGGGCACGATGCCCCGCTCGCCCAGCATGGACGCGTGGGCTATCGACCCGATAAGGTCCTCTTCTAAGAGCTCCTTATCCACGCCCACGCTCGACAGGAAGGCCTCGGCGCGGGGGTCGAGGGCGCCCGGATCGGTTTCCCATAGTTTCTTCACGCTCGTTCGTCTCCTTCAAGGGCATACGGGGCGGCCGGCCGCGGCTTAAGGCCGGCCGCCCCTTTAGTATGGCGCTTCTATGACGCGCTGGCCATATGCCGGGGCGCGTCGCGCTCCTTGGCCGCCGAGATGATGCCGACGTCGGAAAGGCTCGCGCTCGCCGCGCAGGGGCTGAGCTCGATGGCCCGCCCGGGGGCGGCGGCCGAGCCCATGTCGCAATCGAGGTTTAAGGAGCTCCGGCTGGTCGCGCCGGCGGTTTTAACGCCGGCGGCCGCCTTCGTCGCCGGGCCGGCGACCGCGTCGGCGACCGCGTCGGCGATCGGGCCGGCGACCTTGGCGCCGGCGGCCATGTCGGCGCCAAGGGCCGGCGATCGGGCCGGCGATCGGGCCGGCGACCTTGGCGCCGGCGGCGGCCGCGGAGACGGCCAGCCGCTTCTTCATAAGCCCCCGCGCCTTGACGGGCAGCGATAAAAGATTAATGAATCCGCTCGCGTCATGATGGTCGAAGAGCGGGCCGGTAGCGAAGCTGGCCAAGCTATGGTCGTAGAGCGAATAGGGCGACGAGGCGCCGGCGGCTATCATGGACCCTTTATACAGTTTCATCCTAACCGCGCCGCTCACGAGCTCCTGCGTCGAGTCGACGAAGGCCTTGAGCGCGTCCATGAGCGGGCTGAACCAATCGCCTTCGTACAGGAGCTCGGCGAAGCGCTGGGCCGCCTGCTGCTTGAACGACAGGGTCTTCCGGTCCAAGCACAGCTCCTCGAGCTTGCCGTGGGCCGCCATGATGACCGTGCCGGCCGGCGTTTCGTAGACACCCCGGCTCTTCATGCCCACGACCCGGTTCTCCACCATGTCCAGGATGCCCACGCCGTGGCGGCCCGCGATGACGTTGAGCGCGGCGATGAGCTCGACGCCGTTTAGCTTTAGGCCGTTCAGGCTGACCGGCACGCCGCCTTCGAAGCCGAGCTCCACGTACTCGGGCCTATCGGGGGCCTTATCGGGCGTCGAGCACATCTTGAGCATGCCCTCCCAGGAAGGCTCGAGCGAGGGGTCCTCGAGGGAGAGGCCTTCGTGGCTGATATGCCAGAGGTTATCGTCGCGGCTGTATGAGTCGTCCTTCTTGGTCGGCACGGGTATGCCCCGGGCCTCCAAGTAGGCTATCTCCTCCTCCCTACTGGCTAGGTCCCAGATCCGCCAGGGGGCGATGATCTCCATCTCGGGGGCGAAGGCCTTGATGCCGAGCTCGAAGCGTATCTGGTCGTTGCCCTTGCCGGTGCAGCCGTGGGCTATGGCGTCGGCCCCGAGGGCCAGGGCCAGCTCGGCCAGGCCCTTGGCGATCAGCGGCCGGGCCGCCGAGGTGCCTAGGAGGTATTTGCCCTCGTAGAGCCCGCCGGACTTGACGAGGGGCCAGAGGTAGCCTTCTACGAATTCCTTCTTGAGGTCCTGCAGCACGAAGGAGCTCGCGCCGGAGGCCAGGGCCCTGGCCTTAAGGACCGACCAATCGGCGGCCTGGCCCACGTCGCCGCAGGCGGCGATAACTTCGCAGTTATAATTTTCTTTTAACCAAGGGACGATGACGGTGGTATCGAGTCCGCCCGAATATGCGAGCACTATCTTCTTAGCCATAAGGGTCTCCTATATGCGAATCGCCCGGTCGACGCGTCGGGGCGAGGATACGGGTATGCGTAACGCCGGCTTGGGCGTTATGGACTACGTAGGAACGGTATGGGCGCGGGGATTAACGACGACGGAGACGGAGGGCGGGGCGGGAGACGGTACGGGTAGCGGAGGCGATTCGGGCGGGGGCGGAGATGCTGAGCGGCGACGGAGAAGCGGACGGTCCGGCCTGTTGCAGGTAACTCATAGGGCGAGTACCTCCTCGTAAAGATGCATCGAGCCTAGCGGCCGCCGGCGCCTCGTGTCAAGGGTTGAAACGGCCGCCCGCGGGCCTGCGTGGTTTTTTCGGCGCGCCGAACGATGATCTTGCGCTTGTTTACTATACACTCGTATAGTATAATGTACGCGACGAGGAAACCGTGGACACGCAACGAAAGTTAGCCATACTCGCCGACGCGGCCAAGTACGACGCCTCCTGCTCCACCTCAGGGAGCGCGCGCGCCAATAAAGGCGGCGTCGGGAACGCGGCCGTGGGAGGCATCTGCCACAGTTGGTCGGCCGACGGCCGCTGCGTCGCCCTCCTCAAGGTCCTCCTCTCCAACGCCTGCGCCTACGACTGCGCCTACTGCGTAAACCGGCGCTCCGCCGACCGGCCGCGGGCCGGCTTCGAACCGGAGGAGCTCGTGCGGCTCGTGATGGACTTCTACCGACGCAATTATATCGAGGGCGCGCTCCTGTCCTCCGGCGTCTCCGGCTGCCCCGACGCGACCATGGAGCGCTTAATCGCGGTGGCCAAGACCCTGCGCCTCCGCGAGCGATTCAACGGCTACCTGCACCTGAAGATCATACCCGGCGCCTCCGACGAGCTCGTGGCGGAGGCGACGCGCTGGGCCGACCGGGTCTCGGTGAACATAGAGCTGCCGAGCGCGGCGAGCCTGGCCGCGGTAGCGCCCGATAAGACGCCCGCGTCCATCCTACGGCCCATGCGCATCCTGGCGCGGGCCTCCGGCTTCGAACCCAAGGCCCTGCCGCCGGCTAGCGCGCCGCGGGCGGCGATAGGGTCGGGCGTATCGACGGCCGCCGGGGGCGACGGGCCCAAGGCCGCCGAGGATAGCGCCGCCGGGGCCGCGACGGCTAGTAGCCGCGCGCCCTCCGCGCTCCCGGGCGCCGAGGGCCCCTTGCCCCCGCGGCCCGCGCCGCGCGCCGCGCCCAAGCCGCTCGAAGTCCCCCGGCCGAACGGGGCCGGCTCGGGCCTGCCGAGCGTCACGGAGGCCCGGCGCCATCGCCCGCGCGACCCCGGCGCGGCTACCCTGCCCGCCGGCCAGACCACGCAGATGGTGATCGGCGCGAGCCCCGAGACCGACTACCAAATCCTGACGCTGGCCGAGAACCTCTACTTGGCCTACGACGTGCGGCGCGTCTATTACTCGGCCTTCATTCCCAGCTCCCCCGATCCGCGCGTCCCCGCCCTGCCCGGCCCGCCGCTCCTGCGCGAGCATCGTCTCTATCAAGCCGATTGGCTCTTCCGCTTCTACGGTTTCAGGGGCGACGAGCTCTTCGACGGCGGCGGCCCGAACCTGGACGAGGCGCTCGACCCCAAATGCGCCTGGGCACTGCGGAACCTGCACCGCTTCCCGGTGGAGGTGAACGGGGCCGAGTACGCCGAGCTCCTCCGCGTGCCCGGGATCGGGCCCAAGAGCGCCTCGCGCATCGTCCGCGCCAGGCGGGAGGCGCCGCTCAGCGCCGAAACGCTGGGACGGCTGGGCGTGGTCATGAAGCGGGCCCGCTGGTTCGTTACCTGTTCGGGCGTCCCGGCCTTCCCGAGCGTCATGCGCGGCGGCGGACGCGGGGAACCGGGCATAGACAACCCGTCGGGCCTGAGGGCGGCGCTCGGCGACGGCGCGCCGTCGGCGCTCAAGCCCTTGCAGATGGAGTTTTCCTTTTGAGCGAGTCCCTGAACGCGGTCTACGAGTATGAAGGGGGTTTCGCCGGCTACCTCTGCGCGGCGGCCGAGTTGATCAACGCGGCTATGGCGGGCGGCGACGAATCGACGGGCCGCCCCGCGGCCTCGGTCGCCGCGGCGGGCGCCGCGGCGGGGCTTTTCGAGGAACGAGTTCGGGTTCCCCGCGACGACGCGCGGGCCGCCGCGCTCTGGCGCCGGCTCTCGGCCAAGGCGGGCGTCGAGGCCATGGAGACGATTCGGGCGGCCTTCCTCTCCGACCTGGCCGGCGCCGACGGCGCGGCGGCGCGCCTCCTGGCCCGGCTAGCCCGGCGCGGCGCCCGCGCCCTGGACGCGCTCGGCGACCCGGACGCGATCCTCGTCGAGAAGGCCGCACATCGAACCCGCGCCGAAACCCACCTCATGCTCGGGCTCGTACGCTTCTCGGAGCTGGCCGACGGTTCGTACTACGCGTCCGCCAGGCCCGATTGCGATACGCTACCGCTGATGGGCGATCACTTCGCCGCGCGCTTCCCCGACATGCGTTGGGCCATTCACGATCGGCGGCGCGGCTCGGCGGCCCTGCATCTGCCCGGCTCGCCCTGGCGCTTGGTCGAGGGCTTCAGCCTGGGCGTGGCGGCGGGCGACGAGGCGGCAGAGCGGCCGACGGGGGCCTCGGAGCCGTCGGCGACGCCGTACTCGGCGACGCCGTATTCGGCGAATGAGCGGGAGCTCCGAGCGGCCTGGGCGCTCTACTTTCAGAGCGTCGCCATCGCGGAGCGGACGAATGAGCGCCTGCAGTCCGGGCACATGCCTAAAAAATATTGGGACGAGCTGCCGGAGTTCGGCCCCGGCGTTGCGCCCGGTCAACAGGGCGTTGCGCCCGGGAAACCCGGTGCTCCGGCCCGGAAACCCGGCGCCCCGGCCGAACCCGGCCCGGCTTGAACCGTCGCCGCCGGCGCGGACGACGTCGTCGCGGACGACATCGTCGCGGCCGGCGGTGTAGCGGCCTCGGCCGCGCCTAATGCGTCGGCCAGGGAAGCCTGGCCCAGCCGAAACGTTGGCCGTAGAGCTCGCCCATGGCCTCCGGCGTGATCAGCTCGGCGCAGGGCCCGGCCGCGAGCGCGCGGCCGTCCTTGACCAGCACCGCCCGGTCGGCCACCGCCAAGGCGAAGCCCAGGTCATGCGTCGACAGTACTACCCCGTCGCCGGACTCCGCGATGCCGCGCAGGACCGCCGATACCTGGGCCACGTGGCCGGGATCGAGCATGTCGCTCGGCTCGTCCAGCACCGTCCAAGCGGCCTCCTGGGCCAGGGCCCGCGCCAGGCGAACGAGCTGCAGCTCGCCGCCGGAGAGCGCCGTTATGGGCTTGTCGCGCTTCTCGATCATGCCGACCTTACGGAGCGCGTCGGCCGCGATCTCGCGGTCCTCGCCTCCGGGCACGCCCAGGTACGGCAAGTGGGGCGCGCGGCCGAAGCTTACGTACTCCAGGCAGCTGAAGGCGAAGGCCAGGCGCTCCATCTGCGGCAGGAAGGCCGCCGCGCCGTCCCGCTCCAGACGCCCGGAGCCGGGCTTGCGCCAGCCGGCGGCGATGCCGAGCGCGGTGGATTTGCCCGCGCCGTTGGGCCCGAGGAGGGCCGTTACCATGCCCTCGCTCAGCTCGGCCGTGAAACCGTCCAAAGCGGGCCGCGGCTCGCCCTTATACTTGTACTGAAGGTCCAGGAGCCTGAGCATATCAGCCCCTCCCCAGGCGGATGCGCTGCGAGGCGAGCAAGGCCACGAACACCGCCGTGCCCAGGAGCGCCGTGACGACGCCTAAGGGCAGCTCGCCGGCGAAGAGGCCGCGGGCCAGCGCGTCGGCGACCACCGCGAAGGCCGCGCCGAGCAGGGCCGACCCCGGTATCGTCGCCGCGCCCTCGGAGCGCAGGACCAGGCGGGCGGCATGGGGGACGATGATGCCTATCCACGACACGGTGCCGGCCACGGCCGTGACCGCGGCGACGCCCGCGGCCGCCAGGCCGAGCGCGGCCGCCCGCTCGAGCCCCGGCCGGGCGCCCAAGGACGCGGCGGTCGCCTCGTCCAGCGACAGGAGCGTAATGCGCCAGCGGGCGGCCACCAGCGCCGCCAAGGCCAGGAGCGCGGGCCCGGCCGCCATGCCCAGCTGCCCCCAGGATGAACGGGACAGCCCGCCCATCATCCAGTAGCTGATATCGGGCAACTCGTTCCGCGGGTCGGCCCCGTACTTCACGAGGGCGACGGCCGCCGAGAAGAAGGCCGAGACGGCGATGCCGGCCAGGACCAGCCTGAGCACGGAGCCGCCGAAGCGTAGGCGCCCGGCTAGGAAGACCGAGAGCCCCAAGGCCGCCAGGGCGCCGGCGAAGGCGGCTCCGAACAGGGCCGCGCCGCCGCCCCCGGCGACCAGGGCCAAGGCGGCGCCCAACGACGCCCCCTGGCTTACGCCGAGGAAACCGGCGTCGACCAGCGGATTGGCGAAGATCAACTGGAAGGCGCAGCCGGCGGCCCCGAGCGTGGCGCCCAGGAGCAGGGCCGCCAGCACGCGCGGGGCGCGGATGAGGACGAGCACGCGTAGCGCCACGGGGTCGTCGGCCAGGACCCGTAGGTCCATGAAACCGGGCTCGGGATAGCGGCCGAAGAGCAAGGCCGCCGCGACCGCGGCTACGAGCGCCGCGCCCGCGAGCCAGAGCCGCCGCGCCGCGCCGGCGGGCCGAGCGTGTCGACCGGGCCGAGCGGCGGCCGCGTCGGGGCTCACCGGAGCCAGTCGCCCTGCGCCCGCGGGAGTATCGTAGCCTCGAAGGCGGCGTCCCCGAGGCCGTAGAACAGCTTGAAGAAGCGACGCGCCTCGGCCTCTAGGGAGAGCTGGCGCTGACGCTCCGGATGCAGGAGCTTAGACATCCAGAGGAGCCCCAAGCCCCAGCGGGTGTCCGGCTGGTCCCAGGAATAGAAATCCTGGGCGTAGCCGCGGACCCGCCCGTCGCGCACCGCGCGAAGGCCGGCGAAACGGGGGTCGGCGGCGAAAGCCGCGGCCGACCCCGCCGCGTCCTCCCGGTAGGCGATGACGACCACGACGTCGGGATTCCAGGCGGCGATCTGCTCGGCGCCCGCCGTAGCCCAGCCGGCGCCCGGGTTCTGACCCTTCCATACGGGTAGGCCGCCGGCCATCTCCACCATCCTGGTCTGGATCCAGGCGTCCGGGGGGAGCTGATAGGCGCCCGCCGAGGCCTGCACGACCAGGACCCTCGGCTGGCCCCCGCCCGCCGCGCGGGCCGAACGGGCCGTCGACTCCACGCGGTCGACGATCTCCTTATAATAGGCGATGAGCTCGACCGCGCGGCGCTCGGCGCCGTAGACGCGGCCCAGGGCCGTCAAGTCGGCATAATAATCTTCCGGTGTCTCGAGCTCGACGTACAGGGTCGGCACCTTGAGGGTCGCGAGGCCGGCGCCTAGGCTGGCCTTCATGCCGCTCTTTAAGATGACCAAATCGGGGCGTAGCGCCGCATAGGCCTCGGCGCCGGCCGTCCTATCTAGGCCCGGCTTGGCCAGGAAACCCGGCTCGACCGCCTCCAGGAAGGTCCCCAGGCCTTGATCGGTGCCGGCGACGGAGACGACCGATGAGCGCGCCTCGGGGAAGGCGTAGAGCGCGTCGGCGACCATGGCCACGGCGCGTCCCCCTAGGACGACGCGGGAGGGTTTGAGCGGAAGGTTCGCTTGGGCGCCGAGCGAAGCGCCCATTGCCGCCGCAAGGGCGAGCGCGACGAGTTGACGGCGAAAATTGATAATACTCATTCGGTGAGTATAGCATGGGTCTACGGAGCCGACAAGCGAAAGGAACCTGGATCGCGGCGCCGCGGACGAGCGAGGCCTACGCGCGGACGAGCGAGTCCTACGCGCGGACGAGCGAGGCCTAGCCGCGTCGCCCGAGGCCGAATAGGCGCCGCCGACCTAAGGCGCCTATTCGGCTTCCCGTGGCCGATCCGCCGCGCTCGCCACGGCTCGCTCATAGGCTTCGGGCGTATCCAGGTCGAGGAATAGGCCGGCGACGGATGCGCCGAGCTCCTCGTCGAGATCGAGGGCGGCCCAACGACCCTCCTGTAGGTACGCCTTTAAGGATGCGCCGGGGTCCCAGGCGGCGAGCCTAGCGACCAGGGTATACGATATCCAGACGGGGTGGCCGAGGCGCCCCCGCGAGCGGCAGAAGACGGCCGACGGCGCGGTCGAACCGAGGCTAGCCGCCGCGAGGCGCTCGGCCTCGGCGGCCAAGAGCGCATAGGCCCTCGGCGGCACGAGCGGCATATCCGCATGGGAGACGATGAAGCCAAAGCCGCCCGGATCGAGCTCGAAGGCGCGGCGCGCCCCGACGGCGATGGAACCGAGCATACCGCGCTCCCAGCCGGGATTGCGCGCGAACTCGGCGCCCGAGCCGCTCAAGGCCGCCTCGAGCTCCGCGGCGCGGTAGCCGGTAACGACGAGGGGCCGGCACCCGCCGCCGATAGCCGCGCGGACGGCGGCGCCCGCCAAGCAGCCGCCGGGCCAGGGTAATAGCGGCTTATAATCGCCCGCCGGACAGCCGGCCATCCGGGCCGAACGGCCGGCCGCGGGAATCACGCATATCGTCGCCATGGGGCCAGTATGGGAGCGTCGCCGGCGCCGGTCAATGGCCGCCGCTAGGCGCCGGCCGGCGGCTGGCGGATAATGGGCGTATCTTCCCGCGACCCCGGTTTTTTCGTATACTGAAGTTACAGCTACTTAATAGTCTGGCCAGCCGCGGATACGCGCGGCGATAAAACCGGCCCCCGGAGGGGCCCCAAGAAAGGCGGCACGCGCTTGGCGACCGATTTAGCGACGCTCGAGGCCTATCTCACGGACGAAGGGCTTAAATACTCCGTGCACGGCGACTATATACGTACCAGCTTCGCTACGGACGTCTATAAGGACCAGGACGGCGATTCGTCCGTCTTCATCATCGCGCGCTTGGACGAGGACGGCGAGTACTTCAAGCTCTTGGCCCCGAACCTGTATAACTACCCGCCCGAAGGGCCCGACCGCGCCGAGGTCTTCCGCGTGCTCTTAGGCGTTTGCTGGCGCTCCAAGCTGATCAAATTCGAATATGACGAGCGGGACGGCGAGATCAGGGCCATCATCGAATTCCCCTTGGAGGACGCAATCCTGACCAAGCGCCAGTTCCTACGCTGCCTGAACGGGCTCGTGCAGATCGTGGACGAGTATCATCTAGCTATAGCCAGCGCCATGGCCGGGGGGCCCGGCTCGCTGGACGAGGCGGAGGAGAGCTCCGAGAACCATAGGCGCGCCGAGCGGCTGTACCGGGCCGCCGGCGTAGAGCGGCAGCGCGCCGGCGCGGCCGATCTCCGACTGGAGGAATAGCATGTCCAGATACGACCGGTACTCCGAGAGCGCCCTAGGCGTCCTCGTCAAGACCCAGGATATAGCCATACGCGAAAGCCGCGGCCAGACCGAATCGTCCGACCTGGCTTCGGCCCTGCTCCTGGCCGCCTTGCCGGACATCGTCGCCATCGCCCGCAGCAACCACGCCGTGGTCGACGACAAGCGCCTTAAGGCCTTGAACGAGCGCATAGAGGCGGCCCCGCCCCGCGACGCCGACGGCCCCATAAAGATCTCCGACGAGTTCCGTAGCATACTCGACCAGGCCGAGGCCCTGGCGGGCGAGGCCAAGGTGGAGCCCGAGCACCTCATCCGCGCCGCCTGGCCGAGCATCAAGGACCAGCTGTCGCCCTATTTCCGCGACGAGGCCCAGCCCGAGCTGGCCCTGCCCCCCGAGGACATCGACCTCCCCCTTCCCAAGCCGCTGGGCAAGGCCTCCGAGGCCATGCGCATGCTCGAGCGCTTCGGCCGCGAGCTTACCGCGGCCGAGGCCGACTTCCCGATCTTCGGCCGCGACGCCGAGCTCGACGCCCTCGTCTCGGCCCTGCTCAAGTACTGGAAGCCTAATCCCCTGATCATAGGCGAGTCGGGCGTGGGCAAGACCGCCTTGGTCGAAGGCCTGGCCATGCGCATCAAGGAAGGCCGCGTACCCGAGCGCTTAAAAGGCGCCAAGATCTTCGAGCTACGCATTTCCGAGCTCTTAGCCGGAACCAACCTGCACGGCGCCCTGGAAGAAAACCTGAACCAGGTCATCGAGGCGGCGGAATCGATCCCGGAGCTCTACCTTTTCATAGACGAGATACACCAAGTCGTTCCCTCCTTCGCCAACAACCCGATCTCCGAGGTTTTAAAACCGGCCCTTTCAAGCGGCCGCATCCGCTGTATCGGGGCCACTACCAGCACGGATTTCTCGAAGTATATAGAAAAAGATACAGCCCTCTTACGGCGCTTCCAGACCGTACTGGTAAAAGAGCCCGATCGGGCCACGGTACGGCTCATCATGAAGGGTTTGGCGCCGCGACTAGAGCGTCATTTCGGCATAGCCGTGCCCGACGAGGCCTTGGATCGGGCGCTGGTCCTGGCTAAGCGCTACCTACCCATGCGCCGCTTCCCCGACAAGGCGCTCGAGCTCCTCGATCGCGCCGCCTCCCGGGCGGTCTTCCGCGGCGAGTCGGTCTTGGGCGAGGAACGGCTCTTAGAGGCGGTCAAGGACATAGCCAACGTGGTGGCCGAGACGGGGCTCGAGGTTTCGTCGGGCCTACCGGGCTTGGAAGGCGCCTTGGGTAAGGACATCCTGGGCCAGGACAAGGCAGTGGCAGCCGTGGCCGAGGCCGTACGCATCGCCAAGATGCGCCTGGGGCCCCAGGACGGGCGTCCCGACGGGGCCTTCCTCCTAACCGGACCCACGGGCGTAGGCAAGACCGCCTTGGCCCTGAGCCTGGCCAAGGCCCTCTCGGGACGGGACGACGCGCTGTTCCGCATCGACATGAGCGAATTCTCCGACGCCCATACGGCGGCGCGTCTCCTAGGCGCCCCGCCGGGCTATATCGGCTACGACGACGCCCCGCTCCTCTCGCGGGCGGTGGATAGCTGCGCCGGCGGCGTCCTCCTCCTAGACGAACTGGAGAAGGCCCATGCCCAGGTCCATAGGCTCTTCCTGCAGATCCTAGATGCCGGACGGGCCACCGATTCCTCCGGCCGGACCCTGTCCTTCGCCTCCATAACCATCATCGCCACCTGCAACGTCGGCGGGGAGGCGGGGCCGGCCATAGGCTTCGGCCAAGACGCCCTACCCGGCCGCGAAGGCGCCCCCTTGGCGGCGCTTAAGCGCGCCTTCCCCGTGGAGCTCTTGAATCGTTTCGACGCCATCGTGCCCTTCCGCTCCTTGGACGAGGCCGACGCCCGACGCATCTTGGCCGACACCGTCGTGCCCAGGGGCAACGCCGCCCTGCGCGAGGAGTACGGCCTCGAGCTCCGATTCGACGATGCGGCCCTCGGCCTGATCGTCGAGCGCGGCTTTAGCCGCGAATTCGGCGCCAGGCACCTTCTACGGGCCTATCGGACCCTGGTATCGGGCCCCTTGTCGCGGCTCGTCGGCGCGTTCTCGGGCGCGAACGAGGTTTTGGTCCGCCGCGACGGCGACGCCCTGGCCTTCGCGCTCGCATCGGCCCCCGAGCGCTAGGGGGCATTGGACGGGGCGGCGGCCAGGGCCTATACTGAAGGCGCCGCCGCGACGGCCGGCGGGCGACGGCGGCCGTTAGCCCGCGGATCAGGCAAGGGAGGGAAAACATGGCTTCGATACAAGGCATCGTAGAAGAGGTACCGAATTTTTACCGCATCATCGCGCTCACGCCGTTCCGCAAGACCAAGGGCGTGCATTTCGATATTTTCCCCATGGAATTCCTGCCCCGCGTCGACGGGATCGACCGGGTGCTCCACGAGAGCGACGCCCTGTCGCCCGGCTCGGTCGGCGAGGTCGAGCGCCCCTGGTACCTGCATCAGCACCAGGAGGATAACCTCATCGTCCTGCACGGCGTGCGCACCGTGGATATCTTCACCCTCGAGCACCGCCGCGTGGAGAACTTCGTCGTCGAACCCAATAAGGTCTACAAGAACGGGAAGCTCGTCTACGACGGGCCGGCCATCCTGGTCTGGCCCTGCAACGTGTTCCATAGGATACGGAGCGGCCAAGCCGGCTCGGCCTCGCTGAACTTCGCCGTGCGCCACCCCGGCTTCGACATCAAGACCAACTTCAGCGTCTACGACCTGAATACAGACACCGGCGAGTATAAAGTCATCCGCGCCGGCCATCTGGACCAAAATCTGAATTAAAACGCGGGAGAGTCATTATGCGACTCGAAGACGGCCTTAGCATACGCGGCGCGACGCTGCGCAATAGGATCATCATGCCCCCGCTCGTCTGCTTTAACTGGGGCGACGACCGCGGCTATCAGACCCGCGACCGGGCGGCGCACTACGGCCGCCGCGCGGCCGGCGGCGTCGGGCTCATCGTCGCCGAGGCCACCGCGGTCTGCCCCGAGGGGCGCCTGCACGCGACCGAGCTCGGGCTCTGGGAGGACGGCCAGATCGATCAGTTCGCGCGCATAGCCGACGCCTGCGCGGCGCACGGCGTGCCGGTCCTCGTGCAGCTCGTGCACGCCGGCGCCAAGGCCGCCGCCGATCGGCGCGTCTCGGCCTCGCCCTCGGAGCCCGGCGCGGAGCCCAGGGTAACGGCGATGGACGAGGCGGCTATCGCCAAGCTCGTCGACGACTACC
>ERZ1066115.80-NODE-80-length-36061-cov-21.278926_pt1 | contig 36061 bp, 27 predicted proteins | sample MGYA00382762_ERZ1066115 | MGnify/ENA primary metagenome ERZ1066115 (study PRJEB33369, sample SAMEA5778345) | biofilm metagenome | biome: Industrial cooling water; feature: Water cooling tower basin; material: Biofilm | place: United Arab Emirates | collected... | reverse complement strand
AATCCTGAATCCTGAATCCTGAATCCTGAATCCTGAATCCTGAATCCTGAATCCTCGATCCTCGATCCTCGATCCTCGATCCTCGATCCTCGATCCTCGATCCTCGATCCTACCCCCCCTCCGCCAGAAAACGCTCCAGCAGCACGTTGAGGAAACGCCGTCCCTGCAGCGTCGGGGCGATCTGTTCGGCCGAAACGGTGAGCAGGCCGTCGGCTTCCGCTGCCTTGAGTTGCGGCACGATGACGCTGATCGGCAGCGAGGTGCGCTGCTCGAACAGATCCGGGGCGAAGCCGTCGGCGAGGCGCAGCGCGTTCATCAGAAATTCGAAGGGCAGGTCACGGGCGGCGACCTGCTGTTCGTCCTGTACCGGCGTGCCGGCCGCCACCTGCTCGAAATAGGCCTTGGGATGCTTCCAGCGCATCTGGCGCAGCACCCGGTCGTGCAGCGTCAGCTTGGAGTGGGCGCCGGCGCCGATCCCGAGGTAATCGCCGAACTGCCAGTAATTGAGGTTGTGGCGGCACAGCCATTCCGGGCGGGCAAAGGCCGAGGTTTCGTAATTGCGGAAACCGGCGGCGGCGAGCCGGGCTTCGATTGCCTCCTGCATGTCGGCGCACTGGTCGCTCTCCGGCAGCTCCGGCGGAAAAGCGGCGAAGCGGGTGTTCGGCTCCAGCGTCAGCTGATAGCAGGAAAGGTGCGTCGGCTTGAAGGCGAGCGCCTGCTCGACATCGGCTAGCGCCTGGGCATGGCTTTGGCCGGGCAGGCCGTACATCAGGTCGAGGTTGAAAGTCTCGAAATGGCGGGAGGCGAGTTCGGCGGCATGGCGGGCTTCGTTGCTGTCGTGGACCCGGCCGAGCGCCTGCAGATGGCCGTCGTCGAAACTCTGGATGCCGAGCGACAGGCGGGTGACGCCAGCGGCGCGATAGCCGGCGAAGCGCCCGGCTTCGGCGGTGCCAGGGTTGGCTTCGAGAGTGATTTCGGCGTCCGGGGTCAGCCGCGCCAGCGCGCGGAAGGCGGCGAGCAGTTCGTCGATGGCCGCCGGCGAAAGCAGGCTGGGGGTGCCGCCGCCGAAGAAAACGCTGACCACCGGCCGGCCCCAGATCAGCGGCAGCGCGCTTTGCAAGTCCTGCAGCAGGGCGGCGACGTATTCCTTTTCCGGCACGGCACCGCCGGCTTCGTGCGAGTTGAAATCGCAGTAGGGACACTTGCGGATGCACCACGGCACATGCACGTAGAGCGACAAGGGCGGCGAAGCGCGAAATTCGAGCGTTTCCACGGTCGACCGTGGTTTTTCAGCAAAAATGGGGATGGTGCGCATGGTCTGGGCAAAAGAGGAACGACGACAGGCAGGGCGGCGGCCAAGCCGCCACGGGTTGGCTCCGACCTATTCGGCGGCCAGTCGTTCCAGCAATCGGGCCATCGCCTGGCCTCGGTGTGAGAGGCGGTTCTTGGTTTCGGCGGCGAGTTCGGCGGCGGTCTGGCCTGCGCTGGGGACGAAGAACAGCGGGTCGTAGCCGAAGCCCTCGGCGCCGCGCGGGCTGGCGAGAATTTCACCATGCCATTCGCCTTCGGCGATGATCGGCTGCGGATCGTCGGCGCTCCGGCAGAGTACCAGCACGCTGACGAAGTGGGCGCGGCGGTCGTTTTGCCCGGCGAGGTCGGCGAGCAGCTTTTCGTTATTGCGGGCGTCCGATTTCGGCTCGCCGGCATAGCGGGCCGAGATCACGCCGGGGGCGCCACCCAAGGCGCGCACGCAGAGGCCGGAATCGTCGGCCAGCGCCGGCAGGCCGCTGTGCTGCGCGGCGTGGCGGGCCTTGGCCAGGGCGTTTTCGACAAAGGTTACGTGCGGCTCTTCGGCTTCGGGAATGCCGAGCTGGCCCTGCGGGATCACTTCGATCCCGAGTGGCGCCAGCAGCGCGTTGAGTTCCTTGATTTTCTTGGCGTTGTTCGAGGCGAGGACGAGTTGTTTCATGGTGCGGGTCCGAAAAATGCCGGGATTTACGGTCGACCGTGAATCCCGGCAAAAACGCGCACGCTCAGGCCTAAAACAGCTCGATGGCCGCCTTGCCGCCCTGGCGGCCGGTCGGAGCCAGGCTGCCCGCCTGCTGGTGGTGGGCGCGTTCATGATCGACAAAGGAGCCGAGGATACTCTTGATTGCCTGGCCGCCAAAGTTGACCGTGCCCTCTTCCAGTCGCAATTCCTGGCGCATCTGTTCAAGGACTGCGTCTTTTTCGCTCTGGGCGCGGTCGAGGCGTTCGAGCATCTGGCGGATGATGTCCTGGTACTGGACGCTGGCCAGCATCGCGTTGATCTGGTCGGCGAGCTCGGCGTTGATCGCGGCGCCTTCGCTCACCCGTTGCCGCAGGTTCCGGCTTTCCGCTTCGCTTTGCTGCTGCAGGCTTTCGACTGCCTGGAGCAGGCGCAGTGCGTGTTCCAGTTCGCGTTGGGCGGTTTCCTGGTGTTCCTTGCTGAAGGCGTTGGCGACGCTGCGCTGGGCGCGTTCGATGCCTTGCCAGACTTCGTCCGCTGCCTCGTTGGAGCGGCTGGCCAGCTTGCGCACCTCGTCGGCGACGACGGCGAAGCCACGCCCCTGTTCGCCGGCACGGGCGGCTTCGATGGCCGCGTTGAGCGCCAGCAGGTTGGTCTGGGCGCTGATGTCCTTGATGATTTCGACCAGTTTGCCGAGTTCGCTGACACTGTCGATGATGTGGGTGAATTGTTCGCGCTCGGCCTCCATCCGTTCCGGCAACTGGCCGAGAAAATCCTTGACCTCGCCGATTGCCTGCCCGGGGTTGTCTGCATCGTGATCACGGGCTTGATGCGCATCCCCGAGGAGTGCGATCAGGCGGTTGCTTTGCTGATCAAGGGCCAGGATGCGCTCGACGATCTGGGTCGCCGAGGACTCGGTGAAGCGCACGACTTCTTCGTGAGCGGCAAAAAAACGGGTTTCCAGCGTGTGCACCTGCTCCAGCGTGGCCGCCGTGTCCTCGCATTTTTCCTGCAACAGGTTGCGTTCCATCAGCAGCAGCGACATGTACGACAGGCTGCTGAGAAAGGTGGTCTCGACGCCGCCCCACTGGCCGATGCGATAGCGCGACAGCGCGTAAAACAACAGCGAGCCGACCGCGAGGATCGCCAGCGCGGTGACCAGCGGTGCCAGAACGTGGGGCGAGATGCCGAGGCTGGCGCCGAATTGCGCCAGTCCTTCGGAAAAAAGCAGGCCGCCGACGGCGACGATGACGGCATTGCCGATCAGGAAAGAGAAAAAGAAACGGCGTATCTGCGACAGCAGACGGTAGGCGTTTTCATTCCACTGGCGTTCAAGTTCGCGGTTCATGGTTTTTCCGTCGGATGCTGATGTTGTTGTAATGAATTTTTCAATTGTACGACCTCGGCCGCGCTCTGCGGCTTGCCGAAGAGATAGCCCTGGACGATTTCGCAGCCGGCGGCACGGATATGCGCCAGTTCGCCGGCATGCTCGACCCCTTCGGCGACGATTTCCAGTCCCATCAGTCGCCCCAGGCCGGCGATCAGCTGGACCACGCCCTGCGATTTTTCCGAGTGGGGCAGGGTGCGAACGAAGGAGCGGTCAATCTTGAGCGTGGCAATCGGCAGACGGGTCAGATAAGAGAGTGACGAATAGCCGGTGCCAAAATCGTCGAGGGCGCTGCGGATGCCCAGCGCGCGCAGTTGTCCGAGCAGGTTCACCATGTGCTCGATATCGAGCAGCGCCATCCGTTCGGTTACTTCAAGTTCGAGCAGGTAGGGCGGAATCCGGTGTTTGGCCAGGGTGGCGGTGATCCGGTCGATTAGTGCCGGGTCGGTGAATTCGCTGGCCGAGACGTTGATCGACATCACCAGTTCGGGCATTCCCGCATCCAGCCAGCGGCGCAGCTGCGCCAGGCTTTCGTCGAGCAGCCAGGCGCCGACCTGGCGGATCAGGCCGTTGTCTTCGAGCAGCGGAATGAATTCGTCCGGCGCGACCAGGCCACGGGTCGGCGATTGCCAGCGCATCAGGGCTTCGACCCCACGCAGGCGCTGCCCGTCGGCATCAAGTTGCGGCTGGTAAACCAGGAAAAATTCCTGCTCGGCGACCGCCTGCTGCAGATCGTGGCCGAGTTCGAAACGTTTCCGGACTTCGGTATCCATCGCCGGGGCAAAAAAGTGGTAGCGGTTGCGCCCGGCTTTTTTGGCCGAGTACATCGCAATGTCGGCCAGCTTGATCAGTTCTTCGGCATTGCTGGCGTCGGTCGGATAGCAGGCGAGGCCGACGCTGGTGGTGACGATATGTTTCTGGCCAGCGAGCAGGACCGGTTCCCTGCGTTTTTCGATGATTTGTTCGGCAATTCGCTCCAGCACCTGGGGCTGCTCCAGGTCGCGGATGATCACGACAAACTCGTCGCCAGCGAGGCGGCCGACGAAGTCGCTCTGGCGAACGCTGTGGCGCAGGGTGTTGGCGACGTGGCGGAGCAATTCGTCGCCAACCGGGTGGCCGAGGGCGTCGTTGATGTCCTTGAAACCGTCGAGATCAAGGAAGGCGAGGCCGACACTGCTGCCCTTGCGTCCGGCATCGAGCAGCGATTCGGCCAGGCACTCCTCGAAGGCGCGGCGGTTGGGGAGCCCGGTCAGCGGGTCGCTCAGCGCCTGCTCTGCCAGCTCTTCGCGGCTGACGCGCAATTCGGCTTCGTTCTGCACCAGTGCGGTGATGTCGTGAAAGCTTTCAATCACCCCGGTGACCTTACCGTCAAGGTCGCAGAGCGGGCTGGCGGCAACGTCGTAGAGGATGGGCTGGTCGTTGGCCCCGGTTCCGGCATGGGTCAGCCGGATGATTTCGCCCTGGGCGGCGATTTCCTTGAGCGGGCAGCGGCGCTGCTCTTTCTGGCAAGGTGAGGTGAGTCCGTGAATCACGTAATGGCAGAGGTTTTCCTGGCCGAGTCGGAAGCGGGTGCCGCAGCGTTCGCGCAGCGCCCGGTTGTGGCTGACGATGCGGTAGTTGCTGTCGATGACCAGCACCGGATCGTGCAGGTTTTCCAGGACGGTATCGAGAAACTGCTTCTGGTGCTCGATGTGGCGGGCTTTGTCGGAAAGCTGGCATTCGCGCTGGCTGATCGCTTCGACCATCTCGTTGAACTTGCCGATCACCCGGTCTACCTCGTCGTGTCGCGCGGAGACCGGCAGGGTCGGGAACTGGCCTTCGCCGCAGTCTTCGACCGCTGCGGCCAGTGTCCGTAGACGGCGCAGCAGGAAGTGGTCGAAGGCGGCGAGCAGGGTGAAGAACAGCAGTGTGCCGGTGACCGCGATGGCAAACAGCCGGGTCCAGATCAGCCCGCCCTGCTCCGCCTGATGATTTTCGATGCGCGTGTACAAAATGCCGCGCAGGTCGCCGTCGCGGTAGTCGAAGCCGCCGGCATTGGCGTAGTGGGTCTGGATCAGCGGCAGGGTTTCGTGGCGCGGGCCGTGGCAGCCGAGGCAGGCCGGTTCGATCCACAGCGGAGCCGACATCTGGTAGCCGGGTTGGCCATCGGCCAGGCGGATGCTCTGGAAATGCTGTTTTTCTTGCGGGTGCGCCTTGAAATACTCGATCGCCGTCTGGCTGTAGGCATCGGCCCGGTTGCGCGGGTTGCGCGGATTGTCGGAGACGTTGGCAAAGCTGGCCTGGCTGCGTGTTTCCGCCAGGTGGCGTGCAGCCATCTCGCTGATCGTGCTGCCCGGACAAAGGCGGATCGTCTGTTCGTTGAGGGGCAATGCCGCCTGCTGGACCCGCTCGCGGTAGGTCTGACGCATCAGCAACAACAGATGGGTGCTGTCCTCCAGGGTCCTGCGGGCGGTCTGCTCGGTGGTCTGGCGGAGCGTCAGCAGGTCGAAAAGAAAGGTGACGACCAGCAGGCAAGCCACAGTCAGGGCAGTGATTTTGAGGATCAGTGAGCGCATGTCGGAAGGCAGTGAAACGCCGGAGTTCCAGATTAGCGTTTGCCGATGAACACTGCCAAGCCAGTCCTGGCCTTAATCGGCGGGTGGTTGACGTGAGTCAACCGGGGCGGGGTTCGCCACTGCTGCGAGCCCCGCCGTCTGCTGCTTCAGCTGGCGAGTGCGGTCTGTTGCGCGGCGAGCAGGCGCTGGATGCCGAGTTCGGCGAGGTCGACCAGAACATTCATTTGCGGGCGGGTGAACGGGCTGCCTTCGGCCGTTCCCTGGATTTCGACGATACCGCCGGCGCCGGTCATGATCACGTTCATGTCGGTATCGCAGTCGGAGTCTTCCGGGTAGTCGAGGTCGAGCACCGGAGTGCCGGCGAAAATCCCGACCGAGACGGCGGCGACCTGATCGCGCAGCGGATTCACGGTCAACTTGCCGGATTGCAGCAATTTCTCGCAGGCGTCGTGCAAGGCCACCCAGGCGCCGGTGATGGCGGCGCAGCGGGTGCCGCCGTCAGCCTGCAGCACGTCGCAGTCGAGGGTGATCTGGCGTTCGCCGAGCGCGGCGAGGTCGGTTACCGCGCGCAGGCTACGGCCGATCAGGCGCTGGATTTCCTGGGTCCGGCCGGTCTGCTTGCCCTTGGCCGCTTCGCGCGCCGAGCGGGTATGGGTCGAGCGCGGGAGCATGCCGTATTCGGCGGTGACCCAGCCCTGGCCCTTGCCGCGCAGGAAGGGGGGCACGTTTTCCTCGACCGAGGCGGTGCATAGCACCCGGGTGTCGCCGATTTCGATCAGCACCGAACCTTCTGCATGGCGGGTGAATTGACGGGTGATGCGGACCGGGCGCAGTTGGTCCGGTTGGCGTTGGCTGGGGCGCATGTTCATTGTCCTGGCTTTTTGGGGTTGTATTTCTCGATGGCGGAGCGGATTTCCTCGATCGCTTTTTCGATCTCGTCGTCCGATAGTTCGCCCTTGTAGGCCGGAGTGCGGCCAAATTCTTCCATTTGCGTGGCGACTTCGTGCAGCGCCATGGTCTGGGTCGAAATCGAGCTTTCGCTGTCTTCCGGGCTTTCCTCCCAGCGGATCGCGACCACCGACAGGTTGTCGCCATGCGGGCCACCCTTGACCTCGGCCTGGGCCATCAGCATCGGTACCGCCTGCAGCAGGTTGGCGCCTTTCAGCGCGACTGCCATCAGGTCGCCCGAGGTGACGCCCCAGAGACCGTCGGTGGCCAGCAGCAGTACGTCGCCGTGTTCGAGCGGGGTCTTGCGCGAGTATTCGATTTCCGGGGGCGTACTGCCGCCCAGGCAGCTGTAGATCTTGTTGCGATCCGGGTGGTGGGCGGCCTGGGCTTCGGAAATCATGCCCTCTTCGAGCAGCAGGCGAATTCGCGAGTGGTCGCGGGTCTGTGCCATCACCCGTCCGCCGCGCAGCAGGAACAGGCGCGAGTCGCCGGCGTGCGCCCAGTAGGCGACACCATCCTGAACCACACAGGTGACGATGGTGGTGCGCGGCGATTCGGCGAGTTGCTTGTGCGCGGTGTAGTCAATGATCGCCCGGTGCCCGTGGTTGATTGCCCGCTGCAGGAACATGAAGGGGTCGGGAAGCAGCGGCTTGGCTTCGCGCTGGAAGCTGTTGACCAGGGTCTGCACCGCAATCTGTGCGGCGATTTCGCCATGATGGTGGCCACCCATGCCGTCGGCGATCACCAGCAGCAGTGCGTCGCGGGTGTAGCTGTAGGCGGTGCGGTCCTCGTTGTTGCCGCGTCCGCCCTGGCGACTTTCCTGATAAACGGTGAATTTCATTTGTTCTGAGTCCTGAAAATGCCGACCAGCCGGTCAAACCAGCCGCTTTCCCCGCCGTCTCCGTTGCCCGGGAGACTGGCCGGCGGAACCTGCTCGACCAGCGCTTTTTGCAGGGCAAAGACGCTTTGCGGGCGTTGCAGGTGATCGAGCTGCAGGCACCAGTCGATGGTCTGCAGCAGGTGTTCGCTGTAGCGTCCCTGCCAGCGCTCGACGGCCGGAAGGTAGCATTCTTCCTTCTGGCGGTCGTCGGCGGCCGGCGGCGCCCTGCCGGCCAGGCAGGCGTACATCGAGGCGCCGACGCTGTAGATGTCGCTCCACGGTCCGAGGTCGCGGCGTTCGCCGTAGTGTTCGGGCGAGGCGTAGCCGGGGGTGTACATCGGCTTGAGCATGGGCTGGTCCTGGACCAGGGTCTGGCGAGCGGCGCCGAAGTCGATCAGGACCGGCGAGTTGTTGCTGCGCAGGTAAATGTTGGACGGCTTGAGGTCGAGGTGCAGCAGCTTGTGCGCGTGCACTTCGCGCAGGCCATTGAGCATGCGGGTGAACAGGCCACGGATGAAGCGTTCGGAGACCTTGTCCCGGTGTTTCAGGATGTGCTCCTGCAGGGTGCGCCCCTTTTCGTATTCCATCACCATGTAGACCGTGTCGTTGGCACGAAAGAAGTTGAGCACGCGGACGACATTGGGGTGGGACAGGCGGGCCAGCGCCCGGCCTTCCTCGAAGAAACATTTCATGCCGTAGCGAAAGGCGCCGAGATGCTCTTCCGTGATATTTGGGCGCAACTGACCCACCGCGCGCAGCGCCAGGCTGTTCGGCAGGTATTCCTTGATCGCGACCTGATGACCGGCCGGGTCGCTGGCGAGATAGACAATCGAAAACCCGCCCAGCGAGAGCTGGCGTTCAATCGTATATTCTTCGAGGCGGTGGCCATCGGGGAGCGGGTGATTGGCTTGTTGCGCCATCAATCTCACGGTTATTATGCAGTTTCGGGCATTTTCGGGCGTGTTGCCCGCCCTGTAAAGCTGGAGGCCTTCCCCTGATGATTAGCAGCATGACCGGATATGCAGTGAAAACCCGCGATGTCGAGCGGGGCACGCTGCAGTTTGAACTCAAAAGCGTGAATTCGCGCTACCTCGATTTTCATTTCCGGGTCATGGAAGAGTTGCGGGCGCTGGAAATGCCGCTGCGTGAACTGCTCGCTGCCAAGTTGACCCGGGGCAAGGTCGAGTGCCGCCTGTCGTTCAACCAGAACGGCGCCCGCAGTGATCATCTGGAGGCCAATCCGGTGCTGCTCGGGACGCTCAAGGCGCTGGAAGCGCAAGTCCTGGCAGCCATGCCGACAGCGCCTGCGCTGAGCGTGGGCGAGGTCCTGCGCTGGCCCGGCATGCTGGGCGATCAAAGTGTCGATTTTGCCGCGCTGGCGCCCGAGGTGCTGGCGCTGGCCCGCGAGGTGCTGGCCGAGTTTTCCGCCAGCCGGGCACGGGAAGGGGAAAAACTGGCGCAATTGATCGTCGACCGTGTCAATGCCATGCGCGACATTGTCCGCTCGGTGGCGCCGAGGATTCCCGAGGCCCAGGCCCTGTTCACCGACCGCCTGCGCCAGCGTCTGCGCGAGGCGCTCGACAGCGAGGCCGGCGAAGAGCGGATTTTGCAGGAAGTGGCGGTCTTTGCCGCGCGCATCGACGTGGCCGAGGAAATCGGCCGGCTGATGACGCATCTGGATGAAGTCGAGCGGGTTCTCAAGCAAGGTGGCGCCTGTGGCAAACGCCTCGATTTCCTGATGCAGGAACTCAATCGCGAGGCCAATACCCTGGGGTCGAAGTCAGCGCTGGTCGAGGTTTCACAAGCCTCGATGGATCTCAAGCTGCTGATCGAGCAGATGCGCGAACAGATCCAGAACCTCGAGTAGAGGGAGTTCGATGCCAGCCTCCGTGATCGAAACCTCGCGGCTTTCTTCACGGGCGCTGGCCTTGCGTTTGCTGCTTGGCGGGCTGTTCCTGGCGGTCGCGGTGGCCAGTCTGGCAGCGTATTTCTTGCACCTGGGTTTGCGCCAGGCCGAGGAGCGGACCCGGGTCGAGGTCGAAAACCTGGCCTTGGTACTCGACCGCGAAATTGCTTCCGCGTTCGATAAGGTCAATTTGCTGCTCGGGGTGGTGGGCGACGACTTTCTCCGCCGGCGCAGCCTGGGGCAAATGGCTGACCAAGGCGTCTATCTTGACGAATTGCGCCAGCGTCTGCCGATGCTTGCCTTGCTTGGGGTGGCCGATCAACGCGGCATCGTGGCGCCAGGCAGCGCCAGCCAGGTGCGCGGGGCCACTTCGATCGCCGACCGCGATTATTTCCGGATCCTGCGTGACAATCCGCATCGTCCGTGGGTCATCTCCGAGCCGTTGCGCGGTCGTATCAGCGGCCGCTGGGCGATCATCATCGCCCGCCGGCTGAACGATGGCGAAGGGCGGTTTGCCGGGGTGGCCTACGCCAGTGTCGATCTGGCGCATTTCGAAAAACAGTTTGCCGAATTGCGGCTCGGCGAAAAGGGAGCGATTTCGTTTCGTGACGAGCAATTGCGGGTGATTGCCCGGGTGCCCTACGAGGCGGCCGGTTCGACCCGGATTTCCGAGGAATTCCAGACCGCGCTCACTCGTGATAACCGGCAGGGCTGGTATGTTTCGGGAACGTCTACGGTTGATGGCGTGGCCCGGTTGTATGCCTATCGTTTCAACCCGCAGTATCGCTATTACCTCAACGTCGGGATGGAACTGGCGACCTTCCGTGATGCCTGGATGGCGCAGCTGCAGGGGACCTTCGTGTTGCTCGGGGTGCTCTTTCTGCTGATCGGCGGCGGGGCCTGGGGGGCGCACCGCGCCGCACGCCGGATTGCGCTGCGTGAGCGGACCCTGCAAACCCTGTTCGATACCTCCGATGCGGCGATTTTCATGCTCGACCTCGGTGGGCGGATCGTGCAGGCCAACCAGCGGATGGCCGAAATCTGGTGCATGCCCTACGAGCAACTTCAGGGGCGCGAATACCAGGAGTTGCTGGCGACTGCCAGCGAGGCGGAAAAGGGGCGGCTGGGGCGGCTGCTCGCGGCAGAGTGCGAGCAGTTGCGCAGCGAAAACGAGTACCTGCGCGCCGACGGCAGCCGTTTCGTCGGCTTGCACTGCAGTCGCCTGCTGCACGGCGAGGGCGGCAAGCCGCTGGGCGCGGTCTGCCTGGTTACCGATATCACTGCCGAGCGGAACAATAGTCGTGAACTCGAGCGCTACCGCGACCGGCTTGAAGAGCTGGTCGCCGAGCGCACGGTCGAGTTGGAGCTGGCCAAGGAGTATGCCGAGGGAGCAAGCCGGGCGAAGAGCCGTTTCCTGGCCAACATGAGCCATGAAATCCGGACGCCGATGAATGCCATCATCGGCCTGACCCATCTGCTCCAGCGCGACCAGCCGACGCCGCAGCAGGGCGAGCGCTTGCGCAAGATCGGCGTGGCCGCCGATCACCTGCTGGCAGTGCTCAACGACATCCTGGATATTTCCAAAATCGAGTCGGGCAAGCTGAATCTGCAGGCCGAGCCCTTCGTGCCGCAGCAGCTGCTCGAACAGGTGCTGGCCTTGTGCAGCGAACGTGCGCAGGCCAAGGGGTTGGTGCTGGTCGGCGAGTTTGCTGCTTTGCCGTCGTGCCTGTTGGGGGATGCGACTCGTCTGAGCCAGGCATTGCTTAATTATCTGAGCAATGCGATCAAATTTACCGAACAGGGCAGGATCACCTTGCGCGTCACTTCGCCGGAGGCGGATGCCCAGTTTGTCAGCTTGCGGTTCGAGGTCGAGGATAGCGGGATCGGGATTGCTCCCGAGGTGATGCCCCGCCTGTTCCATGCCTTCGAACAGGTCGACGACTCGACCACCCGGCGTTTTGGCGGCACCGGCCTGGGGCTGGCGATCACCCGCCACCTCGCCCGCCTGATGGGCGGCGATGCTGGCGCCGAGAGTCGACCGGGGCAGGGCAGCACCTTCTGGATGACCGTTTGCCTGGCCCGCGCCGGGGCCGCGCAGACGCCAATCGAGGCGCCGCTGGCGCGGCCGGCAACGCGGCGCTATCCGTCCGCCCGGGTTTTGCTGGTCGAGGACGATGCGGTGAATCGTGAAGTGGCGGCCGATTTGCTGCGCGAATTTGCCGGGATCCAACCGGAGATCGCCGAGAATGGCGAACAGGCTCTGGCCAAGCTGGCGCTTGCGAGTTACGACCTGGTCCTGCTCGATCTGGCGATGCCCGGGATCGACGGCTTTGAAACCGCCCGCCGGATTCGCCGTTTGCCGCATGGGCGCACGCTGCCGATCGTGGCCTTGACCGCCAATGTCTTTGCCGACGACCGGCGGCGCTGCCTCGAGGCCGGAATGAACGACCACCTGGCCAAGCCCTTGCTGCCTGCCGCGCTCGAGCAGGTATTGCAACAATGGCTGGGGGCGGCTTCGGTACAATGAACTTTTTTTCAGGGAAGGAAGACATGGCCGGGAATCTTTATGTCGTCGCGGCACCCTCGGGTGCGGGCAAGACCACCTTGGTGCGCCTGTTGCTGGAACGTGAGCCGGCGGTTCGCCTGTCGATCTCCTGGACCACGCGCGGACCGCGTCCGGGCGAGGAGAATGGTCGTGAATACCATTTCACCACGGTCGACGAGTTCAAGGCGATGATTTCCCGGCAGGAGTTTCTGGAGTGGGCGGAAGTTCACGGCAACTACTACGGGACTTCGAAAAAATGGATCGCCGACCGTCTGGCCGAGGGCGCGGATGTGCTGCTCGAGATTGACTGGCAAGGGGCGCAGCAGGTACGGGCCGAGTTTCCCGAAGCCATCGGTGTCTTTATTCTGCCGCCCTCGATGGCAGAACTGACCCGCCGCCTGACCGGGCGCGGTACGGATGCGGCCGAAGTGATCGAGCGCCGCCTGGCCGCCGCACAGGCCGAGATGCGCCATGTTGGCGAATTCGACTATGTTATAGTTAACGACCGGCTTGAGTTGGCGCTCGACGACCTCTGCGCGGTGGTTCGCGCTTCCCGTCTGGCGCTGCCCGCGCAACGTGCGCGGCATGCCGAACTCTTTGCCCGACTTGTTTGATTGGCTCCTTTTAGCCTGCTTGTGAGGTTTCCCCCATGGCCCGTGTTACCGTTGATGATTGCCTGAAACGTATTCCCAACCGCTTCCAGATGACGCTGGCCGCTGCTCACCGCGCCCGCCAGATCGCCAATGGCGCAACGCCGCTGGTCGATCCCGAGAAGGACAAGCCGACGGTCGTCGCGCTGCGCGAACTGGCCATCGGCAAGATTGGCCTGGAAGTGCTGAACCGCGGTCAGGCTTGATCGTCGGGGCGGAGAAGACGCATGGACTCGCCTCCGTCGACTTTTCCGCCGGCCGAAGAAGACCCGGCCTATCTGGTCTTCCTCGATAGTCTCGACTATCTTCCGGCCGACGATGTCGCCCGGATCAAGGCGGCCTACGCCTATGCCGCCAAGGCGCACGCGCACCAGAAGCGGATGTCGGGTGAGCCTTACATCACCCATCCGCTGGCGGTTGCCGGTGCCATCGTCGAATGGCAGATGGACGCCGATGCGGTTTGCGCTGCGCTGCTGCACGACGTGATGGAGGATGCCGGGGCGTGCAAGCACGAACTGGCGGAAAAATTCGGCAAACCGGTGGCCGAACTGGTCGACGGGCTGTCCAAGCTCGACAAGATGGAGTTCGCCTCCTACCAGGAGGCGCAGGCGGAAAATTTCCGCAAGATGCTGATGGCGATGGCGCGCGACCTGCGCGTGGTGCTGATCAAGCTGGCCGATCGCCATCACAATGTGCAGACGATGTCGGCGATGCGTCCCGACAAGCGGCGGCGGATCGCCCACGAAACCCTGGAAATCTACGCCCCGATTGCGTTGCGGCTGGGGCTCAACAAGCTCTATCGCGAGTTGCAGGACACTTCCTTCCGGCTGATTCATCCGCACCGGGCCGAAGTCCTGACCAAGGCGCTGCGTGCTGCGCGCGGCAACCGCAAGGAGCTGCTGACGCGGATTTTCGACAACATCCGCAGCAAGCTCGAACATGCCGGCTTGCGCGCCGAGGTGTTCGGGCGCGAGAAAAGCCTGTATTCGATCTTCCGCAAGATGCAGGAAAAGCGCCTGTCCTTTTCTCAGGTGCTCGATATCTACGGCTTCCGCGTCGTCGTCGACAATGTACCGACCTGCTATCTCGCGCTCGGCGCCCTGCATGCCTTGTACAAGCCGGTGCCGGGCAAGTTCAAGGACTACGTCGCGATCCCCAAGGCGAATGGCTACCAGTCGCTGCACACGACCTTGATTGGCCCTTACGGGACGCCGGTCGAGGTCCAGATCCGTACCCGCGAGATGCACAACGTCGCCCAGGAAGGGGTGGCAGCGCACTGGCTGTACAAGGATGGCAACGAGTCGAGCGCCGAACTGCAGATCAAGACCCACAAGTGGTTGCAGTCGCTGCTCGAAATGCAGACCAGCGATTCGGCCGAGTTCTTCGAGAACGTCAAGATCGACCTCTTCCCCGACGAGGTCTATGTGTTCACGCCCAAGGGCAAGATCATGGCGATGCCGCGCGGCGCGACGGTGGTCGATTTCGCTTATGCGGTGCATACCGATGTCGGCAATCACTGCTCGTCGGCGCGGATCAACCACGAACTGGCACCGCTGCGCACCGAGCTGCGCAATGGCGATCTGGTCGAGATCATCACCGCCCAGAATGCCCAGCCGAATCCGGTGTGGCTCTCCTACGTCAAGACCGGGCGCGCGCGCAGCAAGATTCGCCACCACCTGCGCACGATGCAGAACGAGGAGTCGGCCCGTCTCGGCGAGCGTTTGCTGCGCCAGGAATTGCTGTCGCTCGGCGTGGTCCCGATTTCGATCCCGGCGACGGCCTGGGACAGCCTGGTCAAGGCCAGCGGCCAGAAGAGCATCGACGAGGTGTATACCGACATCGGTCTCGGCAAGCGCCTGCCGTCGGTGGTCGCCCGCCGCCTGCTGGCGCGCGAGGATATGGCCGGGGATGCCGGCAGCAACATGACCCTGGCGATCCACGGGACCGAGGGGATGGCGATCCAGTTGGCGCACTGTTGCCAGCCGATTCCGGGCGATCCGATCATCGGCTCGATCAAGAAGGGCAGCGGCCTGGTGATCCATACCCATGACTGCCCGGTGATCCGCAAATCGCGGTCGAGCGATCCGCAGAAATGGATCGATGTCGAGTGGGAGCCAGAAGAGGGCAAGCTGTTCGACATCCGCATCCGGGTCGAGGTGAAGAATACCCGTGGGGTGCTGGCCCAGGTGGCGGCGGCGATTGCCGAGGCCGGTTCGAATATCGAGCATGTCGCGATGGACGCCGATCCCGAACGTTTGATGACTTCGCTGCGCTTCACCATCCAGGTGGCCCACCGCACGCATCTGGCCGCAGTGATGCGCGGCCTGCGCCATATTCCGGAGGTTGCCCGCATTCATCGCGAACGCGGAGGCGAGGCTTGAAAATAGCGGTTCTTGGCGCCGGGGTGGTCGGGACGACCAGCGCCTGGTACCTGGCCCGGGCCGGCCATCAGGTGACGGTGATCGACCGCCAGCCCGTGGCGGGCAACGAAACCAGCTTTGCCAATGGCGGCCAGATTTCGGTGTCGCATGCCGAACCCTGGGCCAATCCCCATGTGTTACCCCGCGTCCTCAAGTGGCTGGGGCGCGAGGATGCACCGCTGCTCTGGCGCTGGCGGGCGGACCCGGCGCAACTGGCCTGGGGCCTGCGCTTCCTGCGCGAATGCCTGCCGGGACGGACGCGTGCCAATATTGCGGCGATTGTTGCCCTGGCGCTCTACAGCCGGCGCTGCCTGCAGGAATTGCGGCAGGAGTTCGCGGCGGGAGGCCAGCCTTTGGCTTACGACCACCTCGAGCGCGGCATCCTGCACATTTACAGTGATCCGTCCGAGTTTGCGCTGGCGCAGCAGGCCGCAGCGACCATGCGCGAGTTCGGGCTCGAGCGGGTTACGGTCGACGCTGCCGAATGCCGAAAAATCGAGCCGGCCCTGGCCGCCAGTGAATTGCCGCTGGTCGGCGGCGACTACACCGCCTCCGACGAATCCGGCGATGCCCACCGCTTTACGCGGGCGCTGGCCGAACGGGCAGCGGCGGCCGGTGTCGTTTTTCGTTATGAAACCCGGGTCGACCGGATCGAGGTCGCTGCCGGCGAAGTCCAGGGGGTCTGGCTGCAAGCGGCCGGCGTTCCCGCCGAGCGTGTGCAGGCCGACGCCTACGTGCTGGCGCTCGGCAGCCATTCGCCGCAATTGCTCAAGCCGCTCGGCGTACACCTGCCGGTCTATCCGGCCAAGGGCTATTCGGCCACGCTGCCGCTGGCGAACGGCGACGGCGCACCGACGGTGAGCCTCACCGATGACGAGCGCAAACTGGTCTTTTCCCGCCTGGGCAATCGCCTGCGGGTGGCCGGTACGGCTGAGTTCAACGGCTACAACCTGGAGCTCAACCCGGTGCGCTGCCAGGCCTTGTGGGCTCGCACCCGGCAACTCTTTCCGCAATTGCAACTGGCCGGCGAGCCGCAATTCTGGTCCGGCTTGCGCCCGGCAACGCCGTCCAACGTGCCGCTGGTCGGGCGCGGACCGGTCCGGCGGCTGTGGCTGAATACCGGGCATGGCACGCTGGGCTGGACGCTGTCCTGCGGGTCGGCAGCAGCCCTTGCCGATCTGCTTTCCGGGCGGCCGCCGGCGCCGGTTTTTCCCTTTCTCGGCGGTTGACCGTAATCTTCCCGGCTGAGGGCACCTCGGAGGGGCTGTGATGTGGATCGATACCCATTGCCATCTTGATGCCGCCGAGTTTGCGGCGGATCGTGATGCCGTGCATGCGGCAGCTCTGGCCGCAGGGGTGGGGCGCATCATCGTTCCGGCGGTCAGTGTGGACAATATTGCGGCAGTGCGCTCGACCTGCTCGCGTTATTCAGGGTGTGTGCCGGCGTACGGGATTCATCCGCTCTACGTCGGGCAGGCTCAGCCCGCCGATCTGCAGCAACTGCGAGCCTGGCTGGAGCAGGATCGGCCGGTGGCGGTGGGGGAAATCGGCCTCGATTTTTTCGTTCCCGGGCTCGACCATCAGCGCCAGGAGTTCTTCTATCTGGAGCAGTTGAAGCTGGCCCGCGAATTCGATCTGCCGGTGCTGCTCCATGTCCGGCGGGCGGTCGATGCGATCCTCAAGGGCTTGCGCCGGATTCGGGTGCGCGGGGGCATCGCACACGCCTTCAACGGCAGCCGGCAGCAGGCCGATGCGTTGATCCAGCTCGGCTTCAAGCTGGGCTTCGGCGGCACCCTGACCTATCCCGGTTCCCGTCGTATCCGGCAACTGGCGGCCGAGTTGCCGCTGGCCAGTCTGGTGCTCGAAACCGATGCACCGGATATTCCGCCGGCCTGGCGCTCAGGCGGGCGCAACGATCCGGCGCAGTTGCCGCAGATCGGGCGGGAACTGGCGACCTTGCGCGGGTTGCCGCCGGCTGATTTGCAGGCGGCCTTGCTGACCAATTGTCGCGAACTTTTTCCGGCCTTTTGATTTGGCGCAAACAAGTGGATTTTCCTTACAAAGCTTGTGGTCATTTTGATTTTCGCTAAAAACATTGTTTTCTGATGAGCGTAGCCTGCCCTGACTCATTACCAGGGAGCGGTAAGTCATGGGCGGACTCGCAGCGGCTGGCGTCAATATTTCCAGCCTGATACTTGGTGTCGCGCCGACTGCGTGCGACGAGGTGGCGGCCATGCTGGTACGCCTGGCCGGTGTCGACATCCATGCCAATGAGGCTGATGGACGCATGATCGTGACCGTCGAGTCAGCCTCGGAATCCGCCACGGTAGAAATCTTTGAAACCATTCGCCAGTTGCCCGGAGTGCTCTCTGCGGCGCTGGTGTATCACCAGTTTGAATCCGATCCAGACGAGGAGGCGTGAGATGGTCGAAGTGAAAATTACCCGGCGGGACTTCATCAAAAGCAACGCGGCTGCTGCTGCCGCCAGCGTTGCCGGCATCAGCGTGCCCGGGCTGGCAGCGGCCCAGGGCAAGGATGACGGCGTCCGTTGGGACAAGGGGGTCTGTCGCTACTGCGGCACCGGCTGCGGCGTTCTGGTCGGCGTCAAGGACGGGCGCGTGGTCGCCACCCAGGGTGACCCGGAAGCGCCGGTCAATCGCGGCCTGAACTGCATCAAGGGCTATTTCCTGTCGAAGATCATGTACGGCAAGGACCGCCTGACCCAGCCGCTGCTGCGGATGAAGGATGGCAAGTACGACAAGGCCGGTGACTTCAAGCCGATTTCCTGGAAGCAGGCCTTCGACATCATGGAAGAGAAGTGCAAGGCCGCGCTGAAGGAAGGGGGGCCGCGCAATGTCGGGATGTTCGGCTCCGGCCAATGGACGGTCTGGGAGGGCTATGCCGCCGCCAAGCTGTTCAAGGCCGGCTTCCGCTCCAACAACCTCGATCCCAACGCCCGCCACTGCATGGCTTCCGCCGTTGCCGGCTTCATGCGCACCTTTGGTATCGACGAGCCGATGGGTTGTTACGACGATGCCGAACACGCCGATGTTTTCGTGCTGTGGGGCTCGAACATGGCCGAAATGCACCCCATCCTGTGGTCGCGGATCACCGACCGCCGGCTCAGCGCCAAGCAGGTCAAGGTGCATGTGCTGTCGACCTTCAGCCACCGCTCGTGTGAACTGGCTGACAACGAACTGATTTTCAAGCCGCAATCCGATCTGGCGATCCTCAACTACATCTGCAATTACATCATCCAGAACGGTGCGGTGAACAAGGATTTCATCGCCAAGCACGTCAAGTTTGCCAAGGGCGTCACCGACATCGGCTACGGCCTGCGCCCCAACCATCCGCTGGAAAAGGTGGCCATGAACAACGGCTACCCCGGTGAAGACGGCAAGCCCAAGGGCAACCCGAACAATTCGGCGCCGCTCAGTTTTGACGAGTTTGCCGCCTTTGTTGCCGAATACACGCTCGACAAGGCACACGAAATTTCCGGTGTGCCCAAGGATCGCCTCGAAGCGCTGGCCAAGGCCTATGCCGATCCCAAGCTCAAGGTCACGTCGTACTGGACGATGGGCTTCAACCAGCATACGCGCGGCACCTGGGTCAATAACATGATCTACAACGTGCACCTGTTGGTCGGCAAGATTTCCGAGCCGGGCAACAGCCCGTTCTCGCTGACCGGCCAGCCGTCGGCTTGCGGCACCGCGCGCGAAGTCGGCACTTTTGCCCACCGCCTGCCCGCCGACATGGTGGTGATGAATCCCAAACATCGCGAACTGACCGAAAAAATCTGGAAACTGCCGGCTGGCACCATCCCTGACTGGATCGGTCTGCACGCGGTGGCCCAGAGCCGGGCGCTGAAGGACGGCAAGCTGGCGTTCTACTGGTCGACGACGACCAACAACATGCAGGCCGGCCCCAACGTCAACGAGGAAATCTATCCCGGCTGGCGCAACCCGAAAGCCTTTGTTGTTCATTCCGATGTTTATCCGACGGTGTCGGCGATGTCCGCCGACCTGATCCTGCCGTCGGCGATGTGGATGGAGAAGGAGGGGATGTACGGCAACGCCGAGCGGCGCGGCCAGATGTGGCGGCAACAGGTCAAGGCGCCGGGTGAGTGTCGCTCCGATCTGTGGCAGTACATCGAATTCGCCAAGCGCTTCAAGATGGAGGAAGTCTGGCCGGCAGAACTGCTCGACAAGGCACCGGAATACAAGGGCAAGACCCTGTACGACGTGCTCTATGCCAACAAGGACACCACCCGCTGGGGCATGGACGAAGTCACCAAGGTCAATGCCCACGCGATCAAGGGCTACATGAACGACGAGTCGCAGGCCTTTGGTTTCTATGTCCAGAAGGGCTTGTTCGAGGAATACGCCCAGTTTGGTCGAGGCAAGGCGCATGATCTCGCCGATTTTGACGTCTATCACAAGGCGCGTGGCCTGCGCTGGCCGGTGGTCAATGGCAAGGAAACCCTGTGGCGCTTCCGCGAGGGTTACGACAGCTATGTGCCCAAGGGTGAAAACGTACGCTTCTACGGCTACCCGGACGGCAAGGCGATTGTTTTCGCGCTGCCCTATCAGCCAGCCGCCGAGATGCCCGATGCCGAATACGATCTGTGGTTGTGTACCGGCCGGGTGCTCGAACACTGGCATACCGGCTCGATGACCCGTCGGGTGCCCGAGCTGTACAAGGCGATGCCCGATGCGGTGATCTACATGCATCCGGAAGACGCCAAGAAACGCAGCCTGGTCCGCAACGACGTGGTCAAGGTCTCGACCCGGCGCGGCGATATCCAGTTGCGGGTCGAAACCAAGGGGCGCAACAAGCCGCCGCTGGGTCTGGTGTTCATCCCGTTCTTCGACGAACATCGGCTGGTCAACAAGCTGACGCTTGATGCCACCTGCCCGATTTCCAAGGAAACGGATTTCAAGAAATGTGCCTGCAAGGTCGTCAAGGCCTGATCATCGGCTGAAAAAGAAAGGAAGCCGGGCGCGCCGCTGCTGTTGGGGGACGCAGCGGGTGCCCGGCACAAGATGGAAAGCAACAGCAACAAAAAAACGCTGGCTCGCCGCCAGTTCATTTTCGACAGTGCCCGGATGGCCTGCGGTGTCGGCATGCTCGGCCTCGGCCTGGGTTTGTACGCCAAGCAGAGCAAGGCGCTGCCGGCGCTCGCCTTGCGCCCCCCCGGCGCCTTGCCGGAAGACGATTTTCTCGGCGCCTGCATCCGTTGCGGCCTGTGCGTCCGCGACTGTCCCTACAACACCTTGTCGCTGGCCCGGCCGGAAGAGCCGGTGGCGACCGGAACGCCCTTTTTCACCGCGCGCAACATTCCCTGCGAGATGTGCGACGACATCCCCTGCATCAAGGCCTGCCCGACCCGGGCGCTGGACCATGGCCTGACCGACATCAACCGGGCGAAGATGGGGATTGCGGTCCTGATTGACCACGAAACCTGTCTCAACTTCCTGGGCTTGCGCTGCGATGTCTGTTACCGCGTCTGCCCGGTGATCGACAAGGCGATTACCCTTGACATGGTGCCCAATCAGCGTACCGGTCGGCATGCGATGTTCCTGCCCACGGTGCACTCCGAGCATTGCACCGGCTGCGGCAAGTGCGAGAAGTCCTGCGTTCTTGAAGAGGCCGCGATCCGGGTGTTGCCGCCCAAACTGGCCAAGGGCGAGTTGGGCAGCCATTACCGGGTCGGTTGGGAGGAGCAGAAAAAAGCTGGCGGTTCCCTGATCGACGAAAGCAAGATGCTTGACCTGCCGGACCGCTTGCCGGAAGGCGCCGTGGTGCCCGGCCATTACGATCCGGCCAGCGGCATGACTGCGACCGCACGCGGCGTGCCCGGGAGCGAGGCCGGGGCGATTCCGAGTGCGCCGCCGGGGCTGGGGGGCAAGCCATGAGCAAGCGAATCGGAGCCGATGCGGTGGCCACCAAGGGCTGGTGGTCAGCCCATCGCTGGCTGCTCTTGCGGCGGTTTAGCCAGTTGTCAATTCTTGCCTTGTTCCTGCTTGGTCCTCTGGCCGGGATCTGGCTGGTCAAGGGCAATCTCAATTTCAGTTATACCCTCGACATCCTGCCCTTGACCGACCCCTATGTTGCCCTGCAGTCGCTGGCCGCCGGGCATGTGCCGGAAATGCTGGGCAGCCTCGGGGTGCTGATCGTCCTGCTCTTCTATTTCCTGGTCGGGGGGCGGGTCTATTGCAGCTGGGTGTGCCCGGTCAATATGGTCACCGATGCGGCCGGCTGGTTGCGCGACCGCCTGGGGATCAAGGGCAGCGTGCACCTGTCGCGGCAAACCCGTTACTGGATCCTGGGCATGACAGTGGGCGGTTCGGCGCTGAGCGGTGTGGTGTTGTGGGAGTTGATCAACCCGGTTTCGATGTTGCACCGGGGTTTGATTTTTGGCCTCGGAACGGCGTGGACCGTGGTGCTCGCAGTCTTTCTCTTCGACCTGTTCGTGATGAGCCGTGGCTGGTGTGGCCGCCTGTGCCCGGTGGGGGCGTTTTACGGATTGCTGGGGCGCTGGAGCCCGCTGCGGGTGCGGGCCGGGCAGCGTCAGGCCTGCAACGATTGCATGGATTGCTTTGAGGTCTGTCCCGAGCCGCAGGTCATCCGCCCGGCACTCAAGGGTGAGGACAAGGGGGTCGGCCCGGTGATCCTGGCGCCGGACTGTACCAATTGTGGTCGCTGTATCGATGTTTGCGCGAAGGATGTGTTCGCCTTCGGGCTACGTGGCAATAACCCGGCATCGACGCTGCCCGGGCAGCGTCAGGGGGCCGGCGAGTGATCAACAAGTAACCGAGGAGGAGTAAGCACCATGAATCAGACCTTGAAGTCGACCTTTGCTGTACTTGCTTCCGCTGCGTGCTGGGCTCTCGCCCTGCCGGCCAGTGCGGAGGAAGCGCCGCGTCCGATGCGCGGTGCCGATGTCGCAGTCAGCGATTCGGCACCGGAGCTCAAGAAATACCTTGGTGGCAAGCCCGGCGGGCAGGACAAGGTGGCGCGAACCTTTCGCGATCAGCCGCCGGTGATTCCGCATGCCGTCGAGAACTTTGACGAGATCACGCTGGAGGAAAACCAGTGTCTGAGCTGCCATGGTCCCGAGGTATACAAGAAAAAGAACGCACCGAAGATCGGCGAAAGTCATTTCCGCGACCGCGAAGGGCGAGTCCTGAGCAGTTCGTCGGCAGCACGGCACAACTGCGTTCAGTGCCATGTGCCGCAAGTCGATGCGCCGCCTCTGGTCGGTAACGACTTCAAGGGCGATGTCGCGACGGCACCGGCAGCACAACCCGCCAAGGCCAAGAAAAAGAACTAGCCGATCACCTGCCGGTGAAATGAAACGGGGCACCCGCAAGCGGTGCCCCGTGTTTTTTGAAGGCGCTGTACGCCTCAGGCGGCGAGCAGACCGCGCATTTTTTGCAGCGCCTTGCTTTCGATCTGCCGGATGCGCTCGGCCGAAACGCCGAACTCGGCGGCCAGTTCGTGCAGGGTCGCGGCTTCGCCATCATGCAGCCAGCGGGCTTCGATGATCCGGCGGCTGCGCTCGTCCAAGCCGGCCAGGGCAGCCTGCAGCCCGTCGCTGGCAAGCTCGGCCTGGGCCTTGTAGTCAAGCACGCGGGTCGGCTCGTAGCGGCTGTCGGCGAGATAGTCAATTGGCGCGAAGCTGTCTTCGCCATCTTCCGGGCTGCCTTCCAGCGCCAGGTCGCGGCCGCTGAGGCGGGTTTCCATTTCAACCACTTCCTCGGGCTTGACGCCGAGGCGGCTGGCTACCTCGGCGGCCTGCGAGGACGACAGCGTGTCGACCCCTTCGTAGTCGTTTTTCAGGCTGCGCAGATTGAAGAACAGCTTGCGCTGCGCCTTGGTCGTCGCGACCTTGACCAGTCGCCAGTTCTTCAGGATGTACTCATGGATTTCGGCCTTGATCCAGTGCATCGCAAAAGACACCAGCCGTACGCCACGGGCCGGGTCAAAGCGTTTGACCGCCTTCATCAGCCCGATATTGCCTTCCTGGATCAGGTCGGCATGCGGCAGGCCGTAGCCGAGATAGCCACGGGCAATCGAAATTACCAGACGCAAATGCGAGAGCACCAACTGCCGCGCTGCTTCCACATCGCCTTCGTCGCGGAAGCGCTCGGCCAGCCGGGTTTCTTCACTTTCACTCAACAGTGGATAACGGTTCGCCGTTTGAATGTAGGCGTCCAGGTTGCCAGCGGATGAGAGAACAGGAAGCGCCAGAGCGTGGGTCATTGCGAATATCCTCCTTCAACGTTTGTTTCATTTTAGCACTCGCTGCCTCTGAGTGCTAAGTGCAGCGTCGGGTTCCTGCAGGCTTAGCTGCCGAGCAGCGATTGCTCACGCAGCTGCCGTTCGGCATCGCGGTAGTCCTGCTGCAATTGTGTCAGGCAGTGGGCGGCCCGGGGCCAGTCTGTCCCCGGTGGCAGGAGGCTGGCTTCCAGGGCTTTGGCGCTGGCAGCCAGCTGGCTGAAGCCGAGATTGCTGCAGGCTCCCTTGATTTCGTGGGCGGCCGCCTCCAGTCCGGCAACGTCGTGCCGCTCCACGGCGGTCGCGAGTCTGGCCAGCAGGCCGGGCATGGTCGTGACAAAGGCGTCCAGCAGTTCCCGGATGACGCTTTCGTCGTCGTCGCACAACTCGCGTAGCTGGCCCAGGTCGAGTTCGCTGGCGGGGCTGGCCGCCGGCGGCAGCGCGGCAGCAGTCGGTGCTTCGGCCGGGGCTTCATCGCGGTGCGAGCGGGCCCAGCGCTGCAGGGCATTGGCCAGATGCTCGGTATTGATCGGCTTGCTGACGTAGTCATCCATACCGGCCGCCAGGCAGCGCTCTCGGTCGCCCTGCATGGCATTGGCGGTCATCGCGATGATCGGCATGCGTGGCAGGTTTTCCTCCTGTTCGATCCGGCGGATTTTTGCCGTTGCCTCGAATCCGTCCATCACCGGCATCTGGCAGTCCATCAGCAAGGCAGCAAACGGCAGGGTATTGAAAGTGTTGACCGCCTCCAGCCCGTTGCCGACGATGTGGCTGCGGTAGCCGAGTTTGCGCAGTTGCAGTTCGGCAACCTTCTGGTTGGTCGGGTTGTCTTCGGCGAGCAGGACCAGGCGTCCTTGCTCCAGGGCTTCCCGCAGGTTGCAGGTGGTGGTGGCCTGCCCCTCTGTGCTTGCGGGCACTAGCGCGTCTTCCGGGATGGGGCTGCCGAACAGCGTGTTGAACAGTTCCGACTGATGCAGGGGCTTGCTCAGGCATGCGGTAAAACCGGCGCGCAGGGCATTTTCAAACAGCTCACGCTGGTCGTAGGCGGTCATCAAGACCAGCCGCAGCGGCTTTCGCTCCGGTAGCGCATTGATCGCGTGTGCCAGTTCCAGGCCATTCATTTCCGGCATCCGGTAGTCGATCAGGGCAGCCGTGAACGGGCGTCCGCCTTGTTCGGCGTCGGCAATCGCGGTCAGTGCATCGCGTGGCTGAGCGACACAGACGTTATCGATGCCCCAGGAGTTGAGATAGCGGCGCAGGATGGTGCGGTCGGTGTCGCGGTCATCGACCACCAGTACTCGCTCCCTGGCAACCTGCTCGGGGGTGGTGCGCAGGGGGGCTTGCTGTCCGCTGCCGGTGGCGAGCGGCAACTCGAACCAGAAGGTCGAGCCTTGGCCGGCTTCGCTGGTGACGCCAATCTCGCCCCCCATCAAGGTGACCAGTTGCTTGCTGATCGCCAGTCCGAGGCCGGTGCCGCCAAATTTGCGGGTGGTCGAGCCATCGGCTTGCGAGAACGACTGGAACAGGCGGCGCTGGCCTTCGGGGGAAATTCCGATGCCGCTGTCGCGAACCGCAAAGCGCAGCCAGTGCGGCTCGGCTCGGGGGCTGGCCTGGACCGTGACCTCGATGCCGCCGCGTTCGGTGAATTTGACGGCATTGCCGATCAGGTTGAGCAAAATCTGGCGCAAGCGGGTCGGGTCGCCGCGCAGGCTGTCGGTCAGCCCCGGGTCGATGTAGCTCATCAGCGACAGGCGCTTGTCGCCGGCCTTGGGGGCGAGCAGGTCGATCACGCCTTCGACCACTTGCTGCAGCGAGAAGTCGATATTCTCGATATCCAGCTTGCCGGCTTCGATCTTCGAGAAGTCGAGAATGTCGTTGATGATGGTCAGCAGCGAATTGGCCGAGTCGCGGACCAGACGGGCGAAGTCGTGCTGTTCGGCATCGAGCCGGGTGTCGAGCAGCAGGTCGGTCATGCCGATGATGCCGTTCATCGGAGTGCGAATCTCATGGCTCATGTTGGCCAGGAACTCGGATTTGATCTGGGCGTTGGCCAGTGCCTGGTCGTGTGCTTCGCGCAAGGCCAGTTCAGCAGCCCGCCGGGTACTGATGTCGGAAAGGTGGGCGATGAAGTGCGAGATGCGGCCGTTGCTGTCATGCACCGGGGAATAGTCGATTTCGGCGGCAAAGAGGCTGCCATCCTTGCGCTGGTAATCGATCTCGGCGGTGAAGCGCTCGCCACGCTGGAGGCTGGCGACCAGGGATCTGACCATCTGCGGGTCGGTGTCGGGGCCGCGCAGCAGCGCGGTCCGACGCCCCTGGGCTTCGCCGGCCGGGTAGCCGGTGATCTGGGTGAAGCCGGAGTTCACGTACTGGATGGTCGGACCGTCCAGCGTGGCATCGGCAGCGGTGATCATGATCCCCTGGTCGCTCTCCTGAATGGCTAGTTCGAGCAGGCGAATCCGTGCTTCGGCGGCCTTGCGGGCACCGATGTCCTGGAACGAGATCAAGGCGCCGACCAGTTCGCCTTCGAAGGTTAATGGTGCGGCCCGGTAGGAAACCGGGAAGGCCTCGCCGTTGCGGCGGAAGAAACAGTCTTCCCCTTCGTGGGCTTCGCCGTGGCGGGCCACCGCCAGGAGCGGGCAAGCGGCAGCGGGGTACGGGCTGCCGTCGCAGTGGCTGTGATGGGTATGGGCATGTGCAGGCAGTCCGAGCAGTTCGCAGTTGTTCCAGCCAAACATCTGTTCGGCCGCCCGGTTGATGAAGGTGATCTTGCCATCGCAATCGGTCGCGTAGACGCCGTCGCTCAGGGTGTCGAGGATGGTGGTGATCCGTTCGCGCTGGAGGGCGGCTTCCCGGCCGTGGCTGCGGGCGGCCTGCAAGGACTGGTTGAGGTGGCGGATGAACTGGACGCCGATCAGCCCGGCACAGAAGATGACCAGCAGGATCAGGCCGGTTTCGGCCTGGTTGAGGTGTCTGCGCTTGGCATTGATCTCGGCTTCCAGCGATTGCAGACGCTGCTCGCCTTCGACGAACAGGCGGTTGGCATTTTCCTGCAGGCGTTCAAAATAAGGCGGGGTGCGCTTCAGATACAGGGCCAGCGCTTCTTCCGCACGGTAAAAGTCGCGCAGGTTCTCGCTATCGAGCGCTGCCCAGCGCTGTTCGAGCAAGGCACCGAGTTCCCGGCTCAATTGCTCGACCTGGTACAGATTGGTGCCGACCTCGATTTCTTCCATGATCCGCTGCTGGTCTTCGGCGGTCGGCTGGAAGCTGACTTCCAGTGCTTTTTCCTGCTGTTCGGCGAGGTTCAGCTGCAGCGAGCGCTGGGCAACGCCGCCGTCGCGCAGGACGCCCAGATCGTGGCGGACCTTTTCCTGGCGGGCACTCAGGGCGCGCTGGATGCGCAGGAAACCTGCCCGGTTCTGGGTGACCGCCATCTGGTAGATGTCACGTTCCATCGAGCGGATGCTATGGACGATCTCTTCGCCGATGAACAGGCGGGCGCGCTCGTTGTTGCTGCGCTGTTGCAACTCCTGGTCCAGATCGGCAAAAAACAGCCGGACACCGAGGATCAAGCCGATGCAGAGCAGGACAAAAGCGATCAGCCAGGTCAGCGAACGGCTGGCTGAGTGCACGACGGCGGTGGTATTCCGGCTGTCGGTCGGGGGCGAAGAGGCGGTCATCGGGGGCGGCAGGGCTCGCCGGGAGCATATGAAGGCAACAGTTTAGCTGACGCAGCACTGACCGAGAACGGCGTGCGGTCGGAAAATCAGGGTTTTCTGATGAAAAAGCCACTTCCAGTAAAGTGGTTTATAGGTGCTCACTGCTAGAATTGACGTCTCCCAGTGGCCGCTCCGGGGGGATTGGTCGCGGCCTGTACATGCTCTTCTCGACGCGAGTGACTGATGCGCTGGTTCAATAATCAAAAAATCTGGCTACGCCTGGTCGGTGCGATTTCGGCCATGCTCTTGCTGCTATGGTCGGTGGCTATCCTGTGGACTCAGGCCGAACAGCAGCGCAATGCCGAGGCGCAGGCGCGCGAGTTCGCCGGCAGCGTGCATCAGATGACGCTGGCTTCGCTGACCGCGATGATGATGACCGGGACCATCGCCCAGCGGCAGCTGTACCTCGACCAGATTCGCAATACCAGCAATATTCACGAACTCGAAGTGTTTCGCGGCGAGGCGGTCGCCAGCCAGTACGGGCCGGGCTTGCCGCCCAAGCGGATGGCCGATGCCGATGAACTGGCCGTGCTCCAGCAGGGTACGCCGGTGTTCCGGATCGAGTCCGGTCAGGGGGCTCTGAAGGCCGTGCTGCCAATTCTCGGAAGCAGCAATTATCTCGGCAAGAATTGCCTGGGCTGCCATGCTGTACCCGAAGGCGGCGTGATGGGGGCGGTGAGCATGAAAATCTCGCTGGAAAAGGTCAACGCCCAGGCCCGCGATTTCGTTCTCCGCCTGTGCGGGCTGGCGCTGCTGCTGGCCATCCCCTTCCTGTTGCTGATCTACGGTTTCATTTCGCGTTCGGTGACCCGGCCGCTGGCCCGGGTGATCGGCTATTTCGATGCCATCGGCGCCGGCCGCTACGACAACCCGATCGAGGCGCACAGCCGGGATGAGGTGGGTACCCTGCTGCACGATCTCGACCAGATGCAGCAGAAACTGCGCCACGATGTGGCCGAGACCCGGCGGGTAGCCGACGAGACAATGCGGATCAAGGTCGCGCTCGACAATGCGACAACCAATGTGATGATTGCCGACAACGATGGCCGGATCATTTACTTGAACCGGGCGGTGTACGCCATGCTGCGGGCAGCCGAAGGTGATTTGCGGCGCGATTTGCCGAATTTCACGGTCGACGGTCTGCTCGGCGAGAATTTCGACGTCTTCCACCGACAACCGGCGCATCAGCGGCAACTGCTCGCCGCCCTGGGGCAGCCGCACCGGGCCGAAGTCCGGGTCGGCGGCCGGGTGTTCCGCCTGATCGCCAACCCGGTGGTCAATGAACGGGGCGAGCGGCTCGGGACTTCGGTTGAATGGCTGGATGCGACCCAGGAGGTGGCGATCCAGCAGGAGGTCCAGGCCATCGTTGCCGCAGCCCTCGCCGGCGATCTGCAGCGTCGCGTCGAACTGGCCGACAAGCAGGGCTTCATGCGCGAACTGGGGCAAGGGATCAACGCATTGCTGCAGACCAATGCGCAGGTGCTCGGCGATCTGCAGCGATTGCTTTCGGCGCTGGCCCGTGGCGACCTGACCGAACAAATCAGCGCCGATTACCATGGCATCTACGGCGAATTGAAGGATGATGCCAATGCCACCGTGGCTCGCTTGCAGGAGATGATCGGCCAGGTCCGGACCGCAGTCGAGTCGATCAATACCGCTGCCGGCGAGATTGCCTCGGGCAATACCGACCTGGCGCAACGCACCGAAGAGCAGGCGACTTCGCTGGAGCACACGGTGACCCGGATGGTGGAGCTGACCCGAACGGTCGAGGCGAATGCCGCGAACGCCGGGCAGGCCAACCAGATGGCGATCCAGGCCTCCGAGGCTGCAGCCCGGGGCGGCGAGGTGGTGGGGCGGGTGGTCAGCACCATGGGGGCAATCAATGAAGCCTCGCGGCGGATCGGCGACATCATCGGGGTGATTGACGGGATTGCCTTCCAGACCAACTTGCTGGCGCTCAACGCTGCCGTCGAAGCGGCGCGGGCGGGCGAACAGGGGCGCGGTTTTGCCGTGGTCGCCACCGAGGTCCGCAAGCTGGCGCAACGCAGTGCCGAAGCTGCCCGCGAAATCAAAGGCTTGATCGACGACTCGGCCACCCGGGTCGATGCCGGTTCGCGGCTGGTGGAGCAGGCCGGGCAGGGCATGGGCGATATCGTCACCGCGATCAGTCAGGTGACCGGGATCATGGGCCGGATTTCCCTGGCCAGTTCCGAGCAGTCGGCCGGGATCGGTCAGGTCAATCAGGCGCTGGCCCAGATGGATGACGTGACGCAGCAGAATGCTGCCCTGGTCGAGGAAGCGGCGGCGGCAGCCGAGTCACTCGAAGAGCAGGCACGCAACCTGGCCGATGTGGTCGCCTTGTTCCGGCTCGATCCGGGGGCTGCCGCGCTTGACGTGGCGGTGCCTGCGGCACTTCGCCTGACGGCGGTCGCTGACGGCCGGGCCAGGCGCTAAGCAGGACAGCGGCACGGTGCAGGCGGGGCAAATCCCCGATCCGGGGGCTCCGGGTATATCCTTGCCGGTATCGGAATCCTTGCGCGGGCTGACATGCCTTTTTCCTTAGTTGCCAAATCTCCGGTTGCTGCCTTTCGTCGCACCACACTGGCGACCGGGGTGATGTTCGTCCTGTTTGCGCTGACCTTTGCTGTCTATGTCGCCGCCGAGAAAAGGATAGATCGCACCAACGAGCAGCGCATCCGCTCCTTCCTGCTTGCCGATGAGTTGCGCCAGTCCTCCGATGATCTGACGCACATGGTGCGTAGCTATGTCGCGACCGGCGAGCCTCGCTATCGCGAGCATTTTTTTGCCATTCTCGATATTCGCGAGGGGCGTCGACCACGCCCGCCGGATTACCACAACATCTACTGGGACCGGGTGCTGGCTGGTGAGGAGATGCCGTCGGGCAAGGAAAGCGCGCCCCTGCTCGACCTGATGCATCGTGTCGGCTTTACCGCCGGGGAGTTTGCCAAACTGAGCGAGGCCAAGGCCAACTCCGATGCGCTGGTTCGTCTGGAGCGGACAGCGATCCGTCTGGTCGAGGTGCAGGGGGCGGCCTCGCCCGAGGCGTTGCGGCTGGTGCATGATGCTGCCTACCATCAGGCCAAGGCTGCAATCATGAAGCCGATTGGCGAGTTTTACCGGATGGTGGACCTGCGCACCCAGGCGGCGGTCGATGACGCCAGCGACCTGGCCTTGCTGACGCGCATCGTGTTCATCGCCTTTGCGCTGCTGCTGTTGCTGATGATCATCCACCTCTACCGGATGTTGCGAATCACCCTGGGGGGCGATGTCGGTTCGGTTCATGCCCAAATCGAGCGGCTGGCCGCCGGCGATTTTTCGGAACCTGCGGGTGAATCCGGGCGCGGGGAGAATGTGCTCGGCTGGCTGGCCGAAACCCGGGGGCGCCTGCGCCGGATGGAGTTGGCTCGATGCCGGGCGGAGCGCGACAGCCGGCAGCAACTGGAAGCACTGGTCAGGCAACGGACCGAGGAACTGACCGTGGCCAAGGAGGCGGCTGAAGCCGCCAGCCGGGCCAAGGGCGCTTTTGTCGCCAACATGTCGCATGAGATTCGCACGCCGCTCAACGCGATTACCGGGATGGCGCACCTGATGCGTCAGGGTGGGCTGTCGCCCGAGCAGGTGGAGCGTCTCGACAAGCTGGAAACCGCCGGCCGCCATCTGTTTGCCATCGTCAACGATATTCTCGACCTGTCCAAGATCGAGGCCGGCAAGCTCGAACTGGCGGATGAGCCCTTGATCCCTGCCACCTTGGTGACCAATGTGCTGTCCATTCTCCAGGCTCAGGCGCAGGCACGGGGGCTGGTCCTCAGCCACGAACTCGGTCCGGTGCATGCTCATTTGCGTGGCGATCCCGGACGTCTGCAGCAGGGCTTGCTCAATTACGTCGGCAATGCCGTCAAGTTCACCGAGCGCGGCCGGGTGGTGGTTCGCCTCAAGCAGCAGGCCGAAAACAGCGACGATGTTTTGCTACGTTTTGAGGTTGAAGATACGGGGATCGGGATTGCACCGGATGTCCTGCCCCGCCTGTTTGAGTCTTTTGAACAGGCCGACAACTCCAATACCCGGCGTTTTGGCGGTACCGGCCTGGGCCTGGCGATTACCCGTCGGCTGGCGCGGATGATGGGGGGCGATGCCGGGGTTTATAGTACCTTGGGCAAGGGCAGCCTGTTCTGGTTGAACGTACGTCTGCGCAAGGGGCTGCCAGCCGCGCCGGAGTGTCCCCCGCAGTTGCCGGTAGGGCAGGTGCCGCCGGCTGGCCGGGTCTTGCTGGTCGAGGATGAGCCGATCAATTGCGAAATCGCGCTGTCGCTGCTGGCCGAGCTCAGTCCCCTGCTGCAGGTCGACGTTGCCGCCAACGGCCGGATTGCCGTGGATTTCGCCGGTGAAAATTTCTACGACTTGATCCTGATGGACATGCAGATGCCGGAAATGGACGGGCTGAGCGCGACCCGCGCGATTCGGGCGATGCCGCAGCATGCGCAGACGCCGATTGTAGCGATGACCGCCAATGCTCTGGCCGACAGCCGTACCGCCTGCAGCCAGGCCGGGATGAACGATTTTCTCGCCAAACCGGTGGAGCCGGCGGTGTTGTTTGCAATGGTGGGCAAGTGGTTGCAGAAGTAGCGTTAGCGCGGCCGGCGACCCGTTATCGCGGGCGTTTTGCACCGTCGCCGACCGGGCCGCTGCATTTCGGCTCGCTGGTCGCGGCGGTCGGCAGCTACCTGGATGCCCGCACGCAGGACGGCGACTGGCTGGTGCGGATCGAGGATGTCGATACCCCGCGCTGTCAGCCGGGGATGGGGGATGCGATCCTGCATTGCCTTGAGGCGTTTGGCTTCGCCTGGGATGGCGAAGTGCTCTGGCAAAGCCGGCGTGGCGAGGCCTATGCGGCGGCGCTGGAGCAGCTCAAGCAGCAGGGGCTGGCCTACGCTTGCGGCTGTTCGCGCAAGGAGATCGCCGATTCGGCGACGCGGCCAGCGGTCGATGGCGGCCTGGCCTATCCCGGGACTTGCCGTGACGGTCTGGCGCCGGGGCGCAGCGCGCGGGCCTGGCGCCTGCGCGTGCCGGACCAGCGGGTGGGCTGCGTGGACCGGATTCAGGGCGCGGTCGGTCAGCAGTTGGCCGAAGATGTCGGCGACTTCGTCCTGCTGCGTGCCGACGGTTTGTTTGCTTACCAGCTGGCGGTCACGGTCGACGATCAGTTTCAGCAAATTTCCGACATCGTGCGCGGTGCCGACCTGCTCGATTCGACCCCGCGCCAGCTCTGGCTGCAGCGTTGCCTGGGGGCGCCGACGCCGGCTTACGCGCATTTGCCGGTGGTGGCCAACGCCGCCGGCGAAAAGCTCTCGAAGCAGACGCGGGCCGCTGCCATCGACCCGGTGCAGGCGGCACCGCAACTGGTGGCGGCGCTGCGCTTTCTCGGGCAGCCGGTGCCGGATGAACTGGCACGTGCATCGCTCGCCGAGGTCTGGACCTGGGCGCTGGCGCACTGGGATTTCGCGCGGATTCCTCAGCAGCGGGCGGTGGCGATTTAGTTTTGCCGGCCTTGTTTCGCGACGCTGTCGCCGGCTGGCGGGTGGGCGCCACTAAGCGTCGTCGGTGCGGTCGGTCGGCAGTACCAGGTTGGCGGCCAGCCGGACCAGGCCGTAGCTGGCCCAGCGCAGCAGGCGCGAGGGCCACGGCTGGCGTTCGAGGTCGCCGGCGTGCATCGCGCGGGCGCCGGTGGCCAGGGCTTGCTCAAGGCGCTCCTGCAGTTGCTCGGCGAAAGCCCGGTCGCGGACGAAGAGATTGGCTTCCTTGGCCAGCAGCAGACTGAACGGATCGATGTTCGACGAGCCGACGGTCGCCCATTCGCCGTCAATTACCGCCACCTTGGCGTGCAGGAAGCTTTTTTCGTACTCGAAAATCTCGATTCCGGCGGCTTGCGCGCTGCTGTACAGCATCTGCGTCGCGTAGCGCAGCAGCGGGTGGTCGCTCTTGCCCTGCAGCAGGATGCGCACGCGCACGCCCCTGCGGGCGGCGGCGTAGAGCGCACGGCCGAAGCGGACGCCGGGCAGGAAGTAGGCGTTGGCGATCAGGATCTCGTGGCGGGCGTTGCGGATTGCGCCGAGGTAGGCGTTGAGGATGTCGGCACGGTGGCGGATGTTGTCGCGGATGACGAAGGCGGCGCTCTGGTTGCCGGCCGCTGCGGGGGCGGGCGGCAGGGTGTCGAGCAGGCGGTAGCGGCGCTTGAAGTTGGCCCAGGCGACGATTTCCCACATCCGCCGCATGTTCTGGTGCATCCGCGTGACCAGCGGCCCTTCGACCTGGACGGCATAGTCGTAGCGCGGGCGCATTTCGGGAGGGGCATTGTCGTCGTCGACGATGTTGATGCCACCGATGAAGCCGATCCGGCCGTCGATCACCGCCAGCTTGCGGTGCAGGCGGCGCAAGCGGTGGCGGCGCAGGCGGAAGCGGGCGAATTCCGGGCGGTAGAGCATGGCCTGGACGCCGGCGGCGAGCAGCTGCGGCAGGAAGTCGGCCGGGAAATTGCGCCCGCCGAAGCCGTCGACCGTGACATGCACGCGGACGCCGCGCCGCGCTGCCCGGCACAGCGCGGCGCTGACCGCCTGGCCGACGGCATCGTCGGCGTAGATATAGGTTTCGAGGTGAATGTCGCGGTGGGCGCCATCGATGGCGGCGAGCAGCGCGGGAAAATACTCGCGCCCGGATTCGAGCAGGGTCAGTCGCTGGCCGGGGACGAACTCAGGGGGCATGCCGCGTCAGATGGGCCGAGAGCGCGGCGTGGTCGGAGATCGCCGACCACGGCGGGCCGTGGTGGATTTCGGTACGGTGCACGGCAAAGCCGCGCAGGTAGATGCGGTCGAGGCGGAACATCGGCAAGGCCGCCGGAAAGCTGCGCGCCGGGATGCCGCGTGGGCAGCTGAAGGCTTCGCTCAGGCCGAGGCGACGGGCGAGTTGATCGCCGGCGCGGTTGCGCCAGTCGTTGAAGTCGCCGGCAATGATCAGCGGTGCCTGCGGGTCGGCCTCGCGGTCGAGATAGTCGGCCAGTGCTTCCATCTGCCGCCGTCGCGAATGACCGAACAGCGACAGGTGCACGCAGACACAGTGGGCGACGGTTTCCGGCAGCTGGATGCGGCAGTGCAACAGGCCGCGTTTTTCAAAGTGCAGGTGGGTGACGTCCTGGTTGTGGCTGTGCAGGATCGGAAACCGGGACAGGATCGCGTTGCCGTGGTGGCCGTGGTCGTAGATCATGTTGCGCCCGTAGGCGCTGTCCAGCCAGTGATCGTCGGCGAGGAATTCGTGTTGCGGCGCCGGCGGCCAGTCGGCATGGTTTTCGGCGTGCTGCAGGTGCAGACCTTGCACTTCCTGCAGGAAGACGATGTCCGGGTTGAGATGGCGCAGCCGCTCGCGCAGCTCGTGCACCATCATCCGCCGGTTGAATTGCGAAAAGCCCTTGTGGATGTTGTAGGTGGCGACATGCAGCGCGGGCATTTTCATGGTCGGAGCCGCTTCAGGAAATCGCCAGCATCCGGTCGAGCGCCAGCTTGGCGGCGGCCGTTTCGTGTTCCGGCACCTTGATCTGATTGACCACCTTGCCCTCGGCCAGGTTTTCCAGCGTCCACGCCAGGTGTTGCGGGTCGATCCGCTGCATCGTCGAGCACATGCAGATGGTGGTGGCCATGAACTGCACGATCTTGTTCTGCGGCAGCACTTCCTTGGCCAGGCGGTCGACCAGGTTGAGTTCGGTGCCGACCAGCCAGCGCGTGCCTTCCGGCGCCTCCTTGATGGTCTTGACGATGTGTTCGGTCGAACCGACGTAGTCGGAGGCGGCGCAGACCTCGAAATTGCATTCCGGGTGGGCAATCACCTTGCCCTCCGGGTACTTGGCGCGGAAGGCATCGATGTGCGACTTCTGGAACATCTGGTGCACCGAGCAGTGGCCCTTCCACAGCAGGATGCGCGCCTTCTTGATCTGCGCCGGGGTGAGGCCGCCCATTTCCAGGTCGGGGTCCCAGACCACCATCTCGTCCATCGCGAAGCCCATGTTGTGGCCGGTCCAGCGGCCCAGGTGCTGGTCGGGGAAGAACAGCACTTTCGGGCGCTGGTCAAAGGCCCATTTGGCGATGGTGCCGGCGTTCGACGAGGTGCACACGATGCCGCCGTGCTCGCCGCAGAAAGCTTTCAGGTCGGCGGCGGAGTTGATGTAGGTGACCGGCGTGACTTCCTTTTCGACATCGATCACCTGGCCGAGCTCGCGCCAGCAGCGTTCGACCTTGGCCAGGTTGGCCATGTCGGCCATCGAGCAACCGGCGGCGAGGTCGGGCAGGATCGCGATCTGGTTCGGCGCGGTCATGATGTCGGCCACTTCGGCCATGAAGTGCACGCCGCAGAAAATGACGTATTCCGAATCGGTCTGCGAGGCCAGCCGCGACAGCTTCAGCGAATCGCCGGTCAGGTCGGCGTGCTGGTATACGTCGGCGCGCTGATAGTGGTGACAAAGGATCACCGCCTTCTTGCCGAGCTTGGCGCGGGCGGTGCGGATGCGTTCCTGGCAGGCTTCGTCGGAGAGGCTGTTGAACGGGTCGAAGGAAATGGTCGCGGTTTGCATGCTGGAGCGGTGTGGTGAGAGTTGGTTTTTGTCGATTTTTACGGTCGACCGTGAAAATGTGCAAAAAAGTTCGCGTGCGCGTTCAAACCCGCGCGCAAGCTCGCGTTCAGCCCTGGTGCCACGGCAGCCCGGCCTTGCGCCAGCCGCCGATG
>ERZ1066115.79-NODE-79-length-36251-cov-11.088960_pt1 | contig 36251 bp, 29 predicted proteins | sample MGYA00382762_ERZ1066115 | MGnify/ENA primary metagenome ERZ1066115 (study PRJEB33369, sample SAMEA5778345) | biofilm metagenome | biome: Industrial cooling water; feature: Water cooling tower basin; material: Biofilm | place: United Arab Emirates | collected... | reverse complement strand
CATCAAATGAGGTGCATTTCGGACCACCCCCAACGTAGGCATTCATTACTTTTGACTCTTTATCGGGTTTCACCTCCTTATTATAATTTGTGTTTTTGTTTTCGATAAACTTCAGACTTTTATCAAATACATAGTCTTCATACTTAATCTCCGTACTTTTTTTGTCCAGTTTATACTGATAGATCACGTGGATCTTCCCATCATCTCCGATCGATACGTCATCGATGTACCCCTTTTGGGCTTGTTTGGAGAGCGGCTGGGCGGCTTCAAAAATGGTTTGTGCCTGGGCAGTAATTCCTGCCAGCAAGCAGCATAAAACAAATTGCAGGTGTTTCATAGGTACGGATTTGACATCAAGATTTAAAACTGCTGTCGGCTATACAATCGCATGAAAATGTGATTTTATGGGTAGGGTAATCCCGGTAGCTTACTCCCAATTTCTTTTTTATGAGATCGATTATCTGGGTTTCGCTTTTGATGGCTCAAACCGCCTGGGGCCAGCGCAACATGTTGTTAAGTCCTGAAAAGCAACAGATACAAAAGGGGAAGGAGCAATATGAAAAAGGCAACTATGTTGCAGCTATCGATTTGCTGATGCAAGCGTATGCCAAAGACAGTACCAATGGTGAGGTCAGTTATTTCCTGGGCCTGGCGTATGCCCAATCGCAGCAGGCTGACCTGGCCAACCAGTATCTCCAGAATTTTGCCAAGTCAAATTCGTTTCAAAAATTTTCTGTACGGCAACGACTGGAAGCACACTACCGCTTGCACTATGTGCGGGAACAAAAGAAACTGCTGGAGGCTCCGTTTACAGATCACCAACCTGTAAGACTCCCGGCCCATGTCAACAGCGCGTATCCAGATTATGCTCCGGTCATGGACGCCACCGGTACGCGATTGTATTTTACATCCAAACGAACAGGAGGTGTCAGTGCCGAGGTAGCAGGTGCTGCAGAAGGCGATGAGGATGCCTATTTCACCGATAAAACAGCAACCGGTTGGACATCAGCTCAATTGCTTCCCGAGCCGATCAACTCTTCGGTGAGTGAAGGTATTGCTTCCTTTTCAGCCGATGGTCAGTTTATGGTAATGGTGGCGTGTGGCCGGGAAAATAGTATGGGTAATTGCGACTTATATTATTCAGAATTACGTGGAAATCAATGGGCTGAGTTGCAGAATATGGGTGAGATTGTGAATAGCGTAGACTGGGATTCACAGCCGACCATTTCTTTTGATGGAAACCGGATTATTTTCATATCGGGCCGTGAGGGTGGGTTTGGTGACATTGATTTATATATGATTGAAAAAAGTCCCTTTGGCGAATGGGGGCCTGCTATGAACCTGGGTCCGGTCGTGAACACTCCCTTCACCGAACACTCACCGTTTTTCAGCCAGGATGGAAAGACATTATACTTTTCTTCTAACGGTCATCCGGGGTTTGGTGACTTTGATATTTTTAAAACTGCCTATGAGAATGGTCGATGGTCTACCCCGGTTAACCTGGGACGACCGATCAATACCCCGAAGGATGATCGCTTTTTTACGATTGGAGGCTCGGGTGAGAAAGGCTATTTCTCTTCCGATCGCGAGGGTAACAGCGATCTGTATGAAATTGACATTCCGGAAAACATGCGCCCCGAGCCTACCATTGTGATTACCGGCATTGTTACCAGTAAGAAAGACGGCAAGAAAGTCAGTGCTTTTATTCTCGTTGAGGATCTCAATTCAGGAGAGTTAATCGCAGCCAATAAAAGTAATTCAGTTACGGGCCAATATTTAGTCGTACTGCCGGCTGGCCGTACCTACAGCGTTTCCGCGAATAAAGAGGGCTACTTTTTCTATTCACAAAATTTTGAGGTGGCCCGCACTACCCGTTTTCAGGAAATTAAAAAGGATATTCAACTCAATCCGATCGAAAAAGGAGCCAAGGTGATCCTGAACAACATCTTCTTTGAAACCGGTAAAGCGACCTTAACCCCTCAAAGTCGCCTGGAACTGGAGAAAGCAGTTGAATTGATGCGGGTTAATCCGACCATGGTGATTGAAGTGGGTGGGCATACCGATAACGTGGGAGATGATACTTCGAATATGAAACTGTCGCACGACCGGGCCCGGGCAGTTCGTGATTACCTGGTGGGTGGTGGTATATCAGCCGACCGGATACAAGCCAAAGGATATGGCGAATTGAATCCGGTGGCGACCAATGATACGGAAGAAGGCCGCAAAACTAACCGGAGAACGGAGTTTGTCATTTTGGAATTTTAACATACTTGATAAGCAGCATTTCAGGTAAGGAACCAGTCTATCTTCGTTTTAGGCAACACGGGCTATCGTAACCGTAACTTTTGCTGCTCCCTTTTTGAATCAAATATTCGGGTTGGTGTCATGGGTAAGCCGTATGGACAACTGTACCATTCTTTGTAATTTGTTCCCATTACCATTTCGATATGATCAATCTCAACCTGAAAGCCCAGACGCAAAACACCTTCGATGCCATCGTTGTCGGCTCCGGAATCAGTGGCGGCTGGGCAGCCAAAGAACTCTGTGAGAAGGGATTAAAGACTCTGGTGCTCGAACGTGGCCCCATGGTAGAGCATGTTAAAGATTACCCCACCGCTTCCTTTGCACCCTGGGATCCTCCCCATCGCAACCAAATCACCGAGAAAATGCGAACCGAGCAACACATCCAGGTGCGCGGTTTTTGTAATGAGTATAACAGTCATTTTTTCGTAAACGACCTTGAGCATCCCTATACCCAGGTAAAACCCTTTGATTGGATTCGCGGCTATCATGTAGGCGGACGGAGTTTAACGTGGGGGCGGCAATGCTATCGCTGGAGTGATCTGGATTTTGAGGCCAATGCAAAGGATGGTTTTGGTGTGGATTGGCCGATCCGGTATAAGGATCTGGCTCCGTGGTATAGTTATGTTGAGAAATTTGTGGGAGTGAGTGGATCAACCGAAAATTTGCCGCAACTGCCAGATGGGGAATTTTTACCACCCATGGAAATGAATTGTCTTGAGCAACATATTGCCGGCAGCATTAAAAGTAAATTTCATGACCGAACCATGATCATCGGCCGGGTGGCCAATCTGACTCGCGGCCTTAACCAACGCGGCCCCTGTCAGTTTCGTAATGCGTGCGACCGGGGGTGCCCGTTTGCCGGATACTTCAGCAGCAATAGTGCCACCTTACCCGCTGCAGCCGCCACCGGTAATCTAACCTTGCGGCCTAATTCGGTTGTTGCCGAAGTGATTTATGATAAAGAAAAACAACGAGCAACCGGAGTGCGCATTATCGACCGTGAATCACTGCAAACGGAAGAGTATTTTGCCCGCATCATATTTATCAATGCTTCTACCATTGCCACCACCGCTATTTTATTGAATTCTGTTTCGGATGTATTTCCAACTGGGCTGGGTAACGGAAGCGGGCAGGTGGGGCATAACCTGATGGACCATCATTATCGGGTTGGGGCTGGGGGCACCTATGAGGGATTCCGCGATCAGTACCACTATGGTCGCAGGGCCAATGGTATTTACATTCCCCGTTTTCGAAACCTGGATGCCAAAACCAAACGCAGCGATTACGTACGGGGTTTTGGCTATCAGGGTGGAGCTTCACGGGGCCGGTTTAGCGGTTCAGAAAAAATTGGAATTGAATTGAAAGCCGAAGCAGCCAGCCTGAGCGAGTGGACAATGTGGCTGGGCAGCTGGGGCGAACAATTGCCCGACTTTGACAATCAAGTTCGTCTGAGCAAGGACAAAAAAGATAAGTGGGGATTACCCTTGGTTGATATTGATTGTGAATTCAAAGAAAATGAATGGGCCATGCGTAAGGATATGATGAATTCCGGAGCGGAGATGCTGGAAAGCGCAGGTCTGAAAGACATCTATACGTATGACGATGCAAAGTCATACCCCGGCTTATGCATTCACGAAATGGGAACAGCCCGTATGGGCAAAGATCCGAAAACCTCGGTGCTTAATAAATGGAATCAGATGCATGAGGTAAAGAATGTGTTCATTACCGATGGCGCCTGCATGACATCTTCTGCCTGCCAAAATCCATCGATTACCTACATGGCATTGACGGCCCGTGCAGCCGATTATGCGGTAAAGGAGGTAAATAAGGGAAACCTCTGAAAGGATAGAGTTTAAAGTGGAAAGTGTATAAAGCCTGGTCTTGCACTTTTGACTTTCTACTGGGAGGGGTCAACTTTAAGCTTTCACACTTTTTCCCACCTTTATAAAATAATTCCACGCACGCTCCGTCTTTACAGACATAAAGCAGCAGGCGATGGATTTGGCCATGCAAGAACTGAAACAGAACACATTCCTGAAGGAAAAAGACAAGTTGCTCGGGTTTATCCGCAGTCGCGTGTCGAGTATGGAAGAGGCGGAGGATATCCTTCAGGATGTGTTTTACCAGTTTGTAGCCGGCTTCCAGTCCATTGAATCATTGGACCGGGTTACCTCCTGGTTGTATAGTGTGGCCCGTAATAAAATCATTGACCGGTATCGCAGAGAAGCAAGCCGACCACAGCGAACAGACTTTGAAATGCTTTCGGCCAGCGATGATGATGCTCCGCTCACGTTGCAGGAAATCTTGCCGGATTTAGATAATACACCTGAGTCTATCTTGTTACGCGAGGCCATCTGGGATGAAATTTCAGAGGCCCTGGCTGAGTTACCGACTGAACAACGGGAGATTTTCATTCAGAATGAGATTGAAGAAAAAGGCTTCCGGGAGATTGCGGAAGAAACCGGGGTGTCGATCAACACTTTATTATCGCGCAAGCGGTATGCTATTATGGCGCTGCGTAAGCGCTTGCAGAATTTTTATGATGACTTGATATAGGATTAATGGAGTATTAAACAACTTGGTTATGAGCAAAGCAGTGCGAATTGGAAAAATTTTTGTGTGGGCAGTGGTGATATTCTTCATCGGCTTTGGAATTGTATGGGGTACGATGTACCTGTGGAACCTGTTGATACCGGATTTATTCCATGGCCCGGTCCTTAATTTCTGGCAAACCCTTGGCTTATTGGTGTTGGCTAAAGTGTTCTTTGGATTTGGAAAGGGGGGACACTCCCGCCATAGCCCTGGTCCCTGGAAAAACTACTGGCGTGAAAAGTGGGGCCAGATGAGTCCGGTAGAGCGCGACAAATTCAAGCAGAAGATGAAGGAGAAATGGTGTTATCGGGGTGAAAGCGGTTCGCCTTCAGAATCGGGCACTACAAACGTTTGAAGCTACACTTCAGTAATTTTTCTAAAACTTTTTTTCAAAAACCCCGAACAATTATCAAAAAAGGGCGTTGAAGGAAACTGTGGAAACTTTTGTAAAGTAGAAAGTTTCCATAGTTTTGCGCCCGCTTATGGAAGGATTAGAGACAAAAGACAAGATTCTGGAAAGTGTTGAAGCACTTTTCATGAAGTATGGAGTGCGCAGTGTAACCATGGATGACATTGCCCGCCATCTGGCCATTTCCAAAAAAACGTTGTACCAGCACTTTGCTGATAAGGATGACATGGTTTATAAAATGTCAGAAAATTTTTTGGAACGCGCCTTTAAGCAGTATGAAGAGATTGCCCACCAGGCCAAAAACTCGATTGAAGAATTGAGTATGATTTCGGTGTGCATGAAGAAGGATATGGAACATCTCAATCCTTCAGTCTTGTTTGATCTGCAGAAGTACCATCCCAAAGCCTGGAATTTGTGGATGACACACAAATCCAAAGTGATCACCGAATCCGTGATTCGGAATATCCGGAATGGAATTGAGGATGGTTACTTCCGATCGGATATCAATCCGGAAATCATGGCCATAACCCGGATCATCCTGATTGAAAGCGCATTTGATTCACACCTTTACCCACGCGATCGATTTAATTTCTTTGATGTCCAAACCCAGCTGTTTGATTTGTTTGTGTACGGTTTGTGTACCGAGAAAGGGAAGAAACTATACCTGAAATACAAAGAACCAAATTACCAACCCACAATCCTGTAAGTCGTTATGAAAAAGCTAGTTTTCTTGTTTACTCTTTTGGTGGCCATAACCCGTGTTGGCTATGGACAACGCGCGTTGTCGCTGCAAGAGTGCATTGACTTTGCCCGTGAAAATAACCCCAATCTGAAAAGTGCCCGGTCGGCCATCGATGCGGCTGAAGCCCGCGTGGGCGAATACATTGCCACCGGTCTTCCGCAACTGAACGCTTCCGCAAACCTGACCGATAACTATGTGATCCCCACCTCATTTTTGCCAGCCTTCATTGTTGACCCGAGCGCTGGACCCGATGAATTTGTAGGCGTTCAGTTCGGCACCAAATATACCGGCAATGCCTCCATTAACCTGGATCAAATGATTTTCAATGGTTCTTACTTTGTTGGCTTGAAGGCCAGCAAAACCTACACGGAGTTAGCGAAGCGTGATTTCATTAAAACAGAAACCGATGTGGTAGAGGCGATCAAGAAGGCCTACTACTCAGTGTTGGTGAACAAAGAGCGCGCTGACCTGGTGGTTAAGAACTTTCAGCGGCTCGACTCGTTGCTGAAGCAAACCCGCATTCAGTATGAAAATGGTTTTGTTGAAAAGATTGACGTGAACCGCATTCAGGTTCAGTATAACAATATTGCCAATACCCGGAAAAATGCGGCCATCGGCCTCGCCATGAGTTATAACCTCTTAAAATTTCAAATGGGACTTCCCATTGATGAGCGAATTGAATTGACCGACAACCTGGAATCCATCAAGACTGTGGTATTGGATGAAAGTTTTAAGGAAGGATTTCAATATAGTAACCGGATTGAATACAGCACACTGGAAGTAAACAAAGCGCTGGTTGAATTGGACATTAAGAATACGCGGTCGCAATACCTGCCTTCCATCGATTTGTTTGGAAACTATGGTGCGAGCTATGGAACCTCTACTTTTAACAGCTTGATTCAGTTTGGCCCGAACTGGCGCTCACTTGGATCGGTAGGGTTACGTGCTAACGTACCGATTTTTGATGGAATGCGAAAAAGCAAGGTGATTCAGCAGAAGAAATCGCAGTTGAATCAAATTGAAAATAGCCTCGCGCTAACCAAGAGTCAAATTGACCTGGAACAGGAACAAGCGAGTCTGAACTTTGAGAGTTACGTACAAACCTTGCGTACACAACGTGAAAACATGGATCTCTCGAAAGAGGTTTATGATGTTGCCGTTATCAAATATCAGCAAGGGGTTGGTTCCAACCTGGAGGTAATTGATGCCGATGCTGCCTATAAGGAGGCACAAACGAATTACTTCGCGGCCCTATACGATGCCTTGATTGCTTCGGTGGAGCTTGAAAAATCATACGGAAAACTGTTGTCTAAATAATCATGAACACCCAAACTACTATGAAATACCTATATATACTTGTTATTCTTGTTGTGCTGGCCGCCTGCGGTAATTCCGGAACCGGATCCGATCTGGAAGCCAAGAAGAAGGAATTGGAATCGGCCCGAAACGAAATGTTTACCCTCAAGGAGAAGATCGGTAATCTGGAAAAAGAGATCATCGCACTGGATCCAACCTTTGCCCGAAACAACAATGCCGTTCTGATTTCCACCTGGTCGCTCGAGGCAAAGCCATTTGAGCATTATGTGGATGTGCGGGGCTCTGTGGAATCCCGTAAAAATGTTTCGTTAAGCGCCATGTCGGGTGGAAAAATTGAACGGGTACTGGTAAGCGAAGGTCAGCCGGTAACGGCCGGTCAGCTTTTGGTTGCCCTGGAAGCGGATATCTTAAAAAATTCGATTGCTGAGTTGAAAACCTCATTGGAACTCGCTAACACTATTTATGAAAAGCAGAGAAAATTATGGGAACAAAAGATCGGATCTGAAGTACAATATCTGCAGGCAAAAAATAATAAAGAGTCATTGGAGAAACGACTGGCGGTAACCCAGGCACAATTAGACCAAACACAGATTAGAGCACCATTTGCCGGGACCATTGATAAAGTGGATGCCCTGGTAGGGGAGATGGCTTCACCAGGATTACCCTTGGTGCGCATGGTGAACCCGAACGACATGTATGTTAAGGCTGATGTTTCCGAGGACTTTATCGGCAAGTTACGCCCGGGTGATAAAGTTGATATCTACTTCCCTGCCTTTAACCAGCGCATGAAAAGTAATATTATTTCTGTAGGTCAAGTGATTAATCCGGAGAACCGCACGTTTCGTGTGGAGGCACGTCTAGAAAATGCGAATGCTAAACCTAATCAAGTAGTCGTAGTATCGATCCGGGATTATGTGAATACAAAAGTATTGCAAATCCCTACGAAAATCCTGCAACGTGACAGCGAGGGCCAGTACATTTTCGTGATTGAACAAAAGGAAGGTAAACCTGTAGCGCGTAAAGTGATTGTTAAAACGGGTCAATCCTATAACGGCATTACCGAAGTGCTGGAAGGATTAACAGGTACTGAGCAGGTTATTTTCGAAGGATTCCGTGAAGTAACTGAGGGGGCCGAGTTACGAATAGCAGAACAAACAGGAGTAGTAGCTAGTAAATAATTTACCACAATTCGAGTTTGTATGAGCGAACAAAAGAACACACCCAATAAGGAATTAAAGGTTGACAAGGAATTTGGTCTAACCACCTTTTCGTTGAAAAACGGAACCATGGTCATGTTCCTGACCTTCATGTTTGTGATCATGGGAATTATTACCTACCAATCGTTGCCGAAAGACAGCTTTCCGGAGGTGAAGCAACCCATCGTTTATATTGGTACCACGTACCCGGGCAATTCTCCTGTCGATATGGAGAATCTGGTCACCCGTCAGATTGAAAAGGAGATTAACACCATTTCAGAAGTGGATAATATTCAATCCACTTCCGTTCAGGATTATTCTACAATTATCGTGGAGTTTGATCCAAAAATTTCCATTGAGGAGGCGCTAACCAAGGTAAAAGATGCCGTAGACAAGGCGAAGCCGGAGTTACCGGATGATTTGCCTGCCGATCCCAATGTGTTTGAAATCAATTTCTCGGAATTTCCGATCATGAACATTAACCTGGCCGGAAATTATCCACTTGAGCAACTGAAGAAGTATGGGGAGTACCTGGAGGATGAGATCGAAAAGATTTCCGAAATCTCCAAAGTGGAGATCCGGGGTATTGATGATAAAGAGGTTAAAATAAAGGTAGACCCGTATGCGCTGGAAGCTCGCAAATTAAATTTCTCCGACATTGAGCAGGCCGTCTCAGCAGAGAACGTCACCATGTCGGGAGGAAATGTGTTGGATGGTGGGGTTCGCAGAACGATCCGCGTGGTGGGTGAATTCTCCGATCCGAAAGATCTGGAAGATATAGTGGTGAAAAATGAAAAGGGGAACATTGTTTACCTGCGGGATGTAGCCACTGTTGATTTCGATTATATCGAGAAGCAAAGTTATGCCCGCTTGGCCAAAGAGCCGGTGGTGATGGTGGATGTCATTAAACGAAGTGGCGAAAACTTGTTGATCGCGACCGACCAGGTACGGGCTGTATTGGAGAAAGCCAAGGCCGAGATCTTCCCGAAGGATCTGAAAGTTTCAATCACCAACGATCAGTCATCCGTTACGAAAGAAATGGTGAGCAGCCTGGAGAATAACATCATTTCAGGTGTTATCGTGGTGGTGATCGTGTTGTTGCTCTTTATTGGCACACGCAATGCCCTTTTCGTTGGGATGGCCATTCCGCTTTCCATGTTTATCACGTTTATCGTGCTAAGTGCCCTGGGTATGAACATCAATATGATGGTCTTGTTCGGATTGATCATGGCCCTGGGGATGTTGGTGGACAATGGCATTGTAGTGGTTGAAAATATTTATCGCCTCCGATCAGAAGGATACTCGATGTGGGACTCAACCCGCCTGGGTGTTGGTGAGGTTGCCTTACCGATAATTTCTTCAACTGCCACCACGTTAGCCGCGTTTATTCCGCTGATGTTGTGGCCGGGTATTATGGGTCAGTTCATGAAGTACCTACCCATTACACTGATCATTTCACTGTCAGCCTCTTTGTTTGTTGCTTTGGTCATTAACCCGGTATTTATTGTCCGATACATGAAGTTGGATGGAGAGAAGGTTACGAATTACAAAGCAATCTGGCGCAATGTGGCCATCCTTGTCGTCATTGGGGTTTTATTTATTTTAATGAAAGTATTCTGGTTGGGTAACATTTTGATATTTCTGGGTGCGTTAACGCTAATCAATGTATATGCTTTCGTACCGTTATCAAAGAGATTCCAGGCCACCGTTTTGCCGTGGGTAGAAGGTCTGTACGAGCGCACAATAAAATTTGCCTTGCGTGGCAAACGACCTATAGCCATTTTTTCCGGCACCTTCGGGTTATTGATTTTGTCCTTTGTCCTGATGGGTATTTTTCCTCCTAAGGTTTTATTCTTTCCCGATAACATACCCACCTACATCAACATCTTTATCGAGTTTCCGGTGGGTGGCGATATCGAAGACACTAATCAGTTCACCAAGCGTGTGGAAGACCGCGTATTTGAAATCATTAAACCTTATGAGCGTGCGGTAGAATCAGTGGTGGCCAATGTCGGTGCCGGAACAGGTGATCCGATGGACATGTCCAGTATTGGTCAGGCCGAATCCCCGAACAAAGCCCGAATCACGATTAACTTTCTTGATTTTAAATATCGACAAGGGGTAAATACCGCTGAAGTTCTGAATAAAGTCCGGGAAGGCATCAGCGGATTCCCAGGCGTTGCTGTTACCGTGGCAAAAAATGCTGATGGCCCACCCGTGGGTAAACCCATCAGTATTGAAGTTACCGGTGAAGATTTGGAGACATTGATTTCTTTGTCGGAAAAGATGAAAACCTATATCAATGAATCCGGAATTCAAGGCATCGAAAAACTGAAGCTGGATATTGAAACGGGTAAACCGGAATTGCTAGTTAACATCGATCGCGAAAAAGCAAGGCGCTTTGGATTATCCACCTATTCCGTTGCCAACGAGGTTCGTACTTCGCTGTTCGGAAAGGAAATTACCAAGTTTAAGCAGGGCGAAGATGATTATAAGGTACAACTTCGCTTGGATGACAAATACCGCTATAATGTAGATGCCTTGATGAATAAGAGCATCACGTTCCGCGACCAGACGAACGGTCAGATTTCGCAGGTCCCTATTTCTTCGGTTGCTTCGGCCGAATTGAGTTCGACTTACGGCTCTATCAAGCGGAAGGATATGAAACGGCAGATTACCATTTCTTCGAATGTCATTGGCGGTTACAATCCAACCATCATCAATGAACAGATTAAAAAAGTATTGGCCGATTTTGAATTACCTGCCGGTTACAGCTATCGTTTTGGTGGCGAGCAGGAGGATCAGGCCAAAGAGTTAGCCTTCCTTTCACAGGCCTTGATACTCGCAGTATTTATCATCTTTCTGATCATTGTGGCGCAGTTCAATAAATTGACTTCACCTCTGATTATCATGACCTCGGTCTTGTTCAGTACCATTGGCGTGTTTTTTGGCTTGATCATTTTCCAGATGGAGTTTATTATCATCATGACCATGATTGGGATTATTTCACTGGCTGGTATTGTAGTGAACAATGCGATTGTATTGCTTGATTTTGTGGAGTTGGAGAAGAAGCGCAAGAAGGAGCAAACCGGTTTGGATTTAACCATTGAAGAGGTGAAGGAAGCCATTATTCAGGCTGGAAAAACCCGTCTGCGTCCTGTGTTACTAACGGCTATCACCACGGTATTAGGATTGATTCCTTTGGCGGTTGGCGTGAATATCGACTTCCTGGGTTTGTTCGGGAGCTATAACCCCGATTTTTACCTGGGTGGTGATAGCGTGATCTTCTGGGGACCTTTATCCTGGACCATTATTTTCGGATTGACCTTTGCAACCTTCCTGACATTGGTTGTTGTACCGGTGATGTACCTGTTATCGGAGAAATTCCTGTTCTGGGTAAATCATCGCACCGGTGTTAATTTGAGGTCTGCTCATTGACCGCTAAACTAAATTGACAAGAAAGTCGTCTTATGGAACTGTAAGACGACTTTCTTGTTTATGTACCAGAGGCTTATGACATTATTCATCTTCATTACCCTGTTTCTGCTGATTGACATTTACGTCTTTCAAGCCATCTTAAATGTAAGCAAGAACTGGCCTGCCGGCTGGAAAAACCTGATACGCTACGGATTTTGGGTGCCCACCGCGTTGTGCATTGGAGCCCTGGTTTGGTGGATGGCCGCTGATCCGTATAAAGTAGGCGCTGGTCTGCGCAATTGGATTTTAACTGGCCTGTTTGCCACCTATTTCTCCAAATTGTTTGGTGTTTTCTTTTTGCTGATTGATGATGGGCAACGATTGGTACGTTGGATAGCTCAACTTTTTACAAAACCGGCAACTCCTCCATTACCTGGGGCGGTCATTACCCGTTCGGAGTTTCTTTCTCAAGCAGCGGTGGTTGCTACCGCAATTCCTTTTGGCGCTATGGCCTACGGTATTATTTCCGGAGCACATGACTATCGGGTACGAAGGGTTACTGTTAAACTTCCTCACTTGCCCAATTCTTTTGATGGAATGCGCATTGTGCAATTATCGGACATTCATTCGGGCAGTTTCTTTAACAAGACTGCAGTAAAGGGTGGCGTGGAGATGGCGTTGAATGAAAAACCAGACCTCATATTTTTCACGGGTGATCTGGTCAACAATGAATCAACAGAAGTCAAGGACTACATCGATGTATTTAATAAACTCAAAGCTCCCCTGGGCGTATATTCTGTAACCGGTAATCATGATTATGGCGACTATAAAGGCTGGGCAACTCAGGAAGCCAAGCAACAGAATTTTCAAGACCTTATTGCCGCCCATCGTGAATTGGGTTTTGACTTATTGATGAATCAACACCGGTTCATAGAACAAGGTGGCAACAAGCTGGCTATTCTGGGCATCGAAAATTGGGGTGCCGGCCGTTTTTCGAAATATGGAAAGCTGGATCAAGCATATGCCGGAACAGAAGAAGCTGCCGTGAAGTTGTTGCTTTCGCATGACCCGAGCCATTGGGATGCGCAGGTACGACCCAATTACCGTGATATTGATGTAGCATTTGCCGGCCATACACACGGCTTTCAGTTTGGAGTTGAATTGGGCAATTTTAAATGGAGTCCATCCCAATATGCGTATAAACAATGGGCCGGATTGTACCAGGAAGGCCATCAATACCTGTATGTAAACCGAGGTTTTGGATACCTCGGTTATCCCGGTCGTGTAGGCATGCCTCCTGAAATCACGGTAGTGGAGCTGAAGCGTGCTTGATAGTTAGCTTCTGATTATTTGTTGAGCAACGCTTTTTCCTGTCTCCGTTTCTCATCAATCGAAAACTTACCAGCACCAAACACCATGAAGGTGATAAGTCCAACCAATACCAGGATAGACACCTCTAATTCCATGTGATTGCCAACCGAAAGAAATCCTTTAGGAAAGTTGACCAGAATTACCGCACCAATCAGAATAGGAAGCTGTACGGCACACATGATTCGGGTTAACAGTCCAAAGGCAATCAGCGGCCCGCACAGCACATGGGCAAATACCACATAGTGTGCGATGGTCACGGCCAGAAAACTCATATTCATTCCGTGTAAGGTCATTTCCAGATTTTCAAGATTACCCAGAAAGTTGAAGCCCTTGTACGTAATAAATATACCCAGAGCAATTCGGAAAATGTCGAGGAAGCCGGGGCGATGATGGTTACCCCAATCTTCAATTTTGGTAATTACATTCATGATGAAGGGGAGTTGTTGCCTACAAAGTTTACAAAAAAAATCGGGTAAAGGCAATTCAGCTTTGTCCCAGTTGGTATGATTTAGGAGTTTTTCCGGTTACTCGCTTAAACTGACGGTTGAAATGCGAAAGATTCTGAAAGCCGGCATCATAGCATACCGATTGAATAGACAAGGCTCCATCGGCAAGTAGTTTACATGCGTGGCTGATGCGTACTTCATTCAAAAAGTTGGTATACGTTTTTCGGGTATGCAGCTTGAAATACCGGCAAAATGCTTCCGCTGAAAGATTGGCAATGGCGGCAACTTCCTGAATTTTAATTTTCCGATGGCTTTGCTTGAAGGTGAATTGCAGGACATCATTCATCCGCTTATCGGAAGCATTCAGATTGCTGCGAAGCGGTACTACCGATAAGGGGATCAAGGTTTTCGAATGCGCAATTTCCTGGAGTAAAGTCAAAAACAGAATGAGCTTATTCACCTTTTTGACTTGACTCAGCTGATGAATTAATTGGGTGACCCTGTTTTTGGTGGGACCTTCAATCCGGATGCCGGTGCCCAACCTATTCAGAAACTGTCGGATTTCCAGTAACTCGGTAAGTTGCCAGAAGCTTTCTCCGGCATATTTTTCATCAAAATATAGAGAGATCGATTTTGTCTTTTTTTTGCTTCGCGGTCGGAAGTAGTCTTTATCACTCCGAAAAACATGAGGCTGTCCGCTGCTAATCACAAACAGATCACCTTGACCGAACCGGCCCACGTAATTGCCGGCAATCAGGGTGCCTTCACCCGCTTCAATCAACATGATTTGTGTTTCCGGATGCTGGTGCAAGCGGTCATAAAAATAAGGTAGGGTATCTACCTGTAGCCGGAAGGCTTCCTGGGTTGTCTTAGGTACCCGAAACGGAATAACCTTCATTTCGATTCAATTTTGACAATGAATTTAGTGGAAAGGCTCCAAAAATAGTCAAAATAGTATCAGGATAAGTTATTCCCGGAAAATCAGGTAATACCGATAGGTGCTACTTTTGCCTAACTCGAAAAAGAATAAAACAAAATTCCTATGAAGGTCGCATGGCAAGGCATTTATCCGGCTCTCACCACCAAGTTCACGACTGATGATCGATTGGACTTTGCCTTATTTGAAAAAAATCTCAAAGCCCAACTGGATGCTGGCGTGGAAGGGGTGATTTTAGGGGGTACGCTGGGTGAAGCGAGTGTTCTGAGTAATGATGAGAAATTTGACTTGGTTCGGTTTACCGTTGAGAAAGTAGCCGGCAAGGTACCCGTAGTTATGAATATTGCGGAAGGCAGCACCCGAGAAGCCATTAAGCAGGCAGCTGAAGCGGAGAAATGCGGGGCCTCGGGGCTGATGATGTTGCCCCCCATGCGATATAAATCCGACCATCGCGAAACGGTGACCTACTTTAAAACTGTAGCTCAAACCACCCGTTTGCCCATTATGATTTATAACAATCCGGTTGACTACAAAATTGAAGTAACCCTGGATATGTTTGCTGAATTGGCAGAGGTTCAGAATATACAAGCCGTAAAGGAGTCTACCCGCGATGTTAGCAATGTTACCCGCATGATTAACCGTTTTGGCGATCGTTTTAAAATTCTTTGCGGTGTCGATACTATTACCATGGAGGAATTAATGTTGGGTGCCAGTGGGGTTGTGGCCGGTTTGGTTTGTGCCTTCCCGAAAGAAACAGTTGCGCTGTATAAATTGACGAAGGCCGGAAGAATTGAAGAAGCCTTAAAAATATATCGGTGGTTTTTGCCATTATTGGAATTGGATATTCACCCGAAACTGGTTCAATACATTAAGCTGGCTGAGCAAGAGGTAGGCTTGGGCTCCGAAACGGTTCGTGCCCCGCGCCTGACGTTAGTGGGCGAGGAGCGCGACCGGATTTTGCAAATTATCCGAAACGGAATTGCAACACGACCTAAGCTTTAATTGAATTGAGTTCTTGTTCCCAATTAAATCGGTAAAGAAAATAGGTCACCTCATCCCTAGAGAAAGCATGAAGCAGAAACTTACGTCCGTTCAGGAAATTGATGGTGTGGTTCAACAATCTCACCTAGCCTTTCAATCGTATAAACATGTTTCGGGTAAGAAGAAGGCCGTGTTTCTACGGGCCATTGCCGATGAGATCGAAGCTTTGGGTACTGAATTAATCAGCACCGCTATGCGCGAAACCAACTTACCGGAAGCACGCATCGTCAATGAGCGTGGCCGTACTACAAGTCATTGCCGCATGTTTGCCGATCTTGTAGAGGAGGGCTCATGGGTAGAAGCACGGGTTGATACAGCCATACCGAATCGGATGCCAGCACCCAAACCCGACCTTCGCAAAATGTTGGTGCCCATTGGACCCGTAGTGGTGTTTGGTGCCGCTAATTTTCCATTGGCATATTCTACTGCCGGAGGTGATACCGCTTCGGCCTTGGCTTCCGGGTGTTCAGTAATCGTAAAAGCCCATCCAGCACATGCTGAAACTTCTCAGTTGGTTGCCACGGCCATCGCGCGGGCTGCCCGCACGACTGGAATGCCTGAATACGTTTTTCAACATGTGCATGGGGCAGGTTTTGAAGTGGGCCAGGCGTTGGTCAAGCATCCACTCACGAAGGCTGTTGGGTTTACCGGTTCACTTTCCGGTGGTAAAGCATTGTTCGATCTCGCCAACCAGCGTCCCGAACCCATTCCGGTGTTTGCTGAAATGAGTAGCATTAATCCGGTGATCCTTTTGCCTGAAACGCTGTCACGTGAAGCTGCAAAAACGGCTTCCACTTTGGCGGCATCCATCACATTAGGGGTAGGACAGTTTTGCACCAACCCCGGTTTACTGATTGCCCTTGAGGATGACGCCCTACGAATTTTTATTGGAGCGTTGTCAATGGAGATTCAAAAAGTGTTGCCGGCCACCATGTTGCACCAGGGCATTGCCGAAAATTATGCTCAAAAACTAAAGCAAGCACTTGCGCAAAAAGGAGTGATTGTTGAAGGCCAATCTTCCGTGAGCGGAAATCCTGCTCAAGGTATGCCTCTAGTTGCTTCTGTTTCGGCAGCAACATTTCTTGCTAACCCAACCCTGGCGGAAGAAGTATTCGGTCCGTTTTCGTTGATTGTGAAATGTAAAGACATTCATGAATTATATGCGGTTGTGAAAAACGGGCACGGACAATTAACCTCAACCCTAATGGGTGATGAAGCGGAAGTGAGTAAACACCACGCGTTACTGGATTTATTGACGGAGAAAGCCGGCCGGTTAATCATAAATGGGGTACCTACCGGAGTTGAGGTTTGTCCATCGCAGATGCATGGAGGCCCTTTTCCTGCAACAACAGATTCGCGGTTTACCGCAGTGGGAACCGATTCTATTAAACGATTTGCACGACCGGTAGCCTATCAGAATTTTCCAGAGTCGTTGTTACCAGCTGAATTGAAAACTGAGAACCCGTTGGGGATCTGGAGAATGGTTAATGGTGAATTTAAAAAATGAGGTGCTGCTTCAAAGACTATGATTCATACATTCAAGTGCATTGATGCACATACCTGTGGTAATCCGGTGCGCGTGGTAGCTGAAGGCGGCCCCAAGCTGATTGGCCATACGATGAGCGAGAAGCGTCAACACTTTTTACGGGAATACGATTGGATACGGAAAGGGTTGATGTTCGAGCCCCGTGGCCATGACATGATGAGTGGCAGTATTCTGTATCCACCCACAGATTCGTCAAATGATGTAGGAATTCTGTTCATTGAGACCAGCGGTTGTTTGCCGATGTGTGGTCATGGTACAATTGGAACGGTGACCATCGCCATCGAAGAAGGCTTGATAAAACCGAAAACTCCCGGAGTATTGAACCTGGAGGTACCAGCCGGGCTGGTCCGCATCGAATACCAGCAGGAAGCTGGCAAGGTGAAGTCGGTAAAAATCAGAAACGTGAAATCTTACCTGGCTGCTGAAAATTTGGTTGCGGATTGTCCTGATTTAGGTGAACTGACTCTGGATGTATCCTATGGCGGTAATTTTTACGCTATTGTTGATGTCCAGAAAAATTTTCCAGGATTAGAACATTATACAGCCGATCAATTGATCAGCTGGAGTCGGGTGTTACGCAAAAATATTAATGCCCGGTACACCTTCGTTCATCCTGATAATCCGACCATTAATGGATGCAGTCATATTTTATGGACCGGAAAAGTGATCGATCCAAATTCGACCGCCCGGAATGCCGTGTTTTATGGGGATAAGGCAATTGATCGTTCACCCTGTGGTACCGGAACATCTGGCCGCCTGGCACAGTGGTATACAAAAGGAAAGCTGAAAAAGGGTCAGGAATTTATTCATGAAAGTATTATCGGCTCCAAATTTATAGGCCGTATTGAAGAGGAAACCGAGGTACACGGCAAACCAGCCATCATTCCCAGTGTGGAAGGCTGGGCAAAGATTTATGGACATAATACGATCACGATCGACCCGGACGATGATCCATATGCCTACGGATTTCAGGTTATTTGATTCAAGATTTCAAATTCAAAATCAACACCCATGAATCAGGAATCTTGAATTTTAAATTTTGAATATGAAAATAGGAATAATAGGGGGTGGCATCATCGGTTTAAGTTCAGCGTATTATCTCAATAAGGCCGGGCATCAGGTAACGGTTATTGATCAAAGCAATCTTGTAGATGGATGTTCATTTGGGAACGCGGGTATGATTGTTCCAAGTCACATCATTCCGTTGGCCGCACCAGGCATGATCGCCAAGGGTATCCGGTGGATGTTTAATTCAACAAGCCCGTTTTACGTGAAGCCTCGGTTGCATCTCGATCTGGCTAGGTGGGGATACCAATTTTATCAACATGCGAATAAGAAACACGTTTCGGCTTCCATACCAGCCTTGAAGGAGCTTAGCCTGTACAGCAAAGCCCACTATCAACAACTATTTCGGGAGCTCCCCTTCGATTTTGGATATCATGAGCGGGGTTTGCTGATGTTGTATCAAACCCGCGAAACTGAGCATGAAGAGGCTGAAACCGCAGCCATTGCGAATGATCATGGAATTGAAGCCCGGATTTTATCACCCGAGCAGGTTCAGGCGTTAGAACCGGATGTCCGCGTTTCAGTTCGGGGTGGAGTGTACTTTCCCGGGGATGCGCACATTACACCACAAGCATTGGTGCACCAGTGGATTCAGTTTTTAAAAGATCGCGGTGTGGTCTTCTTAACGGGAAACACGGTTCAGGATTTCACATTTGCGAATAAGCAAATACAGCAGATAATAACCAATACGGGTGAGTATCCTTGTGATCTGGTCGTTCTCGCGGCTGGTTCATGGACTGGAGAAGTTGGCAGGCGATTAAATCTGAACTTACCCATGCAAGCCGGTAAGGGCTACAGCTTTACGATATCTAATGTTGAAAAGAATATCCGCATTCCTTCCATCTTTTTAGAAGCCCGGGTGGCGGTTACCCCGATGGGAACCACGTTGCGGTTTGGAGGAACGATGGAAATAACCGGAATCGATCATACGATCAACATGAATCGGGTTAAGGGTATCGTTGATTCTATTCCCCATTATTATCCAGACATGCAGGTAAGTTTGCCGAAACCGGAAAAGGTATGGCATGGATTGCGACCCTGTTCACCCGATGGATTGCCATATATCGGCTTTTCCACCACTCTTGAAAATTTAGTGGTGGCCAGCGGTCACGCGATGATGGGGCTTAGCCTGGGCCCGGGAACGGGGGCGGTGGTGGCATCCCTGGTCGCGGGTCAAACGCCCGAAGTGAATTTGACTCCGTTCAATCCAGCCCGATATCAATAGAAATCTTTAAAAATCACCTGCGAGCAGGGTTTTATTACCTTTAAAAGAAAGTTTCCTCAAAACTTTGCCCTTCTTGTAACCATCTGCGTTAAAGGAAATATTTCTGGTACTCCTCAAAACCCACTGACCATGGTAAAAAATAACCTGAAAATCGCATTCCGGAGTTTGCTGAAACAACGGGTCTATACTTTAATCAATTTGGCGGGCCTTGCAGTAGGTATAGCCAGTTGCTTGTTAATTGTTCTGTACGTTCGGAATGAATTTTCCTATGATAAGTTTTTTCAGGACCACGATCGTATTTATCGGATGGCACTGGAACGTAAATACCCGAATCACTCCACATTTTATTCCATTATTCCCAACTCCTTCGAAGGGGTTATCAGACGTGATTTTCCGGAAATAGAAAAATCAACAAACCTTTTCAATTTCGAGAACTTCACCTTGTCCTATAAAAATGAACGGGAAGAAGTTATCCAATTTGATGAAGAGATGGTCTTGCTGGGTGATTCGAGTTTCCTGAGTTTGTTCAGTTTTAATCTGCTAAAAGGTAATCGGGTCACAGCCTTGGCTCAAGCCAATGAAATTCTGGTTACTCAAGAGATGGCTTCCCGCTTCTTTGGTTCTGCAGATCCGATGGGTAAGATACTATCAGCCGGTAATCAGGAGTTTAAAGTTATTGGTGTCTTGCAGGATGTGCCTCCTAATTCCCATTTTAAATTCAGCGCGGTACTGGCCGCTTCAACTTATCCCTTTACGGTGCGTGAAAATTTCACCGGCTTCTCCGTTTACACTTTCTTAAAACTTAGACCTGGAGCCAATCCGGCAGATGTGGAAGCGAAGATGCCCCAAGTGGTCAATACCTATGCGGCTGCCCAGATCGAGCGAAATTTGGGAAAATCCTGGGCCGACTATACTCGGGAGGGAAATGGTTACCGGTATTTTCTACAACCCTTAACGTCCATTCATCTTGACCCTCTTCATCTGGAAGCCCAAATGAAACCCTCGGGCAACCGAACATCCGTGATTATTATGATTTTAGTGGCCGCCCTTATTTTGTCCATTGCCTGTATCAACTTTATGAATCTGGCCACGGCACGTTCGGCCGAAAGAGCCAAGGAAGTGGGTATCCGAAAGGTGATGGGCTCCATCCGCAATCAGTTGGTCAGTCAATTTCTGACCGAATCTATTGTCTTGAGTTTGTTGGGTGTTGTGCTGGCGGTGGGTATCGTCTATTTCACTTTACCCATTTTTAATTCCATCATTGATAAAGAACTTACATTTCCGCTCACAGGAACAGCGATAGGGGGGGTATTGATTCTGGCGATAATCGTGGGTCTATTGGCCGGCAGTTACCCCGCTTTTGTTCTCTCTTCGTTCAGCCCAGTGCTGGTATTGAAGGGAAAGTTTACCGGGAATCAAAAAGGGAAGTGGATCCGAAACGGCCTGGTGATTTTTCAATTCTGGATTTCCATTATTCTGATGATTGGTACCTTGGTTATCCAGCAACAAATGCAATTCATGTCGGAAAAGTCATTGGGGTTCGATCGAGAACAAGTTATGGTGGTGGAACGTGGATTTGGGTTAGGACCTCTTTCCCATACGATGATTGAAGAATTTAAAAGGTTGCCGGAAGTGGAAAGTGCAGCTGGCAGTTTTGCTATTCCCGGGCAGGAGGGTAATTTTTTTGGTATTCAATTTCAACCGGAAGGTTCATCGGAGATCCTCACAACAAAATCGATGGTCGTATCGGATGGCTTACCGGAAGTTATGCAGATGGAGTTGGTGGAGGGTAGGTGGTTTGCTGAGAATACCAACGATTCGTTGCATGTGATCCTTAATGAAGCCGCGGTAAAGGTCATGGGCATCGAAAATCCAATTGGAAGAACCTTAATGGAGGTACGGCAAACCCAGGAGGGAAATATTACGCTTCCAGCAAAAATTATCGGAGTTGTTCTTGATTTCAACTTCATGTCATTACGCGATCAGGTTACGCCTCTTGTTCTACAAAGCAATGAATCTTATGGTGGTGCCAATCAATTTATGGTGGTACGGGTTAAAGCTGGCCAGGTAGCTTCTGCCATAAAATCGATCGAATCCAAATGGAAGGAAATTGCACCCGAGCAAGGCTTCAAATTTTCATTTCTGGATCAATATCTGGAGGCTCAATATCGAAGTGAAGCCCAGGCCGGAAGACTCTTCGCACTATTTTCTGGCCTTGCCATTTTAGTATCCTGCATTGGTCTTTTCGCGCTTTCAGCCTATATGACCAGCCTCCGAACCAAAGAAATAGGAGTTCGCAAGGTTTTGGGTTCATCGGTTACCGCGGTGGTATTACTGCTTTCAAAAGATTTTACCAAAATGATATTGATTGCCTTTGTGCTGGCGGCACCAGTCGCTTGGTATGCCATGGAAAACTGGTGGTTACAAAATTTTGCCTATCGGATTACTATAGGAGTTTGGATATTTCTGGTTTCTGGAATCTCAGCGTTGGTGATTGCGTGGATCACGGTAAGTTATCAATCCATCAAGGCCGCGGTCCAAAATCCGATTGGTTCTTTGCGGAGTGAATGATCAATCGTATTGGCCATCGAGCCAGTGAATGATATTGAGTAAGAGTTTGTAGTTCTGTGATGCCACATCGGCATTCATGCCCATTTTTCTGCGTTCGGGTCCGGCTAACTGGGCCGAGAACATGGCTGCCTCACCGAACACAACAAGTCGACCCTTTCCATATTTTTTAAAGGCACCTTGCGTCAAGCCTTCTGCCGGTAACCGTTGGGTATGGTTGTCAAAAACCCAGGCTGTATCGGGTAGAAAATTGACGTATCGATTGCTGAATGTGAGAATGGGGGTGGCATCATTCGGGATTTTAAATCCTTGTCCGGTGAACGTAGCAACTTCCTCTACGCGGTCTCCAGTACGGTTGCCATTGGTAATTTTATTGTCAGCCAATGTTCCGTCATGGCGTTTGAAAATAGCAGGACCATTTTGCAAGGTGTCCAGGACAAAGCCATTTGTAAACTCGAACTGAAAGGCAGCCGCAAGTTCGGCAGCCGCACCAGCCAAGGGCATGTGATCTGCAATTAAGAACAAACTTCCACCCGACTGTACCCAGCGCTTCACTACTTTAATTTCATCTGGTGTAAAAGCGGAAGGAGTGGGGAGAAACCAATTGTGTTCATTCATCTCATTCAAGGCATTGGAGATGACGAGTATCTTGCCTTTTTCCAAAGACTCCTTGCTGAAGACTCCTGCATACTCTTTGACAACATAACCATCTCGCTCCAGGAGTGAGGCAAAGGATTTATACCGACCTTCTTTTGTATGAAAATTGAAATGCCCTTCGTCAATGAACACAACCGAACCACGACCTTGGGAATAGGCAGGGTTAGGTAAGGCTGGCATGTAGGTGGTGTCGGCTATTTGTTGGGCGTACAACGTCAAGACAAGCGTTTGTAAAATAAGCAGGAGTGTTAAGGATTTATTCATGCCGGGAACTTTACGGTATAAACGAAAAAACCCCCGCCAATGGCGAGGGTTTTATTCTATTATTTCAAAACGATTAATAATCCTTATTGAAATCACCTCTGCGGAAGCCACCGCCACCGCGGTTACCGCCACGATTTCCTTCTTCACGCGGACGGGCTTCGTTTACGACCAGGTTTTTTCCCATGAAGTCAGCACCATTAAGGCTGTTAATGGCATTACGACCGGCTGAGTCATCTGCCATTTCAACAAAGCCAAATCCGCGGCTGCGCTGGGTAACTTTGTCCATGATGATCTTCGCTGAGCTTACTTCTCCGTATTCGGAAAATAACTGCTTCAGTTGTTCCTCGGATGCCTTCCAGGGAATGTTGGCTACATAAATGTTCATTTTTGTTTTTGAAATTAAGTGATAAATGTTCTACGCTAATTCAATAAGGCCTGCCAATAAATCTCGATTAGGGGAGTGCTTACGGGTGGGAATTATCTCATTAACTAGTTCAAAGGTAATATTTTTTTTGAATTTCAATGAATGGAGCAGAATTTGGCACTCGCCAGGTATATTTATTGATACTGGGGATGCTGGGCGATAAATCGATCTAACCCTTTACGGGCTGTAAGGTGGAGTTTGTTCTTCAGATAAGGGCTCCAACCTAAGACTATACCGGGTAATCCCAAGGCCATTCTACTCCAGCGCCAGAGGTCAAATTCGTCATGATGAGCGTAAATCAGACCCTCTTTCATGACGAAATTGGCCTGGATGTCGTTAATCACCAACCGGCCTGTTTTTGAAAAGGTATAATGGGCCTGCCAATGACAGCGGGCCTTATCCGGGCTTGCCTCAACAACGGAGTAAAGCAATGAAAATTCCCGGGCCTGGGTACAGAGCAAATGCCACATTGCGCGAACCTCCTTGCTGGTTAACGTTCGAAAAACAGGATCGTGAAAAGTAGCCTCAGGATGGTAGCACGGGTTCATGTCCTGCCAGTTCAGGTCCTGAAAAGCCGTGTAAAATCTCGTAACTAAAGCATGAGTGTCCATGTTTATCCGTTGGTGGAACAATTCATCCATCAAAAGGTATGGACTTTTACTGGATTTCCGGTCCTGCTACCTTTCCCACTGAAACTTAATTCCTAGATAAAACCACACACTATGCGATTATTTAGACTCCTTATTTTGCTGGCGGCTTGCGGAATAAATTTGGTGGCTGCCGGTCAGTCATTTAATAATCTACCGGTGACCACTCAAAAACCACCTTTGCATGGCAAGCATTGGATGGCGATTACGGGAAAACCGTTGGCGGCTACGGCAGGTGCGATGATTTTTAATAAAGGTGGTAATGCGGTAGATGCCTCATGCGCTATGCTGGCGGCCACCTGCACCATGTTTGATGTGCTAAGCTGGGGTGGCGAAACCCAGGCCTTAATTTATAACCCGAAAACAAAAAAAGTTATTGCGATCAATGCCCTGGGAGTTGCACCCACGGGCGCTACTGCTGAATTTTTCAAAGGCAAGGGGATGAACTATCCGCCTCAATATGGCCCGCTGGCAGCAGTAACACCGGGCACACCCGGGGGTCTAATGGTGATGCTGGCTGAATATGGCACCCTGAGTTTAAAGGATGTATTGGCTCCGGCCATGCAATTGGCAGAAGGGTATCCCATTGAAGCTCAGACGGCCAATAGTTTTGAACGTGAAAAAGAAAGGCTTAAGCAATGGCCCTACTCCAAGGCTGTGTTTCTTCCACACGTAGGAGAAAAGCGTGAGGCGCCCGTGGCGGGTGAAATCTTTGTTCAAAAGGATTTGCTGGCAACCCTTCAAAAACTTGTTGATACTGAACAGCAAGCGCTCAAAAAGGGCAAGTCGCGTAAGGAGGCAATATATGCTGCTTATGAACGATTTTATAAAGGTGATATAGCCAAAGAGTTTGCCCGTGGTGCTCAGGAACAAGGCGGTTTAATCACCGAGCAGGATCTGGCCAACTGGAAGGTGATTACTGAGGAACCGCTGATGGTTAACTATAAGGGGATTGATGTCTATAAAATGCAACAATGGACTCAAGGCCCGGTTATGTTGCAAGCCTTGAACCTGCTTGAGAATCTGGATCTGAAAGCTATGGGTTTCAATTCAGCGAAATATATCCATACCTTGTACCAGGTCATGAACCTGACCTTTGCTGATCGTGATTTTTATTATGGCGATCCCTACTTTGCTCCGGAGGAACCGATCAAAGGACTGCTATCTAAGGAGTATGCCAAGGAACGGGTGAAGGCTATCAACTGGGAACGCAATGATCCTAAAGCGGCTCCCGGAGATCCGTATCCATTTGAAGGCAAGACCAATCCCTATGGCGATTACCTAAAACAATGGTCGCAAGCGTCTACCGGAACATACACATCTCCGCTCAGTGAAGAGTACCTCAACCAGGTATTTTTAGGAACCACTTCCGTGGAGGCCGCGGACAAGGAAGGTTGGGTGGTTTCCATTACCCCTAGTGGTGGATGGAATCCGGCTTGCATTGCCGGAAAGACAGGCATTGGCATGAGCCAGCGCATGCAAAGTTTTGTTACAGACCCCAAAGAAAATCCTTATAACGTGGTTGAACCTGGTAAGCGACCCCGCGTTACCTTAACCCCCACATTGGCCCTGAAAGACGGCAAACCATTCCTTTCCTTTGCCGTACAAGGAGGAGATACCCAGGATCAGAACCTGCTCCAATTCTTTCTCAACGTAGTGGAGTTTGGCATGACGGTGCAAGAGGCAACAGAAGCTCCTAATATCAATACAGATCAATTACGGCTTTCACTCGGTGGCGAAGATCGCAAAGCCAAGGCCGGAAATATCTTACTTCATGATAGTACCCCACCCTATGTACGCAAAGAGTTGCAAGGCATGGGCTACAGGATGCGGTTTGATGACCGTACCAGTGGCCCGATAAACGCTATTTACTTTGATTGGGAACACGGAAGCTTTTGGGGTGGGTCCAGCAATCATGGCGAGGACTATGGTATTGCCTGGTAACCGGAGGTTAACTGATGGGATACATAATAAAGGGCCGTCACGGCCCTTTATTATTTATTATTGAATTTGGGATTAATAGGCTCTGTCGACTGAGCCCGAACCATAGACCCTTTTAGTGACATTCTTGGTATTGCCTTTATGTTTAATTATTCCGCTTCCCAAGACCATGGCATCCAAAGATGCGGTAGCTGAAATTTCACAAGAACCAGAGCCACTCATTTTTATTTTGGCATTTTCCAATTCACAGGCAAACGCATTCATGGTACCACTACCACTCATGGTAATGTCATTGGTGGTGGCATAACCCTTCAGGGTAACATTGCCTGAACCACTGATTTCCGTTTTCAGGTTGTTGCCCTTAATATCCAACTCAATGCCTCCACTACCCGAAACCGCCATGCTCATATAATCGGCCGCAATGGAGTTCTCAGAAACAATTTTTCCGCCTCCATTGACTTGCAATTCGTTTAGATTTTTAACGCTGACTGTAAGCTTCATGGTAGGCCGCACTTTGATATCGTCAATTTTGGCCCAAATACTCTTATTCGGATTGTCAGGTTTACGTTCAACATTGACCATAAGAACTCCATTCTCCACTTTCACCGTGGTCAACTCCCAGATTTCGGTAAGTGCTTCTACCGTTACCTCTTGTTTATTGGTTTGCTTCACATACACAGTATAGTTCGAGTTCACATAAATGGCTTTAAACTCGGGCAGCTCGAGTGTTTTTTTAGTGGTTTGACCAAATGTGAACGAGGCAATGGAAAGTAGTACCAGGGAGACCAGGATAATGGCGAAGATGAAATTTATTTTTCTCATGGGTTTAGAATTGAGGGTTTAATCTGCGAAGCTTTCCTGACAAGAGGAAGGCCAGAGTCGATAAAATTACAGGGTGGGCGATAAAAAGACTAAACCGAAGTTAAACTTAATCTGTCGATGTCATTTTTTTCTAAAAATATAACGGTAAACCAAGAGGAATACTGCCAATCCGAGGCAAATCAGGAAGAAAACAGTAGGGGTGATGAGTTTTACGGCATGCATGTTTTTAGCGGTTAGAACCGGATTCGCACCTGAAATCTAAGATCATTTTGTTGATTTCCTGCAATGGTTTCACCTCCCGAGCCAATGGTATCACGATCCGTAAATCTCCTAAAACTCCACCGAGCCCAGATATCAATCGCACGGTTAACCGCGTATTGCACCAGGAGATAGTTTCTTACCCCAACTCCGTCATACGCAGGAAAGGTAAAGGCAAGCCAAACATCCCGTTCATACAAGTAGATTCGGTTATCATAGGTATCCGTATCAAACAAAGCATACCGGCCGCTCACGGATAGTTTCCAGAAGGTATAGGTTATATCTTGCGAGAGCACCATTCCTCCTGAGCGGCTTTCCGCTAAATGGAAAGTATTGAATTGGGCTCGTGTCCGGAACTGTAAATTAGGCGAACTCCTATACTCCAGATGAATTAAGTAGTTTCGTCTGATGCCGGGTGCCGTCACATACAGGTTGGATTCGGTGGAGAGATTGCGTTGTTTGTTTTCCTCCATTACTTGCCCATACATCAAGGCAGTAGGGCCAGGTCGAAAGGTGAAGCGCAACAACCATTCCGAACCTGAAGCCGGTGAATAACTCCGATACCGTAACCATGGGAACCGGAACAAATCCATATAACCGGCAAATGAAATGGTTTTTTTGAACTGATATTTCCAACCCCAGTACAAGCCTTGTTCATTTTGAGCTACCGAATTTTCTGACAAGGGATTGCTGTAAAAACTGGTGTAGTTTCGGGCATAAGTCCGGTACAGGAACGAAACATCTAAATTCGAGGTAAGGCTTGCCATGAATCCTGCCGTGGCGGCAAAACCCCCATGCAAGGTTTGACCCATTTCACCAAATAGTGATACTTGGCGGAATCGGTAGTTGACAAAGGCGCCCAGGTTTGTATTTTGATCGCCCTGAAAATAGAATTGATTGTAAACCGTTGGTCTCCGCAATACCGCACGGTTAAACCAGGTGTGGTGAAACAGAACCCCTGATTCCAAGGAGCGATTTCGAAAGATTAATCCGGTGGCCATGTTTTGCTCCATCAACGTATTCTTATTAGCCAATTCAGTGGGCGTTCTGTGCAATCCCGTTGTTGAAAACGATTGGATAAAGGAATTTTCTTCCACGGTATCCTGGGCAAGATTTCCATCCCGCCAACGGGTTGAATACATACCTATAATATCCAATCGTGAGCTGGCCCGATAGGTAATCGCAACACCCCTAAAGTATCCTGATTCGTATAGTGAGGTGTAAGGTAAAAACCCAACAGTCGGTCTGCGAATGGTGGTAACGGGTTCTGCACTTTTGCCAATGCCAAAGGCCGAACCCAGGAGGAGGCCTTGCCCAAATTGGGCCTGGTAATCCCCAACAATAAGATTTTTAATGCGCCCCTTATTCACTAACTGGCCATGGAAGGATAGGAAATCCGCACCATATTGTTTTCGGGGTGCAGACCATTCGATTTTTTCACCGGCATCTTTCTCGGCTGTAAACCCGAAGCTATAGTCGCCAGCACGAGCGGTTCTGAAACGGGCATACAGGCGATCAGGCGATCCGGCATATTGGTTGGAAGGAGAGGCTGCGTCCGTATACCCTAATTTTTCTTCCAGGGTTCGATCATACCGTAATACCAAATAGCTGTTTTGTCCGGACTGGATCCGATTCCACAGGGATTTATTCACAAGGCTGGCTGGATCACGGACGGTAACAAAGGGGATGATTTTGTAAAAGAGATCCCGTGTCATTCCCGGAACACTTTGTAATTCATACAAGGAAACAAATGGGCCCGCAGTTTCGCGGTACTGCAGAATGGAGGTAATGAGGGGGTCGCTAATGAAGAATATTGCCTGCAGTTGTTCCCGACTGATCTGATTTAAATCGGCCGGGTTGGACAGAAGTTGGGCCAGATTTTCGTAAAGATCTTCATAGTTAAGGTCATCATCCTGATTGGCCAGGATGTCATCAACCAATCGTTGCAAGTCAACGTCCTGACGTGGTAATTCCTGGCCATACACCCAAGCCGACATCACAATGAACGTGGGGAGTAGCCACTTCATTTCTCTTCAGCTTTGGTAATGCGATAGGTAACGGATACGTGATGACTGGCGCCTATCAAGGCATTAAGAATTACCGCATAGTCGGCCTGGAGGCGCTTCCGTTTCGCGCCTAAACCAAAATAGCCGTTGTTAGGATTCAGACTAAACCCGGTCCTGGCAAAAAATTTTTCCTGATGGGTATACTCAATTCCCGTTCGCCACGTAGGCTTATACTCAATGTCTTTATCCAGTTCTGTGGTAATCACAAGAGTTGGATTCGGCTTGTAGGTTATCCCTGTGGTCAGGCGGGTGGGTAAAGTCTCGGTGGTCCCTTCTGTTTTTAACGTAGACTGTGTGAGGTTGGTGATATAAGCGCCTACCGAAAGTTGATCGGTGAATTCAACCACCCCACCAAAATCAAGACTGAAGGTGCCATAGGTCTGAAAGCCTTCGGCCCGATATTGAATGTAGTTGGCCTTAATTCCCAGCGTTGCTATTCCAAATTTGTTGCCAAAGCCGGCTGATACCAGGTGTTCATTGTAGAGGTTGTCACCAAACCGAAAGGCACCCATCGCCCATACTCCCCACTTAGCCGGGGCTGTAAAGGCGAAGGCCATTCGATTGGCATTTTGTAAACGGGTACGGACTTCATAGGCTGCACTTGCGCTCATGGCAGATTGTGATCCTAGTGATCCGGGGTTATTAAAGAGACTCCATTCGTCAATTAAGGTTGAGGAGGCAAAGCCCATTCCGGCTGCACGGGCACTCATTTGGGTGGAGATGCTTTGACCATTGACTATTTTTGTCAAAACAACAAGCAAAATACATGCGGCTGTTCTGGTCACTACAGGTTCCGGTTAGCTTACCTAAGATACAGATTTTAGTCCAAATTATTCTTTTCGTTGTGGGCGTTACGTTTGGATTTACTACCTGGGCTCAGCAAGAGCACAGAGAATATTACAGCAATGGGGCATTAAAGGGAGTTGGTAACAAGGTGAATGATGTAAAAGTTGGCGAGTGGAGGTACTTCTATCCCGATGGTAAAAAGAATGCGATTGAATCTTACGAGCAAGGACTGCTTCACGGATTCATTTTATATTACTACCCGAATGAAGCGGTGCAAGGTAAGGAGAGGTGGGACAAAGGAGTGTTAACGGATTCGGCCTGGTATTATCATCCGAATGGTCAAATCCAGCGCAAGGGAAGATATCGACAGAGTGAGTACAGTGGTACCTGGATTCATTACTTTGATAATGGAGTTAAAGAACGCGAGGTAACCTATCAACAGGGAATGCCAGAAGGAATTACCCGGGTTTATAACGACCGTGGGATCTTGATACAACAAGGTTACTACAGTAAGGGCATAGAGGAGGGAGCCTGGAAATTTTATTCCGAAACCGGAGAGTTGTTATTCGAAGGCCAATATGAGCAAGGCAAACCCACGGGGGTTTGGTATCAGTACAAGCAGGGAAAAAAGAAAGTTTACAAACGCTATTAGAACTCCTTTTTCATGTGAAAGAAGAAGCCGCTTGTTTTTTCGCGTGTGAAGGTATATTCGACCCGGATTACCGCATCATAGGCGGTCACAATATCAAGTCCTACCCCAGTACCCATTAACATCCGGTTGGATAACCTTGTGTTGAGGTTTTGCTCCTGGTAGTACGGGTAATTTTCCACGTAGCCTACATCCAGATAGGTTTTCAGGTAAATGGTTAATGGAAAGTAGCGGAATTGTTCAATCGGCATGTCGTCAATTTGCCAGGTACGCGAAAAGATTTTCTTTCGTAACGTGGATTTATTTAAAAAGAAATTAGGTCCTTCAATTACATACACTTCATAACCTTTCACCAGTTGCCTCCGATAACCCAGGGCGCTATATAAGGTGTACGGTTGGTTAGCCGGTGTACTCAGATAAACAGAAGAGAAATTAGAGAAGTACCAGTTTTTTTTCAGATCAAAGTACTTCGCATACGTCAGGTTCATCTCCCATTGATTCACGTTCGACTCAAATCCAAAACCAGCCTTATGCAATAAGGCGGTAATCTGATAACCATGCAGGGGATAGGCCACCACATCGCGATGTTCGGAAACCCAGGAATACGTGATACCACCATATCGTTGGGTGACACTGCCCTCGCCATAGTAATTCGGATTCAAGTAGGCAATGGTATCCGCAATTTGATTATCGACATACCCCACACTGAACGAGTGGGTTTCATAAAAGTTCTTGCGAAAGGTATAGGTAATGCCGGCTCCATAGGTCGTGCGCAATGTTTTGCGCCCCTCTTCAAAGGTTAATTTGTGATCATCGGTAAAATAAGCCAGGTTCTTAGGTTCAGCATAGCTAAAGTCGATGATCAAACCATGTTTTTGCTGTCTGTCAATATACGGAATCCGATAACTTAATTCGAACCTTCGGGTGAATCCAAACTGGGCAGTAAAGCGTAGGGTTTCATTGCGCCCCCGAAAGTTATATTGGTATAACCGCAGTCCATAGTTAATGCGTTTGAAATCTGCACCATAATTTTGCACCCATTCATTAAAGTTCCGATCGGAGAGTTCGAAGATGGGTACCGGGAATGTATACCATCGTTCACTTACCTCCACTAAAAGATCGATTTGATTACTGGTTAATTCCAGCCAACGGACTGTTACTGTATTAAAAAGGCGGAGGTTATAAATCTTTTGCTGATCCTTCTCCAAAACCGCCTTAATACGATTTGTACTGATGGTATCTCCGGGGCTTAATGATAACTCTCGTGAGATAATCCGGCTACGGGTTATTTTATTGCCTATAATAATAATCCGGTTAACATTCACAACCCGATTAACCAAACTATCCGTTACTGGAAGCTGAACTACTTCACGAGAAGTGGGTTGTACACTAGTCAGCAAACCGATAATCAATGCCCACATCGCAGTCCGGAAGGATTAATTAAGCTTGCTTTCGGAGGGTTTTCGGTATGACCAGATCAAAATGAAAATGCCGGCAATCACCATCGGGATGCTTAATAGCTGGCCCATGTTGAGGGGTAATTGATCTTCAAAATCAACCTGGTTCTCTTTCAGAAATTCATAAGCAAATCGCAGGCTCCAAAGAATAATCATAAACACACCAAAGATTCGGCCGGGTGGTGTGTTGGCTTTATTTTTTTGCCACATTAAAAACAGAATAATAAATAAAATGATGCAGGAGAGGGATTCATAAAGTTGGGCAGGGTGACGGGCAATTCCAATCGTAGCTACCCGGGCAATCAGGTCTCCAGACGAATCCGTATCAAGTTTATAATTTAGTCGTGAGGAAACCGATTCATCAACAAATTCTGAATAGTATGTTAAGTAGTATTTCACATCTCCTTCCAGGAACGAGGCCGCGTCCATTTGAGACGTGCCTTTCTTGAAGATCACATACAGGTAAATGGGCACCCGGCCATGGTCACCTTCTGCCAAGGATGTATTTTTTTCTACCCGAATAGTTTCCACAGGATTATTTCCTTTTGCCTTATCCTGGAGGCCTTCCGTGATTTTATTGATAAACACGACACTCAAGGGATTATTGGAAGGAAGGCCTACAATTTCGGAATTGAAAAAATTTCCTAAGCGTATCAACGCTCCGGTTAAGGCCACCACGATTACGATACGATCCACAATTTGAAAGTAGCTCATGTTATGTTCTTTCTTGCGGCTGAAAAGCCATAGGGCAAATAGAATCCCAATAGCAGCTCCATGGCTGGCCAAGCCTTGTAAGCCGGTGAAGCGAAACGGGTTGAATTGAACGGGTAATAAGATACTTAACGGATCGGTGGTGAAAAGTTCTGGCTGATAAAAAATCACATGCCCCAGTCGCGCCCCCAAAATGGTGGCCACCACCATGTAGAGGGTGAGCGTATCAACATGCTTCTCGGGCCTTCCTTCTTGCCGGAAGAAATAGTACATGACTTGCTGACTGATTAAAAAGCCAAGGGCAAACAATAAACCATACCAGCGCAGCGCAAATGAACCTAACGAAAATAGTTCAGGACTTCCATTCCAGATTATGTAACTCACCATCATAGTAATCAAGTTGAAAATTGGCCTAATTCAGGTAGGCTAAGGGGCAAAGATAACCACTTACGCCATACGACCAAGGCCGCTATTCCTGCCGGTCAAGGGCTTCTAATTCCAGGTGAAATCCTCCTGATAAGATCGGAAACCGACACCAACTGCGAGGGTCTACGTTCAGATCATCCAGATGGAAAGAGGGGGCAAGTCGTTCACGTTTCCATTGGTTGGCCGCCCACAACCGGAAGAACTTTTTAATGAATAGCTTGAGTTCTTTCGGCTCAGCCGGTAATGCCGGATTTGCCTGAAGGAGATGAAATACTTCTACAGGTGATTTACGATCGCGAATTGCCAATTTTTCTATGGCAACCAGAATTGAATAGGGCATCAAATCTTTTTCGTCAGTTTGAGCTTTGTCTGCAGGCCGCAATTCAGCGGTGGGTGTTAGTTGGTTGACATACGAAAGGCCGGGGTAATCTAATTCTTTTTCAGCCCAGCGTAACCATTGCAAGATAAAAGGTTTGTCGATTCCGGCTATGGGAGCCAGACTGCCACTCGTGTCGCCATCCATGGTGGCATAGCCTACATCACCTTCACTGCGGTTTGATGTGGTGAGCAGTACTGATTGCTTGATATTGGCCAATAACCAGATAATCGGTGACCGCGCCCGAGCTTGAATGTTTTGGCGGGCAATATCATCCTGTTCCCACGTTAATGAGCGGCCCAGTGCCTTTTCTATTTTTTGTTCATAGGAGGATACTTCTTCATCGATGGTCCAATGGTGAAACTGGGCACCCAACGAGTGTGCCAACTGTTCTGCCGCCTGAAATGTAGCGGTAGAGGAATTTTTTGTCCCCTGGTAAGCGCAGGTCAGCAGTTGCCCGACAGCGGTTTGCCAATCCGTAGTTGGAGGAATTCGAAAGGTGTTACAAAAAGTTTCCCATCCCAATTCCGAGGATGCCCGCCTTACCATTTCAGCTACTAGCACGGCACAGAGTGATGAATCAGCCCCGCCACTTAAACTCAATACATATCCTTTAGCTTTACTTTTTCTCAAGTAATCAAATAAGGCAAGCGAAGTAGCTTTGGCAAATTCGAGGTTTGACTCTTTGTTGTCAGTAATGGGGAATTGAGTGGGGTTGAGGGTATCAAAATCAAAATCATAGCAGAGTAAATTGAAGGACTTCATGGAAAGCCGGTTGTTGGTTTTCACCAAATGGCCATGTTGTCCAAAAACAATGTCGCCATCATAAATCATTCGACCGGCCTCATTGCCCAGGTGATTGACAAATAGATAGGCACACTTAAATTTCTCTGATCCCTCGACAATAACTTCTTGTTCGCGCTTTTGACTTTTTTGTAAGGCAAAATGGCTGGCACTGGGATTCAGGATGAGGTCAATGCCCCGTTGTGCCAACCGATAACCCGGGCGATTTTCCTTGCTCCACGCATCTTCACAAATTTCAAATCCAAATCGAATGCCGAGTGCTTCATAGATGAGATCCCCAACCTGAACCGGAGTGTTGTGGCGATTCCAGGTAATTACTTTTCCGGCTGGCCACGGGTTAAACCAACGTGGCTCATAATGCACACCATCGCGGGCTAAATTTTGTTTAAGGGTAATGCCGAGAATTTTTTTATGGTGAATAACACAAGCTCCGTTATAGGTAATGCCATCAATTCGAATGGGAAGTCCCACACTAACCAATATCGAATCGCAATGGGGTACTATTTTCTGCAGTTGTTGCCAGGCCTGGTCACTTACCCAATCGCTTAAGAAGAGATCTTCACATCCATAACCGGTTATACAAAGTTCGGGGAAGCAGACGATAGCCGCCTTTTCTTGTTTAGCGGCTTCAATGGCACTAAGGATATGAGTCAGATTTTGATCCCAATCCAACGGGGTTTGATTGACCGTGGCACCTGCAACTCGAATAACTCTACCCATCCATTCAAATATTTAGCAGCACACAGGTCTTTTCGGCCGCGTCCTGTTCCGCTTTCTTTTTGGTATGACCAAAACCCTGACCATAGGGTTGCTCGTCAATAATAACTTGGGCCGAAAACTCTTTACCTGTCCGGCCCTTCTTGATCTCTTCCACTTCAAAACGGATTTCCTTGCCGTTGCGTTGTGACCATTCAATCACTTTGCTTTTGTGATTGGAATTCGAGTTGACCACTACCTCCAGGTCGAAGTAGGGTTGGATCAATTTATCAATAACAAATTTTTTGGTTCGGAGATAGCCTTTATCCAGGTAAATGGCACCCACCAGCGCTTCCAGGGTGTTGCCCAAAATGACTTGCTGGAGTTGCGTGTTTTTTCGATCAAATTGAACAATCGAAGAAACACCCACTTTTCGGGCCAGGTGATTAAGCGACTCCCGGTTTACAATCCGGGATCGGATTTCGGTGAGGAAGCCTTCGTCCTTAAAGGGGTACTTTTTGAACAGATAATCGGCCACGGCTGCACCGAGTATGGCGTCACCCAAATACTCCAACCGTTCATTGGATTCGCGGAATCCGTTTTTTTCTTTCGAACGCGAACTGTGTAGGGTGGCTAGTTTATAAAGCGCCAGGTTGGAGGGAGTGAAGCCAGCAATCGTCTTGATGGCCACCACTAGTTTCTTATCTTCTTTGGAGTTGGATTTGGTTAAGGATAGTAAGTTCCACACAAACTTGTGACTTACTCAACTTTCTTTAAGATCACCGATGCATTATGACCTCCAAAACCGAAGGTGTTACTCAGCGCGACTTTTACTTCACGCTTCTGAGCTTTATTAAAAGTAAGGTTGAGTCGTGGGTCCAGGCCATCATCATCGGTAAAGTGATTAATGGTAGGAGCAATGACCCCTTCTTTTAAGGCCAGAATACAGGCTAACGCCTCGATCGCACCGGCTGCACCGAGCAGGTGGCCGGTCATGGATTTGGTAGAACTGATGTTCATTTTATAAGCCTGTTCACCAAAAACCTTTTGTATGGCTTTTATCTCACCAAGGTCACCCAGGGGTGTTGAGG